>Ga0247773_1000685_pt1 | contig 12575 bp, 10 predicted proteins | sample UWRJL092311B6_FD_179934 | JGI IMG/M metagenome (GOLD analysis project Ga0247773, IMG submission 179934) | Plant litter microbial communities from Arlington Agricultural Research Station in Wisconsin, United States - UWRJ-L092-311B-6 | ecosystem: Environmental > Terrestrial > Plant litter >...
CGGCCGGCTCACGATCGTGCCCCACGGCGACGCCGTGGTCCAACGGGTGCGGGACCTCGCCGTGGTCACCGACAACCTGCGGGAGGTCGGGCACGGGGTGTATCAGGTGACCGATCCCGCGACCGGCATCGCCGGCCTGACCCTCCGCGCGGGAGAGGAGCTCACGTTCGGAGTCGCCTTCGCCCCGGGCCTCGAGCATCTGGCCTCGTTCGAGGCGGGAAACTCAGCCGGCTACTCCGCTTTGCGAGTCGTCCAATACACCACCGACGGCAGCATTCGGGTGCCGGTCGGTGGCCAGACCTACGTCTTCGGCGACGTGGCGGGCTGGAACGCCGAGGCCGACGAGTCCGTCAGCCAGCCTTAGCCTTCAGGTACTTCGTCCGGGTGTCCTTGTCGAACTTCTCGATCGCATAGCGCAGCGCCACCCGGGGCAGCCTGGTCGCGAACTTGTCGAGGAAGGCGACCAATTCGGGCCCGCCGGCCGAGCGCAGCGCCCAGCCGGTGGCCTTGTGGATCAGGTCCTCCTTGTCGTCGATGAGCAACTCGGCGATCGTGAAGGTGTCCGGTGCGCCCAGGGCGATGGTGGCGACGATGGCGGTCCGGCGCTCCCACATGTCGCTGGATTTCGCCAGCTCGGACAGGATGGTTCTCGGCTTGTTCCGCAGGTACGCCCCGACCACGTTGATGGCCGCCCGGTCCACCAGGTCCCAGTAGTTGATCCGGTCGTGCCGGCGCAGGTACAGCTCGTAGACGTCCTTCTTCAGCGACTCCGGGGCCTTGCTGTCACGGACCTTGAAATCCATGATGCTCACCGCGCCGACCCGGATCTCGTGCACGGGGCTCTCGAGCAGCTTCTCGACCTCGTCCAGCGGCAGGTCCTTGAACTTCTTGGCCAGGGCGAAGGTGTCGCCCATCCGGACCCCGATGAAGACATCACCGTTGCGCTTGTCCGGCGGGAAGAATCCCTCGTACTTGCGCCGGTTCTCGGCGGTCGCCTGTCCTTCCAGGCGCTTGCTGAACTCCTCGGCCGTCAACGGCTCCATCGGCGTCACCTTCCCTGCACGAGCGCGCCCGGGCGGCGACCCGACCTGGCCAGATCCTACTGAGCCGCGGCTACTGACCCAGGCGGCCGTCGATCCGCTCCCGCAGCAGGTCGGCATGCCCGTTGTGCCGGGCGTACTCCTCGATCATGTGCACCAGCAGCTCGCGCAGCGAGATCGGCGCGCCGGCACTGTCGGCCCCGACGAAGCCCAGGTCGGTCTCGGCGGCGAACCGCTCGGCGAAGGCGACCTCGTCGCGCCAGGCCGCCCACGCCTCGTCGACGACGTCCGGATCGGCCACCGCGCCGTCGAAGTCACCGTCGGGCTCGGCCTCGGACTGGTAGCGCCGGGGTGCGTCCGTGCCGGCGAAGCGGCGCCGGAACCAGCCGCGTTCCACCTCTGCCATGTGGCGGAGCAGGCCGAGCAGCGACATCGTCGACGGCTGCACCGCCCGGCGGGCGAGCTGCTCGGCCTCCAGGCCCGCGCACTTGACCTGCAGGGTCAGCCGCTGGCGGCGCAGGAACTCGACCAGGGTGGCGCGCTCGTCGCCCAGCGAGGTGCCTCCCTCGCGCGGGTCGTCGTTGTCGAGGAACCGGTCCGCGCGGTGCTGCAGTGACGTCACCCGGCCATGCTCTCGGGCCGGGCGCGCCGCCGCAACCTGATTGATCTGTCGGCGGGTCCCGAGCCGGCCGGCTGCCGGCAGGCGGTGGCCTGCCGGCAGCCCGCGGGAACTACTTGACGGCCGCGATGCTCGGGTGGGCCTTCTGGTAGGCCTGCGCCACCCGCACCAGCTGCACCAGGCCACCGGCGTACTCCATGGCCTCCTCGTGCGCCTCGGCGTAGGGCGGCTGGAATCCGGGGTGGTCCCACTCCTGGGTGGCCTGGTTGAACATCAGGTTGCCCACCTCGAAGTCCCAGGCGAAGATGCCCTGCTCGTAGTAGAGCTCGTCGGCCGAGTTACCCGCGGCCGAGTACAGCACGTCGGCCACCGGCCCGGTGAAGCCCGGCCAGGTCACCGTGCCGCGGTGTGCGGCCACCGCACCCACGATCTGCCGCGCGGCGTCGAGGAACTGCGCCGACTCCTCGATGGAGGGACGCGGCAGCGTGATCCGGCCGTCGAACTTGTACGCCCCGGGCGGCCACATGAAGAAACCGCCGTAGGAGTGCACGTTCATCGCGTACTTGATGTTGGTGTGCGCCCGGGCCAACGCGATGATGTTGCGGCTCTCCGGTTCGGACAGCTCACCGGTGCCTGCCGACACCTCGTCCAGGCAGTCCAGGCTGGCGCCGTAGTAGCCGTCGAAGAGCGAGCCGACCGCGTAGTTGCGGTTGACGTCCACGCCCCAGTCGTTGCGGTTGACCGGATCACGCTGCGCGCCGGTGCAGTAGTTGTCCATGTTCTTGCGCTGCATGTTGAAGTCGTTGAACGAGTAGTGGGCGCCGTCCGGATTGGTGACCGGCACCACGAACACGTCGACGTCCTGCAGCATCGCGCGGGTCTGCGCATCGGTGCTGTAATTGGCCAGCAGCCGCTCGGCGAACTCGAGCGTGACCAGCGGCGTCGCCCATTCCCGGGCGTGCTCCTGCGAGTAGGCCAGCACGCCGATCCGCGAGCCGTCGCGGTGCACGCCGATCCGCAGCGCCTGCACCGTCCACGGCGCCCGGGCGACCTGCGGGCCCGCCTTGAGCCCGTCGCTCAGCGCCGTCGGCCCGGCCACCGGCATCTTCTTGCCGGCCGATCCGGTCTCGACGATGGCGCGGAACAGGGTGCCGAACCTGGCCCGCAGGTAGGCCGCGACCTCGCCGGTGGTGCTGGTGACGGCACCGTTGCGGTCGGTCGCCAGGCTCACGGTGAGCATCCGGTGGGCGTAGTGGGCGGTGAGCTTGTGGTTGCGCCCGGCCGGCTTGATGCTCCTGACCTGCACGCCGTTCCAGCCCTGGTCACCGAACTTGCGGGACTCGATGATGATCGCGGCCTTGGCCGGGTCGCCCAGGTAGCCCGATGCCGTGCGGCGGTAGCCCTGGGTCTTGTTCGGCAGGTTGATCACGTCGACCAGGGACGGGTACTGCTTGGCCAGCCGCTGGATGCGGGCCCGGACGTCCTCGGGGTTCATGTACTGGGTGATGAAGTCCTTCTGGTACCCGGTGGGCGTCGGGGGCGGCTGGGTACCCGGCCACGCCACCGGCGTCATCGTCGCCTTACCGCCGAGGCTCGACGTCGCGGTCAGCGACACCGGCTTGCCGGCCACCGGCTGCGGGTAGAGGTAGTGGTACTGGTACTCGTTGGCGTCCTCGAAGCGCTCCAGCGGGAAGGACCCGGTCCGGCCGTCGGCGGTCCGCCAGGTGACGGTGATGACGACGTCGGGATCCTGCGTGGCGGTGGTGGCCACCTCGACGCCGACGAACGTCTGGCCCTTGCTGGTCCACCAGTAACCCTGCAGGAAGTGCAGCGTGTCGGTGCCGGCGGCGGCGGTCGGCCCGGCCGCCAGCGTGCTCGGCCGCAGCCCGGAGGCATTCCGGGCCTGGGCGGCCCGGACGCTGTCGGCGTACCGGGCGCTGCCCTCACCCTCGCGCTCGACGATGCGCAGCAGGCGCACCCCATGGCTGGTCAGGGTGGCGAGCTTGGCGCCGGTGAGCACCATGTCGATCTGGTAGGCGCCGCCGGGCAGGGACCGGACCGGCAGGTCGGTGCCCGAGCCGATCAGCGACAGCGCGGCGGCCCGGTTGGGAACCTGCAACCTCACCAGCGCGGTGTCGCCGGCGGCCAGTTGCGAGGTGGCCGGCGAGGCAGCTTTCGGAGTGACCGGCGACGACCCGGCGGTTGCGGTCGCCCCCAGCACGACGCCGCTGGCGACGAGGGCGAGGACGAGATTTCGAGAACGGCGCACAGCAACCTCCGAGGGGTGCGGGGCGACTGAACTTACGCGAAGGCCGCGACGGCTGGCAATATTCGAAATTGCTCAGTTGTGCCTGGGAATCAATTAGGCAACACCGAAGAGTTCGATGTTGCAGTCACCCGGGCGGCGTCGGGTCGAGCTCGGGCAGCACTGTCACCCGGGCAGCGCCAGGTCCAGCTCGAGGCAGCGGGCCAGGTCGGTCAACTCGCGGCGGACGGCGGCGGTCATCGTCGCGGTGAACGGCACATCGGCGTGGATCGCCTCGACCTGCAGCACCCCCGCGTCCCGGCGCGAGGTGGCGTCGACCTTGCCGACCAGGCGGTCGCCGTACAGGATCGGCAGCGCGTAGTAGCCCCACCGGCGCTTGGCCGCCGGTTTGTACATCTCCAGCTGGTAGTCGAACTCGAACAGTTCCACCATCCGCTTGCGGTCATAGACCAGCCGGTCCAGCGGCGACAGCAACGCCGCCCGGCCTCGAAAGGCTCGCGACGGCTGCCCCAGCGACGCCGGGTCCACCCGCCACCGGCCGCGCACGCCGTCCACCACGGCCGGCTCGCCGACCTCCCCGACGTCCAGCGGCTCGACCGGCGAGCCCTGGGCGCGGGCCCGGACGATGCCCAGCGAGCGCAGCCGCCGCTCGTTGCGGATCCGCAGCGCCTCGGTCACCGGAACCGCCTCGTTGTCGGGATAGACCCGGGCGGCCAGGTCCCACAGCCGGTCACGGCCCCGGAGCCCGGCCATCGCGATCTCACCGCGCTTGTCGAGGAATCCGAGCATCATGCTGACGTTGCGGTGGTTGTTCCAGCCGCTGGAGGTCCACGGCACCAGGCAGGTGTCGGGCAGCTCGCGCGAGGCCAGCGGGCCCTCGTTCTCCAGCCGTTCGAGGATGTCCAGCCGGAAGTCGTCGTTGACCCGCACCCAGTCGTCCTGGGCCTGCAGCCAGCCGGGCACCTCGCCGGCACCCGGCCACTCGGCCATCTCGGCGCGGTACAGGGCGATGTCCTCCCCCGGCCGGATCATCCCGCGCAGCTCGACCAACGAGCCGTCGCGCAGCCCCTCGGCCAGCAGCGCGGGGCGGTAACCCGGGCCCAGCCGGCTCCAGGCCACCAGGTCCGCGCTGGGTGCCACCGCGTCGGTGAGGTCGTTCTGCAGGAAGGTCAGCCGGCGCACCACGTCCAGCAGATCGGCCGGCCGGTCGGCGTCCAGCAGTTGCGCGCGCACGGCGATCCGGCGCGCCTCGGTCCGCGACAGCTGATGGGCCTCCGGCATGCGGTGCAGGGTAGGCGATCGGTCACCCCCTCGTTGTCGGTGACCGCCGCCATACTTGCCCGATGGCCTACGACGAGGACCTCGCGCACCGGATCCGGGCGGTGCTGCGGCACGAGGCCGGGGTGAGCGAGAAGCGGATGTTCGGCGGCCTGGCCTTCCTGGTGGGTGGCCACCTGGCCGTCAGCGCGAGCGGGCAGGGTGGTTTGCTGCTGCGGGTCAATCCGGCCCGGACCGAGGAACTGGTCGGCCACCCGCACGCCAGCCGTGCCGTGATGCGCGGCCGGGAGATGGACGGTTGGCTCCGGATCGAGGCGCGGGCGCTGGAATCCGACGCCGAACTCCAGCACTGGGTGGACCTCGGTGCCAGTTACGCCCGGTCGCTACCGGCCAAGTAGTTCCGCTCAGGCTTCGGCGAGTTCGTGCGGTAGCAGGGCGCGCAGCACGCAGAACTCGTTGCCGTCCGGGTCGCCCATCACCACCCAGCTGGCGTCGGAGGCCTGGCCGACATCGACCCGACGCGCGCCGAGTTCCTCCAGCCGGGCCACCTCTGCGGCCTGGTCGACCGGCCGCAGTTCCAGGTGCAGCCGGTTCTTGCCGGCCTTGGTCTCCGGAACGCGCAGGAACAACAGGTCCGGCGACACCCCGTCCTCGGGGCTGCCGGCCGGCGGTTCGAGCACCACCTCGTGATCGCGCTCGTAGGTACGACGCCAGCCCAGCGCCGACTGCCAGAAGCTCGCCAGCCGGGCCGGGTCGGTGGTGTCGATGCACACGCACTGGATGCGAAGGGTCATGCGGCGATCCTTGCAAAGCCGGCCGCCCAGTCCAGTGAATATCCGACCGGCGTACCCAGCGGCACCCTCGGCGACCGGCTGGCCGCGGACAATCCAGCCGACTTCGGGCCCCGAGTGGTTCACTGGAACCGATGGTGTCAACGTTCCTCAGCCCGACCGGTGCCCGCGCATGAGCGGGCGCCGCTGGGCTGTCGGGCTGCCACTCGGTGCCGGTACCGCCGTCCTCGGCCTGTTCCTGCTCGGCATGGTGCCGCCGGACACCATCCGGATGGACAGCCAGAGCCGGCCGTTCGGCACCGCCTCCCCCGCTAACCCGCCGCCGGATCAGCCGTCCGCGACGCCCTCGCCGTCGGCCACCGAGCCGACCCCGGCGGCGCCGTCGTCCTCGTCCTCGTCCTCGTCCTCGTCAGTCAAGCCGGCCACCCCGACCCGGTCGCGCGCCGCGACCACGGCCCAGACCCCGCGGGCCGAGGCAGTCCCGCCGGTCTCCCGGATTCCGGTCGGTGGACCCGGCATCCAGGCCGCGGCCGACTACGCGACCTCGCGCGGCTACCGGGTCGGCGTGGCGGTGCTCGACACCAGGACCGGCAGGCTCTGGGGCGCCAGCGAGCACGCGAGCCTGTTCGCCTCGGAGTCGGTGGTCAAGGTGTTCATCGCCACCCGGCTGTTGCTGGCCGGCCAGTTGACCGGCGATACCGCCGACACCGCCTTCCGGATGATCGCCCGGTCCGACGACGGGTCGGCCGACGCGCTGTACGGCTATGCCGGCGGCGACCAGGTGCTGCCCTGGATCGCGGCGCACTACGGCATCGCCAACCTCGGGACGCCCCCCATCCAGGCCGGGTGGTGGTCCAACACCCATATCAGCGCGGCCGGTCTGGTGCAGTTCTACGCCAAGGTCAAGGCCGATCCGCTGGTGTGGCCGTGGTTGTCCAAGGCGATGCACGCCGCCACCGAGTACGGCTCGGACGGCACCTACCAGTTCTTCGGCCTGAAGCAGGCCGATCCGAACGCCGCCGTCAAGCAGGGTTGGGGCCAGGACGACGACGACTGGTCGGCGAGTTCGGACTTCAACTCCACCGGCTTCGTCAACGGCGACCGCTACGCCGTGGCGATCCTGCTGAAGGGACCGTCCTACGAGTACCGGTCCGGGGTCCCGGCCATGGTCAGCTCGGTGGCCCGCAGGCTGATGCCCGGCGGAGTCCTGCGTCCCTAACCGGTCCGGGTCGCACTGTCCGGCAGCGGTCGACATTTCGGTAATTAGTGGCGTTAGCCGCAGTCACGAGCATTATCCAGCTCGCATTATTTTCGGGGTTATCGCCCTTCAACCGGCTCGATGATATTTTCACCCGGCACGCCTCGACGCGTTGACCGGAGCCCACCGACCGTCCGCCACCGTGCCGCACGCTATGGACGGAGCACTCCGTCGGGAAGTGAGACTCATGACGGAGTTCGAGGAGAGCCTGGACCCGGCCTCATGGGACGAGTTGCGGGCGCTCGGGCACCGGATGGTCGACGACATGTTCGGCTACTACGAGACCCTGCGGCAGCGGCCGGTGTGGCAACCGATGCCGGCGGCCGTCCGGCAGGAGTTCGGCCAGCCGCTACCGGTCGATCCGCAGGGCGCGCCGGCGGTCTATGAGGACTTCCTGCGCAGCGTGCTGCCCTACGTCACCGGCAATACCCATCCGCGGTTCTGGGGCTGGGTATGCGGCAACGGCAGCGGAATGGCAATGCTGGCCGAACTGCTGGCCGGAGCCATCAACTCCAGCGTGGACGGCTTCGACGACGCGGGGACCCATGTCGAGGCGCAGGTGATCGACTGGTGCAAGACCATGCTCGGCTGGCGCCCCGAGGCCAGCGGGCTGCTGGTCAGCGGCTGCTCGATGGCCAATTTCGTCGGCCTGGCGGTAGCCCGCAACAACGCCCCCGCGTGGAATGTCAAGGCTGACGGGCTGCGGGCCGGCCCGCAGCTGACCGTCTACGGTTCGACCGAGACCCACTCCTCGGTGCAGAAGGCGGTGCAGTTGCTGGGCCTCGGCGGCACCGCGTTGCGCAAGGTCGCCGTCGGCAAGGACTACCGGGTCGACATCGAGGCCATGCGGGCCCGCATCGAAGCCGACCGGGCCGCCGGCCTGGCACCGCTGTGCATCGTCGGCACCGCGGGAACGGTGAACACCGGTGCCATCGACGATCTCGCGGCCCTGGCCGACCTGGCCCAGGAGCAGGGCCTCTGGTACCACGTCGACGGTGCCTTCGGGGCGTGCGCGGCCCTGTCACCGTCGCTGCGCGGGCAACTGGCCGGCTTCGAGCGTGCCGACTCGATCGCGTTCGACCTGCACAAGTGGATGTACTTTCCCTACGAGGCAGGGTGTGTACTGGTGCGATCCGACGCCGAACACCGGGCGGCCTTCCGCTACGAGGCGCACTACATGACCCCGTCCAGCCGCGGCCTGTCAGCGGCCACCTCGCAGCAGTTCACCGAGTACGGCCCGCAGCTGTCGCGCGGCTTCCGCGCGCTCAAGGTGTGGATGGGCATCAAGGAACAGGGCATCGATAAGTTCCGGCGGCTGATCGAGCAGAACGTCAGCCAGGCGGCCTACCTGGCCCGGTTGATCGAGGCGACCCCCGAGCTGGAACTGCTCGCCGACGTCTCGCTGAACGTGGTGTGCTTCCGCTACCGCGGCGGGGCGGGTGACAGGGCCCTCGACGACGACGCGCTCAACGAGGTGAACGAGGAATTGCTGAACCTGCTGCAGGAAAGTGGGGTGGCGGTGCCTTCGCACACCGTGCTCGACGGCCGTTACGCGATCCGGGTGGCCAACACCAACCACCGCAGCCGCCGTGCCGATTTCGACCTGCTGGTCGAACAGGTGCTGACGCACGGCCGCGCGCTGACCGGTGCGGCGGCCTCGTCATGATCACCGACGACTGCAACCTGGAGCGGTTCTTCGCCCGTTACGAGTTCGGGGTCGAACACGTGCTCGGCGGCTCCGACATCGAGGGGTACGCGCTGCACGACCTGCTGCAGCTGGCCGATCCCGAATCACTCAAGCTGTGGCAGCAGCTGCACCTGGGCTACACCGAGACGGCCGGCCACCCGGCGTTGCGCGAGGCGATCGGCGATCTCTACGCCACCGTCGGCGCCGACAACGTCATCGTCTGCACCGGTGCTGCCGAGGCCCTGTACCTGCTGAGCAATGCCCTGCTCGGACCCGGAACCCACGCCGTGGTGGTGGTGCCCGCGTTCGAGTCGCTGTACAAGGTCGCCGTCGCCACCGGCGCGCAGGTATCGCTGGTGAGCCTGGATTCCTCCGACGGCTGGAGCCTGGACCTGGCCGCCCTGGAAGCCGCCATCCGGGACGACACCCGCGCCATCTTCATCAACTACCCGCACAACCCGACGGGAGCCCAACTCGGTGGCGAGCAGTTCCGGAGCCTGCTGGAACTGGCGCACCGTCGTGGCATTCCGGTCGTCTCCGACGAGGTGTACCGCAACCTCGAGTTCGACCCGGCCACCCGGCTGCCCGCCGCGGCGGACCTGACCGCGACGGCTGTCAGCGTCGGGGTGATGTCCAAGGCCTACGGGTTGGCCGGCCTGCGCATCGGCTGGGTCGCCTCGCAGGACACCGAACTGGTCCGCCGGGTGCGAAACCTCAAGGACTACACCAGCGTCTGCAGTTCGGCCCCGGCGGAGATCCTGTCCTTGATCGCGCTGCGTGCCGCCGACGAGGTGGTCGGACGCTGCAAGCGGATCGTGCTGGAGAACCTGGACCACGTCGAGGCCTTCATGCGGCGCTGGAGCGACATCATCGACTGGGTAGCGCCGCGCGGTGGCACGGTCGCCTTTCCCCGGCTGCGGCTGGCAACCCCGGTGGACGAGTTCGTCGAGGCACTGGCCCGGCAGGAGAGCGTGCTGCTGCTTCCCGGCTCGGTCTTCGACGACACCGAGAACCGGTTCCGGATCGGCCTCGGACGCATCGGCGCCGCCGAGGCGTTGGCCCGCATGGACGGCTTCCTGACCCGCACTCTGGGATGATCCCGCCAGCAACGCTACGAGCGGAGCAATTACCGGTGAGGGGTAGGCCGTGCTAGGTCTGGTACTGGCGCTGCTCGCCGCCCTGTCCTGGGGGGTGTCGGACTTCCTGGGTGGGATGGCCACCCGGACCGTCCCGGTGATCCGGGTGCTGGCCGTCTCCCAGCCGATCGGGCTGGTGCTGTGCACCGTCGCCCTGGTGATCAGCGGCCAGTCCCTGCCGGCCGGATGGCACCTGCTCCAGGCCCTGGCCGCCGGGGTGGCCGCGGTGGTGGCACTGGGACTGCTCTACCTCGCCCTGGCGCACGGCAACGCGGTCATCGTCGCGCCGATCGCCGCCACCGGTGCCGCGGTGCCGGTGGCGATCGGCATCGCACTCGGGGACCCGATGACCGGCGTCACCGGGATCGCCACCCTGCTGGCGCTGACCGGAATCGTCGCGGCGAGCTGGGAATCCGGCGACGAGACAGCGGCCGGGTCCGCCGACCGTCACAGCCGGGGCGCGACGATCGGGCTGGCCCTCGGTGCCGCCCTGGCCACCGGGCTGTACCTGACGTTGATCAACCTTGCCAGCGAATCCGGGCAGTACCTCGGGGTGGTGCAGGCGCTGCGACTGGCGGCATCGGTGGTCGCGGTCATCGCCTACCTGTGCTGGCATGCCACCATCCGCGACCCGCGCCGCCGGGCCCAGCGCTCGCCCGGCGTGCCGGCCGATCCGGCCGCCCGACGCCGCTCCGGCCTGCTGCTGCTGGCGATGGCCGGGGTCGGCGCGACCGACGCGGTGGCCGAGGCGTGCTACGCGGGAGCGTCCACCCGCGGGGTGTTGAGCGTGGTGGCGGTGCTGGCCGGCCTGTATCCGGTGGTGACGGTGGCGCTGTCCCTGCTCGTGCTCCGGCAGCGGGTACAGCTCGTCCAGGGCCTCGGTGCGGTCGCGGCGCTCACCGGAGTGCTGCTGTTCACCGCCTCGTCCTGAGAGCGCAGAACGGCTTCCTCTAGGTTTCGGTCGGGGCATTCCCGCATCGCTCGTTCGGGTCTAGCTTGGCGCCATGGCCACCTCATTGCCGACTGGCCCGAGCTGCCCGATCGGTTGGCAGCCGAGCGCGCTCGCGCCGGTCTTCTACGGTTATCGCGAATACACCACTGCCGAGGGCGCGCCGCTGACGGTGCGTGTCTACTTCCCCAGCCTGGACGGCTCTCCCGCCGACGCCGCCCCGCTGCTCGACTGCGGGCGCTACCCGCTGATCATGTTCTGTCACGGCAGCTGTCCGGGCGAGACCCTGCAGTACCAGAAGTGGGTCGAGCTGCCCGCCCAGCTCGCCCGGGCCGGCTACGTGGTGGCGGTGCCGCAGATCAAAGGGATCGACGGGCTGCCGACCGACCATCCCGAGGTGCAGGCGGTGCTGCGCGACATGCTCGACTGGATGCGGGAGGGCTGGGAACACCGGGACTCGCTGTTGCCGCCGCCTGCCACCGGTCTGGCCGGGCACTCCTACGGTGCGTTGCACGCCGGGATCCTGGCCACCACCAGGCCGGTACTCGCCGTCGCCTCGCTGAGCGGGGTGTGGGAGGAGTTGAGCAATCCGTTCCCGATCCACCAGGGCGCGCCGGCCCGGCTGTTCACCTGGGGCACCAACACGATCTCCGAGGGCAGCGCCGACCTTCCCGCGCAGTACTGGAATCCCGTTCCGCAGCCGAAGTACCGGGTGCTGTTCGCTGATGCCGAGCACTTCGACTACCTCTACACCACCCAGCTCGCCTGCCGTCCGAACCGCGGGCCGTGCCCGTTCGTCGGCGCGTACACCGCCGACACCGCGACGATGTTCTTCGCCCGCTACCTGCAGCCCGAACTCTGGCCCGACCTGTCCGCCAAGATCGACGATTCGCTGATCCCGCCGACGACGGCCGAGCTGGCGCAGAACCTGACGCCGGAGCAGCAGTTCTTCCTGGGCGGTTACCTGACCGGCGTGCCCGCATTCAACGACTCGGGCAAGTGCGGCATCACGCTGCGCGAGTCGCCACCGCAGCTGGTCGTCGGCCAGCTGCTGTTCTACCGCGACAACACCCGCGAGGGGGTCGGCGACCTGCACTCGCCGTCGGTCATCGGACTCGGCGGCTGGCAGGACCTCAGGTCGGTTTTCTCCGGCGGGGACGGCATTCTCTACGCCGTCGACGACCAGGGCCGGTTGCTGTTCTACCGCGACCACAACCGCGACGGCACCGGCGACGTCAACACCCCGTCGGTCATCGGCCAGGGTGGCTGGCAGCGGATGCTCCACCTGTTCGGTGGCGATCCCGGCGTGATCTACGCCGTCGACGACCAGGGCCAGCTGCTGTTCTACCGCGACCACAACCGCGACGGCACCGGCGACGTCAACACCCCGTCGGTCATCGGCCTCGGCGGCTGGCAGGACATGCGACACCTCACCTACGGTGGCGACGGGATCATCTACGCGGTCGACGACCAGGGCCAGCTGCTGTTCTACCGCGACCACAACCGCGACGGCACCGGCGACGTCAACACCCCGTCGGTCATCGGCCAGGG
>Ga0247773_1000687_pt1 | contig 12553 bp, 11 predicted proteins | sample UWRJL092311B6_FD_179934 | JGI IMG/M metagenome (GOLD analysis project Ga0247773, IMG submission 179934) | Plant litter microbial communities from Arlington Agricultural Research Station in Wisconsin, United States - UWRJ-L092-311B-6 | ecosystem: Environmental > Terrestrial > Plant litter >...
AAGGTCTCCAGCCAGTACCGGGCATAGGAGCGCAGGCCGGCCCGCAGCAGCTCGTCGAGGTCGGTGTCCGGACCGGCAACCCGGGCCAGGTTGCGCCGCAGTTGCCGTACCGACCGGCCGTCGCGGCGCACCGCCAGGTCGGCCGCGGCCGCGAACAGCCGGCCGGCCAGCGGCGCGGGCAGCGCCCGGACGACCCGCCAGCCCGCGGCGTAGGAGGCGTCGCTCAGCCAGCCGGCGGCCAGCCTCACGCCGGCTGCCGGGACTGCTGCCAGACGGTGGCGAACCGCTGGATAACGGTGACCGTCGAGGCGGCCACCAGCAGCCAGAGCGCGATCGCCTGGACGTAGGGCACCCGGAACGGCCAGCCGGTCAGGCCGGTGCCCACCAGCACGATGATCAGCCGTTCGGTGCGCTCGGCGATGCCGACGTTGCAGGTGAAGCCGGCACCCTCGGCCCGGGCCTTGATGTAGGAGGTCAGCGACCCCAGCACCAGGCAGAGCAGCGACGCCGCCAGCAGCGCGGGCTGGTCGTGCCGGGCGAACCACCAGGCCAGGGTGCCGAACACCGCCGAGTCGGCGATCCGGTCGCAACTGGAGTCGAGCACGGCACCGAACCGGCTGCCCCGGCCGCCCGCCCTGGCCACCGCGCCGTCGACCATGTCGAACATCACGAACGCCCAGATGAACAGGGTGCCGACGAAGAAATATCCCTGCGGGTAGAACACCAGTGCCGATGCGGTGGCCCCGACGGTGCCGGCCACCGTGATCATGTCGGGACTGACGCCGGCCTGCGCCAGCGACCGGCCCAGTGGCGCGATGGCCTTGCCGATCGGGGCCCGCAGCAGGTTCAGCACCGCTCAACTCTATCGGGCCGGGGCAGCCGCGGGCCTTGCCCACCGAGCCGCGCCGGGTGTCAAATGCAGCAGGGCCGCGCTTTGTCACTCTGGCGAGCCCGGCCGGAGTCGGAGCAGCCCGGGAGAAGGGGCTGCGGCGATGACGACGAAGACGGCGACACGTTCGGCTAGCAGGCTGCCCGCGGTGGCGGCCACCAGTCCCGACCAGATCCGCAACGTGGCGCTGGTCGGGCACGGCGGGGTGGGCAAGACCACCCTCACCGAGCACCTGCTGGCCGCCGCCGGCGCGCTCAGCCGGGCCGGCACGGTGCCAGACGGCAACACCGTCTCCGACGCCGACCCGGTCGAGATCGGCCAGCAGCGCTCGGCCTTCCTCTCGGTCTGCCCGGTACGGCACGGCGAGGTGGTGCTCAACCTGCTCGACACCCCCGGCTCACCGGACTTCGTCGGCGAGCTGCGGGCCGGCCTGCGTGGCGCCGACGCGGCCCTGTTCGTCGTCTCGGCCGCCGACGAGCTGGACGAGAACACCCTGGCGCTGTGGGAGGAGTGCGCCGCCCTGGGCACCCCGCGCGCCGTGGTGATCAACCGGCTGGACGCGCCGCGGGCCGACCTGGCCCGGACCCTGGCCGCCTGCCGGCAGGCCTTCGGCGGGGTGGACGGCAACGCGGTGCTGCCGTTGTACCTGCCGCCCGATCCCGGCCAGCCCACCGCGGGCGGCCTGGTCGGGCTGTTGACCACCGCCGAGGACGCCCACGCCGAGGACCGGGCGGCGCTGATCGAGGCGATCATCGCCGAAAGCGAGGACGAGTCGCTGCTGGAGCGCTACCTGTCCGGCGACGAGCTGGACCCGGCGGTGCTGATCGCCGACCTGCACACCGCGGTCGGACGCGGGCACTTCCACCCGGTGGTGCCGGTCTGCGGCGGCGACGAGGCCAACTTCGGCCTGGACGAGCTGCTGGAGCTGATCGTCCGGGGCTTTCCGAGCCCGGCCGAACGCCCGCTGCCGGACTGCTACACCCCGATCGGCGGGGACGGCCCGAAGCTGTCGTGTGATCCGGCGGGGCCGTTGGCCGCCGAGGTGGTGCGGACCTGGGTCGATCCGTACCTGGGCCGGGTCTCGCTGGCCCGGGTGTTCTCCGGCACCATCACCGGCGAGACCGCGCTGCACGTCTCCGGTCACGGCGGCGCCGACCGCGGCCACCCCGACCACGACGCCGACGAGAAGACCGCGGTGCTGCTCGGCCCGACGCTGGCCCCGATCGGCTCGGCGCTCGCCGGCGACTTCTGCGTGGTGGCCCGGCTGGCCAGCGCCGAGACCGGTGACACGCTGTCCGAGCAGCGCCAGCCGCTGGTCATCCTGCCCTGGAAGCTGCCCGAGCCCCAGCTGCCGATCGCGGTCCGGGGCACCACCCGCAACGACGAGGACGCGCTGGCCAAGGCGCTGACCCGGCTGGCCGCCGCGGACCCGGCGGTGCGGATCGAGCGCAACGCCGACACCGGCCAGCTGGTGCTGTGGTGCCTGGGCGAGGCGCACGCCGAGGTGGTGCTGGCCCGGCTGCGGACCGGCGGCACCGCCCTGGAGACCGACCCGGTGCGGGTGCCGCTGCTGGCCACCTTCACCACCCCGGCCCGCGGCCACGGCCGCCAGGTCAAGCAGTCCGGCGGGCACGGCCAGTACGCGGTCTGCGACCTGCAGGTCGAGCCGCTGCCGCGCGGCTCGGGCGTCCGGTTCGAGGACCGGGTGGTCGGCGGAGCGGTGCCCAGCCAGTTCATCGGCTCGGTGGAGAAGGGCGCCCGGGCCCAGCTGGCACACGGCGTACAGGGCTCGGTGCCGGTGGTCGACGTCCAGGTGACGCTGCTGGACGGCAAGGCGCACAGCGTGGACTCCTCGGACGCGGCGTTCCAGACCGCGGCGGCGCTGGCGGTCAAGGACGCCGCCGCCACCGGCGGCATCCAACTGCTGGAACCGGTGGACTCGGTGGAGATCACGGTGGCTGAGCACCACATCGGCGCGGTGCTGTCGGACCTGTCCGGCCGACGCGCCCGGGTCACCGGAACCGAGCCGCTGGTCTCGGACCGGCCGGGCAACCGCAGCGTGGTGCACGCCGAGGTGCCCGCCGTGGAACTGCTGCGCTATCCGGCCGTGCTGCGCTCGCTCACCGGCGGGGCCGGCGCCTTCACCCGCGGCTACCTGCGCCACGATCCGGCGCCGCCGGCGGTGGCCACCGCGCTGCTCGGCTGACCGTCGCCCAGCGGCTGACGTTTCACATTTTATCGACACATGCTTCTCATCTTCGAGCTTGCCCGGTAACGTCCGCTGCCCCACCTCGGCGCCGGCCGGTGGCACGCGCCGTCCCCACCGTGGTGGTCCCCCTCCCCCACGCTAGGAGCACAGCAGATGAAGATCTCGCACTCGAAGTCCCCGCTGGCGAACGTGGTCAAGGGCGCCGCGGCCCTCGCCGCCGGCGTCACCCTCGCCATCGCCAACCCCACCTCGGCGTCGGCCGACTCCGGTCACTGGATCTACGTGACCGGCGGCAAGGCGATGTTCTCCGGCAGCAACATCACCGTGTGCGACACCGCGGTGGACGGCAACCGGGTCCGGGCCCAGCTGATGAGCAACACCAGCACCATCTACTTCACCGGATGGGCCCCGAGCCAGGGCTGCATCACCGAGGGGCACCCGACCTCGATCGTGCAGTTCCGGGTCTGCACCGAGAACATCGGCTGCTCGGCCTGGCACAACCGCTACTAGGCCGCCGACCCGCGCACCGGACGGCCTCGTCCGGTGCGCGGGTCCGCCCGTCCGGTGTGGGATCCGGGTAACAGCCGGCGGCAGGCCTCGTAACCAGCCGTCGTGGGCGCTCGTTGGACGCGATGACCTGCCCGTCCGCGAGAGAGCAGCCCATGAACCAGCCGGAACCCGCCAGCCAGTCCGAGCGTCCTGGCGCCGGACGCCACGCCGCGCCGGCGCAGGGCCGGCACCGGGCGGTGCACCAGCCGGTTCCCGCGCCCGTGCTGGACCCGCCGGCGGTGCCCACCTGGTTGCCCCGCACCGTGCTGGCCGGCCTGGTGGCCGTCGCGCTGACGGTGGGAGTGCTGGCGACCACCAGCGCCGCCGGGACGGCCAACCGGCCCGCTCAGTCCCAGGCTGGTGCTGGAGCTGATGCCGGCGCCGGTGTCGGTCCGGCCCGGCTGTCCGTCGGTGCGCCGCGCGGTGCCAAGCTGCTGCCGGCCCGACCGGCGCACGTCGGCCGGCCGGCCTCGGCCGACCCGGCCGCGGTCACCGGGCTGGCGGCCAACGGCATTCCGGTGGTGGCGCTCAACGCCTACCGGCTGGCGGCCGCCCGGCTGTCCTCGGCGCAGCCCGGCTGCGGGCTGCGGTGGTGGCTGCTGGCCGGGATCGGCCGGGTCGAGTCCAACCACGGTCGGTACGGCGGAGCGAGCCTGACCGCCGCCGGCGAGTCCCGGCCGCACATCATCGGCCCCGCCCTCACCGGCTCGGCCGCGGATCACACCGTCTACATCGCCGACACCGACGGCGGCCGGCTGGACGGCGACCGCCGGGTGGACCACGCGGTCGGGCCGATGCAGTTCATCCCCTCGACCTGGGCGCTGTACGGCATCGACGCCAACGGCGACGGGGCTGCCAGCCCGTTCAACCTCAACGATGCCGCGCTGGCCGCGGCCCGCTACCTGTGCGCCGCCGGCGGTGACCTGAGCACGGCCGCCGGTCAGCGCCGCGCGGTGCTGGCCTACAACCATTCCGACGAGTACCTGGCCCTGGTGCTCGGCATCGCGGCTGCCTATGCCCAGGACATCCCGGTCGCCGCGCCGATCCGGGGCATCACCAGCGGCGCGCTGCCGCCGGTGCGGGCCGGCTGGCTACCGCCGGTGAACCCCGGCCGGCCGCCGGCCGCCGGCACCGGGTCGTCGGGTTCCGGGTCATCCGGTTCCTCGTCGTCCGGTTCGGGGTCGTCCGGTTCCTCGTCGTCCGGCTCAGGGTCCTCGGGTTCCGGGTCGTCGGGGTCCGGGTCCTCGGGATCCGGGGCCTCGGGGTCCGGGTCGTCGGGGTCTTCCTCCGGTGCCGGTCGGCCGGTGCCGACCAGCTCCGCGCCCGCCCGGCCGGCACCAGCTCCCGCCACCAGCCAGCCGCCGGCCCCGTCCAGCAGCCAACCGGCGCCGCCCGTCCTGCCGCTGCCGATCGGAAGCAACCCGGTGCCGACGCCGACCGCCACCGTCTGCACTCAGCTGGTGCTGGGCATTGCCGTCCCGGTGCCCTGCACCTCGTCCTGACCGGATTCGCGGAACCGGTGTGTAGCGGCGGTGTGGGGTCAGCCGACGAATCGCAGGATCAGCCGGTCGTCCACCGCTCGGAACCCGATCTGCTGGTAGATGGCGTTCGAGGTCGGATTGGCCAGGTCGGTGAACAGCACCACCTGGCGCGCACCGCCGTCCAGGGCGTCCCGGGTACAGGCAGCCGTGACCGCCGCCCCGTAACCGTGCCGGCGCGCGGCCGGTGGGGTGTAGACCGGCCCGATCCGGCTGACGCCGGCCACCAGGACGTTGCGGCTGGCCATCGAGACCGGGGTTGCCCGCTCGTCCTGCCAGAGCCAGAGCAGGCCCAGCTCGACCCGCCGCTGGTAGATCGCCCGCTGCGGGCTGGCCGCGGACGCCTCCGCCTCGTCGTGGAAGTCCACCAGCCACCGCATCACCAGGTCCAGGTCGTCGGCGACGGCGGCCCGGGCCCGGCCGGCCGGTGGCGGGTCCGGTGGGCGCAGGTCGTCCAGGGTGTAGAGCCGGTGGCGCATCGCCAGCTCGGTGCGCAGCCCGCGACCGGCGGTCCAGCTGGCGGCGAACCGTTCGGCGGCCTCGACGGTGCCCATCACGTCCGGGACCCCGGCGCCTCGCTCGCGCAGCCCGGCGACTAGCTCGTCCTCGCTGCCGTCGGGCAGCTCCCCCAGCAGCACGCCGTACGGCGGGGTCATCGACACCGCGCCGGTGACCGCGCCGCCGTCGGTGAACCAGCCGAACAGCGGGTCGGTCTCGGAGAACCGCTGGCCGGCCCGCAGCGTCTCGAGCACCGTGAGGGCGACGGTGTTGGCGTCCGGACGGGCCGACAGCAGGTCCAGCACCTGCTCGGCGTAGCGCTCGGGATCGACGGTGAAGGTCCAGGGCATGGGCGTTACCGTGCCATCCGCCAGCCGTCCGGTCGAGGCAATTCGCGCACCGGCGGGTCGGGGTACGGGCAGCGGTTGCTTCGGCGCGGCTCGCCCGGCGAAGGCGTCGACAGCCCACCAGGGACCGGCCCGGCCGGCCACCGGTAGGTTCTACCCAACACAGGCCCCCGCCTCCTCAACCGAATGGAGCCCCTCCGTGATCAGACGCCACACCCGGTCCGAGGTCGCCGACGCGCTACAGGCCGCCAAGTCGGCTGGTACCGCCGCGAAGTCGGCGGGCGCCTCCGTGACCTCCGACGTCACCTCTGCCGGTGCCGCCGCGGCGCAGAACGCGCTGTCGGCCGGCGCCGCCGCGACCGAGAAGGCCAGGGCCGCCACCGGCAGTGCGCTGAGCACCGCCGTGGAGGCGGCCAGCGGCGCTGTCAGCGAAGCAGTGGATGCGGTCGGCGGTGCCGTGGACGCGGTCGGTGCCGCCGTCGAAACCGGCGCCGCGGCACTGGCAGCCCGGGGCCGGCGGGCCCGCAAGCTCGCCAAGGCGGAGGCTGACGCGCGCCGCAAGCAGGCCCGTAAGGCCGGCCGGCGCGGCGGCCGGGCACTGGCCGACGCCAAGAAGCAGGCCAAGGCCCAGGCCGGCCACGCCAAGGCCCAGGCCCGGCTGCAGACGGCCGCCGCGAGGATCCAGGCCGCCGAGCAGGCCCATGCCGCCGCGGCGCTGGTCAAGCGGGGCAAGCCCACGGCCGTCAAGCCCGCCGGCCGCAGCAAGAAGCGCAAGGCCGGACGGGTGCTGCTGACCATCGGGGCGCTGGCCGCGCTGGCCCAGCTGGTGCGCAACAAGCTGGCGCCGGCCACCCCGCCGCCGGTTCAGCCCTGGAACCAGCCGCCGCCGGCCAAGCCGACCCCGCCCACCCCGGCGGCCAAGCCGACTCCGCCAGCCCCGCCGACCCCTTCGGAGCAGCCGACCTCGCCGACTCCTCCGGCGCAGTCGGAGCCTTCGGCGACGCCTGACCAGGTGGACCAGGCTGCCGAGCCGACGCCACCGGCCACGCCGGACGAGAAGGATCAGGCGCCGACCGACACCCAGAGCTGACCAGGCACCGACTAACCGCTGGTCCAGTCTCACGCTGACCACCGGCCCGACAGCTGACCGCACCGCTGGTGCATCGGCTCGGGTTGGTGGTCAGCTGTCGGTTCCGGCGCTTGGCGTTCGCGGCGCGACGGACCGTCAGGCCTGCTGCCAGTGCTCGGCCAGCAGGTCGCGGGTGTCGGCCAGCAGCTGCGGCAGCACCTTGGTCTGGCCGATCACCGGCATGAAGTTCATGTCGCCGCCCCAGCGCGGAACCACGTGCTGGTGCAGGTGAGCGGCGATCCCCGCGCCGCCGACCGTTCCCTGGTTGATGCCGATGTTGAACCCTTGCGGGCGGGCGGCCGAGCGCAACGCGGCCATCGCGCGCTGGGTGAACAGCGCCACCTCGGCGACCTCGTCGGTGCTCAGGTCGGTGTAGTCGGCCACGTGCCGGTACGGCACCACCATCAGATGACCCGGGTTGTACGGGTAGAGGTTGAGCACCGCGTAGGTCAGCTCGCCGCGGCCGATGATGAGGGCGTCGGCGTCGGAGCGGGCCGGCACCTCACAGAACGGGCAATGGTGCGCGGCGTCGGAGGCGGGCTTGCCCTCGCCGCCGATGTAGACCATCCGGTGCGGCGTCCACAGCCGCTGGAAGCCGTCAGGCGCGCCGGCGTAGTCCTCGCCGTCCACCAGTTCCGGGTCGGTCACGGCTACTCGGCACCAGGCGAGGGCACCGGCTGGAAGTCGGCCACCGACGGCGAATGGTTGGCCCGGCGGGCGGCGAAGTCGGCGATCAGGTCGGCCGCGCGGTCCACCGCGACGCCGTTGAGCTGCTCGCCGTCGCGGAACCGGAACGACACCGCGCCGTCCTCGGCGTCCTTGCCGCCGGCGATCAGCATGAACGGCACCTTGGCCTGCTGGGCGGTCCGGATCTTCTTCTGCATCCGGTCGGAGCTGGCGTCCACCTCGACCCGGATACCGCGTGCCTTCAGCTGTGCCGCGACCCCCTGCAGGTAACCGACCTGCTCCTCGGTGACCGGGATGCCGACCACCTGCACCGGCGCCAACCAGGCCGGGAAGGCACCGGCGTAGTGCTCGATCAGCACGCCGATGAACCGCTCGATGGAGCCGAACTTCGCCGAGTGGATCATGACCGGTTGGTGGCGCTCACCGTCCGCGCCGGCGTACTCCAGCCCGAACCGGGCCGGCTGGTTGAAGTCGTACTGGATGGTCGACATCTGCCAGGTGCGCCCGATCGCGTCCCGGGCCTGTACCGAGATCTTGGGCCCGTAGTAGGCGGCACCACCGGGGTCGGGCACCAGGTCGAGTCCGGACTCGGTCGCGACCTGGTTCAGGATCGAGGTAGCGGCCTCCCACTGGTCGTCCGAGCCGATGAACTTGTCCGGCTTGGAGTCGTCGCGGGTGGACAGCTCCAGGTAGAAGTCCTCCAGCCCGAAGTCGCGGAACAGGCCGAGGCAGAAGTCGAGCAGGTGCTTGATCTCGGCCGGTGCCTGCTCGGGGGTGCAGTAGCTGTGCGAGTCGTCCATGGTGAGCCCGCGCACCCGGGTCAGGCCGTGCACCACCCCGGACTTCTCGAAGCGGTAGACGTTGCCCAGCTCGAACAGCCGCAGCGGCAGCTCGCGGTAGGACCGGCCGCGGGAGCGGTAGATCAGGTTGTGCATCGGGCAGTTCATCGCCTTGAGCCGGTAGGCGGCGTTCTCCAGTTCCATCGGCGGGAACATGCTGTCGGCGTAGTAGGGCAGGTGCCCGGAGATGTGGAACAGGGTGTCCTTGCTGATGTGCGGGGTGCTGACGAAGTCGAAGCCCTCCTCGGCGTGCCGCTGCCGGACGTAGTCCTCCATCACCCGGCGCAGGATGCCGCCCTTGGGATGGAAGACCGGCAGGCCCGAGCCGAGTTCGTCCGGGAAGCTGAACAGGTCCAGCTCGGTGCCGAGCTTGCGGTGATCGCGCTTGGCCGCCTCTTCCAGCTGCACCAGGTAGGCCTTGAGGGCGTCCTTGCTCGGCCAGGCGGTGCCGTAGATCCGCTGCAGCTGCTCGTTGTTCTGGTCGCCGCGCCAGTACGCCGCGGCGGTGCGCATCAGCTTGAACGCCGGAATCCGCCGGGTGGTCGGCAGGTGCGGGCCGCGGCACAGGTCGGTCCAGGCCAGCGCGCCGTCCCGGTCGAGGTTGTCGTACATGGTCAGCGCGCCGCCACCGACCTGGGACAGCTCCTCGGCGTCCAGCTCGGTGGGGGTGTTGCCGGCCCCGCCGCCGCCCTTGAGCCCGATCAGCTCCAGCTTGAACTTCTCGGACGCGAGCTCGGCGCGAGCCTGCTCGTCGCTGATCTCACGCCGGGAGAAGCGCTGCGCGGCCCTGATGATCTCGGTCATCTTCTTCTCGATCACCCCGAGGTCCTCCGGGGTGAACGGCCGGCTGGGCAGGAAGTCGTAGTAGAAGCCGTTCTCGACCGGCGGCCCGATACCCAGCAGGGTGCCCGGGAACAGCTGCTGGACGGCCTGGGCCATCACGTGCGCGGTCGAGTGCCGCAGCACCGCCAGGCCGTCGGCCGAGTCCATCGCGACCGGCTCGACCTCGTCGGCGGCGTCGAAGGCGACGTCCAGGTCGCGCAACTGGCCGTGCGAGTCGCGCACCACCACCACGCCGGACGGGCCGGTGAGGTCGACGCCGGCCGCCTCCAGCGCGGCCCGCGGAGTCGTACCGGCGGCAACCGCGACCGACGGCCTGGCGGCCTGGACGGTGGACTGCGATGCGACGCTGGACACGAATTTCTCCTCTGCGGGCCAATGCGAACCAATGCCACCTCGACGCGAGGCGCACCGTGCATGCTAGTGCGGTGGCCCGACAGTCCCGAGTCGATATCGCGCTGGCCGCGGTCGGCGCGGTTACCGGCCTGCTGCTGATCGCCGCCTGTACCGGCCCGGAGGCGCCGTCCCCGGCCCCGCCGACCGTGCCCTCGGTGCTCGGTTCGACCAGCGCGAGCCGGTACGGGGCGGCGGCCTCACCGATCGGGCCGGCGCTGCCGTCGGTATCGCGCCGGCCGTCGACACCCGGCACCGTCCGGATCGGCTTCGCCGGCGACGTGCACTTCATGGAGCGGACCGCCAACCTGCTGGCCGACCCCGCCACCGCGTTCGGCCCGGCCGCCGCGGTGCTGGCCGCACCCGACCTGACGATGGTCAACCTGGAGACCTCGATCTCGGTCGGCGGCCGGCCCGAGGCCAAGTCGTTCACCTTCCAGGCGCCGCCGACGGCCTTCGCCGCGCTGCGGGCCGCCGGCGTCGACCTGGTGACGATGGCCAACAACCACGCCGCCGACTACGGCTCGGCCGGCCTGGCCCAGACCCTGACCGCGATCCGGCGCTCGGGCTTTCCGGTGGTCGGCATCGGCGCGAACGCCGGCGCTGCCTTCGCGCCGCGCTACCTGCGGGTCAACGGGGTGCGGCTGGCGTTCCTGGCCGCCAGCCAGGTGCGGGACGAGACGCTGGCCCACTTCTCGGCCGCCGACGCCCGGCCCGGCGTCGCCGACGCCTACTCCGACCGGCTGGTCGCCTCGGTGCGGGCCGCCCGGACGCGGGCGGACGTGGTGATCGTCTACCTGCACTGGGGCACCGAGTATCAGAGCTGCCCGAACGGCGATCAGCGGGCGCTGGCCGACCGGCTGGCGGCGGCCGGGGCGACCGCGGTGGTCGGGGCGCACGCGCACGTGCTGCAGGGCGCCGGCTGGCGTCCGGACGGCAGGTATGTGGCCTACGGCCTGGGCAACTACTTCTGGTGGCGCTCGTTCGGCAACGCCCAGGACGACAACGGCGTGCTGACCCTGACCGTGACCGGCAACAAGGTCAGGGCCGCGGTCTTCCTGCCGGCCCGGCTGGACGACCGGGGCATCGCGGTGCCGGCCACCGGGGCCGACGCCAGCCGGATCCTGGGCCAGTTCGAACAGGGCCGGCAGTGCGCGGGGTTGCTGTCCTCCCCGCCGCGCTAGGAGCCGAGAGCAGTGCCACCGGAATGGAGTACTGGGGTAGTCGCACCCAGGTCGTAACTACCGCAGTAAGGGCTTCTTGCGGTCAACCTATTCGTTGCTCTAGAGTAACCGTTGCCCATGAGTAACCAAACAGCGGCGGAGACCGCCCTCGACGCGCTCGGTGACCCGATGCGCCGCCGATTGCTGGAGCTGCTGCACACCGGTCCCCGGCCGGTCGGCGAGCTGGCCGCCCAGCTGCCGATCGGACGCCCGGCAGTCAGCAAACACCTGCGGGTGCTCGAGGGCGCCGGTCTCGTCGAGCACCGCAGCAAGGGCACCCGCAACCTCTACGCACTGGCCCCGGACGGCCTGGTCGGCGTCCAGCAGTGGCTGGTCGGCGTCTGGGACACCGCCCTGACCGCCTTCGCCGACTACGTCGAGCGCGTCGAACAGGTCGAGCGCGTCGATACCGACCAGCCGAAGGAGCCCGACGATGACTGAACCGGCGCCCATCCGTCGCGAGGTGGTGGTGGCCGCACCGCCGGCAACCGCCTTCGCGCTGTTCACCGCCCACGTCGGGTCCTGGTGGCCGCTGGCCAACCACAGCGTCTTCGGCGCCGCCGGCACGGTGGCCTTCGAGGGCGACGAGCTGGTGGAACGGCTCGGCAGCCAGCGCTCGGTGTGGGCCGAGGTCACCGGCTTCGACCCGCCGAACAGCCTGCGGCTGAGCTGGCACGCCGGCCACGACGCCAGCCGGGCCACCGAGCTGACCGTGCGGTTCACCGACCAGCAGGGCCAGACGCTGGTGAGCCTGGAGCACCGCGGCTGGCACCGGCTGGCCGATCCGGCGACAGCCCGCACCGAGTACGACCAGGGCTGGCCGGTGGTGCTGGAGGTGTTCCGGCAGTGGCTGGCGCCGGCGCCGACGGACGAGCCGCGCGACTGGTACGTGCTGCTGCACCAGCCCGGCCCGGCGCTGGCCGAGGGTCAGTCAGTGGTCGACCATCCCGATTTCGCCGAGCACCTGGCATTCCTGCGGCGGCTGGCCCGCTACGGCCTGCTGGTCGCGGCCGGCCCGCTGCCCGACCAGCTGGGCTCGGGCATGACCGTGGTGAAGGCCTCCCCCGAGCTGGACGTGCAGCGGCTGGCCGCCGAGGACGACCTCAGCGTGGTGCGCGGCCTGCTCACCGTCCAGGTCTCGCCGTGGCTGGTGCAGCTCACCGGCGGCTGAACTGTCGCCGGGCAGCGCTAGCCTGGACTCAAAGGTCAGTCCCGGCCGTTTCCACATTGACGCAGGAGTTCGCAGATGCCCATCGCGACCACCAACCCCGCCACCGGCGAGGTGCTCACCACCTTCGAGGCGTTGACCGACGCCGAGATCGACACCCGGCTGGAAGCGGCCGCCCAGGCGTTCCAGACCCTGCGCCGCACCAGCTTCGCCGACCGGGCCGGCTGGATGCGGGCCGCCGCCG
>Ga0247773_1000688_pt1 | contig 12541 bp, 11 predicted proteins | sample UWRJL092311B6_FD_179934 | JGI IMG/M metagenome (GOLD analysis project Ga0247773, IMG submission 179934) | Plant litter microbial communities from Arlington Agricultural Research Station in Wisconsin, United States - UWRJ-L092-311B-6 | ecosystem: Environmental > Terrestrial > Plant litter >...
TCCGATCTATGCCGATGTCGGCGGCGACGGCGCCCCAGAGGAGCGGGATCAGCATCTCCCGCCCACCGGTGAAAGCCAGGAAGCCACGCGGCTCGTGCTCCCACTCCGGCCCGGTGGTCTCGCTCCACGATTCGAACGCCCGGGGGACACGGATGCCACAGTCGCGCAGCGCGCGGAAGGCCGAGAGATGCGCCAGGAAGCCGCCCCCGCCGGGACGCGAGAGGATGATCACCAGCTCGCCCGTGCCGGGGAGCGCGGCGGCCACGATCTCGCGGGCACGGTCGTACGCGCGCGTGAACATCTGGATGTACGAGCCCTCGTCGGACAGCTCGAAGCGGAGCGCGGGCGCGTTCCGGTAGAACAATCCCCACTCCAGCGCAGCCGGGCCGAACACGCGCCGGAGCTCGTCGCGCAGGCTCATCGCGCGGCCGTGCGGCGGGCGAGGAGCGCGTGGAGGGCGGCCGCGGCGAGGCCGGCGACCAGCCCAAGGCTCCACGAGCGCCAGTCGGCCCAGATCCCCAGCTTGAACCAGGTGGTCTCGGCCACCAGGAGCAGGGCGACGGCGCGATACCAGGCGCGTGGCGTGGTGAGGAGGGAGTAGGTGAGGACAAGCATGTGGCCGGAGAACGGAAGCGCGCCGGTGAGCGTCCGCAGCACCGCCAGCAGCGTCACCGACAGGTCGAGCGCGACGCGGCCGGCGGGCTCGGTCTCGATCCGCTCCAGGCGGACCCCGGCCCAGAGGGGGAAGGCCAGCACCATCGGGGCGATGTAGAACACGACGAAGCGGCGGGCCGGCCCGGCTTCCATCCACAGGAAGCCGGCCAGCACCGCCGCCGTCGCCAACGAACCGGCCGCCCAGGGAAGCGCCCGCTCCACGAGGGAGCGATGGCGCACCAGGGCGGCCGGCACGTTCATCCCTCAGCCCTGGCGCGGACCGCCACCGCCGCTGCGGCCGCGGCCACCCCGCCGGCGGCGGCGGCTGGCGCCGTCTCCACCGCCAGCACCCGCACCGGCGCCCGCCATCGCCGGCTCGCGCCGCGGCTGGGCGGGACGGTCGCCCTCACGGCGCGGACCGCCGCCGGACGAGGTGCGCGGACGGCGGTTGGCCTCGTCGGCCTCGCGCTGGGCGCGGGCGTCGGCCTTGGCCTTGGCGCGCTCGCGGTCGGCCGCCTTGCGGGCACGGATCTCCTTGATCCGCTCGCCGATCGGCACCTCGAAGCGCTCGGCCGCACGGGCGTTGTAGTCGAAGCCGGCCAGCGTCTTCCGCTGGATCTGCTTCCCCACCGCCCGCTCGATGTCGCGGAAGTCCTTCTCCTCTTCGGGGCTCACCAGCGTGTACGCCTCGCCGGTGGCCTCGGCGCGGGCGGTGCGGCCCACGCGGTGGATGTAGTCTTCCGGCTGGTGCGGCACGTCGAAGTTGACCACGTGCTCCAGCGCCTCCACGTCGATGCCGCGGGCCACGATGTCGGTGGCCACGAGCACGCGGTAGCGGCCGTTCTTGAAGCCTTCCAGCGCGTCGGTGCGGGCGCTCTGGCTGCGGTTGCCGTGGATGCGGGCCACCTGGATCCCCGCCTTCTCCAGGATCTCGAAGAGGCGGTTGGAGCGGTGCTTGGTGCGGCAGAAGACGATCGCCCCGCCCACCTCGTTGCGCCGCAGCATCTCCAGGAAGAGCGCGGGCTTCAGGTCTTCCTTCACCGGGAAGGCGGCCTGGGTGATCCCCGTGGCCGGCTGCGAGCGGCGCTCGATGTTGATCGCCGCGGGGGCGCTCAGCATCTCCTGCGACAGCTTCACGATCGGCGCGGGCATGGTGGCGCTGAAGAACAGCGTCTGCCGCTTGGCCGGCACGTGGCGCAGCACCCGGCGGATGTCCGGGAGAAAGCCCATGTCCAGCATCCGGTCGGCCTCGTCGAGCACCAGCACCTCCACGTTGGCCAGCGACGCGTAGGCATGCTGCAGGTGGTCCAGCAGGCGGCCGGGGGTGGCGACGATCACGTCGACGCCGCGGCGGAAGGCCTGCTCCTGCGGGCCCATCCCCACCCCGCCGAACACGGCGGCGCCGCGCAGGTCGGTGTGGCGGGCCAGCTGGGTGAAGTGCTCGTGGATCTGCGCCGCCAGCTCGCGCGTGGGCGACAGCACCAGCACGCGCGTCTTGCCGCGCGGCATGCCCAGGAGCCGGTTCATGATCGGCAGCAGGAAGGCGGCGGTCTTGCCGCTCCCCGTCATGGCGCAGGCCAGCAGGTCACGCCCCTCGAGCGCGGGCGGAATCGACTGCTGCTGGATCGGCGTCGGCTTGGTGAACCCCATCTCCTGCACGGCCTTGAGCAGGGCCGGGTGCAGGTTCAGCGTATCGAACGTCATTCTTTTCCCCATGGACCACGGGCGATCCGCATCCCTGTAGGGGCGCGCGGTTGCCGCTGTCCGTGGCTATGCACAAACGAAGACGGCGGGCTCGCGGCTGAGCTCGCCGTCCATACTTTCGGTGAGGAAATATAACACTTCTGCCGAGATTCCGTCAGTCCCCGCGTTCCGCCTCGCTCCAGGACGGGAAAGATGAGCGGCGAGGCCATGAATCTCCTTGCAACAGGCGTTTCCGGCGGCACGAATCCTGACACGGCTCCGCGCCCCACCCGCGGCTGTAGCAGCTTCGTCCGATGTTTCCGTGGATGACACGGGCTGCGCCGCCGGGCGCACGGAGGATGCGAGGGAGCCGGCCCTGGACATGGGCCGGGCGGCGCGGGCGGGGGCTCGCCGCCGCGGGAATCAACCGATCAGGAGTGGGGCCGATGAAGGTTGGGAGAATGATCGGGATCGCGCTGATGCCGCTGGCGGCGGCGTGCGCGCAGGGGATGAACGGGGCGATGATGTCGCCCAGCGGGCAGGCCGACGCGCAGGCGCACGCGATCCTGAGCGCCTCGGACGCGGGCGAGATCCAGACGTCGCAGGTGGCCACCGGCCGCGCGCAGAGCCAGGCGGTGCGCGCCTTCGCCCAGCGGATGATCACCGACCACTCCAACGCGCTCGCCGTGCGCGAGCAGCGGCTGGGGTCGATGGGGATGGGGCTGCGCGCCAGCACCATGGCGATGGGCGGCACCATGAGCGCGGGGAGCGGGAGCGGCACGGGTACCTTCACCTCGGCCATGGTGCTCACGCCGGCCGGGATGACCGACCTGAACGCGGTGCTGATGGCGAACCCCGCCAGCCGTCCGCTGGCGCAGACGGCGATGGGCGACGTGCAGCGGCTGCAGCAGATGAGCGGGATGCAGCTCGACCAGGCGTACATGACGCGCCAGGTGGAGATGCACCAGTACACGCTCGCCACCATGGACCGGATCCTGGCGCAGAACGCCGTGAGCGCCGACACCCGCGCGCTGATGGTCACGCAGCGCGCCGCCGTGGCGATGCACCTGCAGATGGCGCAGCAGATCCGCGCGTCGATGATGTAAGCGGGCGCCGGAGGTGGAGCGGCGGCCCGCCCGGCGCTCCCTCTCCGCGTTCGTGCGGGATGGGGGTTCGGAAGAGGAAGGATTCACCCGTTCGATGGGAGTGGCGACGATGATGACGATGAGAAGCGGGAGGCGGATCCTGGGGGTGGCGCTGGTGCCGCTGGCGGCGGCGTGCGGCCGCGGGGTGATGCCCGGGATGCTGTCGCCGGCGCAGCAGGCCGACGTGGCGGCGCACGCCACGGTGAGCGCCTCGGACGCGGGCGAGATCCAGCAGGGGCAGCTGGCGCTGAGCCGCGCGCAGAACGCGCAGGTGCGCGCCTTCGCGCAACGGATGGTGACCGAGCACTCCAACGCGCTGCAGCTGCGCGACCGGAAGATGGCGGGGATGGGCCGCGGGCTGCGCGCCAGCACGGTGGCCATGGCCAACGCCGAGGGGCAGAACGTGGGGAGCGCCAGCGTCACGGCCGACGTGTCGACGCTGCAGGCGGTGAACGGCGGCACCGTGCAGGGCTCGGGGCGCGGCGACGGCTTCATGGCCGACGCGGTGGTGACGCCCGCGGGGATGACGGAGCTGAACACCGTGCTGGTGAACCACCCCGCCAGCCGCGAGATGGTGCGGATGTCGATGGCCGACCTGCGCCATCTGGAGCAGATGAGCGGCGCCGCGTTCGACCGTGCCTACATGGACAAGCAGGTGATGGCGCACCAGAACGCCCTGTCGACCATCGACGGGTTGCTGGCGCGAACCGACCTGGGCGCCGACCTGCGCGCGATCCTGGTGACCCAGCGCGCGGCCGTGGCCATGCACCTGCAGATGGCGCAGCAGCTTCGCGCCTCGCTGATGTAACCGGCGCGGGAGCGGCTGCGTTTCCTCGCCGCCGCTCCCGATGCGGGCTTCCTGGCCGGCCGCGGCCACGCGCGGATGACGTGCGTGGCCGCGGCGTTCTTTTGCGCGAGAGATGGACGTACGCGTTGGGGACGAGGATGATGGCGGCGACGGTGGCAGCGGCTTTTCGGGGGATGCGATGAGCGACACGGCCGGCCTGCGCGTGATGGACGACGCGCCGCTGCGGTACCTCGTCTCCGTGCCGGAAGATGGCGGAGAGGCGCCGCGCCCGGTGCTCTGCTTCCTGCACGGCCACGACGAGGCGGCGCCGATGAACATCACCCGCGCGCTGACGCTGCACGGGCCGCTGCGGCCGGGGAGCCCACCGGCGGCGCGCGGCTTCATCGTGGTGGCGCCGCAGCTCCCGCGCGCGGGCGACATCTGGGCGCACTACGCGGGCGAGGTGCGCCGCATCGTCGCCGCCGTGCGCGCGGAGCACGGCGGCGACGCGCGGCGGACGTATCTCACCGGCTTCAGCTTCGGCGGGAACGGGGTGTTCGACGTGGCGCTGCTGCAGCCCGGCGAGTGGGCGGCGCTCTGGTCCGTCGATCCCACGCGCGTGCCGCGGGAGGATCCCGGCGTGCCACTGTGGCTCTCCATCGGCGGCATCGCGCGGCGGATCACGCCGACGTTCGTCGGCGCGCTGCGGCTGCATCGCGCCGCCGGCGCCGCGCCGCACGGCCCGCGCATCTGGGAAGACGAAGGCCAGGACCACGTCGGCTCGGCGCGCATGGCCTACCAGGACGAGCGGATCTACGCCTGGCTCCAGTCGAAGGCGCTTCCCGATGCTGCATCGTATCCAATTGTAGTGCGTTGACTTGCGATTGCGATGTCATCCTGAGGCCGACCACACCATCATCGGTGCATGCGGCGATGGTCGCAGGCCGAAGGATCTGCCGCCGGTCGGTTCGCTACACCGGAGGTAGCGCTCCGTCGGTCATAGATCCTTCGCGCTGCGAGCGATGATGCGGACGCGCCACCGCGTGGTCGCGCTCAGGATGACAGCGAAGTGCAAGCGAATCAAAAGGTTGGTGAAAGCGTGAGGCCGCGGCGGGGATGATCCCGGCGCGGCCTCGGTCGCATCTTCGCGCGTGTGAGCGGGCTACTTTCGCACGGTTCGGGCGAGGTAGTCGCGGATGCGCGCGTGGGTCTCGGGGGCGAGCCACACTTCGAGCGCCGCCTCGTCCAGGTCGGCGGCGGCGTCGATGCGCTCCAGGAGCGGGGCGCGGAGCATCTGCTTGGCGACGCGGAAGGCGTCGTCGTTGAGCGCGGCGAGCTGGGCAGCCACCTCGTACGCGCGCGTCATCAGTGCGTCAGGCGCGACCACCTCGTCCACCAGGCCGCGGGCGAGCGCGTCTTGCGGCGGATAGGTGGGGCCCAGGTAGAGCAGGCGATGGAGCTCCTGCGGCGGCACGGCGGCGCGCACCACCTCCAGCGCGGCGGCGGGGAGCGGCACGCCCACCAGCAGCTCGGGCGTGCCGATGCGCCCGTTCCCGTCGGCCATGATGCGATAGTCCGCCCCCAGCACCATCACCCCGCCCCCCGCGATGGCATGCCCGTTGGCCGCCACCACCACCGGCGCGGGATACGACACCAGCGCGCGGACGAACTCGGAGAGAAGCGGATAGAAGCGGCGGACGTACTCCTCGCCGCCGTCCACCAGGCGGAACAGGTCCACGCCGGCCGAGAAGATCCCGCCGCCTGCCGTGATGACGAGCGCGCGCGCGTCGGCCGCCGCGTCGAGCGAGCCGATCAGCGCCTCGAGGAGCTCTACGTCCAGCGCGTTGGCCTTGCCGTGCGCCAGGCGGAGCGTGACGATCCCGTCCTGTGTTTCTTCGCGTTCGATCATGCGCTGAACGTACATGCCGCCGCGCGCATCCGCAAAGCACCGCCGCGCATCTCCCGGACCGCGAGCGGTGGCACGCGTGGGACCATCGCGCGCCGCCGCCCATCCTCGTCCCCTCGCGTCAGCCCGCGATGGTGTCGACCGGCTGCGGCACGGTCGGCGGCGGGCACCAGGGCGTGGTGCAGACCGGATCGTCGGTCACGCACAGCGGCGAGCCGCAGTTGTCGGTCTCGCGGACGGTGATGGTGGAGACTTCGATCGCGGCGGGCGTGGTCTCGAACGAGTCGAGGAGGAGGTTGCCTACGCTGAGCGTGGCCATGGCGGGATTCTCCGGGTGGAGGGTTCGATGGGATCAGCCGGTGACGGTCACCGGCTCGGGGCACTGCTCCGGCAGGGCGGTGGGCATGCAGAACGGCGAGTAGCAACCCTTTTCTTCGGTATACCTCTGCGCCGGCGGCATCGACTCCGTGGTGGTGCTGAACGAATCGACGGCGAGCTGATCGACTTCGAGGGGCATGGCGGCCTCCGGATGCAGGGGGGATGAATCGAGGGGAGATGCGCGAGCGCGACACATCTAACGTGTTCGCATCTCCACGAGGCCGCAAGGGTGCGAATCGATGCGCATGGATCGCGATCGGCATCTTTTATCCGGCGCGAAGCGGATCTCATGCGGCAGATGGATAGGAAAGCGAGGGGCCGCGGCGTCGCGCCGCGGCCCCTCGCTTTCATCCTCTCCCCGCCGGGCTCAGGACCCGGCGGACCACACGTTGTTGCCGCGGTTCACGTCGATCAGGCGCTTCTCCGGATCGAGCTCGATGCGGGTGACGCGCTTGGGAAAGTCGTACTCGCGCACGTAGCGGCTCTGGTTGAATCCCCAGACCTCGCCGGGATAGACCACGTCCTGCGTGGTGCCGTCGGCGAAGGTGAAACGCGCGCGGATGGGGAGCACGCCGCGCTCGCGGTTGCCGAAGGTGACCGTCAGGTGCTGGCCGTTGGCCGCCACGCTCTCGATCGCCTGGTCGTAGCGCGCGTTCTCCAGGAAGAACGGGCGCCAGAACCAGTCCAGCCGCCGCCCGCCCACGTCTTCCATGGTGCGGAAGAAGTCCGCCGGCGTCGGGTGCCTGTACGCCCAGCGGCGCACGTAGGTGCGGAAGGCGTCGTCGAACGCCTCGGGCCCCATGATCTCCTGCCGCAGCAGCTGCAGCCCCACCGACGGCTTCCAGTACGCGGTGGCGCCCAGCAGCCGCGGGTCGATGCGGTCGGGCGGCGTCTCGATGGTCAGGTCGCGCCCGGCGGCCATCGCCTGCTCGATCATCTGCCGCTCGGCCATCGCCCGGGCCATCTGGTCACCCTTCTGCGGGTACCGGCGCCCCTCGCTGAAGGTGTTGATGAAGGTGTTGAAGCCCTCGTCCTGCCACATGTGCACGCGCTCGTTGCTGCCGACGATCATCGGGAACCACATGTGCCCGATCTCGTGCGTGACCACGTTGTACAGGTCGTACACGTCGTCGCTGTGCGCCTCCATCGCCACCATCGGGTACTCCATCCCGCTGATCGGCCCCTCCACCGCGCTGATCTGCGGCCAGGGGTACTGGAACCAGCGCTCGGAGTATTCCTGGATAGACATGCGGCTCTGGTCGGCCGCGTCGCGCCACGGATCGACCGCCGTGGGCCGGTAGTAGGCCATCGCCAGGATGCCATTCCAGCCGCTGGCGTCCCAGATGTACTCGGGGCTGGCCGCCCACACCGCGTCGCGCACGTTGTCGGCGCGGAAGCGCCAGGTCATCATCCCCGTCTTCCGCGGCCGCGCGGCGCCGCTCTGCAGCTCGGCCAGCGTGACGATGTGCACCGGCGTGGCGCTGGTCCTGGCCTGCGCGAGACGCGAGACCTGCGCGGGGGTGAGCACCTCGGCCTGGTTCTGCAGCATCCCCGTGCCGGCCACGATGTAGCCGGCGGGGACGGTGACGTTCACCTCGTAGTCGCCGTAGTCCAGGTAGAACTCGCCCTGGCCCAGGTACGGATCGGTGTTCCACCCGCGCACGTCGTCGTACACGGCGATGCGGGGGTACCACTGCGCGATCTCGTACAGCGGGCCCTCGCGCCCCATGCGGTCGGCGCCGTGCTCGGGAACGGCGAAGTGCCAGGCGATGTCGAAGGTCGTGGTCGCGCCCGGCGCCAGCGGCTCGGCGAGGTCGACCTTGGTCACCGTCTCCTGCCCGCGGGGCCGCAGCGGCAGGGTGCGGCTGCCGTTGACCTGGTTGAAGCGCTCGATCACGTCGCCGCCCTCGAACCCGCGCGCCCCGAAGCGCGAGCCCGCCGGGAAGTAGTACGAGTTGAGCGAGCCGCTGCGGAAGGCGTTCTGCTCGGTGTGGAACCACACGTAGTGGAGCGTATCCGGGCTGTTGTTGCGGTAGCGCAGGCGCAGCTCGCCGCGCACGGTCTTGGCGGCGGTGTCGAGCGTGGCGTTGAGCGTGTAGTCGGCGCGGTTCTGCCAGTACTGCCGCCCCGGCGCCCCGCTCCCGGTGCGGATCTCGCCGGGCGAGGGCCAGAGCTGCAGCGGCGCGAACACGCTGGTGTCGGCCACGCTCCCGTGGCTCTGCGCGGCCGCGGGGTGCGCGCCGACCACCGCCAGCGCCGCCATGAGCGCGGCCGGCGCCGCGCGTGCGATTCGATTCATCACCATCCCGATCTTCCCGGACGGAACGTGAAAAGCGCGCCGGCCAGACGGACGGCGCGCCTGCAAGGTGGGTTGCAGCGCGTTGCTGGGTCCTTCTACAAGCTACGGGCCAGAAGGGTTCAACCAGGAGATCGAATCGCCCCGGACCGACAGGCGGGGGCACGTCAGGGCGTGGTACCGCGCAGGCTGCTTTGCTCGTAGTTGGCCACGAAATGCTTGGCCGCGTTGATCGCACGCGCGTTGTTGGCCCGCCCCGCCACGCCGGTGGGATGCCCCTGGAAGCTCACGACCGGATTCGAGAAATGGAGGATGCGCAGGTCGTCAGCGCACTCGTAGTCCTGCATCGTCCCGAATACGCAGGGTGTCTGTTTCGTGATGCGCTCCGGGAAATGATAGCCGTATGAATCCTCGTAAAGACCGTGCGCTCCCTCTTCCACGTTGTGACCGGCGCCGAGCACGTGCCCCAGCTCGTGGACGAAGCAGCGGTAGCTCTGATCGACACACGAGCTGTTGACCACGCTGTAGGCCTCAGAATACCGCCGCGCGATGTTGGAAGAGGTGGTGGCGATGGAGGTCAGGTTCAGCGCCACGTTCTTACCGCCCTTACCCCTGATGAGCGTGACCTCATCCGCGCGGTATCGCCGCCGCAGCGCACGGATCTCTTCCCCGGCAGGGCTGAACAGGCGGTCAAGGTCACCACGCCCGAACAGGCCGGTCTTTTCCTTGAAGCCGACGCGCTGATGGTGGACGATGTTCACGTGCAAGTCGATGCCGCTGTTGCGAAAAGCGGAATCCGCCTGCGCCGCCGCCAAGTTGATGCTCTCCTCGATGCTGCGTCCGCTCGCAGCGAAGTCGGCCTCCGCGCGTGCGGTATACACCACGAGCACGTCGATCACCGTGCCGTCGTCGCCCCATCCGGGTGGCGGGGTCGTGTCCTGGGCACTGCTCGACGTGCGGGGAAACGGCTGAGCGCCGTTTTCGGCCAGAGAGACCTCATCGCCCGAGGCTTCGCGGATCGAGAGTACGCCGCATCCGGCGACCGCAGCGCACACGGAGAGCAGAACGACCCCACGCCGAGCATTCATGGCAAGTTCCCGCGAGAAGATGGAAGGATGAACGGTGCTGCGACTACATCATGGTTGGACGAATGAAAACGTTTTCTTCCGTTGATGCCCGACACAGTGGCCGATCAAGACACGGCGGTAGAGGTGCCGCGTGGATGTAGACGTGGATGTGAGCTGGGCGAGCCGAGGCGCACCCACGCCTCGGCTCGCAAGCAAAGATCAAGGGTCCGCGAAGACCGCGGACCCTCCTTCGACCGGCTAAAGCTCCACTTCCGCCGCCACCAGGTCGTCGAACGTCTCGCGGCGGCGGGCGAGGGTGGCGGTGTCGCCATCGACCATCACCTCGGCGGGGCGGGGGCGCTGGTTGTACTGGCTGGCCATGCTGAACCCGTACGCGCCCACCGTCTTGATCGCCAGCAGCTCGCCGGGCTTGGGCACCTCGATCTCGCGGTCGAGCGCCAGGAAGTCGCCCGTCTCGCAGATCGGGCCCACGATGTCCACGGTGCCGCGCGGTCGGTCGAGCGACTCCACCGGCTCCACGGCGTGCCAGCCGCTGTAGTGGCTGGGGCGGATCAGGTCGTTCATCCCCGCGTCGGTGATCACGAAGCGCTTGCCGCCGCCTTCCTTCACGTAGATCACCCGCGTGAGCAGCACCCCCGCCTCGCCCACGATGAAGCGCCCGGGCTCGATCACCAGCTTCAGCCCCGTCTCGGCCACCAGCTCCACCACCGCGTCGGCGAACGCCTGCGCGGTCACGGCCGGCTCGTCCTGGTAGCTGATCCCCAGCCCGCCGCCCAGGTCCAGGAACTCGAGCGGGATGTCTTCCTGCTTCAGGTCGTGCACCAGCTCCAGCACCGCCTCCAGCGCCTGGCCGAAGGGCGCCACGTCCAGGATCTGCGAGCCGATGTGCACGTCCACGCCGCGCACGTTCACGCCCGGGAGCTTGGCGGCGATCGAGTACAGGTCGCGCGCACGCGACGAGGCGATGCCGAACTTGGTCGCCGCGTGGCCGGTGCGCGTGTAGGCGTGCGGCGTGGGCGTGTCGATGTCGGGGTTGATGCGGATGGCGACGGGCGCCGTCTTCCCCATCGCGCAGGCCAGGTCGCTGAGCGCGCACAGCTCGCCCTCGGACTCCACGTTGAAGGCGTAGATCTCCTCGTTGAGCCCCAGCGCGAGCTCGTTGATGGTCTTCCCCACCCCGCTGAAGACGATGCGCTCGCCGGGGATCCCCGCCAGCCGCGCGCGGCGCAGCTCGCCGCCGCTCACCACGTCGGCGCCGGCGCCCATCTCGGCCAGCGTGCGCAGCACGGCCAGGTTGGGGTTGGCCTTCACGCTGTAGGCGATCAGGTGCGGCACCGGCGCGAGGGCGCGCTCCAGCTCGTGGTAGCGGCCGCGGATGGCGCCGCGGCTGTACACGTACAGCGGCGTGCCCCAGCGCGCGACCAGCTCGGGGAGCGGCACGTTCTCGCAGTGCAGCACGCCGTCGTGGCGGTTGAATCCCTCGCTCATGCGCGCCCCCCGCGGGTGCGGGCGAGGCCAGCGGCGCGCGCGCGCGAACGCGGCGCGAGGGAGACGAAGATCGGGAGCACGCTGCCGGTCACTTCAGCTCGCGGGGGCGGGAGGGGCGTGTGTCGGAACCGCAAAAGATAGGACGCACGCGGGATCTGGACCAGACGCCACCCGCGAACGCGCTTCGACGCCCGCGCGGCCCGCCGGAACGGGATGCGGGCGCGAGCGGGCACACGGTGCGTGCGAGCCGTTTCCAATCGTTCGCTCGCCCAGATAGCACGACCGGAGACTTCCGTGTCGCTCGCGAACGATCCGACGTCGCGTCGCAACGCGGTGCCCGACACCGGTCGCCGGCGATGCTCCCCGGCCGCGCGAGGACGCGCCTTCCCGGGGAGAGACCCGCACGAAGGCGCCATATTGCAGATGTTCCTGCTCCCGTTAACTTGCAACATCTTCCCGGCCGCGCGCCATCCGCCCGCGCGGAAATCTTCCCCACCGAAGACCCCAGCACGGAGGACGCCCGATGCATCCGAGACACCCGGCCCTTCTCGCGGCCACCGTCCTGCTCGCGACCTCTGCCACCGTGGGCACCGCGGCGGGCCAGCGCGAGGTGACGGTGCAGGCTGCCGCCATCCAGTCGCTCGACGTGAAGATGCGGGCGTTCGCGCAGGGTCTGGCGCCCGCCGAGCGCGCCGCGTGGAGCACCGTGCTCCACCAGGCCGCCGCCGCGCCGGCCGACAACCTGGCCGGCGTGCCGGTGCGGGCCACCTTCTACGAAGGCTGCGGCTGCACCAGCGGCTCGCCGGGCGCGATCATCGTGCAAGGTGGGCGCACGGGGATCATCGTGCAGGGCGGGCGGACGAACAACGGCGCGGTGACGCGGGCGGCCGGCGTCGGCCATGTGACGGGAGCTGGCCCCACGCGCCCCGGCGACCCGGCCGCCATCGGCCCCAAGCAGGAAGACCCCGCCCGCGGCGGCAACAGCCCGGTATCCATTGGCCCCAAGCAGGAAGACCCCGCCCGCGGCGGCAACAGCCCGGTGTCGATCGGCCCCAAGCAGGAAGACCCTGCCCGCGGCGGCAACAGCCCGGTGTCGATCGGCCCCAAGCAGGAAGA
>Ga0247773_1000689_pt1 | contig 12486 bp, 11 predicted proteins | sample UWRJL092311B6_FD_179934 | JGI IMG/M metagenome (GOLD analysis project Ga0247773, IMG submission 179934) | Plant litter microbial communities from Arlington Agricultural Research Station in Wisconsin, United States - UWRJ-L092-311B-6 | ecosystem: Environmental > Terrestrial > Plant litter >...
CGACGCCTTGCCGACGGCTCGCGCGCGCTGGTGTGCGCGGCCGATGCCGATCGCGACCAGAGCTACTTCCTGTTCGCGACCACGCGCGAGCAACTCGACTACCTGCGCTTTCCGCTCGGCGACATGACCAAGCCGCAGACCCGCGAACTGGCGCGGCGCTTCGGACTCGAAATCGCCGACAAGCAGGACAGCCAGGACATCTGCTTCGTGCCGACCGGGCGCTACACCGATATCATCGGCCGCCTCAAGCCCGGCGCGATCGAGCCCGGCGATATCGTCGATCTCGAAGGCCGCGTCATCGGCCGGCACCAGGGCATCGTTCATTTCACCGTCGGCCAGCGCAAGGGGCTCGGCATCGCCTCCGGCGCGCCGCTCTATGTCGTCAGGCTCGATGCGGCCAGCCGCCGCGTCGTGGTGGGGCCGCGCGAGGCGCTGCGGATGGATCGCATCCGCCTTCGTGACGTCAACTGGATCGGCGACGGGTTGCTGGACCACGTCGTCGGCGATGGCATCGAGATGTTCGTGCGGGTGCGCTCGACGCGCCCGCCGCAGCCGGCATGGTTGCGCGCCGTCGAAGGAGGCTATGTCGTCGAGCTCGTTGCCGGCGAGGAGGGCGTCTCGCCCGGCCAGGCCTGCGTGTTCTACGATGCCCCGACAGGACAGGCGCGCGTGCTCGGCGGCGGATTCATCAAGAGCGCGACCGCAACCAACGCGGTGGCGAGGCCAGGGCAACAGCGAACGACGGCACCGCTTGCCGAGGCGATGCGCACATAAGAAGAAATCGGGGCAGAGGGAATGGCTGGGGACATCGACCGCGAGGGGGTCGAAAAGGCTTATGGGCGCTGGGCACCGATCTACGATCTGGTGTTCGGCAAGGTGTTCGATGAGGGCCGCCGGTCGACCATCGCGGAAGCCGACAAGATCGGCGGACGCGTGCTCGACGTCGGCGTCGGCACCGGGCTGTCGCTGTCCGAATATTCGCGCAACACGAAATTATGCGGCGTCGACATTTCCGAGCCGATGCTGCGCCGCGCGCTCAAGCGCGTGCGCGAGTTCGGCCTGACCAATGTCGAAACGCTTGCGGTGATGGACGCCAAGAATCTTGCGTTCAAGGACTCATATTTCGACGCGGTGGTGGCGCAATATGTCATCACGGCGGTGCCGGACCCGGAACGCACGCTGGATGATTTCATCCGCGTGCTGAAGCCCGGCGGCGAACTCATTCTGGTCAATCACATCGGCGCCGAAAGCGGTCCGCGCCGCATGTTCGAGCTGGCGTTCGCGCCGCTGGCACGCCGGCTCGGCTGGCGACCGGAATTTCCATGGGAACGGTTGACCGACTGGGCCGCCAAACATGGCGGCGTCACCCTGACCGAACGGCGACCGATGCCGCCGATGGGGCATTTTTCGCTGATCCGGTTTCACAAATCGTAACGCCCGCGACAATCAGGTTGCGGAACATCTGCGCGCGCAGGCCGTTTCTCCCAAATGGCAATGAAACGCGCACTTCTGATCTCATTGGTATGGGTAGCAACCGGGAGCATGGCGGTCGCCCAAGCCCCGCCCGGCGAGACAACCCCGCCGGCCAGGACGGCGCCACCATCGCCTGACCGCGCGACCAATTGTGCCCCCATGCAACCAAGGTCGAATTCCGCAGCGGCGGTGCCGGACGGGGCCACCACCGGTCAGCGGCCCGAGCCGCTTACCGATAAACTGGCCCGATCGGATGGCGTGCTGTGCCCGCCGCCGGGCGTCGATCCCGAAATGCACGCCCCTGCGCCGGACACCAGCAAGACGCCGGTGATTCCGCCACCCGGCAGCCCCGGCGGGGACCCGACAATCCGGCCGAAATAGTGCTGTTTCGCAAGCGCTTGGCCGAACCGCCGGCTTTGCTTGACAGGCCCTTAAGCCACTCCTTATATGCCGCGCGTTCGCGAATGCGGTCAGTCTACCGCGAAGGTGAACCGTGGCGAGGTAGCTCAGCTGGTTAGAGCACGGGAATCATAATCCTGGGGTCGGGGGTTCGAGTCCCTCTCTCGCTACCACCTTTCCCCACACTCCTCGAACTTTGGTGGGGAACACCGGTTCATTCAGTAGAGCAGTTAAGCGCCCGGCGATTTCGACCGTGACGCCGCCTGGCCGCGAAGGGTCTCTAAATACCGTCACTGTCTCAACGAGATCTCGAATTGCTTCCGTCGCCTCAGAATCTCCTGCGTTGAAACCTTTCGACAGCGCGTCTTGTAGTTGGACGAGCTGTTGCTCATAGCGGGCCAGGACGGCCGGATGGAGCGAGACAACGTCGGAAGCTGTGGGCTCGACGCTCAAATCCTCTGTGATTTTCTTGCGCTCCTCGTCCAAAAGGCTTGAGCGAGGGCCCAAGATCGCCGGGTCGCCATGCCCCTTTGCGATCGCATCGACTAGCCGATCAATCTCGCGATTGATTTCGCCGAGTCTTAGCTCAAGGTGGGCTCGCTTGGCATTCGATTTGGCTGCGAGGCGCTTACGCTCTTCATGATAGGTACGCACATACTCGGCGATCACGCTCGGATGCCGCATCTCAGACTCTAAGCCAGACAGAACCGCGCTTTCCACAGTGGCGAGATAGAATGTCTTTCCGTCGCGACATGTGCCGCTTTCTGTCGCTGCTGAACAACGGATGCGGATGCGGCGCGACTTATCTTTGCCGCCTGTTGACATACCTGCACCACAGGATCCGCACCGGAGGAGCCCCGACAACATGTGGCGCGGTCGCCGCTGCCGGTCTGGGAGGGTTAGGCCGCGAGCTTTTTTCCGATCCTGTGCGGCGTCAAAAAGCGTCTGGGGGATTATGCGGAGTTCCGGCACGTCTGTGATCTGCCACTCGCGTTTGGCGTTTGGGCGCGAGAGTCGCTTGCCCGTGTCCGGGTCTTTGATCATCCTCACTTTATTCCAGACGAGGCGCCCCGCGTAGAGTTCATTCAGGATTATACCGGCGCCGCGCTGCAGGTTGCCGTTAATTGTCGAAGCATTCCATGAGCGCCCGCGTGGCGGCGATACCCTTTCATTGTTAAGGTCGTGTGCGATTTCACGAGGCGTCCTTCCTTCAACGTACTCCTCGAAAATGCGCCGGACGATTCTCGCTTCAGCTTCGACAATTACCCGCTTGCCCTTTTCGCCTGCCGCTGGGGTGTAGCCATAAGCCTTTCCGCCTGCGTTTAGGCCTTGGCCGACACGGCCAGCCAGTCCCCTCCGCACCTTATGAGCATTATCCTCTCGAAAGAGTTGGCCCACTAGTCCGCGAAGCCCCACTAAGACTGTATTCACCACGCCTTCGTGGACGGCGCGTATTTCAATACCAAGGAAAGAAAGCCGCTTATGAATTCCGGCAAGGTCCTCCATGTCACGCGAGAGGCGGTCAAGTGCCTCGACGACCACGACATCGAACGACCGATCTTTTGCTTGATCCAATAACCGGAGCAAGCCATCCCGTCCCATAATGGAGCCGCCAGAACGGGCTTTATCTTCGTACACACCAGTTATGTTTATGCCTTGTCGTGAGGCGTACTCCCGACAGAGCGTGACCTGGTCGTCGATTGATCGCTCATTCTGAAGGTCGGTCGAGAATCGAGCGTAGATCACCGCTACTTTCTTGATTGAAGGTTCGAGTGCTGAGTTGATCTCGTTCATGATCTTCCCTTGCCGCTTGGCGTGCCAACGCTCGTGCTAGGCGTAGAATCGCCTCATCCGGAATCGACTGCAAGGGCAATTTCTGAAGTCTGCGACGCACGACTAAGCGGCTCGCTCGCAGACGAGGCGCTGCTTGATGCGTCGATCAGAAGCTCGAGAGAGCTTGGAGACCCGACGGCGAAAGCGATTTCCGACCTTCGTATCAACTCGTTCCATACATGCAGCGTGCCGCCGCACGCGTGCCATAGAAAGTCCAAAATCCCTCTTGTCGTAAAATCAGAAAACTTTGCGCACAGATCGGCCGATGCAAATCTCGGGAGAGGGGAGCAGTCGTGCAAGGTAAGAAGCCGCGATCTGTGCCGCTCGATGTCGGGTAAGTTCGGATCGTTGACAAAGTTGTCGTGAAACGCACCCGCCGAGACCGGAACCTGCAACCAGACCGTGATGAGCGGCAGAATATCGATCAGGTTCGTTGATTTTGCTGTATCTTCGTTTTGAATTTCGATCGCGTTCGTTGCGCTTTGGTTGGGGCATTTCTGGTACGAAACTGGGTGCGGTGACGCCTCACTCATGTAGAGACTCGAGGACGGGCATCCGCAGGTCTCTCGCTGGTGAAGCAGATGACTCTTAATCATCGGGTCCCAGGTTCGAGCCCTGGTGCGCCCACCAAGCCTTTCAAGAGCTTAGCCGCTTTCACCGTTTGAGAACGCCAAACTAAAACGGTTTTTCAAACGGTGTTTTTTGGATGCCGGTGGACGTCCACTCCCAACAATGTGATCGGCGGGGCCGGAGCGACAAAGCGGTTCGAAGAGCGGCTTTTTGTTTATTCAGAATCGCCACTGCGTCACCACGCGCCGAACGAGCGTACCGCCAGTTAGAATCCCTCTCCCTCCGCCAGCCCAGCCGAGGCTGAGTATTCTCTGCACCGTCTTGTTGCCAATTGAGCGCAGTACAGCAGCGCTTTCTCATTTGCATTCCGGACTTCCAATCGGCAAAGCCAACCCATTCTTCTCCAAACGGCCCATTCTCTCCGGAGCTCTGGACTCTGTGGATTCGGTACGGTTCTCGAAATCGAATGTTTCGAGCGAGTTATACCGTTCAATGGTATCGGTTCTACCGCTCCTCTCGGACGGGCAAGAGCGCCCGGTCGTGAATTCCGTCGATCTCCCTGACCGACTTCAGGAACGACCGCAAGCTGTCGTCAAACGCGCAGAAAATGGCGACGATGGATGCTGCTGAGTTCGAGGGGGGCGGGGGCGCTCTCGATCGGCACTCCGAGGCTGCGCTGATCCGCATTGCCTCGGCCTGGATCATCAGTCTCGCCACCTTCGTCTGAAGATTCTGACCAAGTTCCGATGCATCTGCGCCACTTTCTCCGCAATATCTAATCCAAAGTAACGGAAAAGATGAGTGTACACTTTTGAGCTTCGTTGTACGGCCAGTGGTCCGTGATTTACGGCTTGTCTACCCAGCGCCTGAGCAAAGGTCCGATCGATTTGATACGCGGCTCGCGCCATTCCGAGTCGAGCCTCTGACAACGCTGTGCAACGTTCTTCTGTGAGTTGTTGAGATGCCAAAAGCCTTTCTTCGAGCAAATCTGAGAGCTTCATCCGGCCTTTGATCGTGCTAATGGCGTCCGCGCGTGAGAGGGAATGGGTGTTCGTCCTTCTGTACACAGACATCGCCTTAGGGTGAGAACAGAACCCTTTGCCCGCGAACAAGAGCCTCAAGATCAACTCGTGCTCATGGCAAATAGGCTCTAACTCATTCCAACCGCCAACGTCCACCACACTTGATCGTTTAAAAAGAAGAGCCGACGTTTGAAATGCCGTCCATTCAAAAAACTTTGCAAAGATATCAGTATAATTCGACGGACTAGGTCCGTGAAGGCAGCTTCCCGGCGCAGACCCGTGATTTGATAGCCGCAAACGAGACGACTCAAGGACAAACGGGGGCGAATAAACCACGCTCGTGCCTTCATCTGTTACAGACAACTGCTCTGCTATCTTGTCCGGTAGCAGATAATCGTCTGCATCTAAGAAATTGATCCAGGTTCCACTACTAAGTTGAAGCAGTCGATTCCGCGCTAAGCCGACACCTCCAGGCGCCACCTGTACTATGCGCATCCGCTTTTCAAACCGCCTTACGGCTTCAATGCTTCGATCGGTCGAACCATCGTCGAGCAAGATGATTTCTAGGTTTTTGTACGTTTGAGCAATCGCACTTTGCACACACTCCTCGATCCACGCCTCAGCGTTGCGACAAGGAATCAAAATCGATACGAGGGGATTTCGAGCGGTTGCGGAGTCGATATCTCCTGCGCGCCACCGCGGCTCTGTCATTTGCTCGAGCTTCCCACCAAGCGATAAACGGCTGCTGTCTTGCGAGCAACATTGCGCCAACTAGTGCACTCGCGCCAACCGCGAGCACATTCGTAATTGGAATTCGTCCTCAAGGCGTTCTCGAGTTGATTTTTGAAATCGGTTTCTAAACTATCAAAGCGAAATACCGATTTATGAGGCTCTCCAAGTTCTATACTTTTGTGGCGCGCCGGAAGAAGGATCGGCAACCCCACAGAGCGCGCTTCACAAGCTGCCCCAGATGTTAGTATCTTACGATAATTGAGGATCATGCAATCTGCTGCAGCAAGCCAAGCGGCATGCGCATCGTCAAGCTGCCAATCTAAGTGAAACGAAATTCCCGGATGGTTGCCAGCGAGATCAACTAATGACCTTGCGTACTCTGGTGAAAACGGTTTACCTACAATAGCAAGCATGGCATCAGGAGAATGGCTCCGCCACCAAAGCACGACCGGTTCTATTCCCTTGTACGGCTCAACCGTACCGAACATTAGGCATATGCGCTGCCCTTGCTCAAAGCCCAAAGCGCAGCGAGCTTCATATTTGCTCGGCAGCGGTACCAGCCTGGTTGTCAGATCTCCATGCGGTATGAAATGGCATTTCGATCGCGGCACTCGATACGTTTTTTCGAGAAGCTCCAACGCCGCCGCAGAATGCACAAATACTGCTTTGGCACAATCTATTGTAAACTGGATGTTTAGGCGCGCTAGAAGCTCGTCCGCACGGTTGTGAGGCATCAAATCATGAGCAGTTAGAACGATTTTCATCTCGCGTGCTATTAACCCGAGATCCAGGCGATACCGGATCCTTCGCACATAGTTAGGAAGGTAGTAGGCTTCGGGCCAGTGGAGGTGGAGCAGGTCGTCTGCCCTATCCCGTATCCCTCGCCAAAGAGGCAAGACGCGTCGATAATTGCTTAGGAATGCTACATCGACTTCTTCGTGCGCCAAGGCTTCCGCGAGAAGTCCTTGATAAACATTAGCTGCGCGATAGTCTGGCGCAAATAGCACTTTCACAGCGCTCACCCCCCTAATTGCAAGAGATACTGGCCCGTTTTAGCTGATACAGGCAAATGAACATTTCGCTCCGCGATCAACCGCCGCCAGTTGCAGCGTCTCTGTTGCGCTCAGCTCACAAGTTTTGACGTAAGACTTGGCAGTCCGGCCTACCTTCGGTATCAATCCTGCCGGGCTGCCGAAATTCCAACCATCGAACTACGCCTCGGCAGCATGCGCAGGCCTGCACATTTCTCTGCGCGTCCGTCCTAATCGACCATTGAGTGAGATTGCTTGTCCTTCTGCGGGACGGGGTGATGATGATGGTTGAACGCTTACAGACTGGAAACTTTGTTGGCGGGTTTCGCCTTGATGAAGAACTTGCACTGAGCTCAACTGCGGCTTGGTGGAGGGTGTCTTGCGCGGCCGACAAGCAGGCATTGCTCATGAAAATTCCAAGAACTGACGGGAGAGCGCGGCTCATAAACTTCGCAACTTTCGAAGTGGAGCAGATGATCCTGAGCAGGTTATCGGGACCCGATGTACCAAGATTAGTTGCCGCCGGCACATGGGAGCGGCCGTTTCTTGTGTTGGAATTAATCAGCGGGAATTCGCTTTGCGAGCAGCTTTCGAAAGTACCTTTGTCTGCAGATCGTGTAGTTAGCCTAGGCTCAAAATTGGCGTTGGCACTTCATAATGTCCATCGCCAGCATGTCGTACATCTCGATATAAAGCCGAGCAACGTAATGCTCGACAAGAACGGCACAGTGAAGATTATCGACTTTGGCTTTTCACGGCATTTGCATCTTCCCGATGTTTTTCAGGATGAGCCGGTTGCACCGAGGAATTACCTTGCGCCCGAACAGCTACTCGGGCGGCGGGATGATCCGCGCAGCGATATATTCTCGCTTGGTGCGATGCTATATTTCTTCCTCACCGGTCGGCAGCCTTTTGACGCTCAAAGTGCCGCTCGCAAATGGAGAAACATGCTCCGGCGGAACCGTATAAGGGCAGAACTTCGTAGGATACTGGATCTCTCGTCGAGATTCTTAGAGTTCAAAGAAAGGGTGACTGGGCTCGCTTATCGAGCAGATCAGCATACCGGAGCAACGCCTGCTTCACGAGAGAGCGACAATCCAATTATCGCCCACCTAGCGGATCTTTATTGTGAGCCAATCCCCCCTCGTTCGCTGACGTCTGACTGCCCTGCTTGGCTACAGGAGATCATCCTACGTTCGCTGGAAGTGGATCCGAACGAACGACATGCCACTGCAGCTCATCTCGCGAACGATCTCACGCATCCCCAGGGTGTGCATATCACGTCGCGCGGAGAACGATTGAGCTGCAGCCGCCATGTGCTCCGATAACGTTAGCGGTAATCAACGCTAGCAGAAAGTCTGACGCTCCGAATGTCGACCGCAGGCGTAAAATGAGATTAACCCCGGGCGCCTTTCTGCTGAAATTTCGTCAAACTTTCGGTGACGGACTTACGGTGGCGTGGTTCCGAGACATCGTGCGTCCACAGATACTGCGCTCGCCCCCTGTTCGAAAGACAGACGATTACCGTTGTGAGATACATATTCTCACGTCGAAGCAAGACTGGCTGAATGCCATGTGGTCGCTGAAATCATTCTATCGCGTTTCCGGAAGATGCTACGGGCTCTGCATTCACGAGGATGGGTCGCTTGCCGACCCAGAAATTCGCATATTGCAGGAGCATTTTCCAAGCGCGCGTATCGTTACTCGCTCCGAAGCGGACGAGACACTTCGCCGCTCCTTGTTGCGTTTTCCAAGATGCCAGGCATTCAGAGAAAGCCATCCGCTTGCGATGAAGCTATTTGATTTTGTTGAATTCCTCGAGAGCGAACGCATGGCACTCTTTGACAGCGATCTTCTCTTTTTTGCTGAGCCGAGTGTATACCTAAGCCGAGTGGAGAACTCGGCCTACAAGATAAATACATTTAACGCTGACATTGCGACCCGTTATACGCTTGACGCTGAAAAATTGAACCTCGCGGTCCGTGGGCCAGTACAAGCTCGATTGAATTCAGGATTTGGCCTCATCCACTCTAAGTCACTCCCGCGAGAGTGGATTGAGGAGTTTCTCGAGTTGCCAAACATTCTCAGCGGCAATCCTTGGCTGATTGAGCAGACTTTGATTGCTCTCTGTAGCTCGCGCTATGGTGTTGAGTTATTGCCAGAAGAGTATTCCTTGCGGTTGGACGAGGGGATTGGCGAGCGTCCGATGCGTCATTACGTGGGCAAGATCCGCCATCTAATGTACGGGGAGGGAATGCGTCGTCTTAGTCGGATTGGAATACTCGACAGCAGCACCTCAATTTAACGAGCGAGTTCTGGCTGCAGGTGCGGCTAGGGAAAGCATGGCAGGTCGAAAATCCCAACCCCAACGGCAATATTCCATAACAAGCGATCGGCGAATGTCCACTTTCGGAGTGCAGCGGACATTCGCCCAAACCTACATGTCCGCCGTCAGCAGATATTTCACACTAGGACGAGTGTGCAAAGCTCGCGACTAGTCCTTTAAGATGTCTTAATTGCCAAAGAACGCCAGGAGGGCTTTAATGACTAGCTCCCCCGCCGACGCGAACAATGAAGTACATTTCCTTCTTCAAGGGGTCGCTCCGGAGCGCAATGATGAACTCATTGGACTCTGGCAGACGTACGCGCCGCAATTTCAGCTTTTGGAGGACGATGGCCCGGCGGGGGAGTTCGTTTTGGAGGCGGGTCTTTACCGACTTGTCCGATTCAACCATCGCGTCATGCGGGTGTTCTGGCTGGGCGCATTCGTTGCTTGGGAAGGATACGTGTCACTGCACAAGCAGGTTGTCGATCCAGACAACGCGGACTTCTCACGCTTCAAAAACATGATCGATACTTTCAATCGTGTCGTAACCGAGAAGGACCCGACCGCCGTTCCGTTGCCAACGGGCGTGCCGGAGCCTGGCGGATTTCCGCCGCTTTCAGATCCAATGCGCGGGCCGGCTGAACTCGCCGTGTTTTGCGTTGGTTGGGCCTTACTCCACGAACTTAAACACATCCAACATCAACAGGAAGGGACGGCCGCGCCCTACAACGCCGATCCCGTCGCACTGAGAGCCGAAGAACTCTCATGCGACGAGTACGCCACGAAGTTCATAATGGACCGCGTTAATGACTATGCGAAGAACCAGAATTCATGCGCTGACCTCATACATTCGAAGCGCGCGATCGGCATTTACTTTGCTCTTTTCACAATTACATTGCTTTCGAAGGATGGCTGGGCCGACACGGCGAGCCATCCCGCTATGCAACAGAGGATCGACGCTATCCGAAAGAATATGGGTCCAGATTCTGTAACTATGGCAGATGCTATTGCGCACGCGGCGTTCGCTGCGTTCTTTACGTCAGCTACGGCGGCTTCTCAGGGGAGAGTTTCGACGCCTTCACGGCGCGGCGTTTGATCATGATGGATGGAGCCGACATCTATTTCACCATTACTCGCCACCTCGATTTGCGCCGGGTTATCGCTGCGAAGGCACGGCATCACAGTGAGAAGCGGCAGCCATTCGCGAAGGTAACGGACATATTCCCCGGCTAAGGTGCGTCATCGCCGATCAGCTTCCGTAGGCAAGTGCGACTACGTCGCCTTCGCTGCAACGGTCGCTTTTGGTCAAAGACTCTCACGGCAATGTCCGCTCTCGGGTTTAGCAACAGACATTCCATAACAATGGATCAGCGAAGTTCAATGCAGAGCGGGCATCTTCGCAACTTTGAAGGAATGACATGAAATTGGGGTCGCTACACGACTGATAAGGGATTGCCAAAAGTAGATATCAGTTCGCTTACTGATTTGATTTGTCAAACGGGGTCTGGTCGCGGACTAACAAGGAAATGGCAATTTCCTTGTCAGTTTTGGGCAGCTGGATATCATGGCAGAAACTAACGCAGCGAAATCGCGGTGCGACGAAGCAGGACTACGACGGGTTTTCTCGCCTGTCGCTTAATCCGGCGGGCTCAGAACTTGTAGTTCAGCGCGACGAGATACTGGCGCTGCTTAATCAACGTATCCTTGTCTTTGCCGTCCGTGTAGCGGACGGAAATCGAAGCTCCACCATCTGGTGTGATGTTGAATCCGACTTCCGCGGCCCACAACAGGGCATCGATACCGCGGTCGAACTCGCGATGATAGTTCACCGTCAGATCGGCATACAGCCTGTTGACCAGGTCGGGAAACGGCGAAGGCGAAAAGGCATCGTAAATGCTGCGGTCGGGGAACGGAGTGAGATGCAGTCGGGCCATCGCGCCGCCCCACACGTAGTCGCCCCGCATGAGCGCGGTGGCGCCGACGGCATCGACCCGCTTTACATCCGCTTCCGCGCGGAACTGCCAGAACCAGTCCAAGTAAGAGGAGGCGGGTGCCCCGAGCGTGCCGCCGAGCCGAAGGTTGGGAGCGATGGGTTCCCACGCCGCCGTCATGCCATATACCCGGGCATCGCCGCGGAAATCCGTCTGCGCGTAGGGGCTCGCGATCAGATACTGGAGGTCGAAGAGCGGGCCGCCGGCGATAGATACCTGCGCGTCAAAGCCGCTCTTCAACGCGCTCTTTTCATTTTTGGTCCGCGGCGAGTTGACTGTACCTTGCGCGTCCGTCCACAGCGCCACAGTCGAGCCGAATAGCGATGGGGTGTTGAAGTCGCGTTTCGCGTAAGGATCAGAGGAGATACCTTCGAAGCATGGACTCATCGGATCGTTCTTGACGATCACATAGGAAACCCGGCCGTTGACCGTTAAGGAATCGGTCTGCGCGATGTCGTCGTGTGTGAAACTGGCCGAGGCCCCTTTCGCCTTGGTGCGAGGAACGAAGCCGGTCACAAAGGTCGAGTCGCGAAACTGGTAGGTGTCTAAACGGTCGCGGCGGACGAAGAGTCGCTGGTCGTTTCCGCATCCGCCCAGCGGAATCTTTGCTTCCGTTGGCGTCGCCGGCGGCGGTCTCGATGCAGCGACCTTATCGATGTCGGCCACCTTCCGGTTCTTGAAGAACAAAACGTCGTTCGCGACAGATTGGGACCGTTCAGAAAATGTCCTCGCGTTGTCTGCGCGCAATTTTTCTGCCTCGTCGAGGTCGAGACGGCCGTTGAAGTTGGCGTCGTACTTGGCGAGAACCTTGGGATCCTGCGCATGCAGCCGCCATACCAGCGCTTCGGCTTCGTCCAGGACCCCGTCCTTGTTGCGGTCGTATATTGCAGCCGAGAGCGTCTCGCCAGCTTGCGCGGTGTTGATGAAGGAGGTCAGAGTGAATGCTACCGCGACGAAAGTCCTCATGATGTACCCCTAAGTTACGTTCCAGCCGAAGTGCCTGTAGGTGAGAACGGCGGAATTGATCAGGTTTCCGAGTGACTGGATGTCGCGTATGCCAATCGCTATCGGTGGCTGCGAAATCCAGGGAAACTGCACGCCGTGAAATA
>Ga0247773_1000691_pt1 | contig 12461 bp, 13 predicted proteins | sample UWRJL092311B6_FD_179934 | JGI IMG/M metagenome (GOLD analysis project Ga0247773, IMG submission 179934) | Plant litter microbial communities from Arlington Agricultural Research Station in Wisconsin, United States - UWRJ-L092-311B-6 | ecosystem: Environmental > Terrestrial > Plant litter >...
GCACCCCCGCACCCCCGAATACGAAAAAGCCGGCCCGATCGCGTGCGGATCGAACCGGCCTAGTCGCCCCTGCGGATGAAGGGGATGGGGAACCTGCTTCGCCGCTTCGGCTGGATCACGGTGATGCGGAAGTAGTCGCTCTTTCCGTCCACCACCAGCTCGCAGTAGTACACCCCCGTGGGAACGGGCCTGCCGTTCAGGTCACGGCCGTCCCAGAAGCTCACCTTCCGGCCGGGCTCGGTGTAGCGAAGGTTGTTCACCGGCACGTCTCGGCCGCGGGGGTGGCCCACGGCCTTGGGAATCGCGACGAGCTGACGAAAGATGTTCACGATCCGGATGGAGACGACCCGTGAGTCTCCAGCCTGGAACAGGCCCTCCTCGAGATAGAACGGAATGTACGTGTCCGGGTTGGCCGGGTTCGGATAGTTCTGCTCCAGCCGGAAGCCCTTGGAGGCGATGGCGGCCGGGTGGCTGGGGTCCTGCGCCCGTGCAGCGGGAGGGGATAGAAACCCGTAGATCACCAGGAGTAGGAGCAGAACAGGCGGGGCGCGAAGCATCACCACCTCTCTCTGTTCATGCGGTTACCGTCCCATCGGCCTCCCGGTGCCTGGGCTGGAGCGTGAATGCAAGTGGGGAACTGGCCTCAGTATATCCACGCGCGCCACGGTGGGTCAAGCAATCGGCAACTTCATTGACGAATGCGCATCCCCCCGTCCACGTGCCACCGGCGGGCTGTACCCCTTCGGTGCGCCCAACGATCCTTTTTACACGATCTGTTTCCCTCGCGATCGCGAGGTTGCACATCGGATGACCCGCGGCGGTGACATCGCCGGCCGGGCCGTTCCCCGCTCCTCATCGCCCGGCCCACGTCCGCGGAGGATGCGGAGGGAAGCTACTCGTCGGAGATCTCGTCGGCGGTGGCGGGGGCGCCGCCGCGCATCTGGTCCAGGAACATCTCCAGCGAGCGGAAGGTGCGGTCCTGCGTCACGTGCGCCTGCAAGAAGACGCGGAGGAGGGCGCGATGGAGGCCGGGAACCGCCAGGCGCCCAGGGGCGGCGCCGCGCACCATCCCGTGCAGCTCCGCGCGGGTCTCGGGGTCGATCAGGCGCCCGGCCACGCGGCAGCGCGTGCACGCCACCCCGCCGGCCACGGTATCGAAGCGCACGGGCTCGTTCGGTACGAGCGGGCGCTCGCAGATCACGCAGTGGTCCGTCTGCGGCTCGAAGCCCAGGAGCGCCACCAGCGACCAGGCCCCGGTGAGCGCCGCGCGCAGCGCCGCGTCGGCGTCGGGCGCGGTGGCCGTCTCGTCCCAGGCGGCGTTCAGCGCCTCGTACACCTCGGGGTGCGGCTCCTCGGCGGCGGCGCTCAGCACCAGCTCGGCCAGCAGCGAGGCGCCGGCGAAGGCGGCCAGCGAGCGGCCCAAGGCCTGGCGGCTGCGCACCAGGTCGAAGCCGCCGAGGGTGTGCAGGTCGCGGCCGTGCTTGTGGTAGAAGGTGGCCACGCCCTCGGTGAAGGGCTCCAGCACGCCGCCGTACTTGCTCCTGGGGCGCAGCGCGCCCTTGGCGATCACCGAGGTGAGCCCCATCTCCCAGGTGTACAGCCGCAGGATCTTGCTGGTCTCGCTGTAGGCGAACGACTGCAGCACCAGCGCACGGGTGGTCACCAGCGCCACGGCCGCCTCCCCCGCCCTACGCCGCGCGCCGCCGGCGCGCCGCGAACACCACGCCGCCCACCAGGATCGCCCCGGCGACCGCGAGCGCGGCCCAGCGCGGGTCCACCGGCGGCGGCGTGGGGCCGCGCCAGTCGATCGACACCTTCGCCCGCGGCCCGAGACCGGTGCGCATGTAGCGGGTGAACTGGTCGCCCTCGGCGGTGAACGGCTCGCCGGCGCCCAGGCCGTTGGCCGTCACGTCGGGCGCGGGCTGGCGCACGTACACGAACAGCGTGTCGGTCGCGCGGCCGAAGGTCACGGGGAGCGTCTTCAGCTTGGCGGGAACGCGGTAGCGGAAGAAGAAGTCGCGGTCGCCGGGGACCAGCGGATCGGTCAGCCACGCCTTGTCGCCCACGCGCGCGAGGCCGGGGTTAGCCGCGCGCACGCTGTCGGCGCGGTCGCTCTCGCCGGCCTCGAACTGGTCCACCCCCGGCGGCAGCGGGATGGAGACGCGCGGCTGCGCGTCGGAAACCAGGGTGCGGCGCCCGCGGTTGCGGAAGCGGACGATCTCGGCCACCTGCATGCTCCCGTCCATGTCGGGGATCAGGAACACGTCGCGCCGGCTCACCCGCACCGAGTCGGCCAGCCCCGCCGCGCTCGCCGTGTCGTACACGGTGATCGCGTAGCTGTCGGACTTCTCGTTCGGGTGGATGGCGGGGCCGAAGTAGCGCACCCCGTCGGCGATGGCGGTGGAGAAGAGCACGGTGAAGCCGGCCGAGGTGTCGGCCGGGGGCAGGCGGAACGAGAAGCGGCCGTCCGCGCCCGCGACGGTGCTGTCGATCTGCCCGCGCGCCTTCTGCGTCACGCGGTGCAGCTGCACGCGCGCGCCCGGCGCCGGCTGGCCACCGAAGCGCAGCACGCGCCCGTTCAGCACCTGCTGCGCGTGCGCGGCGGGCGCGAGGGCGGCCACCGCCAGGAAAACGAGCGCGAGGCGAGCCGCCGCACGGCGGGCCGCCTCGCGGGGAGAGCGGAGTGGAATCAAGGGTTGAACCGGCCCAGGTCTTCGGGGTTCAGGCGGCGCAGGTACTCTTTCAGCTGGTCGGGCGAGAGCCCCTGCGTGGGTGGGAGCCCCGGCGGCCCCTCCTCGTCGGCGGCCTCGGGGAGCCCCTCCTCGGGCGGCGCGATCTCGAACGCGGCGGCGGTCAGCAGCTCGTCGCCGGCGAAGAGGTCGGCGCGGGTGCGCAGCGCGATGGCGATCGAGTCGCTGGGGCGCGCGTCGAGCGTGAACAGCTCCTCGCCGCGCTGAATCACCAGCTCGGCGAAGTAGGTGTTCTCCTCCACGCGGGTGATCAGCACGCGGGTGAGCGTGCCGCCCAGCCCGCGGATGAGCGGCGCGAACAGGTCGTGCGTCAGGGGCCGCGCGAACTTCATCCCCGCCAGCTCCATGGCGATGGCGCTCGCCTCCGCCGGCCCGATCCAGATCGGCAGCACGCGGTCGCCGTCATCCTCCTGCAGGATCACGACGGGAGACTTGGTGTTCTGGTCGAGCCCCAGGCTCTGAACCCGTACCTTGATCATTGCGCTGGCGCCGAGTCGCGCGGCGGGTGGTGATCCGGCTCCGCTGCCCTCCAGCGGCAATACGTCGCGCCGCACGGTTTGTTCCGTGCTGCCTACAGGTGTTTACGGACGTCTTGAGAAACGATCGGGAACAGCCGGATCTGGGCGTGTCCCTCCGCTGCGCTGCGGGCCGGGCTGCGCGCTGCGTAGGGCACGATACGACTGTGCCCAACGCAGCCGGGCCAACGGCGTCGCGCCACCGAGTCCACTCGGGCCGCGGCTTCCGCGTGACGGCGCGCCGCCGCCGTCCCGGCCCTCCGGGCGCGCATCCCTCACGCAACCGTGTGGTGGCAGGCTGGGGAGCACGTCTCCGGCACCCGTCCCGGGCGGTTGAAACCGCGTCTACAACGGCCGTCCGCCTTCGCGGACTCCCTCGCCAGCATCCGCGCGCCCGGCGGACATCCACCGCGCGGACGCGAACCTCGCGCGAGACGTTCTCCCCCTCCCCCGCGGAGCGGGGCGAGGGGGCGGGGGGGAGGGGGCCGCCCGCCCTCGCGCCGAACTCGGCTCCCTCCGCCCAAGTACCTCCCTCCGCCTCCTCGCCTGTCCCGACCTCCCGCGTCTTACGCCTTCGCCGCGGTCTTCAGGTCGTCCACGCGGAGCGTCTCCTCCCAGGGGAAGAGGCGCACGTTGCCGCCGGGGCCGCCCATCTCGCTGGTCCGGCCGAAGTGGCCGTAGGCGGCGGTGGGGCGGTAGATCGGGTTGCGCAGCTTCAGCGCCTCGATGATCCCCTTGGGCGTGAAGTCGAACACCTCGGTCAGCGCCCGCTCGATCGCCTCCTCGTCCACCGTGGCCGTGCCGAAGGTGTCCACGCGCACCGACACCGGCTGCGCCACGCCGATGGCGTAGGCCAGCTGGATCTCGCAGCGCCGCGCCAGCCCGGCCGCCACCACGTGCTTGGCCGCCCAGCGCGCCGCGTACGCCGCGCTGCGGTCCACCTTGGTCGGGTCCTTGCCGCTGAAGGCGCCGCCGCCGTGCCGGCCCATCCCGCCGTAGGTGTCCACGATGATCTTGCGCCCCGTGAGCCCCGCGTCGCCGTGCGGCCCGCCGATCACGAACTTCCCCGTGGGGTTCACGTGGATGGTGGCCTTGTCGGCGTCGAACAGCCCCTCGGGGAGCGAGGGGAGGATCACCTTCTCGATGATCCCCTGGCGGATCTCGTCGTTGGTCACCCCCTCGTCGTGCTGCGTCGACACCACCACCGTGTCCACGTGCACCGGGCGGTCGTCCTCGTACACCACGCTCACCTGCGTCTTGCCGTCGGGGCGCACCCACATCAGCTCGCCGCTCTTGCGCACCTGCGCCAGGCGCTCGGCCATGCGGTGCGCCAGCAGGATCGGCGTGGGCATCAGCGCCTCGTTCTCGTCCGAGGCGTAGCCGAACATCATCCCCTGGTCACCCGCGCCGCCGGTATCCACCCCCTGCGCGATGTCGGGGCTCTGCCGGTCGATGGTGGTCATCACCGCGCAGGTGTGCGCGTCGATGCCGTACTGGGCGTCGGTGTAGCCGATCCCCTTCAGCGTGCTGCGCACGATCGAGGGGATGTCGACGTAGGTGCTGGTCGTGATCTCGCCCGCGACCACGGCCACGCCGGTGGTCACCAGCGTCTCGCACGCCACGCGCCCCGTCGGGTCGTCGGCCAGGATCGCGTCGAGCACCGCGTCGGAGATCTGGTCGGCGATCTTGTCCGGGTGCCCCTCGGTGACCGACTCGGAGGTGAAAAGCTGGCGTCGCGCCACGATGATTGTCCTGGATGAACGTTGGATGATGTGCCGGAAGTGCCTTGCGGGCAGGAAGATACCGGTCGCTCAGAGGCGCGACAAGTTCCACGCCCCCCCGAACTTGGAGATGTCGATCACCGTCTCGAGCCGCGAGGTGAGCGCCCGCAGCACCGCGTCGGGGGTGGGGGCGCGCACCGCCTCGCGCACCGCCTCCTCCGCCTCGGCGAAGGTGACCGAGCGGATGACCTTCTTGATCTCGGCGAGCGAGGCGGGGCCCACCGAAAGCGAGCTCACCCGCATCCCGATCAGCATGAACGCGGCGACCGGGTTGGCCGCCACCTCGCCGCACACCGACACCTCGATCCCCGCCTCGCGCCCCGCGCGCGTCACCAGGTCCATCAGCCGCACGACCGCGGGGTGGAAGGGGTTGTAGAGCTTGGCCAGCCGCGAGTTGCCGCGGTCCACGGCCAGCGTGTACTGCACCAGGTCGTTGGTGCCGATGGAGAAGAAGTCCACGTGCCGGGCCAGCTCGGGCGCGGTGAGCGCGGCGGCCGGCGTCTCCACCATCGCCCCCAGCCGGTAGTGCTCGGGTACCGCGTGCCCCTCGGCGGCCAGCTGCTCGCGCACCTCCTCGATCAGCACGCGCGTGCGCTCCACCTCGCTGATGTCGTTGATCAGCGGGAGCATGATGCGCACGTCGCCATGCGCCGTGGCGCGCAGCAGCGCCCGCAGCTGCGTGCGGAAGATCGCCGGCTCGTCCAGGCACACGCGGATGGCGCGCCACCCCAGGAAGGGGTTCTCCTCGGGCGCCATGTGCAGGAACGCCGGGAACTTGTCGCCCCCCAGGTCGAAGGTGCGGATCGTCACCGGGCACCCGGGGAAGGCCTCGGCCACCGTCCGGTAGGCGCGGTACTGCTCCTCTTCCCCCGGCGCCGTGTTGCGCCCCACCACCAGGAACTCGGTGCGGTAGAGGCCCACGCCCGCCGCGCCGTGGGTGCGCGCGTTCGAGGCCTCGCCGGGGAGGTCGATGTTGCTGAGCAGCTTCACCTCCACCCCGTCGCGCGTGGTCGACGGCATGTGCGCGAGGAGCACCAGCTCCTGCTCCCACTCGCGGATGGCGAAGTCGCGCTCGCGGTACCCCGCCGTGTCCTCGTCGGTGGGATCGACGATCACGCGGCCGGTGCGGCCGTCCAGGATCATCGGCTGCCCGTCACGCACCTGGTCCGACAGGTCGCCCAGCGACACCACGCAGGGAATGTCGAGCGAGCGCGCCAGGATGGCGCTGTGCGAGGTGCGCGTCCCCAGGTCGGTGGCGATCCCCACCACGTACTCGGGGTCCAGCTGCACGGTGATCGACGGGGTGAGCTCGCGCGCCACCAGGATCACGTGCTTGTGGTCGCTGCGGCTGGTGATGTCGGGGTCCGGCAGGTCCATCAGCCGCCGCAGGACGCGCGTCTGCACGTCGGCCAGGTCGTTCAGCCGGTCCAGCACCATGGGATGGCTGCTGTGCGACAGCGCGCTCTCCCACTCCAGCACCCGCCACTCGAAGGCGCGCTCGGCGGTCAGGTGGTTCTCGCGGATGGTGCCGATGGTGGCCTGCACCAGGTCGGCATCCTCGAGCATCAGGATCTGCGGCTCGAAGATCTGCGCCTCCACCTCGCCCATCGTCGCCACGGTGCGCTTCTGGAGCACGCGGATGCGCTCCTTGGCCCACTCGCACGCGTCCAGGAAGCGCTGCACCTCGTGCTCCACCTGGCCCGCGCCGATCGTGGCGCCGTGCGGCACGCGCGGCACCTCCCAGCGCAGCACGCGCGCGGGGCCGATCACGATTCCCGGGGCGGCCGGAATGCCGTCGCGGACCAGGCTCACGGGGTCAGTCCTCTCCGAACCGGTTCTGGATGAGCTGCACCAGCGCGTCCACCGCCGCCTGCGAGTCGTCGCCGCTGGCGCGGATCTGCACGGTGCTGCCACACTCGGCGGCCAGCATCATCACCCCCATGATGCTCTTGCCGCTCACCTCGGTGTCGTCCTTGCGGATCCACACGTCGGCCTTGAAGCGGTTCGCGAGCTTGACCAGCTCGGCCGCGGGGCGCGCGTGGAGGCCGTACTTGTTGACGATCTGTGCCTCGGAGCTCGTTTCCATCCGCTCTCGGTGTTCCGCCGTTCAGGTGTTGGCGAGGACCAGCCCCGCCACCAGTGCCAACCCCATCGCCACCGCCGCGGCCACGCGCACGCGCGGCCCCAGCCCGATCCCCAGCGCCGCCGCGGCGAGCGCCACCCCCCACTCCCACGGCCGCGTTCCCGGCCGCACCGCCGCCAGCGCGGCCGCGAAGCCCGCCAGCAGCGCCCCGGCCTGCGCCGCGCGGTCGCCGATCCGCGCGAAGGGCACCTCCTTCAGCGTCGCGCCGATCCGCAGCCCGTCGCGCAGCCCGATCCCCAGTCCCCACGCGCGCATCCACAGGTGCAGCGCGTTGAAGACGACCAGGAACGCCAGCGCCCCCACCCACCACGCCGCTCCGGCCAGGACCAGCGAGACGCCCAGCAGCACCGACATCGGGCGCCACATCAGCCACACCAGCCGGTCGCCCAGCGTTCCCAGCGAGCCGCGCACCGCCGCCTTGAAGCGCGCCACCATCTCCGGCGGCGCGCCGTCGGCCTCCAGCCGGGCGACGGCGCCGGCGGCCACCGCGGCCAGGTACGGGTGGCTGTTGAACAGCTCCGTGTGCCGCCCCAGCGCGCGGCGCAGCGCCTCGTCGTCTCCCTTGTACACTTCGCGGAGCGCCGGGGCAAGGACGAAGGCCAGCCCGGTGCCGATCAGCGTCTGGTAGTTCCAGCTCCCCTGCACGGCGAAGCTGCGCAGCAGCATCCGCGCGCGCACCCGCGCCCCGAAGGGCTTCACCTCAGCCACGCCACCACCACGCCGGCCGCGGCGCCCGCCAGGAAGAGCCGGTAGTGCGCCCGCCCGAAGAGGCGCAGCGCGCTGGCCAGCCCCGCCACCATCGACACGCGCAGGATCGTCCCCACGGCCAGCTCGGGAAAGCCGGAGACGTCGATCGCGCGCAGCAGCCAGCCGAGCGCCAGCACGCCCGCCAGCGTGAGCAGCGCGCCGCGGGCGAAGTCGGCCGCGACGGGCGCCAGCTGCCGTCCGGCCAGGCGCCCCGGCGAGATCCCGCCCTCGGGCGCGCCGGCGAAGCGCACGTTCCACTGCCGCAGCAGCGCGACGGAGCGCCCGCCGGCCACCTCCAGCGCCAGTGCCACGAGCACGGCGAGCAGGAGGGTGGCGGCCTGCGCCACCGGCGGAACGTTCGCCGCGTAGACGGCGCCGGCCGCGACCGCGGGGGGCCCGCCCTCGGGGTAGCGGGCCGCGCCCACGGGGAGAACGGCAAGGTGCAGCGCCTCGAGCACCACCCCCGCCGCGATCCCCTCGGCCGGGCGGCCCACGGCCAGGCCGCCCAGCGCCGCGGCCACGAACGGCCGCGAGACCATGAACTGCCCCACCGAGGTGCCGTCGAGGGCCACCACCCCGCCGATCAGCGTGACGGCCACGGTCTGCGCGGCGGAGAGGATCATCTCACCCGGCCGTCAGCTCGTCGAGCGGCACGCGCTTCCCCGCGGGGAGGTCGCGCGCGGCCACCAGCGCGCCCGTGCCGGCGATCCGCCGCAGCGTCTCGGTCTCGTCGGGGCGCAGGTGCAGGTAGGGGAGGATGCGGGCGCGCCCCGCGGCGAAGTGGATCCCCCCCAGGTTCACCTCCTCGCCCTTCAGCCCGCCGCCCTCGGCGATCCGCCCGGCCGTGGCCACGTCGCGCACCAGCACGATGGTGCGGTGCGCGCCGGCCTTCCACGTGGCCAGGTCGGCACGCGCGGCGTCCACGGTGAGGAAGCGGGCCTCGATCTCGGCGGGCACGCCCAGGCAGTACAGCTCCTGCTCCCAGGGGCTGCCGGCCAGCTCGTCGTCCACCACCACGATGCGGTCGGCGTGGAGCGGGCCGCCCCAGCCAACCACCACCTGGCCATGGATCAGGCGTTCATCGACCCTGAACAGCACGATCGGCATGCGCCGCCGCCTCACGGTGTGCACCGGTGATCCCGCCACGCCCCTTCTCCACCAGCCGGTCGACCAGCTCGGCCAGGGGCATCTCGCGGTGAAAGACGAAGTCCAGCAGCACGGGGAGGTTCACCCCCGTCACGATCGCCGTGTTCGCGCGCTCCAGCCCGATCTTTCGCGCGGCGAAGGCGCAGCTCCCGCTCCCCATGTCGGTGAAGACGATGGCGGGCCCGCCGTTGGGGAGCGCCCCGTTCACCCGCTCGCGCAGGCTGTCGGGGCCGCACCCCTCGTTGGTGAGCGCCACCAGCGCCTCTTCGCCGGCCCCCGTGATCGCGCGGACCGACGCCACCAGCCCCTCCGCCAGCGACGCGTGGGCGACCACCACCCCGCGGACCGGCTCACTCATAGTCTTCCTCCAGGTAGTCCGACATCCCCATCCTGGCCTGCAGCCGCTTGTTGAACAGCGCCGCGGTGTCGTGCCCGGCGAACTTCAGCAGGTGGTTCATCGCCACCACCTCGCACACCACCGTGATGTTCTTTCCCGGCACCAGCGGCACGGTGACCTTGGGAACCGGCACGCCCAGGATGTCGGTGTGCTGCGGGTCGAGCCCGGTGCGGTCGTAGGTCACCTCCGCGTCCCACACCTCGAGCTGCACCACCACCTCGATGCGCTTCTGCAAGCGGATGGCGCGGATCCCGAAGAGCCGCTGCACGTCGATGATGCCGACGCCGCGGATCTCCATGTGGTGGCGCTGCAGGTCGTGCCCCTTCCCCATCAGCACCTCGTGCCCGCGCCGCGTGACGATCACCAGGTCGTCGGCGACCAGCCGGTGCCCGCGCTCCACCAGGTCCAGCACCGCCTCGCTCTTCCCCACCCCGCTGCTCCCGGTGAAGAGCAGCCCCACGCCGTACACGTCGGCGAGCGAGCCGTGCATGGTCACCGTGGGCGCGAAGCGCTCTTCCAGGAACGGCTTGACCCGCGTGTAGAAGTCGCTGGTCTTGAGGTTCGACAGGACGACCGGCGTTCCCTTCTGGTTCGCGATCTCGATCAGCGGCTCGGGGGCCTCCTGCCCCTTGGTGATGAAGATCACGGGGATGTCGAACGAGAGGAACGCCTCGATGGCGGCCCTCCGGCGCTCGTCGTCGAGCGACTCGAGGAACGAGATCTCCGTTTCGCCCAGCACCTGCACGCGGTCGCTGGGAAAGCGCTCGCTGAAGCCGGTGAGCACCAGCCCCGGGCTGCTGATGTCGGGGTTGTGGATCTCGCGCACGAGGCCGCGCCCGTCGGTGAGCAGCTCCAGGGCGAGCGACTCCTTCTTGGTGCGCAGCAGCTCGTCGACCGTCAGCTTGGGGGGCAACCGCGGCTCCGTCCTCGGTGGTTCGTGGTGGCTGATGTGCCGTACGATGCGACAATGCCCGTGCACCGGCAAGGGCGGGGCCGCAGGAGTATTTCACTCGACCGCGAAGTATTCCTTCAACGTGGGGTAGACCTGCAAGATCCCGGCGACGACGTAGCGAATCTGTACCGCCGCGAGGAACCGTGTTCCCGACGTCTTCCCGTAGAGGTTGATTCCCACCAGCATCGGGGACCGCGGACCGACGGCGTACTGTCGCCACATACCACCCCCGCTGATCCCCATCTGGTTGGGAAGCGATGTGATGCCATCGACCGACATCGCTCGCTGGACGTCGAACTTGATCAGCAGATGATCGGCGCGCGAATACCCCTCCTTCGCCCCCGCCTTGACGTAGAGCGGCGTCGGGAGCTCGGTGTCGCTCCAGATTGTCGTAACGGGTTTGAAACTGAACTTCGCGATGTTCCTGCCTTCCTGCTTCGTCGGGAACCCCACGGCTGTATAGAACGTGTCGGGCCGTGCGCTCCTCGGCTGCAAGTCGATCTCGTCGGCAGTGATCCATCGCAGCGTGTCGCCCAGTTCGCTGACCAATGAAGCGGGGAGACGGGCGAACCCAAAGTCGAGCTTGTCCGTCCTACGGTCCGCCATCGGCGCGGAGAGGTACCACTGGTCCGGCAGGTACCAGATGTCCTTGTCGCCGGCGAACGCGATCCTGCCCTTCTCACGCCAGTCAACCACGTGCGCCGCCGTGACCACGAAGTGATCCGCACCGATGCGGATCAGGACGCACGATCCGATCGCCTCGAGGGCGTCCTCATCGGCTTCCAGATACATCGGACGAACCGACTGCCCCTCCGCATGCGCCAGCGACGACCCAAGTGTATGCACGATCGCGCGCGTCAGAAGCTGTTCGGGGCTCACGGGTTTCTTGGGCACACCGTCACCGATCGATTGAGCTGCGAATCGAATCCAGGTGCGCCTCCGTGAGATCGGCCGAGTGGTCCCAGGTGAAGCCGCGCGCGAACTCCAGCGCCCCGGCGCCCAGGCGCTCGACCTCGGCGCGATCGGCGGCGAGGCGCTCCATCGCGCCGGCCAGCTTCTCGATGTCGCCGTGCGGGTAGAGAAGGCCGGTGCGCTCGTGGACGACGGACTCGCGCAGGCCGGGCGAGTCGCTGGCGACCGTGGGCGTGCCGCAGGCGGCGGCCTCCACGTTGGTGATCCCCCACCCCTCCTTGGGCGATGGCTGCACCGTGGCCCACGCCTGCCGCATCAGGCCGCGCTTCCCCTCCTCGGTCACGAATCCCTCGAAGCTCACCCGGTCCGCCACGCCCAGGCGGTCCACCGTCTCGCGCAGCCGCGGCTCGTCGTCGCCCTTGCCGGCGACGAGCAGGCGCACGGGGCGGCCGCGGCGCTTCAGCAGCGCCACGGCCTCGATCGCATGGTCGATCCGCTTGTACTTCTTGAGGCGCCCGACGGAGAGGAAGGTCGGGTCGGGGAGACGGGAGACGGACGGGTCGGGGCGGAAGAAACCCACGTCCACCCCGTTGTGGATCACCCGGATGTCCTCGCGGCGGAGGCCGCGCTCCACCAGGTCGTCGCGCGAGCTCTCGGAGACGGCCTCGGCGGGGATGCCGCGGTAGACCCAGGGGATCGGCCGCTCCAGCAGCCAGGTGGCCGCGGCGAACGGCGCCGAGGCCTCGCGAAAGGCCGTGGCGCCGAAGAGGTGGTGCACGAGAAGGAGGACCGGCGAACGGACCCAGCGCGGGGTGAAGAGCGGGATCTTGTTCAGATCCTCCACCACCACGTCGAACCCCTCGGCCGCGAGGTGGCGGTGGTAATACGGCCGCGCCTGGAGGGTGAACGAGTGGCGGCCGCCCACGCGGTGGATGCGCATCCCGTCGGCCTCGGCGCGCGGCGCGGCGCCGGCGAAGCCCGAGCAGAGGAGCGAGACGTCGTGCCCGCGCCGCGCCAGCCGCCCGAAGATCTCGTGCAGGTGGACCTCGGCGCCGCCGGACTGCGGATTGGCCAGGTCCTGCCAGTTGATGACGAGGAGCTTCACCGCGCGCCGGCCG
>Ga0247773_1000692_pt1 | contig 12447 bp, 13 predicted proteins | sample UWRJL092311B6_FD_179934 | JGI IMG/M metagenome (GOLD analysis project Ga0247773, IMG submission 179934) | Plant litter microbial communities from Arlington Agricultural Research Station in Wisconsin, United States - UWRJ-L092-311B-6 | ecosystem: Environmental > Terrestrial > Plant litter >...
ATCACGTGATCCGTGGTCGCACGGCGGCCGGACCGATCTGGACAACCTGGTGCTGTTGTGCGACTTTCACCACGACCGGATCGACAGCCACGGTTGGCAGATCATCATGCGCGACGGCGCGCCCTGGTTCCTCCCGCCGGCCTGGCTCGACGCCGAGCGGACTCCTCGACGCAACCAGCGGATCGACCCGCGATGAGGCGGGGGCACCCGCGCTCGGCCGGATGGCATCGGCACTCACAGCGCGCTGACAGGTTGGCCACGGCACCAGCCAAGTTCCACATCCGACCCTCATTCCACTGGTCCACCGCGGACCCCCTGACTCGAGGAGCACCCGCTATGAACATCCGCCAGCTCTCGGCGCGCAAGGCCGTTATCGGCCTGTCCCTCGTCGCCTGCGGTCTTGTTGGCGGAGCGACCATCGCCGCCGCCGGTACTGCCAATGCCGCGGACCCGACGCCCAGCAGCACCACGAGCACCGACAAGGGCGGCGCCGGCGAAACCGCCCTCACCGGCGACACCCTCACCAAGGTCAAGGCAGCCGTCACCGCCAAATACCCCGGAGCCACCTTCGACCGCGTCACCACCGACAACGACGGCGCCTACGAAGCCGACATCACCACCGCCGCCGGAACCAGGATCACCGTCGAGGTCAGCAAGACCTTCGCCGTCACCGGCACCGAGGCACACACCGGACGCGGCGGCGGCCACCACGGCGGCGGCGCCGGCGAAACCGCCCTCACCGGCGACACCCTCACCAAGGTCAAGGCAGCCGTCACCGCCAAATACCCCGGCGCCACCTTCGACCGCGTGGAGACTGACCGCGACGGCGCGTACGAGGCTCACATCACCACCGCCGCCGGGGCCAAGGTAACGGTCGAGCTGGACAAGGCCTACGCCATCACCGGCACCGAATAGGCGCCGCGCGGCGAGGGCGAGGCCTGCTCCGGGGCCTCGCCCTTCGGTTACCAGCGACCCGGCGGGGCGCGTGGATTCCAGGCGTGCTTACCGGCTCGGACGTGCCGGCGGCAGTAACCTGCGGCTCATGACAGGGCTGACCGACGCCGAGCGGCAACAACTGGAGCAGGTGGTCGCCCGCCGGGTCGGCGCGCGGTCCGACCCGAAGCAGCTGGTCGCCGCCTACCTCGACGCCATGGTGCGCAACGCCTACGAGCGCACCACCGACGACGGGCCGGTGCCCACCAGCCTGACCTCCGAACGCTCGCTGATCCTGATCGAGATCAGCCGGCAGCTCAACCGGGTCATCGAGGACTTCGAGATCCAGGCGCTGTTCCGGGTGCCGCTCGCCTCGGCCCGCACCATGCGCACCACCCTGCTCGCCACCTACACCGACGACGCCGACCAGCTGACCATGGCCTGGTCGCTGCGCGGCGCCCGCACCGAGGGCCGGCGCAAGGCATCCTCGTTCACCGGCACGGTGGTGGTGTTCGAGTCGCAGGACCGCCGCGATGCCTTCCTCGACAACGTCCAGCGCTCCGGGGTAGCCGTCGAGCCCGTCCTCGGCGAGGACGCCACGCCGTGGCAGGTCATCGTCGGCGACGCCTTCCCGAAGAACCAGCTGCCGGCCGGGAAGTAGCGGTGGCGGCCAGCACCGACTTCGCCGGCGACCTCCTCAAGCTGGCCGGCGGCCCGTCCATCCTGGGGATCGGCGCGCTGCTCGGCTACGCGCGCGGCGTCCTCAAGGCCGACGACCGCACACCTGGCAAGGGCTGGCTCACCCTGGGCGCCGGGTTGCTGCTGTGCGGCTGGCTGCTGGTCTTCCTCGCCCTTGCCTGCCCCACCGTGCTGCGGTCGTGGCAGGCCGACGGGGACCTGCAACCCGTTCTGGTGCTGCTGACGGCGACCTGGTTCGTGGCCGTCGGGTTGCTGGTCGCAGCGCTCTGGCAGGCCCGGGCAGTGGCCCGCTACCTCTCGGAGTCATACCGCCAGGACGAGGGACCCTGGCTGGTACGCCAGCTGCGGCGGCTGATCGGCTGACCCCACTCCGGGTGACGACCCTGCCCCGACCCTGACCCGCGCGGGGCCGAAGCGAGGGCAATTCTCCGGGCCAGCCCCGATGCCGCGAACCCGCCGCCGGCCGATGCTTGCTACATCGAGCCGCACCGAGCGGCGCCGGCCCCGCGGGGGCCGAATCAAGGGGGAAACGACGTCATGGGATCCATCCACAACCTGTTCCGCAACCAGGGGCTCACCCGCCCGAGCGACGGACGCATTCTCGGCGGTGTCTGCGCGGGGCTCGGCCGCCGGATCGGCCTGGACCCCTGGCCGGCCCGGCTGCTGTTCGTCCTGCTGCTGCTGGTGCTGCCGGGCTGCCAGGTGCTGCTCTACCCGGTCCTGTGGATCGTGATGCCGAAGGACCAGCCCGGCGAGGTAGGGGTTTCCAGCACCTTCCCGACCGCGCCGCCCGCCTAGCCGGCCGGCGCGGCCCGGTTCGCGGCGGCGGCCGCTCAGCCCATCAGGTCGTCGATCGCGACGATCTTGTCGGGCCGCAACCGGAGCAGCAACTCGCCCGGGACGGCGTTGCGGCGGCCGAACGCCTCGGCCTCCGCCTCACCGACATAGCGGCGGGCGATGGCGATCGAGGCCGGCAGCATCACCTGCAGGTCCTCGGAGATCTCCACGCTGCCCTCGACCATCACGAACGCGTACGGCGGCTGTTCCAGGTCGACGGTCAGCGCGGCCCGGGGGTCGCGGCGCAGGGTGCGGCCCTTGACGGTGTCCGCACCGGTCATGAACAGCAGGTCCTCGCCGTCCAGGACGAACCAGATCGGTGCCACGTGCGGCCTGCCGTCGGCCCGGCTGGTGGCCAGCTTGCCGGTGCGGGTGCCCTCGGCCAGGAACGCCCGGGCCTGCTCATCGGTCATCGAATGTGCCATGACTGCACTATGCCGCAGCCGGCCGGCTGATCGTCGGCCGGTTGGCCGTCGGGTCGTCGGGTCGGCTGAAGATGTGCGGCGACTTCGAACCACCCCAAGTCCGCCGACGTACCGTGAGGAGTGACCACCGCCCGGCGCTGGCTCGCCGTACTCGCCGCCACCGCGGTGCTCGCCGCGCTGCCGGCGCTGGTCGCCGCGGTGCCGGCCCGGACCAGCGACCTCTCCGCGGCGGCGCTGCTCGAGCGGATCACCGATTCGGCCGGCCTGCCGTACTCCGGTTACGCCGAGGCCAGCGGTGGGCTGGCGCTGCCGGTCACCAGCCGGTTCGGCTCGATAGCTGACCTGTTCGGGGGCCGGACCCAGCTGCGGGTCTGGTACCGCTCGAGCACCGACTGGCGGGTCGACGCGATCGGCTTCGCCGGCGAATCCGACGTCCACCATGACGAATCCGGCGACTGGAGCTGGAACTACGAGGCCAACACCGTCGACCGGACCGGCTCGCCGGTGGCCCCGCAGGTACGGCTGCCGGCCGCGGCCGACCTGCTGCCCACCGAGCTCGGCCGCCGGCTGCTCAGCCAGGCGCTGCCCCGGGAGGCATCCCGGATCGGCTCGGAACGGATCGCCGGCCGCAGCGCCCCGGGGCTGCGGATCACCCCGCGGCAGCCGGCCAGCACCATCGCCGCCGTCGACGTCTGGGCCGATGCCGCGACCGGGCTGCCGCTGCGGGTCCGGGTGCAGGGCAAGCAGTCCGGCAGCGCGGCCCTGACCAGCTCCTTCCTGGACTTCTCCTCCGGCCTACCGCCCGCCTCGGTCACCAGGTTCTTGCCGCCGGTCAACGCCCGGCTCTCCGACCGGCCGTTCCGGGACCTGGCCACCGCCATCGACCAGCTCGGTGCGGTGGTGCCGCCGGCCCGGCTGGCCGGCCTGGACCGCAATCGCCAGCTGCCCGCGCCGGGCAGCGTCGCGGTCTACGGACGGGGCGTCACCGAGCTGGTCGCGGTGCCGCTGCCCGACCGGATCGGCTACTCGCTGAGCCAAGAACTGGCCGATGCCACCGGCGCCGATCCGAACGAGCCGCGACTGAGCCTGACGGTCGGGCCGCTCACCCTGCTGCTGGCCTCGGCCCGCCAGCAGGACGCCGCCTGGCTGCTGGTCGGCACCGTGACCGCCGAGACGCTGGCCGGGGCCGCCGCCGAGCTGCCCGACCATCCGGAACTGAACCGATGATCGTCACGCACGCCCTGACCAAGCGATTCGGTTCGCTGACCGCCGTCGACTCGATCGACCTGGACGTCCGGCCCGGTGACATCTACGGCTTCCTGGGCGCCAACGGCTCGGGCAAGACCACCACGGTACGGATGCTGCTCGGCCTGGTGATGGCCACCTCCGGACGCATCGAGCTGCTCGGCCGGCCGGTTCCGGCCGACGCCGGCCGGGTGCTGGACCAGGTCGGCGCGCTGGTGGAGGGCCCGGCCGCCTACGGCCACCTGTCCGGCCGGGCCAACCTGAGCCTGCTCGATGCCAGCGGCCCGCGGCGGGCTCGGGGCAGCCGGTCCGATCGCGGCGACCGGGTGGCCGCGGCGCTGGACCAGGTGGGGCTGGGCGGGATCGGCCGGCGTCCGGTGAAGGCGTACTCGCTGGGCATGCGGCAGCGGCTCGGGCTGGCCGCGGCGTTGCTGCGCCGTCCCCGGCTGTTGGTACTGGACGAGCCGACCAACGGCCTGGACCCGCAGGGCATCCGCGAGATCCGGGAGCTGCTGCTGCGGCTGCACGCCGGTGGCACCACCATCTTCCTGTCCAGTCACCTGCTGGCCGAGGTGGAGCAGCTGTGCACCCGGGTCGGGGTGCTGGACCGGGGCCGGTTGGTCGCGCAGTCCCCGCTGGCCGACCTGCAGGCGCCGACCGGACGGACGGTGGTGCGCACCCCGGACGCCACCGCGGCGCTGGCGCTGCTCGACGGCCGGGTCGAGCACCGCGACGGCGACACCCTGCTGGTGCGGGTCGCCGATCCGGCCGCGCTCAACGCGCTGCTGGTCGGCAACGGCGTCCGGGTGCGCGAGCTGGGGCCGGAGCGGCGCAGCCTGGAGCAGGCGGTGCTGGAGCTGACCGGGCCGAGCACCGACCGGGCCGATCGCCGATGAGCACGGCGCGCACCCCGGCGGGGCCCTGATGATCAGGGTGGAGTTGGGCAAACTGTTCCGCCGGCCGCGGACCTGGATGACCATCGGCCTGCTGGACGCGCTGCCCACCATCGTGGCGATCCTGCTCGCGATCACCGGCGTCGGGCCGCGGCCCGGGCAGGGGCCGGCGTTCCTGTCGGCGGTGCTGGCCAACGGCTCGCTGTTCGCGGTGGCGGCGCTGGCCATCGTGCTGCCGCTGTTCCTGCCGATCGCGGTCGCCGTGGTGGCCGGCGACACCATCGCCGGCGAGGCGCAGGCCGGCACCCTGCGCTACTTGCTGATCCGCCCGGTCGGGCGCACCCGGCTGCTGGTCGCCAAGCTGGTGTCGGTGTTCGCCTTCGTGCTGGTGTCGGTGGTGCTGGTGGCCGGCACCGGCTTCCTGGTCGGCCGGGCGCTGCTGGGCAACCAGCCGCTGTCGGAGGTTGCGGTCACCAGCGTGTCGGGCAGCACCCTGACCCCGGGCCAGATCGCGGCCCGGACCGTGCTGGCGATCGGGTACGTGGCGTTCTCGATGCTCGGGGTGGCCGCGGTGGCGCTGTTCCTGTCCACGGTGACCGATTCGGCGCTGTCGGCCAGCATGGGAGCGCTGGCGATCCTGATCGGGTCCTCGCTGCTGCTCACCATCGACGCCGCCCAGGCCCTGCAGCCCTACCTGCCCACCCGGTACTGGCTGTCGTTCATCGACCTGTTCCGGGACCCGATCCTGTGGCGCAACGTGCTGCGCGGCATCGCCCTGCAGGGCGTCTACGTCGCGGTATTGCTCGGCGCCGCCTGGGCGAACTTCGCCACCAAGGACGTCACCAGCTGAGGACAACCGGGTCAGGGGCTGGTGAGCAGCACCAACTGCTGGGTGGCCCGGGTCATCGCGACGTAGCGGTCGACGGCGCCTTCGATACCGGTGCCGAACGACTCGGGAACTCCGCATTCCAGCAGCACCACCAGGTCGAACTCCAGCCCCTTCGACAGCTCCGGGGTCAGCAACCGGACCCGGGGCCTGCCGTGCACCACCGACCGCAGCCCTGCCTGGGAGGCAGGATCGCCGATCACGCAGGCGACCCCCTCGGCATGCCCGGCCAGCCAGCCGTCCAGGATCTCCCCCAGCGCTGCTGCGCAATCGCGAACGACGGGGATGCCGCTGCTCCGGATCGAGGTCGGCACGTTGGCATCGGGCAGCACCGTACGGATGACCGGCTCGGCCTCGGCCATCACCTCGGTCGGCGTCCGGTAGTTGATGCTCAGCGACGCCACGCCGATCTCACCCAGCCCGATCCGGGAGAGGCGCTCCGGCCACGACTCGGCGAACCCGTGCCGGGCCTGGGCCCGGTCCCCGACGATGGTGAGGCTGCCGGACGGGCAGCGCAGCAACACCATCTGCCACTGCGCATCGGTCAGCTCCTGCGCCTCGTCCACCAGGACGTGGGCGAACGGGCCGGCGAACAGGTCGGGGTCGGCGCTGGGCAGGCCCGCCTCGTCGACCAGCGCGTCGCGCAGGTCCTGATGGCGCAGGCTGGTCATCAGCAGCAGCTCGGAGTCGTCGGCCGCGATGAGGTCCTCCACCACCCGGCTCATCTGCTCCCGTTGGGCGGCCACCATGGCCTCGGCCCGACGGCGGCGCCGGGCCGCCTCCGGGTCACCGAGCCGCTGCCGGGCCGCGTCCAGGAACGGCAGGTCCGCTACCGTCCAGGCCTGCCGATTCTGCCGTTGCAGCAGCCGAATCTCCTCCCGACCGAGCCAGGGCGCACACCTGCGCAGGTAGGCCGGCACCGACCACAGGTCAGCGATCAGGTCGGCCGCCTCGAGCAGCGGCCAGGCCCGGTTGAAGGTGGTGAGCAGTTCCTCGTCCTGGAGCAGCGCCCTGCGGAGCAGGGCGGGCGGCGCGGCGCCCTCGAGCTTGTCCAGCAGGATGGCGAGCAGTACCTGGAACACCTCGTCGCGCGCCAGGTTGTGTGGCGTGCCGGGCTCGGCCGCCTCGAACGCCTCGGCCCAGTCGTCGGCGCCCAGCAGGACGTCGGACCAGGGGGTGCTGACGGTCAGTGCCCCGGTCGGCGGCTCCTCGTAGAACCGGACGGCCGCCTCGACGGCCCGCACCAGCTCCGCCGACGACTTCAGCCTGGCCACCCGCGGATCGGTCTCGGCTCCCGCCGTCGCGCCCTCGGCCACCAGGTCGCGCAGCGTGCAGGTCCGCACGCCCTCCTCGCCGAGACTGGGCAGCACGTCGGACACGTAGTCCAGATAGGGCTGATGCGGGCCGATGAACAGCACGCCACCGCGCCGGGACCCGAGCCGGGGGTCGGCGTAGAGCAGGTAGGCGGCGCGATGCAGCGCGACCACGGTCTTGCCGGTGCCCGGGCCGCCGTCCACCACCAGCGCGCCCCGCGATCCGGCCCGGATGATGGCGTCCTGGTCGGACTGGATGGTGGCCAGCACGTCGCGCATCCGGCTCGACCGGGTGCCACCCAGGCTGGCGATGAAGGCGGACTGGTCGTCGAGGGCGGCGTGCCGGTCCAGCCCCTCGGCGGTGAACACCTCGTCCCAGTAGTCACTTATCCGGCCGCCGGTCCAGCGGTACCTGCGGCGGCTGGCCAGGCCCATCGGATTGGCATGGGTGGCGGCGAAGAACGGCTCGGCCGCCGGCGAGCGCCAGTCGAGCAGCAGCCGGCGGCCGTCGCCGTCGGTGAGGCCCAGCCGGCCGACGTAGACCGGCTCGGGATCGTCGGCACCGACCAGGTGCCCGAGGCACAGGTCCAGGCCGTAGCGGCGCAGGGTGCGCAGCCGGGCGGTCAGCCGGTGGATCTCCAGGTCGCGGTCCAGCGCGTGCTGGCCGCTACCGCCGGGCGCCTTGAGCTGGACGTTGAGCTGATCGGTCAGGTCGGCGATCGCCTGCGCCAGGCTCGCCGCCAGCGCCGCGAAGTGCCGCTCGTCGCGGCCGATCAACGCCGGATCGGCCTTGGCACCGAGGTGGTCGGCAAGGTCGAACGCACTGCTGGTCATGGGGTTCACTGCATCAACCTCCACTGTCGAGGCTGGGACCTTAGATCAAAATTTCGGCCCTCATGAGCGCCGCCGGACTGTGCTAAAAATGAAAGTGGCGGGATGCATTCGCCAACCTGCGGGTCAGGAACCCAGCCCGGCGCAGTCCCCGGCTCCCAGCGGCACCGGCGCCGAAGCCCGCAGTTCGACCGCCACCATCGCCGCCACCAGCCGATCGCCGGGCAGCCCGGAGTGCGTCACCGCCGAGGCCGGGCAGACGCTCTGGATCCGGATGTTCAGCGCGCCGGCCAGCACCGCCGATTCGGGCGGGATCACCACCTCGTCGCGGCTGGTCCACAACGAGACGAAGGCGGGGCCCTCCGGCACCTCGTCGCCGGAGCCGGCGTTCAGCCGGGCCAGCAGGTCGCTGCCGGGATCGAGCTGCTGGCAGGCCAGCGGGCACTGGCCGGCGAACAGCGCGCCGAGGCTGGCCAGCTGGGTGCCGTGCTGCGGCGAGCCCAGGGTGATCACCCGGCGGACCGCCGCGTTCCGGTCCTGGCTGAGCCAGAGCCGGGCCACCACGCCGCCGGCGGAGTAGCCCACCACGTCCACCGACGCGGCGCCGGTCCGGGCCAGCGCTACCCGGGCGGCCGCGGCCAGCACCCGGGCCTGGGCGGCCAGGTCCCCCTCGGCGTTGCCGGGCAGGCTGACCACCTCGGCGTCCTTGCCCTGCTGGCGCAGCCGGCCGGCCAGCACCGCCAGGCCGCTGGTCGAGCCGCCGTAGCCGGGCACCAGCAGCACCGGCCCGGGTTGGTCCTGGGGCACCGCCCGCACCGGATCCCGGCCGCCGCCCCGGCCGGCCAGCACCGCGACCAGTGCCACCAGCAAGCCGGCCAGCACGGCGGCACCGCAGGCCAGCGCCAGGCGGCGACGGGACGGGGCCAGCGATCCGAACATCGATCCATTGTGCGGTGGCCCGCCGGGAACGCTCCGGTCACCTGGTCATAACGAGATGGTCGTTATCGGACCAATCGCCGTCCCGGCCGCGCGGGTCGTGGTTCGATGGAGTCATGCACGCGTGGTTGATCTGGCTGATCCTGGCTGCCGGCCTCGCCGGCGCCGAAGCCCTGTCGCTGGACCTGGTGCTGATCATGTGTGCCGGCGGCGCGGCGGTCGGCGGGATCGGCGCGGCCGCCGGCCTGCCACCGGCCGCCCAGATCGCGCTGGCGGTCGCCGGCGCGCTGGCGCTGCTGCTGTTCGTCCGCCCGGTCGCCAAGCGGCACCTGACCGGCAGCGGAACCGCTCGGACCGGCGTCGAGGCGCTGATCGGCACCCAGGCGATCGTGACCAGCAAGGTCGACGCCTCCGACGGCCGGATCCGGCTCGGCGGCGGCGAGTGGTCGGCCCGCGCCTACGACCGGGCCCAGGTGATCCCGGTCGGCAGCACCGTCCAGGTGATCGAGATAACCGGGGCCACCGCGCTGGTCTGGGACAGCTCCCGGTGAGCCGGGCTGGTATCAGCTCGCCCGGACGGGTCCTCCGTTCCAGGAGGTGATCCTTCCGACGCGACTGATCCGCACAGCCCGGATTACCTTGGATGTGCAGTGATCTGCGCGACACAGTGACCTCCGCGACGCAACCGATTCCACGCCGCGATGCTCTAGACATCGCAAGGCCCTGCACGACACCGGCACGACAGAGGGGAAGCAGTCATGGATGCGGTACTGATCGCCGTCCTGATCGTCGCAATACTCGCGGTGGTGACGCTGCTGCGCAGCGTGCGGATCATCCCGCAGGCCCGGGCGGCCGTGGTCGAGCGGCTGGGCCGCTACACCCGCACCCAGGGCCCGGGGGTGGCGGTGCTGCTGCCCTTCGTGGACCGGATGCGTCCGTTGATCGACATGCGCGAGCAGGTGGTCAGCTTCCCGCCGCAGCCGGTGATCACCTCCGACAACCTGACGGTCGGCATCGACTCGGTGATCTACTTCCAGGTCACCGATCCGCGGGCGGCCACCTACGAGATCCAGAACTACATCCAGGCCGTCGAGCAGCTCACCATCACCACGCTGCGCAACGTGGTCGGCTCGCTGAACCTGGAGCAGACCCTGACCAGCCGGGACGGCATCAACACCCAGCTGCGCGGCGTGCTGGACGAGGCCACCGGGCCGTGGGGCATCCGGGTGGCGCGGGTGGAGATCAAGGCGATCGAACCGCCGGCCTCGATCCGCGACGCCATGGAGAAGCAGATGCGCGCCGACCGCGACAAGCGCGCCATCATCCTGTCGGCCGAGGGCCAGCGGGAATCGGCGATCAAGACCGCCGAGGGCCAGAAGGCCGCCCAGATCCTGGCCGCCGAGGGCGCCAAGACCGCGGCGATTCTGTCCGCCGAGGCCGAGCGGCAGTCCAAGATCCTGCGGGCCGAGGGCGAGCGGGCGGCCCGCTACCTCAGCGCCCAGGGTGAGGCGAAGGCGATCGAGACCACCTTCAACGCCATCCACGCCGCCAAGCCCGACCCGGCGCTGCTGGCCTACCAGTACCTGCAGACGTTGCCCCGGATCGCCCAGGGCGACGCCAACAAGATGTGGATCGTGCCGAGCGAGTTCTCCAAGGCGCTGGAGGGCCTGGGCGGCCTGGCGGGCGCCGTGGGCAGTGGCAGCGGCTCCGGTGACAGCAACGGCAACGGCGTGCCGTCCTGGCTGAACGCCGGCTCGTCCGGCGGTGCCGGTTCGTCCGGCGGTTCGGGCGGTCAGCCCGCCGAGCCGATCGCCACCGACGGCTGGTTCGACTCCAACCTGCCGCCGGCCGCGCTGCAGCCCGAGGCCGGCAACCTGCGGGCCTCCGACGACGACCCGGACAGCCAGGCCGCGCACGAGGGCCTGGCCGAGGGCCTTGCCGAGCTGCCGGCCGGCCCGGCCAGGCACGACGCCCCGGGCCAGCTGCCGACCGGTCGGACCGAGGACCGGTCCGGCTGAGTTCGCCGTGCCGACCTGTCGCGGCGGGCCCACCGGCGGCCGCGGCAGGTAGCGTGGGGTTCGGCTGAGCAGGCACGCCGTCGCGACAAGCGTGAGTGGGTACGGCGTGAAAATCGGATACTTCCTGTCCTGCGAGGAGTACGGCCCGGCCGAGTTGGTGGAGCAGGCGGTGGCCGCCGAGCAGGCCGGCTTCGACGCCCTGTGGATCTCCGACCACTTCCATCCGTGGAACGACCAGCAGGGCCAGAGCCCGTTCGTCTGGTCGATCATCGGCGCGCTGTCCCAGGTCTGCCGGCTGCCGGTGACCACCGCGGTCACCTGCCCCACGGTGCGGATGCACCCGGCGATCGTGGCCCAGGCCGCGGCCACCGCGAGCCTGCAGCTCGAGGGCCGGTTCGTGCTCGGCGTCGGCAGCGGCGAGGCGCTCAACGAGCACATCACAGGCGCGAACTGGCCGCACGCCGCCGTCCGGCTGGAGATGTTGGAGGAGGCCGTCGAGGTGATGCGGCTGCTGTGGAACTCCGACGGCTTCGTCAGCCACCGCGGCACCCACTACACCGTCGACGACGCCAAGCTCTACAGCAAGCCCGACACCGCGCCGCCGGTCTACGTCTCCGGCTTCGGCCCCAAGGCGGTCACGTTGGCCGGCCGGATCGGCGACGGCTTCGTCTGCACCATGCCCGACCGCGAGCTGCTGCAGCTGTTCGCTGACAGCGGCGGCGCCGGCAAGCCGACCCAGGCCGGCTACAAGGTGTGCTGGGGTACCGACGACCAGACCAGCATCGACACCGCGCACCGGTTGTGGGCCAACTCCGGGGTGCCCGGCGAGCTGTCCCAGGTGCTGCCCAGCCCGAAGCACTTCGAGCAGGCCAGCCAGCTGGTGAGCCCGCAGATGATCGCGGACTCGATCGCCTACGGCAATGACCGGGACCGGCACCTGCAGGCGTTCACGCCGTTCGCCGAGGCCGGCTTCGACGAGATCTACCTGTCGCAGATGGGTGGTTCGGAATCGGCGACGTCCTACCGCGGCTTCTTCGACTACTACGCCGAGCTGCTGCCCCGGCTGCGCGAACTGGGCTGAGCGGGGCGCCGGAACCGCGCTGGGCCGGACGGGCGGTCGGGCTCAGCGCCGGCCCTCCCGGCCGGCCACGGTGTCGGACCGGCCGGAGAACACGTCCAGCCGGAAGTCGTCGTCGTCCAGCCGCAGTACCTGCCGGCCCGGCAGCCGGCCGGCCAGTTCGTCGTGCAGCGCGTCGGTGCCGACCAGCCGCTCGGCGAAGTCCGGCCGCCAGTGACAGGCCAGTACCGTCCAGTTGCCGGTCAGCGACGCGGCCGTCCGGGCCACCACCGCCTGCCAGTCCGGCCACGACAGGTAGTAGCCGAACTCGCTGAGCACCACCAGGTCGAAGCGCTGCTCGGGCCACTGGGCCG
>Ga0247773_1000694_pt1 | contig 12392 bp, 7 predicted proteins | sample UWRJL092311B6_FD_179934 | JGI IMG/M metagenome (GOLD analysis project Ga0247773, IMG submission 179934) | Plant litter microbial communities from Arlington Agricultural Research Station in Wisconsin, United States - UWRJ-L092-311B-6 | ecosystem: Environmental > Terrestrial > Plant litter >...
GCTGCTGGCGGACCCGGCGCTCGGGCGCATCTGGCTTTTCCGCGTGGGCGGCGAGGTCGTGGGGTATGCGGCGGTGACGGTGTGCTATTCGCTGGAGTTCGCGGGGCGGTACGCGCTGGTCGACGAGCTGTACGTGCGCGAGGCATGGCGCGGCCGCGGCATCGGCGCGCGGGCGCTGGAGCTGGCCGCCGAGGCGTGCCGCGAGCTGGGCGTGGCGGCCGTGCGGCTGGAGGTGGACACCTGGAACACGCGGGCGATGGCGCTCTACCAGCGCCTCGGCTTCGACCTGCAGGAGCGGTACATGATGAGCCGGTGGATTTCGTGAGCGAGATCGGAACGCTGCTTCCGGAGATGCGGACGGCGCCGCCGGGGCCCGAGTCGCGGCGGCTGGCGGCGGAGCTGGCGCGAGTGGAATCGCCCAACGTCACCTACCTGGGCGACGACTTTCCCGTCTTCTGGGACGAGGCGAAGGGCGCCAACGTGCGCGACGTGGACGGCAACGTCTACGTGGACCTGACGGCGGCGTTCGCGGTCGCCGGGCCGGGGCACGCGCACCCGCGCATCGTGGCCGCGGTGCAGGCGCAGGCGGGCAGGCTGCTGCACGGGATGGGCGACGTGCATCCCCCTGCCGTGAAGGTCGACGTCCTGCGCGCGCTGGCCCACGTGGCGCCGGGCGGGCTTAACCGCGCCGTGCTCGCCAGCTCCGGCGCCGAGGCGGTGGAGGCGGCGCTGAAGACGGCGGCGATCGCCACGGGCAAGCCGCGCGTGCTCGCCTTCCACGGCGGCTATCACGGCCTGACCTACGGCGCGCTCGCCGCCAGCGGCCGCGAGGACTTCCGCGCCCCCTTCGCCGCGCAGCTCGCGCGCATCGCGGCGTTCGCGCCGTACCCGTACGCCTACCGCTCGCCCTTCGGCCGCGAGCCGGAGGCGGTGGGCGACGCGGTGCTGCGCTACGTGGAGCACCTCCTCGACACGCCGGGAACCGCGAGCGAGGGGATCGGCGCGATCCTGGTGGAGCCCGTGCAGGGGCGCGGCGGCGACGTGGTGCCGCCGGACGGCTTCCTCCCCGGCCTCCGCCGCATCTGCGACGAGCGCGGGCTCCTGCTGATCCTGGACGAGATCTACACCGGCTTCGGGCGGACGGGGCGCTGGTTCGCCTGCGAGCACTGGGGCGTGGCGCCCGACATCCTGGTCGTGGGCAAGGGGCTGACCGGTGGGATGCCGTTCGCCGCCTGCATCGGCACCGACGCGGTGATGGAGGCGTGGCCGAAGTCGACGGGCGAGGCGATCCACACCAGCACCTTCCTGGGCCACCCGCTGGGCTGCGCCGCCGCGCTCGCCTCCATCGGCGCGCTGCGCGACGAGGGGCTGGTGGAGCGCTCCGCCGAGCTCGGCGCGCGCATCCTGGCCCGGCTGCGGGAGATGACGGCCGATCACCCCCGCGTGGGCGAGGTGCGCGGCCTGGGGATGATGATCGGCATCGAGCTGGTGCGCGACCGCGGTACGCGCGAGCCCGCGCCGGAGCTGGCCGGCCGCGTGGTGATCGATACCCTGCGCCGCGGCTTGCTCACGCTCGGCGGCGGCATCCACGGCAGCGTCCTCTCCCTCTCCCCACCCTTCGTGATCACCGAGGCGCAGGTGGACGCCGCGCTCGCCATCCTGGGCGAGGCGCTGGCCGGGATTCGGTAGGCCCTCACCCTGGCGGGCCGGCGTCCCGCCGGGATCGTCCAACCCGTCCCTCTCCCCAAACAGCCGAAAGAGCGGGGGAAGAGGGACCTGGGCTCGCTTCGCTCGCGGCGCGCAACGTCCGCCGCGCACGACCTCGCAGCGAGTGCCGCGCACCGTCATCTCGGCTGCGCCGTAGCCGGCAGTCCGCGCAGGCGGACTTCGTGTGGTCGTTGCAGCGAATTCATTCGCCCCGCCATGCCAGGACGTGACGAAGGGCCCACTCCCGCGCTCGGGAGAGGGCCCTTCGATCGATCACGTCCCGCGATGCGTCAGTTCCGCGTGCCGGAGCTGGCCTGCATCTGCATTTGCATCAGCCGCGCCTGCAGGCTCTTGCCGCGTTCGATCATGCGGTCGGTCTGCGGCTCCACGGCGAGCATGCGCTGGTGCAGCTGCGCCTCCAGCGTCCGCGCGCGGGCGGCGATGGCGGGCTGCTGCATCACCTGCTGCTGCGCGCGCATGAAGCGCTCCTGGATGGGGCCCAGCTGCGACTGCAGCTGCTGCAGCGTGCGGGTGTCGCCGCGCTGCTGGGCGGTGGCGGCCTGCTGCTGCATCCGCTGCACGCGGGTGGCCAGCGCGTCGAGCCCGGGGTCGGCCCGCAGCATCGCCGTCTTCACGTCGCGCATGAAATTTTCCTGCGCGGTGCGGAGCTGGGCGTCCTGCATCACCTGGTTGTGCACCACCTGCAGCCGCGCCTGGATGCGCCGCAGCTCGGCCATCATCTCGGGCGCGCCGGCCGGCGTGGCCGCGCGGACGGCGGGCGCGGCGGCGCGGGCGTTCACCGGGCGGGCGGCGGCCTGCGCGCCCAGCCCGGCCGGAAGGATCAGGGCGGCGGACATTGCCGCCACGCTCACGATTCGATTGGTCAAACGGATCTCCATGCCTGTCCGGCGGGTGCTTGGGCCGCCGGTCCGTGAAAGCAGGGCGCCGCCCCGGTGTCAGCCCGGGTGCGGCGCCGTGTACAACCCCGCAGAGCGCCCCGTGTTTCACTTTCTCACGCGGGGCGCGTCGTTCCGTCACGTCCCCGTGCTGTCACCCTGCGTGGGCGGCGCGGGCGGCGGCGTGGTTCCTCCCGAGCTTCCCGACGAGCCGCTGGAGCCGCTGCTCCCCCCCGTCGTCCCCCCCGACGAGCCGCCGGACGACCCATCGCCCCCCACCGGCTCGCCGAGCACGCGCGGCTGCTCGCGGCGGGCGCCGCCATCGCCGTCCGTGCCCACGGGCGGCTCCGCGGGCGGCGTCACCGGCGTGCGGCGGCGCGTGCTCTCGCGCGGCGGTGGCGGCGAGCCCCCGCCTACGGGCGCGGTGGCGTACGGGTCCTCCACGCTCCCGGGGAGCGGCTCGGGCGGCGGCGTGCCACCGTTGCGGCGGCGCTGGGCCTCCAGCTCGGGCCACTTCACCCCGCGCGACTCCAGGTCGGTCATCCCCACCGTGTCCTGGTAGGCGTAGGCGCCGGCCTCCTCGTCGGTCCACACGCTGTCGCCCATCACCACGTTGGGGTAGGGCGCGGCGGGCGCGCACGACTGGCGGATGGGGGCCGAGTGCACGAAGTATTCGGTATACGCCTGCCCGCTCCCGGGGCAGCTGGCGTCCATCGCCAGCCCGGTGCGGCGGTCCACCTGCGCGGACACCACGCCGGACGGCGGCGTCCACGCGGCGGGCATCGTCCGGTTCTGGTAGATGCGGCTCATGATCCGCCCCCACACCGGGCCCGCGATCGACCCGCCCGAGGCGTTCTTCACGATCGTCTCCGGCTTGTCGAAGCCGAACCACACCGATGCGACGAGCTCCGGCGTGTAGCCGATGAACCAGACGTCGGTGGCGCCGTTGGTGGTCCCCGTCTTCCCCGCGGCGGGGCCGCGGAAGCCGGCGGCGCGCACGGGCGTGGCGCTGCCGCGGTCCACCACGTCGCGCAGCATGCTGGTGAGCACGAATGCCTCTTCGGGCTCCAGCACCTTGTTCTCGGCGGGCTGCGCCTCCCAGATCACGTTCCCCTTCCCGTCTTCCACCCGCTTCACGAAGTGCGGCTCCACCAGCGAGCCGCCGTTGTCGAAGGCGGCGTAGGCGCGCACCATCTCGATCGGCTTCACGTCGGCCGAGCCGAGCGCGGTGGCGGGGACGTTGGCGATCGGGGTGCTGAGCCCCATGTCGCGCGCCGTCTGGATCACCTCGCCCATCCCCACCTGCTGCGCCAGCTGCACCGTCACCGTGTTCTTGGACCGGGCCAGCGCGTCGCGCAGGGTGATCGGCCCATCGTAGGTGCCGGTGTAGTTGCGCGGCGTCCAGGTGCGGTTGCGGTCGATCTGGATGGTCACCGGCTGGTCCTGGAAGACCTGCGTGGGCGGCGTTCCCCGCTCCAGCGCGGTGAGGTAGACGAACGGCTTGAACGCCGACCCCGGCTGCCGCACCGCCTGGAACACCCGGTCGAAGGGGCTGTCCTCGTAGTCGCGCCCGCCGACCAGCGCCCGCACCTCGCCGTTGCGCGCGTCCATCACGATGGCGGCGCCCTGCAGGTACTGCGTCTGCCCCTCGTCGGTCTCGCCCTTCTTGCTGGCGTAGGTGGGGTGGGTGAAGGCGCCGAAGCCGCCGGACTCGATCGCCGTGGCCTGCCGGGCGACCTCTTCCTCGGCTGCCTTCTGGGCGACCGGGTCGTAGGTGGTGAACACGCGCAGGCCGGCGGTGACGTCCACCTGGCTCATCACGTCGCCCAACTCGCGGCGCACCCGCTCCACGAACCACGCGGCGGCCACCTTGGGCCCGGCGCGCCCGCGCCGCGACAGGCGGATGGGCTGGGCGATGGCGGCCTGGGCCTGCTCCTGGGTGATGAACCCCGCCCTCGCCATCTGCGAGAGCACGATGTCGCGCCGCTTGGTGGCGGCCTCGCGGTCCTCGCGCGGGTTGATGCGCGACGGGCTCACGGGGAGCCCGCCCAGCACCGCCGCCTCGCCGATGGAGAGCCGCGACGCCGGCTTGCCGAAGTACTCGCGGGCGGCGGCGTCGATCCCGTACGTCCCCTCGCCCAGGTAGATGTGGTTGAGGTACAGCTCCAGGATCTTGTCCTTGGGAAAGGCGCGCTCGATCTGCCGCGCCACCCGCACCTCCATCAGCTTGCGGCGCATCGAGCGCTCGCGGTACGGCAGCGCCTTGGGGAACAGGTTGCGCGCCAGCTGCATGGTGATGGTGCTGCCGCCCTCTTCCACGCCGCCGGCCTTGACGTTCTTGAACATGGCACCGCCGAAGCGCTTCCAGTCCACGCCGCCATGCTCGTAGAAGCGCCGGTCCTCCACCGCCAGGAAGGCCTGGGGAACGTACTTCGGCAGCGAGTCCATCTTGATGGCGGTCCGGCTGCCGGTGCCGAGCGAGGCGAACGGGCGGCCTTCCATGTCCAGCAGCTGCGATCCTTCGGTCTGGAACTTCTCCAGCTCCGAGACCGGCGCGCATCCGCCCATCCCGCAGGGGGCGAACCAGAGCCAGCCGAAGCCGATGATGGCAAGCCCCGCCAGCACGGCGAGGGCGATGGTGATCTTCCGTTTCATTGGGGCAGTCCGGGTACGGGGTGCCCCGCCCCACAATGCGCGAACCGTGCCGGAGCCTCCAACCCCATGGCAGGCGAGGATTTGCCCTCTCCGCATCCGTTCCACCGCCCACCCATCCACCGTCGGATCACCCAAACCATCCCCCGCCGATGCGCGAACGGAGAACGCACGCCCTCATGCGGTTCTCCGTTTCTCCGTCCTCCCTGCGAGCCCTGCGGTTGTCCTTCGCCGTTCTCGGCTTACGAGCCCGCGCCGGAGCCCGCCGGCGACGCCGATCCAGATCCCGACCCCGCCCCGGCACCTGCCGGAACCGACGGCGGCTGCTGCTCGACCGGCGACTCCCTGGTCGTCGGGAGCCGCCGCAGCCGCGTCCGCTCGACCACCGCCAGGCGCCGCTTCATCCGCCGGAACTCGTGCTCCTGCTTCTCGGTCATCCGGTAGCCGTGCCACGCGAGGTTGATCATCTCGAACGGGTCGTGGCGCAGGTCGTAGAACTCCCACTGCTCGGGAACGGTGCCGTTCGCGTCGTAGTAGCGCGCCAGCTTCCAGCGCTCCTCGCGGATGCACACGATGTGGTTGGGCGGCTGCACGTACGGCCCGCTCGCCTGCCCCGCCTGCCAGTCGTCCCAGGTGAAGACGATGTAGGGCTGCGCCGGCGCGTCGCTGGTTCCCAGCACCTGCCGGGAGTAGTCCACCCCCTCCCACGCCGCCCGCGCCGGCCGGGGCGCGCCGAACAGGCGGGCCAGCGTCGGCAGGAAGTCGACGTGCGACACCAGCGCCTCCGAGCTCCGCCGCCTGGGATAGAGGCGGCGGTTGGAGTAGATCAGCGGGACCTTCAGCGCCTCCTCGTACGCGTTGAAGTTCTTCTGCCGCAGGCTGCCGTGCGCCAGCCCCATCTCGCCGTGGTCCGAGGTGCGGATCACCACGGTGTCGTCGCGCAGCCCGGTCTTCTCCAGCGTGTCCAGCACCTGCACCAGGTACTCGTCCGAATCCTTCATCAGGTTGCCGTAGAAGTTCAGGTACTCGCGCTTCTGCTCCGGCGTCACCAGCGGCCCGGTGAGATCGAACAGGCGCTTGAACTGCTGCTGCGCGTCGGGCTTGGTGCCCAGGTCCTCGTTCACCGAGGCGGGAAGGCCGATGTCACCCTCGAACCACCCCTGGTCTTCGTACCCCGCCTTCTTCGTCGTCTTGGGATAGAAGAGCACGTCGTGCGGGTTGACCAGCGAGATCACCATGAAGAACGGCTGCTGCCGCGGCGCCGCGGAGCTCAGGTACTCCAGCGCGCCCTCGTTGCCGGCGAGGGGAGTCACGCCCTCCTGCTCCATGAAGCGGCCGTCGTGGTTGGGCCAGCCGCCGCCGGCCTGGGTGATGTCCTGGTTGGCGCCCGCGTCGGGCGGGTTCCACCGCGACCAGCCGTACTGCTCCACGTCTTCCGGCACCCACGCTCCGTCCGGGTGCAGCTTCTTGCTCAGGTGCCACTTCCCCTTGTAGACCACCGTGTACCCGGCCGCCTTCATCACGCCGGCGACGTTCGCGAGGTCCTTGGGGAGCTCGATCTGCGCGTACTGGTCGCCGGGCATGTCCTCTTCCAGGGTGTACTTCACCCCGTGCTGGGCGGGAAAGTAGCCGGTCATCAGGGTGGACCGGGCGGGCGAGCACATGCAGCTGTTGGTGAACGCCTGGTTGAAGGTCACGCCGTGCCGCATCAGCCGCGTCATCCCCGGCAGGTTGGCCTCGGCCCACCCCGGCGGAAAGTGCTGGATCGCCCGCTCCTGGTCGGTGATGAACAGCACCACGTTCATCCCCCGCATCCCGCCGCCCTCCTTGCGCGCCACGCCCTTCGGCGGCGGCGCCGGCGCATCTGGACGCGCCTTCGCCGCGGCGCCGGTTCGCGCGCCACGGGCGTTTTCTCGCTGGGCCATCCGTGGTCCTTTCCGTCCGTATGCTGGGGAAGATCGAGAGGGAAGGATTCATCCTCCGCCACGAATAGATGCCGGCGGATCCGGCGCCGGGCAAGGAAACCCGTGGATTCGGCGTGACCTGTCTCGCCCGCTCCACCCTGTGACCCACTGCCGCCTCTCGCCGCGGCGAAGCCGCCCATTCCGCATCATCAGGCAGATGCGGAAACCCTCGCCCGCGAACGAGTCGCGAGCGAGGGTTCCGGGTCGATGGGTCCGCGGGTGGATCAGGGTTTCGCGGGCGGCGCCTGGGCCGGGTTCACGTAATCCTCCGGGCGCGGCTCCTTCTTCTGCCCGGGGAAGAGGGGGCGCCCCGGCAGCTCCGGCGTGGGATCCACGAACTCCGGCTGGGCGTGGCGCGCCTCGGGGCAGCTGGGCTCGGGCGCGAACTTCGCCGCGAAGTAGTCGATCTCGCCCCCGTACGGGCAGTTGGCGGAGAGAACGCGGCCGCCCCCCACCCGCCGGGCCACCACCTGCGGCGGCTTCTCCCACGCGGGCGGCGCCTTGCGGCCCAGGTAGAAGCGGCGCATCACCTTCGCCCAGATGGGCACCGCCAGCGTGCCGCCGGTGGCGCCGGGGAGAATGGTCTGCGGGTTGTCCATCCCGATCCACACCCCGGCCAGCAGGTCCGGCGTGTACCCCACGAACCAGACGTCGGTGTTGTCGTTCGTCGTCCCCGTCTTTCCCGCCGCGGGGATGTCGTAGCTGAGCCCGCCGACCGACGGGTCGCGCGCCGGGTAGCCGGTGCCGCCATCCACCACGCCGCGCATCATGTCGGTCATCAGCCAGGCGATCCCCGGGTCCACCGTCGGCTCGGGGTACTGCGGCGGCTCCCACAGGACGTGCCCTTCGTGGTCCTCCACGCGCACCACGTAGCGCGGCGGAACGCGGTAGCCGCCGTTCTCGAAGGTGGCGTACGCGGCGATCAGGTCCGCCGGGTAGACCGCCGCGGAGCCGATGTAGACGGAGGGGTAGCCGGGGATGCGCGTCTCGATCCCCGCGCGCGACGCCATGCTGCGCACCGCCTCGATCCCTGCCTCGCGCCCCAGGCGGATCGCCACCACGTTCTTGGAGAACTTGAGCGCGGTGCGCATGGTCGTCCACCCGCTGTAGCGCCCGTCGTAGTTCTTGGGCGTCCACACGGTGCCGTCGCCGGTGGGGATGGAGATCGGGTCGTCGTCCACGCCCGAGTTGGGCGAGCGCCCGTGCTCCAGCGCCGCGGCGTAGACGAACGGCTTGAACGACGATCCCGGCTGCCGCAGCGCCTGCGTGGCGCGGTTGAACTGGCTCTGCGTGAAGTCTCGCCCGCCCACCAGCGCTCGGACGACGCCGTTGCCGGGGTCCATCACCATCACCACGCCCTGCAGGTACGGGGTGAAGCGCACCGGGTCGCCCGGCTTGAGGCCGGCGGTGAACTTCTCGTACGTCACGTGGCCGTAGCCGCCGTACTCGCCGTGCTCGATGGCGCGCAGCTGCTGCTCCAGCGCCTGCTCGGCGGTCAGCTGCAGCACGGGGTCCACGCCGGTGTAGATCTTCAGCCCGCCGGTATACAGCAGCTCGCCGAAGCGCTGCTCCAGCTCGCGGCGCACCTGCTCCACGAAGTACGGGGCGCGGATGGCGCCCTTGGGCGGCGGGAGGGCCAACGGCTCGGCCTTGGCGCGCGCCGCCTGCTCGGCGGTGATCACGCCGGCCTCGGCCATCTTGTCGAGCACGCGGTCGCGCCGGTGCTGCGCGCGGTCCGGGTGCTCGCGCGGGTTGTACGCGCTGGGCGCCTGCGGGAGCCCCGCGATGGTCGCCGCCTCGGTGATGGAGAGCTGCGACGCCGGCTTGTTGAAGTAGGTGCGCGCCGCCGCCTCCACCCCGTACGCGCCGGCGCCGAGGTAGATGTGGTTGATGTACAGCTCCAGGATGCGCTCCTTGCTCAGCGAGCGCTCCATCTCCAGGGCCAGCTTCACCTCGGCCAGCTTGCGCCGCGCGCTCTTCTCGTTGGGCGGCAGCTGCTGCGGGAACATGTTGCGGGCCAGCTGCATGGTGATGGTGCTGCCGCCCGTGCTCCCGAACCCGCCGATCACGTTGTCGCGGATGGCGCCCAGCACGCGCACCGGGTCCACCCCCTCGTGGTGGAAGAAGCGCGTGTCCTCGATCGCCACGAACGCCATCGGCACGTAGCGCGGGAGCGAGCGGATGGGCACCAGCGAGCGCCGCTCGCGATAGAACGAGCCCAGCAGCCCGCCGCGCGCGTCCAGCACCTGGCTGGCCTGCCGCGGCGCGAAGTCCTGCACCTGCTCGGCGGTGGGGCAGGTGCCGCTGCACGCGCGCGTCCACGCCGCGGCGCCCGCGCCGGTGGTGCAGCTGGCCACGCTCACCAGCCCCAGCCCGATCACGATCTTCCGCTCGCCGCGGTCGTTCCACGCCTCCTTCAGCCGCGCCCACCCGTCGCGCGCGCGGGTGCGCCAGCGCTCCGCGTCGACGCGTATCCTCGGTACCGCCATGGCTCCCGTAACCGGAGAGATGAAGGGCGGCGACCCGCTCCGCCCGTGGACTCGATTGGCGTTGAAGCGTATATAGATACACCTTCGGCCCCGCGCGTGCCACGTTTTCGCCCCGCTCGCGCCGAAAGAGGCGAGCGCGGCGGAGCGCTCCGGAGCCGGCAGGATGCTCGCAGGAGCTGGCAGGCCGAAGCGCGGTCGAGCCGGCGGTGCCCGAAAGCGGGGCCACCCCGGCGGCTGAAGCCACGGCAACGACTACGGGAAGCCTCCCAGACCACGGGAGGCTTTCATCAGCGCGCGGCTCGGCGCCCGTACCGCGCGCTGCCGCCCCGGCCACGGCGGCACCGGTAGTCCGCGCAGGCGGACTTCGTGTAGTCGTTGCAGCGAATTCATTCGCCCCGCCCGGACACCGGCCACGATCTGAGTTGACGGTGCGCCGCGAATTCATTCGCCCCGGATCACCGGTGGGCGAGCCGAACCAGAACCACACGCGAAGGATGCCCGTGGAGCGATACGACCTGGCGGTGATCGGGGGAGGGACGGCGGGGCTGGTGTCGTCCGCCATCTCGGCGGGGATCGGCGCGCGGACGGCGCTCGTGGAGCAGAACAAGCTCGGCGGCGAGTGCCTGTGGACCGGCTGCGTCCCCTCCAAGGCGCTCATCCGCTCCGCCTCGGTTCTCCACGCCCTCCGCCACGCGGCCGACTACGGCATCCAGGCGGACGGCCGGGCGGACTTCGCGCGGGTGATGGAGCGCGTGCACGCCATCATCCGCCAGATCGAGCCGCACGACTCGCCCGAGCGCTTCCGCGGGCTGGGCGTGGACGTGATCGAGGGGCGCGCCCGCTTCGTCACGCCCGAGCAGGCGGAAGTCGGCGGCCGCCGCATCCAGGCGAAGCGCTGGATCATCGCCACCGGCTCGCGCACCGCCATCCCCCCCGTCCCCGACCTGGCGGACGCGGGCTACCTCACGCACGAGACGCTCTGGGAGCTGCGCGAGCTGCCGGAGAGCATGCTCGTGCTCGGCGCCGGGCCGATCGGCATCGAGATGGCCCAGGCCTTCTCGCGCCTCGGCTCGCGCGTCACCGTCGCCGATTCCGCCGCGCGCGTCCTGCATCGCGAAGATCCGGAGATCTCCGCCCTCCTCCAGCGCCAGCTCGAGCGCGAGGGGATCACCCTTCAGCTGCAGACCGAGCTCACGGCGGTCCGCGTCGATGCCGGCGTGAAGATCGCCACGCTCCGCTCCGCGGCGGGAACGACCGAGATGCGAGCCGCCGCGATCCTGGTCGCCTCCGGCCGCAAGCCGAACGTGGAGGAGATGGGGCTCGACGTTCTCGGCGTGGAAACCGGCGAGCACGGGATCACCGTCGATGCGTCGCTCCGCACCTCGGCCGCGCACGTGTGGGCGGCGGGCGACGTGGTGGGCCCGTACCGCTTCACCCACGTGGCCGATTACCAGGCGCGCATCGCCGTCCCCAACGCGCTCTTCCCGATCCGCCGCAAGGTGGATTACCGCGTGGTCCCCTGGTGCACCTACACCGAGCCCGAAGTCGCCCGCGTGGGTCTCACCGAGGCGGAGGCGCGCGAGCGCTGGGGCGATCGCGCGGGCGTCTTCCGCTACGACCATCACGGCCTGGACCGCGCGCTCTGCGACGGCGAGCCCGACGGGCTCACCAAGATCGTTCTCGACCCGAAAGGCCGCATCGCCGGCGCGCACGTGATCGCCCCCCGCGCGGGCGAGACGATCCACGAAGCCGTCCTCGCCATCCGCCAGGGGCTGAAGCTGTCGGAGCTCTCGGGGATGATCCACATCTACCCCACCTACCCCGAGTCGCTCAAGCGCGCGGCCGATGGATGGCTGCGCGCCAGCTACTCCGGCGGAATCGCCCGGCGCGCGGCGGACCTGGCGGTGCGGCTGTTCGTGCGCTAAGTCGTTGACGGAATGCCATTTGCAATGGGAGCACGCACCGCCAGCCAGGCGGAGCATGAACCCAGGAGGAAGCCGATGGACCGCAACGACAGCAACCCCGGCATGGTGGAACGCCAGCTGGACGACAGCCCCATGGAAGGCGCGTCCAGCAGCGACCGCGAGCTCAGCCGCGACGGCATGGGCGAGATGGACCGCGATTCGTCCGGTGGCATGCAGGGAAGCCCGTCGCAGCGCGACGGGGGGATGAGCGGCAGCTCGTCGGGCGGCGACAGCCTGCAGGGGAGCGGCTCGGCGAGCGAGCCGATGACCGGGCGCGAGTCCGAGCGCCTGGGCGTGGCCAACACCAACGCCAACGACGCAGAGATGAGCCTCAGCTCGCGCGAAGGCGGCTACGGCTACGATCGCCCGGCCGACCTCACGGTCAACAGCGACATGGAAGCCACGTCGCGAGACACCGACCAGGGCACCGACCGCGTCCGCCACCTGGACAGCGGCGCCGAGCCCGGCCGCGAGAGCGACCGCTCCACCGGCAACAGCGGCTCCAGCAACACCACCGCGCGCGACTGGTAAGCGCGCCCGGCTGCCAAACACGAAGAGGTCCGCACCGGCGCGGACCTCTTCGTCGTTACTGAGCCCTATACCTACTACGACAAGCGAACCGCGGCTTCGGGCGTGTCTGGCGCCGGGGCGCCAGAGCGGGCTGCGCGCGCCGTAGGCAACGATACCGCCGTTGCCAACGGCGCCGGGCCACCGCCGCGC
>Ga0247773_1000695_pt1 | contig 12389 bp, 8 predicted proteins | sample UWRJL092311B6_FD_179934 | JGI IMG/M metagenome (GOLD analysis project Ga0247773, IMG submission 179934) | Plant litter microbial communities from Arlington Agricultural Research Station in Wisconsin, United States - UWRJ-L092-311B-6 | ecosystem: Environmental > Terrestrial > Plant litter >...
GCTGGCGCTCTCGGTGGTGAATCCGGCGCCCGGCGCCATGCTGGAACCGGGGATGGCGTGGGTCTCGGGGTCGGCGGCGACGGGCGGCGCGCGGGTGCGGGTGAACGGCGAGCCGGTGCAGGTGCGCCCCAACGGCGCCTGGATCGCCTACGTCCCCGTTCCCGCCGCGTCCGCCCCGTACTTCGACGTGGAGGCCGAGGCGGGCGGCAGGCGCGCGCGCGTGCGCCGCTCCGTGCGCATCGCCGCCCCGGCCGCCGACTCCACGCCGCCCGCCGACTCCGCCGCCGCCGAGCAGGACGGCGCCGCGGGGGAGGGTGGGGCGATGGAGCGCTGGGTGACGCTCGGCGCCCAGGGTGCCGCCGGGCCCGTGGTCGCGCGGCCGATGCCGGGCGGCACCTCGCACTGGCTGCTCCTTCCCGGCACCGTGGCCCGTGCCGGCGAGACGCGCGCGGGCTTCGTTCGCCTGCGGCTGGCGGCCGGCGTGGACGCGTGGGTGCGCGCGGTGGACGTGCGGCCGGCCGCGGCGCCGCCGGCGCCGGCGGTGGTCTCGGCGGCGCGGGTGCGCGCCGAGCCTCGCGGCGCGGCGCTCTTCCTCTCCATCCCCCAGCCGCCGCCCTTCCGCGTGGAGGAGGATGGGGACGCGCTGGTGCTCACCCTCTACGGCGCCACGGGCGACCTGGACCTGGTATCGCTCGCCCCCGGCGACACGCTGGTGCGCGCGGTGGAGTGGGCGCAGGACGCCGCCGACCGGCTGCGCCTGACGCTGCGCCTGGCCGCGCCGCCGGCGGGGTGGAGCGTGGAGTGGGCCGGCGGTGAGCTGGCGGTGCGCGTGCGCCGCGCGCCGGCCGGCGGCTCGCTGGAGGGCGTGGTGGTGGCGGTGGATGCGGGGCATCCCCCGTTCGGCGCCACCGGCCCCACCGGCCTCACCGAGTCCGAGGTCACGCTCGACGTGGCGCGGCGCCTTCGCGACCTGCTGGAAGCCCGCGGCGCGCGCGTGGTGATGACCCGCACGGGCGCCGGGCCGGTGTCGCTGGAGGCGCGCGTGGCCGCCGCGGAGCGGGCCGGCGCCGGCGCGCTCGTCTCCATCCACGCCGACGCGCCCCCCGCGGGCGCCGAACCGTACGCCCTGGCGGGGAGCTCCACCCGCTACTTCCATCCCCATTCGCTGCCGCTGGCGCGGGCGGTGCAGCGGGGGATCGCCGCGCGGGTGGGCGTGCCGGACCGCGGCGTCGCCTTCCAGGACCTCGCGCTCGCGCGGCCCAGCGGCTTTCCCGCGGTGCTCTGCGAGGGCGCCACCCTGGCGATCCCCGAGCACGAGGCCGCGCTGCGCACCCCCGCCTTCCGGCAGGCGTGGGCGCGCGGGATCGCCGATGGCGTCGAGAGCTACTTCACCGGGCCGCGCGGCCGCTGACCGCGTGGCCGCCGGGCGCTACAGCACGTCGCCGGGGAGCGGCGCGAACTGCACCACCACCGGGTACGGGTCCCTGCGCATCCCGTACAGGGTGTGCGTGGCGGCGTCCACGGCGATCTTCCCGACCGGCAGGTCCAGCGGCATCACATCGAGCAACGCGCCGTTCCAGTCGAAGACGTGCACCTCGGTGCCATCGAACGCGGCCATCCGGTCGGTGTCGGCGCCGTTGGGGCGCCCGGCGAAGAGCGCGTACACGCGGTCGTCGGTGGCGGCCACGTCGACGTAGCCGTAGCGGGTCTCGCCCGTCGGCACCCAGCGGATCATCTTCTCGCGCGGATCGGGGACCACGCGGTAGGTGGGGGCGAACTCGCGCGGCCCGGCGGCGACCGCCGTGAGCCGTCCGTGCCGGTCGTAGAAGTCGAGGCGGTTGGCGTAGAAGTAGGCGCCCACCAGCCGGTCGCGCCGCGGGCTGGCGGCCAGCGTGGTGCGGTTCAGGATCATCGCCACGTCCGGCACCTCGCGCCCGAACGGCGTGGGCGCGGCCCGGCGCACCTCGCGCAGCTCGCCCCCGTCCTCCACGAAGAAGCGCAGGATCTCGCCCGGGAACAGCCCGTTGCTCACCAGCGTGTCGCCCAGGTGGAGCGGCTGGTACAGCCCCACCGGGGTGCGAAGGGTACGCACCACCGCGCCGCCCGGGCGCGACAGGTCGTACAGCGTCATCCGTCCCGCCTGCAGGTCGTTGAGCCACACCTGGCGCCCGCCCGCCGGCTCCGCGCCGCGCAGCCACAGGAACTCGCCCGGGCCGGGGCCGCGCTGTCCGTATCCCTGCTCCACCCTGCCGGTGGCCGGGTCCACGGTGGTCACGGGGTGGCGCGCGCTCGCGTCCAGCACCAGCAGCCGTCCATCCACCAGGCTCAGGTCCTGCACGAAGGCGAAGGCCAGCGAGTCGCCCAGCTCCCGCACGGCGCGCAGGCGTGGCCGGCGCGCGCTGGCCGGGATCTCCTGCGGCCGCGGGTCTCCGTCGCCGCGCTGGTACGAGCGGCTGGCGCGCGCGGGGCCGCGCCCGGCCGGCGCCATCGCGCCGTACGCCGCCGCGCCCACGCACACCGCCAGCGCCGGAAGCCAGATCGATCTGCGCATGGTTCGGGTCTCTTTCCTGGAAGTGGTCCCACGCTCCGCCGGTTCGCCGCGCCGCGCTCCCCGCGCCTGCTGCGTCACATCACGATCGTACGTACAGCGTGCCTCAGCTCCCGCCGCCGTCCACCCAGGTGCCCGGGTACGCCTTGCCGTTCACGAAGCAGAGATTCTCGTTCACCACGCAGGTACCGGTCTGCGCGCAGGCCTTGCCGACCGTCAGGTTGCTGGCGCCGCCGAACCCGAGCGGAACCACCAGCGCCGTCGCCGCAAGCAGGGGCGCCAGAAGGCGGCGCCGCCACGAGGTCTTCTCGATCTTTTCCATGTCGTCCTCACAGGTGTGTAGGGGGTGCGGCGCGGGGAGCGCACACGCGTGCCGCCCGGACGGGCGCGGCAGCCTTCCTTCCAAGGTGCGCGCGCGCCGGGCCCGCCGCATACCCAAAACCGCCAAAAACCCATGTTTTCAGGATGCGCCCGCCGGGTGCGCCCTCCGCAGCCAGCGGTGCAGCAGCCACTCCCACCCCAGCGTGCCGCGCACCTGCACCGGCCGCACGCCGAACGCCTGCTGCAGCTGCCGGCTGAGCGCCGAATCGCTGCTGTAGCCCAGCGCCAGCGCCACCTCGAGCACCTTGCACGCGGGGTCTCGCTGCAGCGCCACCGCCGCGTGCAGCGCGCGGGCCGCCTGGTGCCAGCGCTTGGGGAGCGGCAGCCCCTTCTTGCGAAAGCGCTCGCGCGCGCCGTGCTCCGACACGCCACGCGCGCGCAGCAGCGGGCCCAGCCCGGCGTGGCCGGCCGCGCCGGAGAAGATCACGCCCACCATGTGCGCCAGGTTGGGCGAGAGCGGAACGCCGCACCCCTCCAACCAACCCACGACCTCGTCTCCCAGCCGGTTCGTCTGGCAGAGGAGCGGGCGCAGCGCCAGGTCGGGGCGGCGGCCCCGCACCAGCACCGCGCGCAGCCCCAGCGACGGGGCGTGCTGCGCCCAGGCCACGGCGTCGCCACCGCCGTCGGGCGCGAGCGCCACCCAGGTGGCATCGGGGACCGCCGCGCGCAGCCGGGCGACCCATCCGCCGACCCGGTCCGGCGTGGCCGGGCCGGGGGGGAGGGGCACCGCCAGCACGGTGCCGGGGCGGACCGGGTGGGCGGCCAGAGACGCATCGCTCACCGGCTGCAGCGCGTGATAGGGCGGCACCGCCATCCACACCGTCCGCGGCGCCTCGGCGCGGGCGGCGTGCGGGCCGGCCGGACAGGCGCGTGGCGGGGGCGGCGCGGGGACCAGGGCGTGCATGCGGATTCCCGCGGCGGGGCGGGCGTGAGCGGAGGAAAGGGGGGAGCTCACCGCCCGCTCTTCGCCGCCGCGTCGCGCACGGCACGCTCCACGCGCGCCATGTCGGCGCCGGTGATCAGCGTTCCGCCGACCACGAACGAAGGCGTGCCCACCACCCCCAGGTCCGCCCCGGCGCGGATGTCGGCGAGCACGCGCGGGCGGTGGGCGTGGGCGGCCACGCAACGGGCGAAGGCCGCCGTGTCCGGCACCGCCGCGATCCGCGCGAAGTGCCCCCAGTCCTCGCTCGCCACCGTGGGCTGCTCGGCGAACAGGGCGTCGTGGTACGCCTCGAAGCGGCCCTGCGCCCCCGCGCACTCGGCCGCCTCGGCCGCCGCCCGGGCGTGCGCGTGCACCGTACCCACGGGAAAGTGCCGGAACACCACGGCCACCCGGCCGCCCATCTCGCCGCGGATGCGGGCCAGGTCGCGCGCGGCGCGCCGGCAGTAGGTGCACTCGAAGTCCGAGAACACCACCACGCGCACCGGCGCCGCCGGGTCGCCCATCACCTGTCCGGTGGCGGCGAGCTCCCGCTCGTTGGCCACCGGACGGTCGGCCACCAGCGCCGCGGCGGGGACGGCGGCAGCGGTACCGCCGCCCGACCACATCCGGGCGAGCGACGCCGCGATGGCGCCGACCGCCACCAGCGCCAGCAGCACGGTGGCCAGGTTCAGCAGCTTCTCTTTCATGGGGGCTCCTGTGGGGGGAGGATCTGCGGCGAGCCCGGCGTAGGAGCGGCCGGGCTCGCCCTGATGCGGTGATTTGAGGCGTGTGCATCCGAACATACATTGGAATAGTGTGTCTGGAAAAGATGTAAATTTCGGCAGCACGCGTTGTGCCTAGGCCGGCACAGGTCACGAAATGTGATCGCCACACCGGCGCGCATCAACGGCAACTCCTTTGTTCAGAGGAGATTATCGCCGGTCCCACGATCCTGTCGTCATCAGGGAGCGCATGGACAAAGTGTGATTCGATGCACCAGATGAACAAACATTGTAAATCGGCTATTCTTCAGAGGGCGTGAAAAGATCGTTGTGAAACGTTGGACATTTTGCGGAGTTCCGAAATCCCGCCTCGCTGGATGCGAAAGGGCGGGATCCCTGGGGATCCCGCCCTCTCGTGCCGGAAGCTTCGGCCCGCCGCCGCTACTTGTTGCAGGGGTTGGCGGGGTTCACGTCGCACTCGCTCTGCGGGTAGGGCAGGAACTCGATGGAAGGGCGCTTGGCGGTGTACGGCCGCAGGCGCCGCAGGTCCTCCCAGCGCACGCCCTGCGCGAACAGCTCGTAGCGCCGCTCGTACAGGATCTGCGCGAGGATGTCGGCCTCCGTGGCCAGCTGCGCGTCGGTGAGGGCGGGGAGGCCGGCGACCGGCTCGTCCACCTGCGCCACGGCATCGGTGTGCACGGCGTTCACCAGCGCCCGGGCCTGCGGCAGGTTCCCCTGGCGCGCGTAGACCTCGGCCTGGATCAGCGTCATCTCGTCGGGCAGGTACAGCGGGTACGGGTCGTTCCGCGCGCCGAACTTGCGGAAGTCGAACACCGAGTCCGGCAGCCCGGGCTGGCCCGCGGTGCGGATCGCCCAGTAGCTGGGCCGCTGGTCACCCGGCGCGGCCTCGGTGAAGAAGCTCTTCCGCGCGCCGGTGTACCGCGCCACCGCCGAGTAGTTGTAGACCGGGTTCAGCCCAGGGTTGGGGTACGTCAGCTGCGACAGGACGGTGGGGCTCACCCGCTGCGCCGCCGTCAGCGCGTCGCTGTACCGCCCGCGGAACAGGTAGTACCGCGCCAGCATCGCGTCGATCGTGTTGGGCAGGTTGATCCCGCTCCCCAGCACGCGGCTGCGGAAGCCGTTCAGCGAGCTGTCGGGCACGCTGAGCAGGTCGGCGCGGGCGCTCTCCAGCAGCGCGATCACCGTGTCCTGCACCTGCGCCCGGGGGAGCGGGAGCTGCCCGGGACCGGCGCCCGCGGGGAGCGCCTGGTACTGCAGCGTGAGGTTCCCGATCGCCATCGCCTTGAACAGCTTGGACAGCGAGCTGATCCCCGCGCGCAGACCGGTGCCCAGCCCCACCTCGGCGCTCCCGGAGCTGGCGATCAGGATGTCGGCGGTGCGCGCGATGCGGTAGGCCGCGCCGAACGGATCGCTCACCACGCCGAAGGTGGGGTCGGGGTTGCCGTTCACCAGCGACTGGTCGGCCGCCAGCGCCACCGGCCGCGTTCCCCACTCGTCGGTCACCAGCTCGGGGGCGCGCAGGAAGGTGTTCACCGTGTCGGCGTACTGCCCCTGCAGCCCCACGGCCAGGGTGATGATCCCCTCGCTCCCGCCCAGCACCTGCTCCTCGCTGGGGGCGTTGGGGTTGGTCTTGTCGAGCGAGCAGGCGCCGGCCAGCACGCCCGCCAGCAGGGCGGCGGCCATGCGCGCCCGCGTGGCGCCGCGCGGGCGCCCCTCGGTCGGCTTCTTCATCGTCATCATCCTATCTCAGAAGTCGAAGCCCAGGCCCACGGAGAACTGCCGCGGGATCGGCGTGGTGGCGAAGTCGACCCCGCGCGACACCGTGCTCGCCGCGAACAGGTTGATCTCGGGGTCCATCCCCGAGTACTTGGTCCAGGTGTGCAGGTTGCGCCCGGCCATCCGCAGCGTGGCGTTGTGCGCGCCGGTGAAGCGCCGCACCCACGGCTGCTCGAAGCGGAACTGCAGCGCCACCTCGCGCAGCTTCACGAAGGTCCCGTCCTCGATGAATTCCTCGTAGAGGAGGTTGCGCTCGGTGTTGCGGGTGAAGGTCCCCGCCGCCGTGTCGCCGGCCGACTCGAGCCCCGCGTTGGCGCTGCTGCCGAAGAAGTCGCCGCTGCGCCGGGTGAAGTTGGCCACGTCGCCGCCGAAGCGCCCGTCCAGCAGCACCGACAGCTCGACGTTCTGCCGGAAGGTGAAGGTGTTCTGCAGGCTGGCCGTGAAGTCCGGGTTGGGGTCGCCCAGGATCTTGCGCAGCACGATCGACGAGTCGCCGCGCGCGGGGTTGAAGCCGCGGGCGCGCGTGGGGATGCGCTGGTCCTGCGGCACGTTGGCGGGGATGCCGCCGGCGTTGCGCGGACCGGTGAGGATGATGTTGCCGTTCTGGTCGCGCGGGTAGTACGCGCCCAGGAACACGCCGATCGGCTGCCCCTCGATCACGGCGTTCAGATAGTCGAAGAGGAGCGTGTCGCTCTGCAGCCGCAGCTTCTCGATGCGGTTGCGGTTGTTGGCGTACCCGAGCCGCGTGGTCCACCCGAAGCGGTTGGACTGCACGTTCACGCTGCTGAGCGTGACCTCCACGCCGCGGTTGGAGAGGCGGCCGATGTTCTGGAACTGCGAGCTGAACCCGGTGGTCAGCGCCAGCGGCACCGAGAGCACCAGGTCGCTGGTGACCTTGTCGTAGTAGGTGAACTCGGCCGAGACGCGGTCGCGGAGGATGCCCAGGTCGAAGCCGCCCTCCCACTCGCGCTGGCGCTCGGGCTTCAGCTCGGGGTTCGGCGCCACGCGGTTGGGGCGCAGGCCGGGGCGGCCGGCGAACGCCGCGTTCACGTAGGTGTTCTGCGAGGCGTACTCCGTGGGCGGCTGCCCGCCCGTCTCGCCCCACGCGGTGCGCAGGCGGAAGGTGCTGAGCACGTTCCCCAGCGCCGAGTTGCGGAAGAAGTCCTCGTCGCTGATGGAGTAGCTGGCCGCCAGCCGGCGGAAGAGCTGCCAGCGCTCGTCGGCGCCGAAGGCCGACGAGCCCTCCAGGTTCAACCCGCCGGTGAGGAAGAGCCGGTCGCCGATCGCCAGCCGCTCCTGCAGGAAGCCGCCGACGGTGGCGAGCTCGGTGATGCTCTGGCTGGCCGTCTGCACCGCGCCGACCACCGTGGTGCCACCCGGGGGAAGGTCCGACGCGGCCGCGCGGATCACGTTCACCCGGTCGTTGGTGTAGCGCATCCCCGCGGTGGAGGTGAGGCGCATGTCGTTCGCGAAGCCGTGCTCGTACGTCCCCGTGAGGTCGCTGTTGAACTTGCGCACGTCGCGCACCGGGCTCTGGATCGACCCGGTGAAGTTCGGCCCGTTGCTGAACGGCGGCTGGAAGTAGACGTCCTCCTCCTGCCCCTGGTCGAGCCCGAAGAGGTAGGTGAAGGTCAGGTCGCGCACCGGGGTGAAGGTGGCCTGCGCGCTCCCCAGGAAGCGGTTCACGTCGGTGCTGGCGACCCAGTTGTCGATCACGTCCAGCGGGTTGGTGAGGATCACCGGGCTGTACGGATAGCGCTGCGTCTCGGGGTTGAAGGCGGGGTCGAAGTACGGCGGCGTGAACAGCACCGAGGTCAGCACGCCCTGCGTCTGCTCGCCCTCGGGCACGAAGTTGGTCTTGGCGCGCAGGTAGCTCATGGTGGCGCCCACCTCGAAGAGCGAGGAGAGGCGCTGGTTGAGGCGCGCGCGGATCCCGCCGCGGTTGTAGTCGGTGCCGCGCAGGATGCCGTCGTTGCGGTTCCAGTTGCCGGACAGGTAGTACTGCGTGCCCTGTTCGGTGCCGCCGGAGATCGACAGGTCGTTGCTGGTGCCGATCCCGGTGCGGAAGAGCTGGTCCTGGTAGTCGAACCGGGGGATCGCCACGCCGGTCTTGTACAGGCCGCCGCTGGCCACGCTGTCGGCGCGGTTGGCGACGGGCACCATGTTGATCGGCAGCCGCTCGCTGGTGCTGGCGCCGCTCAGGTCGGTGCGGAAGGAAACCACCGGGCGCCCGATGCGGCCGCGGCGGGTGAAGATCTGGATCACGCCGGCGTTGGCGCGCGAGCCGTACAGCGCGGCCGCGGCGGCGCCCTTCAGCACCTCCACGCGGTCGATGTCGCCCGGCGGGATGTCGCTGAGGCGGTTGCTGAGGGCCGCGTTGCCGCGGGTGGCGTTGGCGCCCAGCCCCACCAGCGCGTCGCTGGTGTTGTTCACCAGCACGCCGTCGACCACGATCAGCGGCTCGGCGTTCCCCAAAATGGAGTTGGTGCCACGCAGGCGGATGCTGATGCCGCCGCCCGGCTGGCCGGTGTTCTGGCTGATCACCGCGCCGGTGATCTTCCCCTGCAGCGCCTGGTCAACCGCCACGGCGCCGGGGGCGCGGTTCACGGCCTCGCCGCTCACGGTGGCGACGGTGTTCCCCACCTCGCGGCGCTCGCTGGGGGCGCCGGTGCCGGTGGCCACGATCCCCTCCAGCTGCAGCGCCGTCTCGGAGAGGGTGACGGCGGGGACCTCCACGGCGCGGTCGGCGCCCAGGGTGACGGCGCGGGTGGCGGCGCCGCGGCCCAGCTGCGCGAACGCCAGCGTGTACGCGCCCGGCGAGACGCGCGCCGAGAGCGTGTACTGGCCCTGCGCGTTGGTGCTGGTGCGCGCCTGCGTGCCGCGCAGCGTGACGCTCACGTCGCCCAGCGGGCGCTGCGTGGCGGCGTCGACCACGGTGCCGCGCAGCGTGTAGGCGTCCTGCGCCGCGGCGGGCCGGGCGGTCAGCCCTAGCGCCAGCGCGGCGGCGGCCATCCATCGGATGGGGGCTGGGGGCATCTGCGTTCTCCTGAATACCAGGTGAGGAATGGAGCCGCGCCCCGGACGGCCGGCGTGCTGCCGGCCGGCGGAGGCGGGTGGGACCGGCGGTGGAGCGGGTCGGGGTCGTTCAGCCTCTGAACGTATGGGAATGAACACTTTGATATCCTGCCGGACCGGGTCGCGCAAGGACGCCGGATGTTTGTGCCTGTTCGGGCGCGCCGTGCCGCGTGGCAGGAGATCGGGCGCGGATGGGCTGGACGAAGAAGACGTAGGAAACGTCACGAAAAAGGGAGAGGCGCGGATCTCCGCGCCTCTCCCCGTCCGGACGCGCCGTCGCCGGCGTGCGTCAGACCGGACGTGCGATCAGGATCCCCGTGCTGCGGCGGATGCCGGCCACGTAGGCGTGCAGGTCGCCGCGGCTGACGGTGACGGCGCCGCCGCTGAGCGGCGCGTGCAGCACGCGGAGCACCCCCGCGGGGTCGCGCCACGCCAGCCCCGTGTGCGAGGCGTCCAGCCCGTCGACGCCGGTGGCGAAGGCGAGCACGTCGCCCGTCTGGATGCGCGCGGAGACGGAGGGGATGCGCTCGGTGGGGACCAGGTGGCGCGGCTCGGCGTCCAGCCGCTTCTCCATCTCCACGATCGAGGCGTAGGTGGCGTCGTCGGCGAGCGCGGGGTAGGCGCCGCGGTGAGTGCTCATGAAGCGCAACGGCCGCCGGTCTTCGTCCGCGCCGAGCGACGGGCCCAGGTCGCGCACCAGCCCGCGGCGGGCGTTGTCGGTGATCCACTCGCTGAAGTAGTGCAGCCGGCTGGCGTACCCGGCGCGCACGCCGCCACGGTAGCGCATCCGCTCGACCTGGTGCACGAAATCGTCCCACCCGGCGCCGGGCATCGCGGCCGTGCGGGCCACCGCCTGCGCGCTCTCGACCAGCGTGACGCAGTCGAACACGGTGAGGTAGCAGGTGGCCGGCTCGGTGGAGGGCGCCGCGCCGGCGGCCAGGTACTCCTCGAGCGTGTGGGCGCGGTAGGGCGTGCCCTGCGCCAGCTGGCCCACGCGGGCGATAGAGCGCCCCAGCGGCAGCCGCTCGCGGCGGAGGGTGGCGAGCCACGCCGCCAGCCGCTCGCGGTCGGCGGTGGAGGGCGACGCGGCGAGGAGGCCGGCGGCATCCAGGCGGTTCGGCAGCATCAGCGCGGCGGCGGAAAGACCCAGGTTGCGCAGGAAGGAACGGCGGGACTGCGGCATCGGCGTTTCGTTGCGTCAACGGCTCGGGACGATGGATCTCCGGATGCCACAAAGGTAGCGGCACGGGTCGCCGGTGTCAGCCCGGCATGAGCCAGGCGCTTCACCCCGCCCCGAGGGCCATCGGCGGCTGGAAGCCGCGGCAACGACCACGGGAAGCCTCGCAAACCGCGCGAGGCTGCGGGAGCGGCATCGGTGCGCGCGCTGTCGGCTGCGGTTCATGTCACTCCTGGCACGGGCCACACGCGAAGTGTTCCCCTTTCCGCTGCGGAGCGGGGAGAGGGGCCGAGGAGAGGGGGCTTGCCGCGGCATGCGCCGATGTCTCGCGACCGCGCTCCGGCACCTGCACCTCAGCCTCGCGCAGTCTGCGAGGCTTCCCGTCTTTGTTGCCGCGGCTTCCAGCCGCCGGGCCCTGGCTTCCGGTCTCCCCGGATCCAACTCATCCTCGGCTCACGCGTTCAACGCGCCGGGAGCGCGCGCCCCCACCGGTCGATCGCCGCGGCGACGCGGGGGTCGGTCTCGCCTTCCAGCGCGAACTCCTGGTGCGGCGGGGTGCCGGGCGGCACGGGCTTGAAGAAGTGCTGCAGCCCGGGGAGGATCACGATCTCCGTGCCGGCGTCTCCACCCGTCCCCGCGCGCGCCTGGGCGAGGCGGTGCGCGTGGTGCTGGCGCACGGAGACGTCGCTGCCGCCCTGCACGATCAGCACCGGCCGCGGCACGCGCGCGGCTTCGGCGGCGGGATCGACGGCGTCCACCTCGCGGACGTAGGCCCAGCCGGCCTCGTTCATGTTCCCCAGCATCATCGTCCCCGGCTTGCCGATCAGCTCGGGGGGGATCGGCTGGGCGCGACGCACGAACGCCATCGCCGCGTCGAAGTTCTCCACCGCCTCGGCCGGATCCACGCCCGGCGGCAGCATCAGCGCCGCCTGCTCGCGCATGATCCCGATCAGCCCCACCGATGGCCCCGAGAGGCTCACCACGCCGTCGATCTCCGGCGCGTCGGGCGCGAGGAGCGAGGCGACCACCGCGCCCTCGCTGTGCCCGGCCACCACCACGCGCGGCGTCGCGACACCCGCGTCCGCCAGCGCGCGCCACATCCGCTCCAGCGCCGCGCGGGCGACGGTCACGCGCGTGGTGAAGCGCTGGTGCGCGCGCGCGGCCTCGGCGTCGGTCACCTCGGTGCCGGTCCCCGGGCCGGGCTTGGCGTAGCGCAGCGATGCCCATCCCGCGTCCGCCAGCTGCCGCGCCATGTGCGCGTACACCCGCGGGCGGATGTTCCAGGCGGGGTAGTCGCCATCCGCGTCGCTGAACAGCGATCCGGGGATCAGCAGCACCGCTCCCGCCACCGGGCCGCCCGGGATCGCGAGCACCGCGGGGAACGACATCCCCTCCACCTCGAGCCTCATCGCCCGCTCGGCGGCGGGCGCCGCGCCGGTCATCTCCGCCATCCCACACCTCCATCGGTACGATTCCACGGCCATACGCTTGCCGGGGCCGCCGCGGCGCGGCACCTTTCGCCGCGAGGCCGGCACTCGCCGACCCCGATGTTACGCTCGGTAACATCGTATGTTGCCAATGGTAACATCGGGATGCGGAACCGCACAAGTGCCCAGCCGTAAGCCGGCCGCCACGGCGTCGCCCTACCATCACGGAAACCTGCGCCAGGCGCTGGTCGATGCCGCGCTCGCCGCCGAGGCCGAGCTGGGCATCGGCGGGCTCACGCTGCGCGAGGTGGCGCGGCGCGTGGGGGTGAGCCACGCCGCC
>Ga0247773_1000699_pt1 | contig 12327 bp, 10 predicted proteins | sample UWRJL092311B6_FD_179934 | JGI IMG/M metagenome (GOLD analysis project Ga0247773, IMG submission 179934) | Plant litter microbial communities from Arlington Agricultural Research Station in Wisconsin, United States - UWRJ-L092-311B-6 | ecosystem: Environmental > Terrestrial > Plant litter >...
GGGGGCCGAGCACGTGCCCGTGGACCCGGCCCGGTCGGCGCACCCCGTCTCGGGGACCGCCGTGCGCGCCGACCCGGTGGCGAACTGGCGGCACCTGGCCCCGGCCACCCGGCGCGGGCTGGCCGCGCGGATCGTCGTGGTGGGCGCGGAGAGCAGCGGCACGACCACGCTCTCGCGTGCGCTGGCCGACGCGCTCGAAGCACCGTGGGTCGCGGAGTACGGGCGGCGGCACACCGAGCTGAAACTGGCCGCCGCCAAGGCGTTCGACCCCGAGGCGACCCTCGACGGTCTGGTGTGGACGCTCGGCGACTTCGTGGACGTGGCGCAACGCCAGCAGGCGGACGAGGACGCGGCGGTCGACGGCCCGGTGCTGGTGTGCGACAACGACGCCTGGGCCGCGACCGTGTGGGGCCACCGCTACCTCGGCGCGCCGCACCCCGCCATCGCGCCGAACGCCCGGAGGCCCGCGCTGTACCTGCTCACCGACCCGACCGGCGTGCCGTTCGAGCAGGACGGGTGGCGCGACGGCGAGCCGCTGCGCGAGTGGATGACCGAGCTGTTCACCGCGGGGCTCGCCGAGCGCGGCGTGCCGTGGCGGCTGGTCACCGGGACGCCGGAGGAGCGGCTGGCGCAAGCGGTTGCGGCCGTGGCGGAAGCGCTTGCGGGCCACTTCCGGTTCGCCGACCCCAAGGAAGCCCCTAGACGGTGACGACCACCTGGTCCAGGGACTTGCGCACGAGGTTCGGCACGACGCAGTCGTCGGCCGGGTAGCCGATCGGGATGACGGCGAACGCCTTCTCGTTGCGCGGGCGGTTCAGCACCTCGCCGAGGAACCTCATCGGCGACGGCGTGTGCGTGAGCGCCGAGAGGCCGGACAGGTGCAGCGCGGTCAGCAGCATCCCGACGGCGATGCCGACGGACTCGTCGACGTAGTAGTGCTTGCGCGTGCTGCCGTCGTCCTCCAGGTAGAACCGCTGCTGGAACACGACCACCAGGTGCGGGGCGTCGGTCAGGTGCGGCTTGTGGTCGTCCGTCCCGAGTGGACGGAGGGCGTTGAGCCACTGCTCGCCGAGCCTGCCCGCGTAGGAGATCCGCTCCTCCTCCTCGGCCGCGGCCCTGATCCGCGCCCGCACCTCGGGGTCCTTGACCACGACGAACGTCCACGGCTGCTGGTGGGCGCCGCTGGGCGCGGTGGCGGCGACCGCGATGGCGTTGAGCACCAGCTGGTCGGGCACGGCCTCCGACGAGAACATCCGCACGGTGCGGCGCTCGTCCATCCGCTCCCGCAGGTCCGCCGAGGCGCGCAGCGCCTCCTCGAACGGCATCCGGGCCGGGCGGTACGGCACCGGGTCGAAGTCGAGGCCGTGGTCGGGGGTCCAGTGCGTCGTGGTCACGCTCCGAGTGTGACCCGAGGAGACGGCGGAGCAGAACCCCTGTTCGGCGAACCGTCCGGATATCGGGCACCCCAGCCGTCGTGAATGATGTGCGCCGTGGACGACAAGCTGCCGACCGGACGGCGTCGACGCCGAGCCCACCCGACCACCGGCCACGGTCATGGCCACGGCCCGGCGGAACCGGCGTCGAGACAGGTCCGGAGGCTGCTGCTGGTCCTGCTGGTGCCGCTCGTGCTGGCGACCGTGGTCGGCGCGCTGCTGCTCTACCCGTTCGGCGTGGACCAGAAGACCGGGGCGGCGCTCGGCCTGCACCAGAAGCCCGTCAAAGCCGACGTGACGGCCGTGGTCGCCGGGTCCTGCGGCGGGCAGGTCGGCACCGGCGAGTGCCTGCTGGTCACGGTGACGATGAGCGACGGCGCCGCGGCCGGGAAGTCGATCACCGTGCCGGTGCCGAACGAGCCCGCCACGCCCAAGTTCACCGCGGGTGACGCGGTGGTGCTCGCCTACTCCGGGGCGGACCCGGCCAGCCCGCAGTCCTACCAGCTCGTGGACTTCCAACGCGGGCTGCCGCTGGCCCTGCTCGCGGTGCTGTTCGCGCTGGCCGTGCTGCTGCTGGGGCGCTGGCAGGGGCTGGCGGCCCTGGGCGCGCTGGTGCTCAGCTTCGTGGTGCTGATCCTGTTCGTGCTGCCCGCGATCCTGGCCGGGGAGAACCCGCTGCTGGTGGCGGTGGTCGGCGCCGGGCTGATCATGTTCATCGTGCTGTACCTGACGCACGGGCTGACCGCGCGCACCACCACTGCGGTCCTCGGCACGCTGGTCAGCCTCGCGATCATCGGCGGGCTCGGCGCGGTGTTCTCGGCGTTCGCCAAGCTCACGGGCCTGGACGACGACACGGCGAACCTGGTCGCGCTGCTCGGCCACGGCATCGACACCCGAGGGCTGCTGCTGGCGGGAGCGTTGATCGGCGCGCTGGGCGTGCTGGACGACGTGACGGTCACCCAGACCAGCTCGGTGTGGGAGCTGCGCCGGGCGAACCCGTCGCTGAGCACCCGCCAGCTGTACGCGGCGGGCCTGCGGATCGGCCGCGACCACATGTCGTCGGTGGTGAACACGCTGGTCATGGCCTACGCGGGCGCCGCGCTGCCGTTGCTGCTGTCGTTCTCGCTGTCGGGGCGCGGCCTCTTCGAGATCTTCACCGCGCAGCAGGTGGCGCAGGAGGTCGTGCGGACGCTGGTCGGCAGCATCGGCCTCGTCGCGGCCATCCCGGTGACCACGGCGCTGGCCGCGATCGTCGCCTCACGGGAACCCGCACCGGCCGTGGAGGCCGTCGTGGAGCCGGTCGTGGAGTCCACAGTGGAGGAGCCCGAACCCGAACCGGTCGCCCCGCCGAGGCGGAGGCGACCGGTGGCGGCCCGGCTGTCCGGCGACCTCTACACCGGGTACCACCCGGACAAGGGGCCGTGGACCCGACCTCAGTGAGCGAGCAGCTCCAGCACGAGCGCGATCGTCGCGGGGACCGTCTGCACGAAGAGGATCTTCTTGCTGGCGGTCAGCGCGCCGTAGATCCCGGCGATCATGACGCACACCAGGAAGAACACGGCGAACTGGAACGACGTGGTGCCGTCGGCGATCAGCGCGTACACCAGACCGGCGCCGAGGAAGCCGTTGTAGAGGCCCTGGTTCGCGCCGAGGGTCTTGGTCTCCTTCGCGAACTCGGCGGTCAGGCCGAAGGCCTTCCGCCCCCGAGGCCCGTCCCAGAGGAACATCTCCAGCACGAGGATGTAGAAGTGGATGATCGCCACCAGGCCGATCAAGATGTTCGCCGCGATCTGCACGGAGTCCTCCAGGGTCGAGCGGCGGTAGCCGCGTGCGCTGGCCCGTATCGTGGCAGCGAGTGCGCGCCACGGCTCGCCCCGGTGCCCCGATAGGGGGTTGGGGGCAGCGAAGTCAGGGGTGTTCGCGCAGGCCGGCCGGTCGGGTCGTCGGGGTGCATGGCGGATACTGGGGTCGTGGCACGTGGCAGGAACACCCCGCAGACGCTGAGCGAGCAAGTCGACTCCGGCACCGCCGAGCTGTCCCCGGACCCGGACCGGCCGAACGCGTGGCTGCTGCGGCTCAACGGCACGGCCCAGTCCCACGTGGACCTGGACGACCCGACGCACCTGGAGTTCGAGTACGTCCAGCGCCTCGGCCACGTCGTCGACCTGCTGGCCCCCACCGGCAAGCCGGTGCGCGCCCTGCACCTGGGCGGCGGCGGGTTCACACTGCCCCGCTACATCGCCGCGACCAGGCCGAGGTCGACCCAGCAGGTCGTGGAGATCGACACCGCGCTGATCGAGCTGCTGCGCCGCGTGCTGCCGCCGGACAAGAACGCGCGCATCCGGATCCGCAACGGCGACGCGCGCGAGGTCATGTCCCGCGCGCCGAGCGGGACGTTCGACCTCGTCGTGAGCGACGTGTTCTCCGGCGCGCGCACCCCGGCGCACCTGACGTCGATCGAGTTCGTCCGCGACGCCGCCCGCACGATGGTCCCGACCGGCGTCTACGCGTCGAACATCGGCGACGGCAACGCGCTCGTCTACGCCCGCGCCCAGGCCGCGACCGTGGGGGCGGTGTTCGAGCACGTCGCCGTGATCGCCGAGCCCGGCGTGTTCCGCGGCCGCCGGTTCGGCAACCTGATCGTCGTCGGCTCGCACGTCGAGCTGCCGATCGAGCAGCTGGTCCGGCGCACGGCGGGCGACCCGTTCCCCGGCCGCGTCGAGCACGGGCGGCAGCTGGAGAAGTTCGTCGGCGGCGCGCGCCCGACCACGGACGCGACCGCCACCCCCTCCCCCAGCCCGCCGCCGGGGACGTGGGGCCTGCCCGCCGAGTGACTAGTGCGGGTACTCCGCGGGCCGGTGCTGGAAGGCGAGGATCGCGGGGTTGCGGATCACGCCGTCGCCGATCTCGATCGCCCGCCGGATGGTCTCGTCTGCCTCCCACGAGGCCGGGCCCCCCAGCACGGTCCGCAGGTGCGGGAGCAGCGCCTCGCTGATCTCCCAGCTCGCCGAGTTCCACAGGTGCGACGGGCTGTGGTCGACGGCGTAGTAGGTGACCTGCTCGCCCACCACGAACGTCGGCGCGGCGAACGTCGTCGGGCGCGCCCAGCTGAAGCCCATGCCCTCGTCGCACGACACGTCGACGATCAGCGTGCCGGGGGCGAGCGTGGGCAGGTCGTCCTCGATCAGGAACGTCAGCGGCGACGCGGTGTCCTGGAGCACGCAGTTGACGATGATGTCGTGGCCCGCCAGGAACTCCGCGAGCGGCTTGCGGCCGTCCTCGGTGTCCGCGTGGCTGCGGCGGGGGTCCTCGTCGTCGTGGTCGAACTGCACCATGACCGCCGACGGGATCGGCGAGCTGACCGCCGTGACACCGCGGTTGGTGAGCACGTGGACGTCGTGGACGCCGAGCGCGTTCAACGCCGTGACCGCGCCGCGGGCGGTCGCGCCGAAGCCGATCACCACGGCGCGCAGCCGACGGCCGTAGTCGCCGGTCGAGCCGACCTGCTCCAGCGCGTGCAGCACGGAGCAGTACCCGGCCAGCTCGTTGTTCTTGTGGAACACGTGCAGGCCGAACGAGCCGTCGCTGGTCCAGTGGTTCATCGCCTCGAACGCGATGAGCGTCAACCGGTGGTCGATGGCGGTCTGGGTCAGCTTCTCGTCCTGCACGCAGTGCGGCCACCCCCACAGGACCTGCCCGGCGCGCAACTCGGCGACGTCACCCGGCAGCGGTTTCGCCAGCAGCACGACGTCGCACTCGGCGATCAGCTCCTCCCGCGTGCGCAGGCCCGCGACCTGCGACGCGAGGCGCTCGTCGGACACGCCGAACCGCTCGCCGTAGCCCTTCTCGAGGTAGATCCGGGCCCGCACGTCCGGGTCGATCCGGTCGACGTGCAACGGGTGGATCGGCAATCTCCGCTCGTTCTCCTTGCTCGACCGAGCAATTACCCCGAGAGTGAGCAGGTCCACTGGAGCCCCGATTCGCCTGGCGATCACGCCGCATTCGCATGGCTCTTGACCAGCAGATATCCGGCGATACCGACCGTACTCCCTTTTCCGCCCGCCACCCGACGGCGGAATTCCCGGAAAACGGGAACCGGCGGACACCCGAGGCGCCCGCCGGTTCCCGTCCTCTCGACTAGCAGCGGCCGAGGTCCTCCCACTGCGCGGTCAGCCCCGGTTCGGACCCCTGGGTCCACCAGCGGGCCCGCCACAGGTGCTGGGCGTGCGTGACGCGCGCGTTCTCCAGGTAGACGCTCTCCCACTTCCACGCGGGAACGCCCGCGCAGCCGACCGGAGTGCCGGGAGTCGTCGTGGTGGTCGTCGTCGTGGTGGTGGTGGTGGTCGTCGTCGGCGTGCCGCCGCAGTCGCCCACGAGGTTGTCGACGAACCGCACGCCGGACGACCGGTAGCCCGCCGCGTTCGCGGAGGCGGCCGCGGGCGTGAGCACCTGGTTCTTCGCGTAGTAGACCCAGTCGGCCTGCTCCAGGTACGTGGCCAGGCCGCCGTTGTGGCCCGCGAGGTCGATGAACCACTGGTTGAAGTTCAACGACATCGCCTGCCGCGGGTACACGTCGAACGGCCCCGAGCGGTCGTGGTCCGCGACCAGGACGCCGTCGATGTAGTACCTCACGTGCCCGTCCGCCACCGTGGACACCACGTCGTGCCAACCGTCCACACTGGACCGCTGGCTGTTGCTCTTGTTCTTCGACGCCCACGGTTCCAGCTGGTAGGTGTTCCAGCTGGTCTGGTAGTTGATCGGCCCGGTCTCACCCCATCCGCCGTTGGGCAGGTACTCGGAGAAGTCCAGCTCGCTGTACAGCGGGTCGTTGTCGTAGCGCAGCGGGCTGATCGTGAAGAACGTCTGGTTCACGTGGTCGCCGTCCGGCCCGCTGGTCGGCGCGTCGGAGAACCGGATCCGGCTGGCGTACGTGCCCTCCAGGAACCGCCGTTCCCCTTGCAGGACCTCGGTGTGCTTGGTGCCGGAGGACGTGCCGTCGGTCGACGACGCGAGCTGCATGACCTTGTCGCCGTTGACCGTCGGGAACGTGACGTTCTCCGGAGCCCACGTCGCGCCCGGCACGCCGGGACCGCCCGCGTTCGACCGGACCTGCCAGCCGTGCGCGCCGAGGTTCCCGTCGGTGTGGGACGTGTAGTCGAAGTCGTCGAACAGGACACCGCACGCCGCCGCGGCGGCGCCGCTGGTTCCTCCCGCGGTGATCAGCGACCCGACCACCACCGCGGCGGCCATCGCCGCACCCGCCACGCGCACCTTCACCCCGCGCCCCATCAGACACGCTGCCAGAGGGCGGGGGTGACCGGCGGTTCCCAGCTGACGATCGCCGTGTGCTGCTGGAGGCAGCGGTAGCTCGCGCCGCCGTAGGTGACCTGGGCGCCGACCGCGTAGAACGTGCCGGGCGCCCACGTGCCGCCCGCCGGTGGTTGCGCGGTGGTCGTGGTGGTGGCCGGTGGCGGGTTGCTCGTGCAGCTCCCCGAACCGATGTCGTCCTTGAACCGCACGCCGGACGACCGGAAGCCCGCGGCGTTCGCGACGGCCGTGGACGGCGACAGCACCTGGTCCTTGGCGTAGTAGACCCAGTCCACCTGCTGGAGGTAGGTGCTCGTGCCGCCGCTGTGGCCCGCGGTGTCGATGAACCACTGGTTGAAGTTCAACGACATCGCCTGCCGCGGGTACACGTCGAACGGCCCGGAGCGGTCGTGGTCCGCGACGAGAGCGCCGTCGACGTAGTACTTCACGTGGCCCGCGGACACCGTGGAGACGACCGTGTGCCAGCCGTTGATGCTGCGGCGCTGGCTGTTGTTCTTGTTCTCCGCGTACCAGGGGTCGGGCGTGTAGGTGTGCCAGCTCGTCTGGAAGTTGATCGGCCCGGCCTCGCCCCACCCGCCGTTGGGCAGGTACTCGGAGAAGTCCAGCTCGCTGTAGATCGGGTCGTTGTCGTAGCGCAGCGGGCTGATGGTGAAGAAGGTCTGGTTCACGTGGTCGCCGTCGGCCCCGCTGGAGGGCGCGTCGGAGAACCGGATGCGGCTGGCGTAGGTGCCTTCGAGGAACCTCCGGTTCCCCTGCACGATCTCCGTCTGCGTGGTGCCCGCGCCGGTCCCGTTCGTGGACGCCGCCAGCTGCATGACCTTGTCGCCGTCGGACGTGGGGAACGTGATGCCCTCCGGCGCCCACCGGGCTCCGGGCACGCCGGGCCCGCCGGCGCTCGACCGGACCTGCCAGCCGTGCGCGCCGAGGTTCCCGTCGGTGTGGGAGGAGTAGGAGAAGTCGTCGAACAGCGCGCCGCAGGCGGCTGCGGCGGCGGGAGCCCCGGTCGCGGTGGTGACCCCCACCGCGACCATCGTCAGTGCGGACACGGCCGCGGCTGCGGCCGTGGTCAATCTCGTGCTCGATCGCGACATGAGCGTCTGCTCTCTGGGTGGGGACGGGGAGAACCGCGGCGACCGGTGACCCGTTTACCACTGGTCCGGAAACAGGTCCCCCAAGGAGCAAAGTGGTCTACCTCACAGGTAAAGTCAAGAGGTCTAGACCGATTATCTGCCTGCGGTTCTCAGGTTTCTGACGGCGCCGAAGAGGTAATACCACTGGTCACTTTCCACCGGGCTGAACACCTCAACCAGTTGCTACGATGCGGAGGGCGCAACGGGAGGGAGCCTGCGGTGCGGCGAACAGAGGTACGGGAGCGGTTGCGCGAGCTCATCGGGCAACGGCAACCGGGCGAGGTCATGCCGTCCGAGCGCGCCCTCAGCGAGGAGTTCGGCGTCTCCAGGCCCACGCTCCGAGCGGCCATGGACGACCTGGCCAGGGACGGCCTCCTGGTCCGCGAACACGGCAGGGGCACCTTCACCGGCACCAGGAAGATCAGCCAGGAACTCACCCCCACGACCCCCGGCGACTTCACCGTCCCCCCGGCCGAAGGCACGTGGTTCAGCAAGGTCGTCGACTTCCGCGTGGAACCGGCGGGCGCCCGCCTCGGCCAACGCCTGGAGGTCTCCCCCAGCCACGACCTCCTGACGGTGACGAGGGTCCGGATCGTCGAGGCCTCCCCCATGGCGATCGAACGCATCCTCATCCCGAACCCCCTGGTCCCCGGCATCACCCCGGAGGACTTCGAGTCGGGCTCCCTCTACGAACTGCTGCGGATGCGCTACGAGATCGTGGCCACCACCGCCGTCCAGATCACCGAGCCCACCGTCACCGACGCCGACGAGGCAGAGCTGCTCGGCGTCCCCCAGTACGCGCCGGCCCTCCTGTTCGAACGCACCACCCGAGACGCCACCGACCACGTCTTCGAGTACACGAGGTCCATCTACCGGGGCGACCGCTACCGCATCACCTCCCACCTGCGCTTCGACCGCACGTCGGGCTGACGCCGGCCGGGGCGGCGCACTTCGGCGTTCCGAAGCCCGCGGCCGGGAGGGTTTGCCTCCCGCCGTCGCGGGCACCTAGGAAGGCAGCGGACCAGGCGAGCGGGAGGTGCGAACGGCGTGTCGGTGCCCACCAGCGAGGTGCTCGGCGGCCGGTACCGGCTGGAGGGGCTCCTGGGGACGGGCGGGATGGGCGAGGTCCACCGCGCCTGGGACACGCGGCTGCGGCGGTTCGTGGCGGTCAAGCTGTTCCACGCGGGCCTCGACGCCACCGCGAACCGGCGGTTCGACAGCGAGGTCCGGACGCTCGCCGCCCTCAGCCACCCCGGCCTGGTGTCGGTGTACGACGCCGGGATCGACGGCAGCGCGCCGTTCGTGGTGCTGCAACTCGTGAACGGGCGCACGCTGCGGGACCGGATCAACGACGGACCGCTCTCGCCCGACGAGGTGCGGCCGCTGGGCGCCCACCTGGCGGAGGCGCTGGCCTACGTGCACGCCAACGAGATCGTGCACCGCGACGTCAAGCCGTCGAACATCCTGCTCGACGGCGAGGACACCGCGTACCTCGCGGACTTCGGCCTGGCCCGGCTGACCGGCGCGACGCGGTTGACCGGCACCGGCGAGATGATGGGCACGGCCGCCTACCTCGCGCCGGAACAGGTGCGGGGCCGGGAGGTCGACTGCCCGGCCGACGTCTACGCGCTCGGCCTCGTGCTGCTGGAGTGCCTGACCGGCCGCCCCGAGTACCAGGGCAGCGACGTGGAGTCCGCGGTCGCGCGCCTGCACCGCCCGCCGAACGTCCCCCGTGACCTGCCGGAGGACCTGGCGCGGCTGCTGACGCGGATGACCGCGCTCACGCCCCGCCGCAGGCCTACCGCGGCCCAGTGCGCCCAGACCCTTCGCAAGGGCGTCGTACCCCTCCGGGACACCAGGACCCGTCGCGGGATCCTGGTGGCCACCGCCGTCACGGCGGTCGCCCTGACCGGCGGGGCCTGGCTCCTGACCGGCGACCCCACGACCTCCGCACCGCCTCCCCGACCCGGTGCCACCTCTTCCTCCCCCGAACAGCCCGCGGCCACGTCGACGACCCCGGTCACCACCACCGCGTCGGAGGACCCGGCAACGGGTCAGGTCCCCGCCCCCGGCGCCCCGGCCGTCGTGACCACCGTGACCGTCCCGGCGGGGGACGACGCCGCCGAGACGACCAAGGAGAAGAAGAACCAGGGGCAGGGCCGCGAGAAGTCGGCCGAGCACAGCCCGACCAAGAAGAACGGCGGCTAACCCGCCGCCCCCAGTGGCCGGTGGCGGACCGAGAGGGCTGCCAGGTGGTGTTCGTGGCGGCGGAGGTCGGTGAGGAAGCCCGGCCAGTCGTCGCCGCCTGACCAGGCGTTGCCCGCCAGGGCGCACAGGCGGGGGAAGGCCAGGTACTCGGCGTGGGACGGGTTGGGGACGAATTCGGTCCACAGTTGGGCCTGGGTGCCTTGGACCAGGGCGGCTTCGGCCTCGGACCAGCCTGGTGGTGGGAGGGGTTGGGTGTAGACGTCGTGCAACGTGACGACGCCCGCTGGTTGGCCCGCCAGTTCGTCCGCGGCGTCGGTTTGCGGGTAGTCGAGGTAGGTGCTGCGCCACGGGGTCATGATCACGGGGTGGCCGTGGCGGGCCGCGTCGAGGCCGTGGGCGGGGTCGCGCCAGACCATGACCGTGGTTTCCGGTGGCAGGCTCGCGGCGCCGCCGCCCTCGTCCCAGCAGACCGGGGTGCGGCCGTTGGCCAGCAGGAACTCGCTGATGCGGCCCAGGAACCACGGGTGGAGGGCGTCCGGATCGGGTAGGCCCTCGGACCGGACGCGGGACAGGGCGAGGGGGCTGGTGTGCCACTCCGTGGTGGGGCACTCGTCGCCGCCGATGTGGATGTGCTGCGACGGGAAGACGTCCATGACCTCCGTGAGGACCGCGCGACAGAAGTCCATTGTGGACTCCTGGACGCCGAAGACCTCGTCCGAGACGCCCCAGCTGGTCCACACCGGGAGGTGGCGGTCGGGGAAGTTGCCGAGGTGCGGGTACGCGGCCAACGCGGCGCGGGCGTGGCCGGGCATCTCGATCTCCGGCATCACGGTGACGCCGCGGTCGGCGGCGTAGGCGACCAAGTCCCGCAGTTCCCGGGTGGTGTACGCGCCGCCGTGCGGGTTGGCGTCGAAGCTGGTGCTGCCCGCCGGGCCGATCATGCTCTCCGTGCGCCAGCCGCCTACCTCCGTGAGCCTCGGGTAGCCGGGGACGGGCATGCGCCAGCCCTGGTCGTCGGTGAGGTGCAGGTGCAGGACGTTCAGCTTGTGCAGGGCCAGCAGGTCCACGAAGCGGCGGACGAAGTCGATGGGCATGAAGTGCCGGGCGACGTCCAGCATCGCGCCGCGCCACGGGAAAGCGGGTGTGTCGACGACGTCCAGGCACGGCAGGGAACTCGGGTCCGCCAACAGGAGTTGGCGCAACGACTGGACCCCGTGCAGCAGGCCCGCCGCCGCGGCCGCCCGCAGCCGGACGTTGTCCTGGTCCACCCGCAGCTCGTAGCCCTCGGCCCCGAGGTAGGCCAGCGCGGGGTTGACCGCGAGCACCACCCGGCCGTCCGGTGAGTCCGGGAGGGGGACGCCGTACGGGGCCAGGTAGCCGCGGAGCAGGTCGACCGCCTGGGTCGCACCGGATCCGACGCGAACGGCGGTGCCTGCTCCCAGCGGGAAGGCGCCGGGCAGCCGCACCAGTCGCCGTGGCGGGGGAACGATCACGCTCGTGCTCCTCATCCTTTGACCGCACCCGCGGTGATGCCGGAGGTGACCCGCCCCTGGAGGGCGAGGAAGACCAGTAGCACCGGCACCATGAACAGCGTCGAGGCGGCCATCGTGGCGCCCCAGTCGGTGCCGAAGGTGTTGCTGAACGACGACAGCCACACCGGGAGGGTGCGGTCGTCGCGGTTCTTGATGATCAGCAGGTTGGCGAAGGCGAACTCGTTCCACGCCGTGATGAAGCCGAACAGCGACGTGGCCATCAACCCCGGCGCCAGCAGCGGGAAGACGATGCGGCGGAACGCCTGCACGCGGGTGCAGCCGTCGACCAGCGCCGCCTCCTCCAGGTCCACGGGGATGGCCCCGAGGAACCCGCGCAGGGTCACGATGGTGAACGGCAGCGTGATCATGAAGTAGATCAGCGTCAGCATCGACAGCTTGTCCAGCATGTCGGTGTCGCGCGCGATGACGTACATGGGGATCAGCAGCGCCTCCCACGGCGTCATCTGCGCGACGAACACCATGAGGATGAACCCGCGCCTGCCCTTCCACCTCATCCGCGCGACGGCGAACGCGGCGAGCAGCGCGACGGCCAGCGCGAGCAGCACGCCGCCGAACGAGACCACGAGGCTGTTGCGCCAGAACAGCCAGAACCCGCTCGCCCGGACGGCCGTGGCGAAGTGCTCGAAGCTGACGGTCGTGGGCCAGAACGTCGGGGTCGGGGCCTGGATGTCCTTG
>Ga0247773_1000701_pt1 | contig 12319 bp, 10 predicted proteins | sample UWRJL092311B6_FD_179934 | JGI IMG/M metagenome (GOLD analysis project Ga0247773, IMG submission 179934) | Plant litter microbial communities from Arlington Agricultural Research Station in Wisconsin, United States - UWRJ-L092-311B-6 | ecosystem: Environmental > Terrestrial > Plant litter >...
GGGAGCGCTCCCAAGTTAGGGGTTAACCCCACGGAAACGCAATGGACGAGATATTTCCTGCGCCGACCGGACGCGCGACCGAACCGCCGATCGGCGCAATTCAGGAAAGCCGCAACATCAACACCATCGTCACGGAAACCGCGTCATCACGTGTCCCGAATGGCCTAGCGGAGCCACGTTCCACCACCAGATGTAGCTGTGCGTAGACCGTTCACCGTCTCACTTGCCCGAAGACCGGGTTTTCGGCCGACTTTCGCGACAGCGAGTGTCTGAACACCGGGACGGCGGCCGCCTTTTCGCGGCCTTCGGGTCTTTTCGCGCACGTTTCCCTCTGGTTAAAGTCCTTCCCACCTGGGAGCGCTCCCAGCTTTCCTGCACCCGCTGTCGAACACCACCCGCGCCCCCTGCCCCGTGCTGTGAGCAGCGCGGACGTCTGCCCCGCCGGACTGCCCTGCGGCGGGGCAGGCACCCCGATTTCCCTGCCGCCGCCCTGAAACGCGGTGCCGGGGGGAGCAGCGTCGCTCCCCCCGGCACCCGACCCATCGGGAGAGAACCGCCATGCCCACTCCTAAGCACGCCTTGGCACTGGGAGCGCTGTCGACCGCGCTCGCGGTCGGGGCGGCCCTGCTGCTGCAAGGGCCGGCGCCAGCGCTGGCCGCCGACTCGGCGTTCTACGTCGACCCCACGACCAACGCGGCCAAGTGGGTCGCGGCCAACCCCGGCGACTCGCGGACGTCCCTGATCCGCGACCGGATCGCCTCCGTCCCGCAGGCCAAGTGGTTCACCACCACCAACACCTCCGCCGTCCGCGCGCAGGTCGACGCCTACGTCGGCGCCGCTGCCGCCGCGGGCAAGATCCCGATCCTGGTCGTCTACGACATCCCGAACCGCGACTGCGGCGGGGCGAGCGGCGGCGGAGCCCCGTCGCACTCCGCCTACCGCCAGTGGATCGACCAGGTCTCCGCGGGCCTGGCGGGCAGGCCCGCGTCGATCGTCCTCGAACCCGACGTGCTGCCGATGATGTCGAGCTGCCAGAACGCCGACCAGCAGAACGAGACCAAGGCGTCGATGGCCTACGCGGGCAAGAAGCTCAAGGCGGGCTCGTCGCAGGCGAAGGTGTACTTCGACATCGGCCACTCCGCGTGGCTCAGCGCCTCCGAGGCCGCGAACCGGTTGCGCGCGGCGGACATCTCCAACAGCGCGGACGGCATCTCCACCAACGTGTCGAACTACCGCGCCCGCAACGACGAGGTGTCCTACGCCAAGGCGGTGCTCAACGCCGTCGGCGACGGGCGGCTGAAGGCCGTCGTCGACACCAGCCGCAACGGCAACGGCCCGCTCGGCAGCGAGTGGTGCGACCCGGCGGGCCGCGCGATCGGCACGCCGAGCACCACGGCGACCGGCGACTCCCAGATCGACGCGTTCCTGTGGGTCAAGCCGCCCGGCGAGTCCGACGGCTGCATCGGCGCGGCGGGCAGCTTCGTGCCGCAGCGGGCCTACGACCTGGCCGCGGCGGCCGGTCCCATCACGACCACGACCACGACGACAACCACCACGACGACGACCACGACCACCGGCAACCCGCCGCCGGGCGGGTGCCAGGTGGCGCAGAAGATCACCAGCTCCTGGTCCGGCGGCTACGGCGGCGAGATCACGATCACCAACAAGGGAGCGGCGATCAGCTCGTGGACGCTGGAGTTCACCGCCGCGGGCGTGACGCTGACGCAGGGCTGGAACGGCACCTGGACGGACACGGGTGACGTCATCAAGGTGACCAACGCGTCCTGGAACGGCCCGCTGGCGAGCGGGGCGTCGGTGACGATCGGCTACAACGCGACCTTCGGCGGCGGCACCCCGCCGTTCGGGAACGCGAAGCTGAACGGCGCGAACTGCGCCTGACCACCGACCGGAGGGGCGGCGCTTCGCGGGAGGCGCCGCCCTTCCGCCACCTCAAGGAACGGTCAAGCCGGAACTTTCCGCCGCCGTTGCGGAACCCTTGCGGCGCAAGGGGTGTCAGACTGGAAGTCTTCTGATCGGGGGGAGAGTTCCATGACGACACGACGGGCTATCGCGCTTCTGGCGGTGGTGCTGCTCGGCACCGCCGCGTGTTCGGCGACGGAGGTCGAGCCGGACGCCATAGGGCTGCACTACACGGCGGGCAGCTTCGACGGGAAGGCCTTCGACAGCGTCGTCAAGCCCGGCGACGTCGAGTGGACCTACAACGACGACGTCTACCGGCTCACGACGGCGCAGCGCAGCTTCATCGTCCGCCGCGACGAGCGGGCCGACATCAACGGCGTGATCAGCGTCCCGGCGGGCGGTGACGCGGAGACCAACGGGATGCTGGTGGACTTCGAGATCAGCGTCGCGTTCAAGACGAACACCCGCGACAACGACATCCCCGGCTACGAGGGCGGGACGCTGCGCAAGTTCTTCGAGGACCTGTGCGCGCACTACGCGTGCCAGCTCGACGACGACGGCGAGGAGCCCGAGGGCTGGCGCGAGCTGCTGCGGGAGAAGTTCTACCCGCCGCTGGAGTCCGCGTTCAAGGACGAGGCGCGCCGGTACTTCGGCGACGCCATCGTCAACAACGTCCAGGTGGGCACCACCGACACCGGCACGCTCACGATGCTCCAGGCCGACGTGGGCAAGCGCTTCCAGGAGTACCTGGAGCGGCAGACCGGCAAGCAGTTCTTCTGCGGCCCGTCGTTCGACCGCGAGGTGCCCGGCGACCCGAACGCGAAGGACCCGCGGCTGCTGCCGTGCCCGCCCGTGGAGCTGCTGATCATCAGCGCGGACTACAACGACCCGGAGATCCGCAAGGGCCGCAGCGCCAAGAAGGTGGCCATCGACCAGTCGGAGGCGCAGGCCCAGTTGTCCAAGGCCCTGTCGGACCCGAACTACCTGGAGTACCTGCGGATCGAGGCGTCCAGGGAGTGCGCGCGGTCCAACCAGGCGGTGTGCGTGTTCTCCTCCGGCGGCGTCTCGCCCGCCGTCACCGTCCCGCCGCGGTAGCGGGGTCTCCCTGCGTCCCGTCGGTGCACCAGACCGGCACGGAGCGCTTGAACACCGGGTCCCAGTGCTCCACCGGGCGGGCGTTGTCCGAAGGGGCTCGGATGGTCGTCGGGTCCGAGCGTGCCCGCGGGATCGTCCGCCGCACGGTGGGAGGGCACGTGCGGCGGACGACGTCTCACGCGCTGGCGCGGATCACCAGCGAGGTGGGCAGCAGCAGCGACGGGGGCAGCCCCTCCTCCCCCGCCAGCTGGCCCAGCAGGCACCACGTCATCGTGCGGCCCAGCTGCTCCACGTCCTGCCGCACGGTGGTGAGCGGCGGCAGCGCCGTGGAGGCGATCATCAGGTCGTCGAACCCGACCACGGCCACGTCGCGGGGGATGCGGCGGTTCTCGGCGTGCAGGACCCGCAGCGCGCCCATGGCCATGATGTCCGCGGCGACGAACACCGCGTCCAGGTCCGGCTCGCGGGCCAGCAGGGCGGCCATCGCGGCCGCCCCGCCGTCGGGCGTGAAGTCGCTGTGCGCCACCAGGTCCGCGGCCATCCCGGCCTCGACCATGCCGCGCCGCCACCCGTTGAGCCGGTCCATCCCCACGGCCATGTCCTTCGGCCCGGCGATGGTGGCGATCCGCTTGCGGCCGGTGGACACGAGGTACCGGGCCCCCTCCAGCGCCCCGTTGAAGTTGTCCGAGTCCACGTACTGGATGCCGTCGCCGACCAGCGGCCTGCCGCAGACCACGAGCGGCACCCCGGCCTCGGCCAGCTTGAGCGGCAACGGGTCCTGGCCGTGCAGGCTGACGATCAGCACGCCGTCGACGTGCCCGCCGGACAGGTAGCCGACGACGTCCTGCTCGACGTCCTGCTGGGTCGTCATCATCAGCACGAGCTGGACCCGGCGCCCGGTCAGCTCGGCGTGCACCCCGCGCAGCACGCCCGCGAAGAACGGGTCGGACAGCACGCGGCTGCCCTGCTCCGACACCACGAGCGCGATGGCGTTGGCCCGGTTGCCCGCCAGGGTCCTGGCCGCCTGGTTGGGGCTGTAGCCCAGGGCCACGATCGCCTCGTGCACCGCGTCGCGCGCCTTCGCGCTGACGTACGGCTCCTCGTTGATCACCCTGGAGACGGTGGAACGCGACACCCCGGCCAAGCGGGCCACTTCCTCCAGCCGTGGGCCGGGGCGTCGGTTCCGGGCTACCTCGGTCACAGGCCACCCGTGGCGACCAGAGCGTTCTCCCTGGTCACCTTGGCGTACCACCGGGCGCTGGTCTTGGGCGTGCGGATCTGCGTGTCGTAGTCGACGTGCACGATCCCGAACCGCTTCGCGTACCCCTCCGCCCACTCGAAGTTGTCCAGCAGCGACCAGCAGAAGTAGCCCCGCAGGTCGACGCCCGCCTCGATGGCGTCGTACGCGGCCTTCAGGTGGGACTCGATGAAGCCCAGCCTGTCGAGGTCGTGCACGCCGCCGTCGCCGTTGACCGCGTCGGGGTAGGCCGCGCCGTTCTCGGTGATGTACAGCGGCAGCCGCGGGTACTCGTCGTGCAGACGCCGCAGGACCTTCGTGAGGCCCGCGGGCTGCACCTCCCAGTCCATGTCCGTGCGCGGGAGGTCGCGGCCGGGGAACGACAGCTGGTCGAGCCCCACCCACGGCGACCCGCTCTGCCGCCTGCCGTTGCGCAGCGGCACGAGGCCGTCGGACACGGTGCTGACGTTGTGCTCGGAGTAGTAGTTCACCCCGAGCATGTCCAGCGGCGCGGAGATGATCTTCAGGTCGCCCTCGTGGATGTTCTCCTCGAACTTGTAGGGCTTGAAGTCCTCCACGACGTCGGCCGGGTACTCCCCGCGCAGCACCGGGTCGAGGAACATCCGGTTCTGCATGCCGTCCAGGCGGCGCGCGGCGTCCACGTCGGCCGCGCTCTCCGGGTCGGCGGGGAACACCGGGTAGAGGTTCAGCGTGATGCCCACCTCGGCGTCGGACTGGACGGCCCGGATCGCGGACGTCGCCAGGCCGTGGCCGAGCAGCAGGTGGTGCACCGCGGCGACGGCGGCCTCGGGCTCGCGGCGGCCGGGCGCGTGCACGCCCGCCGCGTAGCCGAGGAACGACGAGCACCACGGCTCGTTGAGCGTCGTCCAGGACGTGACGCGGTCGCCGAGGGACTCGACCACGGTCGTGGCGTAGTCGGCGAACCGGAACGCGGTGTCGCGCTCGGCCCACCCGCCCTTGTCCTCCAGCGCCTGCGGGAGGTCCCAGTGGTAGAGCGTGACCCACGGCTTGATCCCGTTGGCCAGCAACGTGTCCACGAGCCTGCCGTAGAAGTCGAGGCCCGCCTGGTTGGCGGGTCCGCCGTCCGGCCGGACGCGGGGCCACGCGATGGAGAACCGGTAGGCCTGAAGCCCCAGGTCCACCATCAGCTTCACGTCCTGCTCGACCCTGTTGTAGTGGTCGGCGGCGGGCTCACCGGTGTGGCCGCCGACGATGGCGCCGGGCAGCCTGCAGAAGGTGTCCCAGATGGAGTCCGTGCGACCGTCCGCGGTCGTCGAGCCCTCCACCTGGAAAGCGGCCGTCGCCGCGCCCCACACGAAGCCGTCGGGAAACGAAATCTGGTCCACAACTACCCCTTCACAGCGCCCTGCATGATCCCGGCGACGATCTGCCGCCCGAGTACGAGGAAGACCAACAACACCGGGACCGTTGCCATCGTGGTCCCGGCGAGGACCAGCGAGTAGTCGACGTAGTAGCCGGACTGGAGCTTCTCCAGCGCGACCTGGATCGTCGGGTCCTCGGGGTTCAGCACGATCAGCGGCCACAGGAAGTCGTTCCAGGACTGCATGAACGTGAACACGCCGAGCATCGCCGCGGCGGGTCGCACCGCGGGCAGGCACACGTGCCAGAAGGTGCGCAGCATGCTGCACCCGTCCATCCGGGCCGCTTCGATCAGCTCGTTCGGGACGGCGTCGACGATGTACTGCCGCATCCAGAACACGCCGAACGCGGTGACCAGGTTCGGCGCGATGACCGCGCCGAGGGTGCCGGACCAGCCGAACTCCGCCATCGCCATGAACAGCGGGATCACGCCGAGCTGCGTCGGCACGGCCAGCGTGGCGACGACGAACAGCATGAGCCCCTTGCTGCCGCGGAAGCGGAGCTTGGCGAAGGCGAACCCGGCGAGGCTGGAGAACAGCACGACGGACACCGTGACCGTGCCGGACACGATGACGCTGTTGCCCAACGCCTTCCAGAACGGGATCGAGTCCACGACCCGGTTGGCGTTGACGAGGAAGTTCCCGCCGGGGATCAGCGGCACGTCGCCGGTGAAGACGTTGGCGTCGTAGCTGGCCACCAGGAACGACCAGTAGAACGGGAACGCCGACCCCAGGATGAAGGCGATGAGGATGCCGTACACCAGGAAGTTGGGGCGTTCCAACAGGGTCGAGGCCTTCAACTTCTTGCCCCGACCCGGACGGCGCACCGGAGGCGCGGTCGTGAGCGCGGTCATTCGGACTCCCCGGTTGACGCGATCCGCCGGGTGAGGAAGAAGTTCGCGGCGGCGATGACGAGGACGACCAGGAAGAGGATCCAGGCCATGGCCGAGGCGTAGCCGAGGTCGAAGTCCTGGAAGCCCGCCTGGTACAGGTAGAGCACGACGGTCTGGTACTGGTGGGAGAACCCGCCGCCGCTGCCGCCCGCGGGGTCGAACAGCTTGGGCTCGGTGAAGATCTGCAGGCCGCCGATCGTGGACGTGATGACCACGAAGATGATCGTCGGGCGCAGCAGGGGCAGCGTGATGCTGACGAACCGGCGGACCGCGCCCGCGCCGTCGACCAGCGCGGCCTCGTGCACCTCGCGCGGGATGGCCTGCATGGCCGCCAGCACGATCAGCGCGTTGTAGCCGGTCCATCGCCAGTTCACCATCGTCGCGATGGCGACGTGGCTGGCGAACCAGTTGCCCTGCCAGTCTACCGGGCTCAGGCCCACGCCCTCGAGGAACGTGTTGATCAGGCCGTACTGCTTGCCGAACAGGTTGCTGAAGATGATCGCCAGCGCGACCAGGCTCGCCACGTACGGCAGCAGGACGCCCATGCGCCACGCCGTGCGCGCTCGCAGCGCGGTGTTGAGCAACGCGGCCAGCAGGACCGCGGTGATCATCTGCGGGACGCTGGACAACACGAAGATGCTGATCGTGTTGAACATGGCGTTCCAGAACTGCGAGTCCGCCAGCAGCGCGGTGTAGTTCGCCAGCCCGACGAACGGGTGCTCGTCACCGCCGAGCTCCCAGTCGAACAGCGAGACGTAACCGGTGTACAGCAACGGGAAGAGGCCGATCACCGCGAACAGCACGAAGAACGGCGCGATGAACAGGTAGGGCGTGAACTTGACGTCGAGCCGGGTCAACCGGTCGCGCAGCGGGAGCTTCGGGTGCTCCACCGGGGCGTCACGGCGGACGGGCGGGCGGGGCTCGACGCCCCGCCCGCTCGGTACCTCCGTGAGGTCAGCCGTCACTTGGCTGCCTTCTGGGCGCCCTCTACCGCCTGCTTCCAGGCGTCGTCGACGCTGGTGCCCTGCTCGACCGCCTGGAGCGCCGAGTTGAACACCTTGTCCTGGATGGTGCCCGAGGCCGGGCCCTTCGGCTGGGCGGCCGGGACCTTCTTGGCCTGCTCGGCGAACAGCGCGCCGACCTTGGTGTTGCCGAAGTACGCGCTGGTCTGGTCGAGCAGCGCGGGGGCCGTGAGGGCCTGCACCTGGCTCGGGAACGTGCCCTTCGACGTGAACGCCTTGATCTGCTGCTCGGGGGCGGTCAGCCACGCGGCCAGCTCGGCGGCTTCCTTCGGGTGCTTGCTCTGCTTGGGCACGGTCAGGAACGAGCCGCCCCAGTTGCCGCCGCCGTCGGGGAAGGCGTCGGTGACGGCCCACTTGCCCGCGTTCTCCGGACCGGCCTGCTTCTCGACGACGCCGAGCATCCAGGACGGGCAGGTCTTCGTGGCGAAGGCGGCGTTCTTGAAGCCGGTGTTCCACTCGTTGCTGAACGCGACGAGCTTGGCGGACTGGCCCTTGGCGACCGCGGCGGTCACCTGCTGCCAGTCGGCCTTGAGGTCCGGGTTGGTGTCGACGACGAGCTTGTCGCTGGCGTCGTAGTAGCCGACCTTCTCCTGGTTGACCATGGCGTTGAAGACCTGGGCGGCGCTGTCGAACCACGCCTTGTCGCCCAGCTTGGCCTTGAACTGGTCACCGGCGGCGAAGTAGCTGTCCCACGTGGCGAAGATGGCCTTCACGCCCGCGGGGTCGGTCGGGAGGCCCGCGTCGGCGAAGAGGTCCGTGCGGTAGCACATCGCCAGCGGACCGATGTCCGTGCCGTAGCCGATGAACGAGCCGTTCTTGGTGGCGGACTCGGACTTCCACGCCAGCCAGCGGTCCGGCTTGACGTCGGCGGGGCCGATCTCGAGGAGGTTGTTGAACTTGTCCGCCTTCGACAGGACCTGGGGCAGGTAGCCCTCCTCGACGGCCTCGATGTCGGAGAGGCCCGACCCGGCGGCGATCTTGGTGAACAGGTTCTGGTGGTGGTCGTCGGCCTTGCCGGTCTTGCGGGCGACGACCTTGATGTTCGGGTGGGCCTTCTCGTACTCGGGGAGGAGGTCCTCGTAACCGAACTCGTTGAAGGTGGCGACGGTCAGCTCGATCTTGCCGTCTGCGGTGGTGCCCCCCGTCCCGCCACTCGACCCGCAAGCGGCGGTCGCGGCGAGCGTGGCGGTACAGGCCAGTGCGATGGCCCATCGGCTAGAGCGGTACGGCACGAAGAACTCCTCTGCTGAGGGCGGCGGTGCTCGGCAGCCTCGGGAGTGAGGCGATGCGAGTCTGGGAGCGCTCCCAGGTGCCGAAGTGTGGTCGGCGCCACTAATGGGTGTCAAGCACTTGTGTCCAGCCTGTTACCAACGGGCGTCAATTGGGTGCCGCGCGGTCTTGAGCTGCGGCGATGTCGTGAAGGCCGTTTTCACGCCTTCTCGAGGCCGGATAATCGTGTCTGATTTTCCGAGAGCGCTCCCAGGACTTCCACCTGGTCAGATGTGTTCACCACCCTGGCGGAACCGGTTCCGCGGAGCACTGCCCGCCAATCGATCAAGCCCGTCGGCCACGACCCGGCGGGGAGCCGCTCGCGGCGGAGGGTCGACCCCGGACCACGCTCCCCGAGCGGCGGGCCGCCGACTCGCACCCCCGCCGGAGGGCGTCGGCGGGCGACCGAGTCGACCGGCGGCGCGCGACCGACCCGAGGGCCGTCTCCGCGGCGAAACGCGGTCGAGCGACCGAATCGCCCAAACCGGACACTGCGAAGTCCTTGCGGGACAGGGAAATCGGCGTCTCAGCAGGCGCGAACCGGGGCGGGGCGGTCGGTCTTCGCGACGCGAACTCCGCCCACGCGAACGCGAGCACGGCCGTTGGGCGTAATCGGTTCACTCTCATGGTCCACCTCGCCGTGGAAGAACCCGAGCTTCTGGGAGCGCTCCCAGCGACCGTAGCGCGCGGGCGCGCCGAGGGACAAGGACCCCCACGCCTTCTCGCCGGGCACACACGACCAGGGCTACCCTCCGCCGAATCCGACGCTCGCCCCACCGCCGCCACGCCCGCAGGAGGTTGTCGACGTGAAACTCGTCCGTTCCCTGGGACTGGCGCTCGCCGCGCTCGCGCTCGTCGCGGGCTGCGGCTCCCCCGCCGCACCGACCCCGGCCGCCGCGGCCGTTGGCGCGTCCGCCGTCACCGAGCAGCTCCGGTTCACCGCGAAAACCGTGGACGGCAAGGACTTCTCCGGCGAGAGCCTCGCCGGGAAACCCGCCGTGCTGTGGTTCTGGGCGCCGTGGTGCCCGTCGTGCAACCGCGAGGCGCCGACCATCACCAAGCTCGCCGAGGAGAGCAAGGGCGTCACCTGGGTCGGCGTGGCCGCGCAGGACCAGCTGCCCGCGATGAAGGACTTCGTCGCCAAGTACGACATGGCCGGCTTCCAGCACATCGCCGACCTCGACGCCTCGGTGTGGCAGCGCTTCGGCGTGAGCGCGCAGCCCGCGTTCGCCTTCATCGACAAGGACGGCAAGGCCGACGTCGTCATCGGCAGCCCGACCGAGGAGGACATCGTCGCCAGGATCGCCAAGCTGACCGCGTGAACGTCCAGACCCTGGGCTTCGCCCTCGCGGCCGGGCTCATCGCCGCGCTGAACCCGTGCGGCTTCGCGATGCTCCCCGCCTACCTGACGCTGGTGGTCGTCGGCGACGACCAGCGGAGCCGCGCCGCGGCCGTGACCCGAGCCCTGGCGGCCACCGCGGCCATGGCGCTCGGCTTCCTCGTCGTGTTCGGCACCTTCGGCCTCGTCGTGGCCCCGCTGGCCGCGTCCGTCCAGCGCTACCTGCCCGCCGTGACCGTCGTGATCGGCGCGACCCTGGTGGTCCTCGGCGCGGTGATGCTGACCGGCCGCGAACTCACCCTGCTCCTGCCCAAATCCGGCCGCGGCGCACCCACGGCCCGCCTGCGCTCCATGGTCGGCTACGGCGTCGCCTACGCCATCGCGTCCCTGTCGTGCACGATCGGCCCGTTCCTCGCCGTCACCAGCTCCACGTTCCGCCGCGGCTCGGTCGTGGACGGCGTCCTCGCGTACCTCGCCTACGGCGTCGGCATGGCCCTCGTCGTCGGCGTCCTGGCGACCGCCGTGGCCCTGGCGGGCACCACCGTCGTCACCACAGCCCGCCGCCTGCTCCCCCACGTGAACCGCCTGGGCGGCGCACTGCTCGTCCTGGTCGGCCTGTACGTGGGCTACTACGGCGTCTACGAACTGCGCCTGTACTTCGCGGGCGGCACCGCCTCCGACCCGATCGTCGAGGCCGCGGCCGTCGTCCAGGAACGCCTGGCCACCTGGGTGAACACCTCCGGACCCCTCCCCTGGGCCATCGCACTGGCGGTCGTCGTGGCGGTGGCCGTGCCGCTGGCCCGCCGCCGTTCCTCCACAGTGGACAAGCACTGACGTTCGCCGAACAATTCCCGGAACCCGTGCAACCGGATCGACCCCCGTGGGCGTGACTAGCCCGGTATCGCACGATAGGGGAGTCGAATGACTGATCGGGACGCCGCGTTCGCCGAGTACTTCGCGGCGCGTTCCGGGGCCATGCGCGGCACGGCGTTCCTGCTGTGCGGCGACTGGCACCGGGCGGAGGACCTGGTTCAGGTCACGTTCACCAAGCTCTACCTGGCGTGGAAGCGGATCGCCCGGCACGAGGTGATCGACTCCTACACCCGGCAGATCCTGGTGCGCACGTTCGTGTCCGACACCCGGCTGGGCCGCTACCGCCGTGAGCGGTTCGCCGACGGCTCCCCGGAGCCCGAATCACCGCCCGTCGGGTCCCCCGAGGACCGGATGGTGGTGCTGGAGGCGTTGGAGCACGTCCCGCCACGGCAGCGGGCGGTGCTCGTCCTGCGGTACTGGGAGGACCTGTCGGTCGAGGAGACCGCCAGGGCGTTGAAGTGCACCACGGGAACGGTGAAGAGCCAGGCCGCGCGGGGGCTGCAGACGCTGCGCGGCCGGCTCGCCGACGAGTACCAGGAGAGGGTTCGATGAACGAGCACGAGGTCAGGGACGCGTTGCGGGGCGCGATGGTGGCGAGCAGCCCGCCGCCGCCCATGGACACCGGTCTGGCGGTGGCGGCCGGGCAGAAGGCGTACCGGCGGCGGCAGACCACCAGGGCGGGGGTCGTGGCGGGGTTGGCCGTGGTGGGGATCGCGGTAGGGGCGACGTACCTGCCGTCCGCGCTGGGTGGTGGTGGCTCCACGGAGGCCGGGGCCGGGCCGAACGGGGTCGTGCCGCCGATCCAGTCGTCCGCCGGTGTGCCCCCGCAGGCCGGGGCTGGGGACAAGACCGGGACGTCGTGGCCGGACGGGCAGTCCGATCGGACCGCGACGAGCGGGCCGCGGGCGGACAAGAGCGTCGACCTGGCGTCGAAGCTGGCGGCGGCGCTGCCGTCCGGTTTCGCCGCGCGGGACGCGGACGACGCCAAGGTGCGCACCCAGTCGCAGTTCGTGGACTACGCCGCGAACAACGCCCAGGTCTGGGAGTACCAGGTGATCACGCCCGTGCTGAAGACGGACGGCGCCGGTCAGGTGGGCACGCTGTACGTGCAGGTCACCACGGCGGGCAGCACCTCCACCGCCGAGGCCTGCGGGGCCGCCGCGCTGGCGTGGGGCATCAAGGGCGACTGCGCCGTCGTCGACGTCGGCGGCAAGCAGGTCGGCCTGCTCGGCTCCGACGGGAGCGAGGCCGGGTCGAGCACGTCGTTCGAC
>Ga0247773_1000702_pt1 | contig 12315 bp, 9 predicted proteins | sample UWRJL092311B6_FD_179934 | JGI IMG/M metagenome (GOLD analysis project Ga0247773, IMG submission 179934) | Plant litter microbial communities from Arlington Agricultural Research Station in Wisconsin, United States - UWRJ-L092-311B-6 | ecosystem: Environmental > Terrestrial > Plant litter >...
GCTGAAACAGCGCCCGAAGTGCTCACGGTCGTGGCGAAGCCGTCCAGCGAGGAGATGGTCGTGACGGTGATGCTCGCGTCGATGTCCGCTTGGGTCAGCCGGTACTCGGCGCCGGTTGCCCCTGGAATCGCCGTGCCGTTGCGGTTCCACTGATACGCGACCGCTGACGCCAGCGGGGACGTTGTTCCGTCAGTTGCAGTGAGGGTCTCGTCGACGTACGGGCTTCCACTGATCGTAGGAAGCGACTCGATCGTGAGAAAGTCGCGCAAGTGCAGGAAATTGGAGGGCCATTCGGCGTCGCCTTCAACGAGCTTCACTCGCCTCGTGCCGCCGCCATAGTTGTCCTCGCTGATGATGATGCCGTCGGCGGTTACCTCCTCGACGTACGCGACGTGGCCGCTGCCACCCTTTCCGCCCTCGCCAGGGTTCCACTGTGCAATGCTGCCAACGGCGGCCACGCTCGTGACCGCAGACGGCCCGTACTGGCCGCGCACGCTTCCGGCCCAGTCACCCGCGTCGCCCCATGAGGTCCCCGGATCGCCGAGCCCGTTCGCCGCGAGACGGAACGCTGCGTAGCGCGTGCAGTTGTGACCACCGGTGGTCCAGTGCCCGCCGTACTGCGCCTCTGCCCACGTGTTCGTGCTGCCCGCGCCATAGCCCGCGCCCGTGCATGCGAAGCCTCCGGAGCTGCAGAGCACGTCCTCGGCCTGGCTCGCGCTCGCGATCCCGCCCACCATCATCAAGCCAAGTGCCGCTACAGCGGCCACGCGATTTCGCGCTCGACGCACGCCCTTGTGTTTCACAGTTCCTCTTCCGTCAGTCGGGTCTGATAGCACGCGCAATGAGCGCGGCAATCGCCAGCCTGTCGGTTCCGGCGCGGATGCGGCAGTACGCAGTTATGTCTACCCCGTGGCGCGCCCACGCCTCATCACGCCTGGCAAAGATGCAGCAACGCCCGGACCGCGAGGGTCCGGGCGTTGCTTGCGTGCGATGCGAATGTCAGGCGGTGGCCGCCGCGCGGCGCCGCTCTTGTTCCGCGGGATCGGGAACCGGCACGGCGGCGATGAGTCGCTGCGTGTAAGGGTCCGTGGGGTTCGAGATGATCTGGGCCGTGGGGCCCTGCTCCACGATGAGGCCGTCCTTCATGACCGCGATGCGGTCGGACAACTGCTCGACAACAGCGAGGTCGTGGCTCACGAAGAGGCAACCGAAACCAAGCTTCCGCTGCAGATCCGTGAAGATCTCGAGAACGCGAGCCTGCACGGACACGTCGAGCGCCGAGGTCGGCTCGTCGGCGATCAACAGAGTCGGCTCGAGCGCAAGCGCACGGGCGATGCCAACACGCTGGCGCTGACCGCCAGAGAGTTCGTGCGGGTAGCGGTTGCGGAAGTTGCGCGGCAGCTCCACCTGGTCCATGAGCTCCGACACCCGCGCGGTGCGGCGGTCCTTGTCCCAGCCGGCCAGTTGCATCGGCTCGGCAATGGATTGTCCGATGGGCCAGCGCGGGTTGAGCGACGAGCCCGGATCCTGGAACACGATCGAGAACTTCTTGCGAAGCTCCGCGAGCGTGTCCTTGGCGATGTCCTTCATCGACTCGCCAACGACCGTCAGCTCGCCCTCGGCGACGGGCAACAGGCCCACCGCCGCGCGACCAACCGTGGTCTTGCCTGAGCCAGACTCACCAACGAGCGACACGATCTCGCCCTCGCGAATCGCGAGGTCGATTCCCTTCACGGCGCGGAACGCGGGGGTGCGGCCCTGCTTGGGGTAGTCGATCACGAGCCCCTTGGCCTCGAACACGAGAGGCGCGTCCTTGGGCACCCTGTTGACGTCCTTGGTCGCGAGCGTGGACCCGAGGTGCGGAACGGCACTCAGGAGCGCCTTCGTGTACTCGTGCTGCGGCTTGGTGAAGATGTCCGCAGAGGCACCCTCCTCGACGATCCGGCCGTCCTTCATGACGATGATGCGGTCGGACATGTCCGCGACAACGCCCATGTCGTGCGTGATGAGCACGATGCCGGCGTTGATGCGGGTCTTGAGGTCTCGGATGAGGTTGAGGATCTCGGCCTGGACCGTCACGTCCAGGGCCGTCGTCGGCTCGTCGGCGAACAGCAGCGCGGGGTCGCACGCGAGCGCCTGAGCAATCATTGCGCGCTGACGCTGGCCGCCAGAGAGCTGGTGGGGGTACGCATCGAAGCGACGCTCCGGCTCGGGGATCTCCACGAGGCGGAGCAGCTCGATCGCTCGCAGCTTTGCGTCCTCTTGGCGAAGGCCCGTGTGCTCGCGGAGCACCTCGACGATCTGGAACCCAACGGTAAGCACCGGGTTCATCGCCGTCATGGGCTCCTGGAAGATCACCCCGACCTCGGGCCCGCGAACCGATGTCAGCTTGCGCTGCGGCAACCCAACGAGTTCGCGGCCACGCAGCTTTGCCGAGCCAGAGGCGCGACCGTTCCGCGGCAACAGGCCGATGATCGACATCGAAGACTGCGTCTTGCCGGAGCCCGACTCACCAACGATCGCCACGACCTCGCCGGCCTTGACCTGGTAGCTGACGTCGATCGCGGCGGGAACCCAAATGCCGTCGACATAGAAGTCGACGTCGAGCCCCTCCACGTCCAGCACGACCTCGCCGATCTCCACAGCGTGCGAGGCACCGATAACGGGCACGACGCCCATCTCAGGCACCGCGTCGGGCGTGACCTCGCCGGGGATCGCCTCAATCGCCGTCGATTCTGCTGCGGCCGACGCTGTTGTCACCTCGTGCGCGTTGCTATCCGTAGCGCTCGAACCAGCCACAGCGTCGGGCTTCTTCTTGGGGGCGCGGGGGGTCACTCGGCCACCTCCGTCTCAACCTTGGCGACAGCCTGCTTCTTGAATTCCTTCGTCTTTGGAATGCGCCGCTGGCGCGGATCGAAGGCATCGCGCAGTCCATCACCGATCAGGTTGATCGTGAGGGCAAAGACGATGATGAAGAAGCCCGGCCACCAGAACAGCCACGGGCGAGTCGAGAATGACGTCTGGTACTCGTTGATGAGCTGGCCGAGCGAGACGTTGGGAGGCTGGATGCCGAACCCGAGGAACGACAATGCCGCCTCGAGGATCGTCGCCGTGGCCATGAGGAGCGTTGCGTTGACGATCACGACGCCGATCGCATTGGGCAGGATGTGCCCGAACATGATGGTGCGGTCGTTGGCGCCTGCAACGCGGGCCGCGTCGACGAACTCGCGCTCCCTCAGGGTCAGGTAGTCGGCACGCACGAGTCGCGCGAGTCCCGGCCACAGCAGCAGACCAAGCACGATGCCGAACAGCGCGGGGTTGTCGGCTCCGAACTTGTTACCGATCACCGCGGTGACGACGATCGCGGGGATCGCGATGAACACTTCAGTGATGCGCATGAGGACGTTGTCTGTGCGGCCACGGTAGAAACCTGCGATGGCTCCGACGAGCACACCAACCACGGTCGCGATGATGCCCATGATCACCATGACCATGAGCGACACCTGCGCGCCGCGCATGGTGCGAGCGAACACGTCGCGACCGATCTGATCCTGGCCGAACGGGTGGTCGCCGAGCGTGAACCACAGCCCCTCCCACGCGAGCGTGGGCTTGCCGCCATTCACGATGGTGGGGTCGATGTCCGTTGGGGTCCACATCCACCAGCCGGGAATGGGGCCAACGCCGATGGAGGAGAGCACCACGATGACGGTGACGGTGAGCACAATCGCCGAGATCATGGCCGCCTTGTGCCGCACAAAGCGGCTCCACACGATCTTGCCTAGCGAGAGGCCCTGGGTCTCGTTTGCCGCGAGCGTGAGCGCAACGCCGGGCCCGGGGTTGGGGTTCGTCGAAGTCATGATTCCACCCGAATTCGGGGGTCGAGTATGACGTACAAGACGTCAGCGATGATGGTGCCGATCAGTAGCAGGATGCCCGTGACTAAGAAGTAGCCCATGAGGACGTTGACGTTGACGGTCTTGAGGGCGTCCACGAAGAGGCGGCCCATGCCATTCCAGCCGAACACCGTCTCCGTGATGATCGCGCCTCCGAAGAGCGCCGCGAGGTCAAGCGGGATCAGGGTTGCGATGGGGATCAAGGCGTTGCGGAATCCGTGGCGCATGACGACGGTCCGCTCGGGCATGCCCTTGGCACGCGCGGTGCGGACGTAGTCGAGGTTCATCACCTCGAGCATCGAGCCGCGCATGTAGCGCGTGTAGCTCGCGAGCGAGATGAGGATCAGTGCCGAGATCGGCAGCACCATGTGGGTGAACGAGTCGATCGTCGTGATCCAGTAGCCCGAGCCCGAGAGCTCGGGGGTCGACGACCCGACGGTCGCGATGGGGCGACCGTTGACTGCGCTCGTGTTTGTGTACGTCTCCCATTGGCTCATGAGGAAGTCGAGCCACAGGAACGCGTACATGAATCCGCCGACGATTCCGCCCGCTCGAGCGCTGAGCTTCCTGTCCTGGCCTCCAAATAGAAGACCGACACCGATGCCTGCAGCGATGAACCCGAGCAGCGTTGCGATGGCCGCTGGACCGCCCGTGTAGAGGAACGCCTGCTGCATCGGGAAGTAGGCGGCGACACCCACGGCCACTACGGTGAGCGCGGTGTAGAGGGCCTTCCTGTTGTTGAGCCCCGTCGTGAGGAACACGATGACGAACGCGACACCAAGGCCGAGGGCGAGGATCACAACGGGCCCGAGGCCCGGGTCGGTGAACCATCCGGTCGCGGACATGATGCCGAGAATCCCGGCGGTCAACACTCCCGCAATGCCGCCGAACATGAGCCGTCGTTTCCATTCACCACCAAGCGCCGCGCCTATCACGATGCCCATCACGGCACCGATGATTATCAGCGATATCGGTGGTATCACGGGGTCCGCTAAGAAGTCGTTGAAGCCGATGGCGCCCCACTGCTTGAGGAGCACGGCCACCCAGAAGGAGGGCAGCGAGTACAGCAGGAACGTCATGAGCGTGATGCCGTAGTCGAAGCCCGAGTACTGGCGAAGCGCGGAGATGATGCCGATCAGCACGCCGAGCACGATCGCGGCCACGGACGCGAAGCCGACGAGCTTGATCGTCTGGCCCATGGCGTCACCGACCATCGTGGTCACGTCCTGGCCGGTCCTGTAGTCCTGACCGAGGTCACCCTGCAGCGCTGCAGCGAGCCAGTAGAAGTAGCGGATAAACGGGTTGACATCGAGGTGGAGTTCCGCCGTGCGGGTGGCGATCAACTCGTCCCTGTTGGGTTGGCTCGAAGCCCTCAGATCCTCTAGCGGATCGCCAGCGTTGGCGGCGAGGATGAAGAACAAGTAGGTGGCTGCGAAGAGCACACCCACCGCCGTGAGCATTCGGCGCGTGATGAAGCGAAGCATGTATTTTCCGATGAAAAGGACGGTGCGGGGCCGCCGCCGCGTGAGCGACGGCCCCACACCATCATGGCCTGACGGTCAGCTATTCAGCGACCGGGGCCTTCCACTGCCAGTAGTTCCAGAAGAAGGTCGGCGCGAGACCGGAGGACTTGATGCCCTCGAGGTCACCGTCGTAAGCCGTGATCTGCGGGAACGCGAAGACCGTGAGGCCGTATGCGTCGTCGTAGAGCGACTTGTCGATCGTCTTGAGGATCTCCTGCTGACGGTCCGCGTCGAACGTGCTCGAAAGCTCGGCCCACAGCGCATCGGAGTCAGTGTTGGAGTAACCAGTGAAGTTGTTGCCACCCTCAGAGTCGAAGGTTGCACGCGAGCTGGTGACACCCGTGGAGGTCGACTGCCACGCGAAGAGCGAGGCGTCGTAGGTGCCGGAGCCCAGGAGGGCGCCCCAGTTATCGTCGCCACCGTCGATCAGGTTGAAGCCAGCGGCCTTCACCTGCTCGGCGTACAGCGCGTACTGCTGCGCACGACGGGTGTTCGACTTGCCGTAGAGGAAGCGAACATCGACGGGCTCGGTCACGCCGGCCTGCTCAAGCAGTGCCTTTGCGGCCGCGGCGTCGCCGGTGCCAAACGCGGCCGAACCGTTCGCCTCAGCGGATGCCTCGTAGCTCTTCGCACCGGGGAGGAAGAGCTGGGAACCCAGCGGCTTCGCCTCGGGGTCGAGCGGGAGGATCAGCTTCTCGACAACCTCACCGGTGTTGAGCGCCGTAAGGAATGCCTGGCGAACAAGCTTGGCCTTGGCCTCGTCTCCACCGTAGGTGGCGGGGTCGAAGGGGCCACCGCTGTTGAAGACCAGGTCAACGTGCTCGTAGGTCCACTCAGCGCGCTGCTGGATCTCAACGCCGTCGATCTTCTTGGCGGCGTCAAGAACGTCGGTCGTGGCCTGCGGCTGGGTCACGGAGACCTCGCCGTTCTGCAGGGCAGTAACCGAAGCCATGGCGTCGGGGATGAAGCGGACGGTCACTGTCTCGACGGAAGGAAGTTCGCCACCCGTGTAGCCCTCGGCGCGAGCCTTGAGCGTGATGTACTCGTCCTTCTTGAAGTCGGTGACCGTGTAGGCGCCGTTGCCGATCGTGATGTCGGCCTTGTCACCCGTGGGGAGCTCAACGGCGTCGAAGCCGACGCTCCAGAAGTCCGCGAGCGGCTTGAGCTTGGCAGCGTCCTTGTTCTTGATCGCGTCGAGAACGGCGGTCTTTGCCTCGGCGGGGTCGTCGATGTTCAGCGCGTGCTTGGCAACGACGTGCGCCGGAACACCGGCAGACGTGAAGAGCAGCTCCCAGTCAACCTGAGGGGTGTCGTACACGAGGGTGATCGAGCGGCCGTCTTCGCTGACCTCGGGGGTCTGCGTGACCTGCTCGATGCCGGTGCCGATGGCAACGGAGTCGAAGTAGACGTTTTCTCCGGGGATCAGAACGCCGGTCTCTTCGTCGTACGCGGGTTCGCCCTCGTTCATCGCGCCGGACAGCGCAACCCAGTTGAGGAGGAGGTCGGCAGCGTCAACGGCAACGCCGTCAGACCAGGTGACGCCCTCGTTGACCGTGTACTTGATCGTCAGCGGGTCGTCAGAGACCTTCTCGTAGGTGCCGAACTTGTCGTTCTTGACGAGAGCGAACTCATCGTCGTAGTAGTTGAAGCTCTGCTGGGTGAGGTACGTGACGTTCGTGTTCGCCGTCGCGTTACCAGTCGTCGTGTTCGTGTTGAACGAATACAGCGGCTGGTTCCACGCCAGGGACACGGTCGTGTTCTCGACCACCCCCGTCTGTGCAGAGCAAGCTGCCAGGGATACGGCCGCAACAGTTGCGACTACCGCTCCCTTGCTCAAAGCGCCGAGCTTCATACTCGACTCCTTCCTGTTGGTCACGCGGCCAATGTGTCTGTAGACACCCTGCCAGCACACGCGAAAAACCCGGGGAGTTTCCCCGCAGTACCTGAATGGTAAAGAACCTTCGGTAACAATCAAATTACGCGCAGTCACAAGTTCGCGTCGAGTTGATCGAAGTGTGACCGAGTTCACAAGATTCTAGCGTGTAGACGGCCAGCCACGCAGGATCATGTCAGGCGGCCATGAAACAGTTGGGCCATGGTCGAGATCATTATCGCAATCAGCGCCCTCGCAGTGGGCGTCGCCCTCGGGTTCCTCCTAGCCAAGAATCGGTCGTCAGGAACCCTCGCAAGCGCCCAGTCCGAGGCGGCTATCGCCAAGGCAAGGGCCGACGCCCTGGAGGCCCGGGTGGCGGAGGTCACCACAGCGTCGGGCGAGCGAGAGGCTCAACTGCGCGCCGAGCACGAACGATACGTCGCGCAGATCAGGGCGGACCAAGAGGCTCTCAAGACCGAGTTTCGGGCTCTGAGCGCCGAGGCGCTCAAGGCCAACCAGGCGACATTCCTCGAGGTTGCAGAGGAGCGGCTCAAGCGCGAGCGTCAGGCCGGCCAAGAGGAGCTGGCGAAGAGCCAAGAGCAAGTGAAGAACCTCGTGGAGCCCATGAAGGTCGCTCTCGACGAGGTGAAGAGGCAGACTGCCGAGGCGAACACGGGAAGGGTCGTTGGCCAGGCCGCGCTCGCGGAGCAGGTGCGCCAAATGGTCGACGCATCCGCGAAGCTCGACAAGAAGACATCGGACTTCATCAACACGCTCCGTCGCTCGGACGTCCGCGGCAACTGGGGCGAGGTGCAGCTCAAGCGGGTCGTCGAGCTCGCGGGCATGCTCCCCCACGTCGACTTCACAGAGCAAGAGAACATCAAGGACTCCGAGGGTAAGAACCTGAGGCCCGACATGACCGTCAAGCTCGCCGGCGGGCGAACCATCGTTGTTGACTCCAAGGTGACTCTCTCTGGCCTGCTCGAGGCATTCGAGACTGACGACGAGCGGATCCGTAGCGAGCGCCTCGCGGCCCACGCGCGCCAGTTCCGCAAGCACATCGACGACCTCGCGAGCAAGAAGTACTGGGAGCAGTTCGACTCCGCGCCCGAGTTCGTCGTGATGTTCGTCCCCGCGGAGGGCTTCTATCAATCCGCGGTCGAGCAGGACGACTCGCTGCAGGAGTACGCGTTCACCAAGCGCGTTGTCATCGCCACGCCTACAACCCTTGTTGCGCTCTTGCGTGCCGTCGCACACGCGTGGAAGGAGGATGCGCTCGCGAAGAACGCGCAGCAGGTCCTCGCCACGGGCAAGGACCTCTACGACCGCCTCGCGGTGATGGGCAACCACCTGTCCCGCGTGGGTCGCGCGATCGACAGCGCGTCCAAGGCCTATAACCAGACTGTCGCCTCGATGGAGTCACGGGTGATGGTCACCGCGCGCAAGTTCGGCGAGATGCAGCACATCGACGCCGAACTGCCCCAGCTCGACGTCGTCGAGACGGAGGTGCGGCAGATCGCAGCGGTTGTCGACGACGCGGCTGTCGACGACGCTGAAGCCACACCGCCGGGTTCGGCGCTCGACTAACACCGGCGCTCGACTAGGAGGCGGCCCTGGCCTTCATGTCCGCACGGATCTCGCGGGGAAGCGAGAACATCAGGTCCTCGGTCGCGGTGCGGACCTCCTCGACGTCTCCGTAGCCGCGAGCGGCGAGAGCGTCGAGAAGATCGCGCACGAGGATCTCCGGCACGGAGGCTCCGGAGCTCACGCCCACGGTCGTCACGCCGTCGAACCACTCGTCGAGCAGCTCGCTCGCCCTGTCGATGCGGTGCGACGCACGCGCCCCTGACTGGAGGGCGACCTCGACGAGGCGCACAGAGTTCGACGAGTTCGCTGAGCCAACCACGATGACGAGGTCGCACTCGGGAGCGAGCTTCTTGACCGCAACCTGGCGGTTCTGCGTCGCGTAACAAATGTCGTCGCTCGGCGGATCCTGAAGCGAGGGGAACCGCTCGCGCAAGCGTCGAACCGTCTCCATGGTCTCGTCCACGGAGAGGGTGGTCTGCGATAGCCACACGACGTTCTCTGGATCGGGCACCTGGATCGTCGCCACCTCGTCAGGCGAGTTCACGATGATCGTGTGCTCCGGGGCCTCGCCTGCGGTACCTTCGACCTCCTCGTGCCCCGCGTGGCCGATGAGGAGGATCGTCTGGCCCTCGCGCGCAAACCTGACGGCCTCCTTGTGCACCTTGGTGACAAGCGGGCAGGTCGCGTCGATCGACACAAGATTGCGCGCATCGGCGGCCTCGCGAACCGCGGGAGAGACCCCGTGCGCAGAGAACACCACGCGAGCGCCTTCCGGCACCTCATCCGTCTCGCTCACGAAGACCGCTCCACGCTCGGTAAGCGTCTCCACCACAAACTTGTTGTGGACGATCTCCTTGCGGACGTAGATCGGCGCCCCGTGCATCTCGAGCGCCTTCTCCACCGCGATCACCGCGCGGTCAACGCCTGCGCAGTATCCACGGGGGGCGGCGAGCAGCACTCGCTTGTCTGTCGCCATGGAGCCCAGTCTACGTGGCACGCTGGTGCCCATGACCGTGCCCGACGCCGATGCCGAACTCCCCGAAGCATCGGCAAGCCTCCCGGCGACGGCTGCGGAGACGACGCGCGAGCGGCCGTGGCCCGTGCGGCACCTTAGCCCCAAGATCGGCGACTACATCTCGAAGATGTCGCCCGTGTGGGTCGAGGGCCAACTCCTCAACGTGCGGCGGTGGAAGCACCTCGTGTTCGTAACGCTGCGGGACACGGACCAGAACATGTCTCTCCGCGCCACGGTGCAGGGCTCGCAGTTCGACGCGCTCGGCCCCGATGTCACCGACGGCTCTCGTGTGGTGCTGTTCGCGCGACCCACCTGGTACCAGCGCGACGGATCGCTCACGCTCGATGCCGAGGAGATCGCCACGGTCGGGCTCGGCGACCTTCTCGCGCGGATCGAGGCGCTCAAGGAGGCGCTCGCGCTCGAGGGACTCTTTGATCGCGAGCGCAAGGTGCCGCTGCCGTTTGTCCCCAATCTCGTGGGCCTCGTTTGCGCCAATCAGGGCGACGCAGAGCACGACGTCATAGAGAACGCGCAGCGGCGGTGGCCGGCCGTGCGATTCGAGATTCGCCGCGTCACTGTCCAGGGAGCACGCTGCGTTCCCGAGACCACCGCGGCGATCCGCGAACTCGACGCGAACCCCGAGGTCGACGTCATCGTGATCGCTCGCGGCGGCGGCTCATTCGAGGACCTCTTGCCGTTCAGTGATGAGTCGCTCGTGCGCGTTGCCGCCGCGTGTGAGACCCCGCTCGTCAGCGCGATCGGTCACGAGAAGGACAGCCCCCTGCTCGACCTTGTCGCCGATTACCGCGCATCAACACCCACCGACGCCGGCAAGCGCATCGTGCCCGACGCCGCTGCCGAGCTCGCGGGAGTTGAGTGGGCGCGCGAGTCGATGGCGCGCGCGGTCCTTGCGGGTGTCTCCCGTGGAGCTCGGGATCTCGCCGCGGTGGCGTCTCGGCCCGTGCTCGCAAGGCCGTCGGCCCTGCTTGCCCCGTACGCGCAAGCGGCGACCGTCCTGCACGATCGCAGCGGTCGCGCGCTGGTGGGGGTGCTGCAGGTCGCTGATGCCAAGGTTCGCGAGGCGGTCGCGTCGCTGCGCGCGCTGAGCCCCCAGGCAACGCTCGATCGGGGCTTTGCGGTGGTGCAGGACGCGAAGGGCCGGGTCGTACGGGATCCCGCGGCTGTCGCCGAAGGCGCGCCGTTGCGCCTTCGGCTTGCGCGCGGCGAACTGGCCGCACGTGCCGTCAAGAAGTCACGACCAAGCGGTCGTGACGCTTAGTTGGGCTGGTTGACCGCTTCGCCGTAGGCGACCTGGCGGCGCCATGCGTTCTTGCGCTCGTAGATCGCCTGCTTCGCCGCACCCGCGTAGTCGCGGTGGAACGAGTGGCTCAACTTCGAGAGGATCGAGTCCGGCGTGGCGGGGTTCTCGATGAGGGCGTAGACGACCTCGGACGACTTGTCCTTGGCCAGGTCCTGGCGCATCTCGATGGGGAGGTCGGCGCGCTGATTGCGCGCAACGCCGGCACGCACCGCAGGGGCGACGTCCTGTGCGAGAAGCAGCAGGGAGGTCAGCGGGGTCGTGGGGCGCTCGGCTACAGCGGCACGAACCTTTGCCTCTTCGGAGCGAGCGAGGGTCGCGAGCTCGTGGTCTGTGAGGTCCGCCGCCAGGACCTTTGTGGCACTCGCGATGGCCGTCTGGCGAGAGTAGTTTTCAGAGAACATTGGGATCACTCCATTGTGAACATGTGAACGTTGTACCCATTGAGAGGGACCAACGTCCTGGTTATGACGCTGTAGTTTGAGGATTGTGTCAGCGAAAGAGATCTCTGCCTACAGTTTTGAGGCCGCACGTGACGAACTTCTCACGATCGTCGCGCGCCTCGAAGCGGGCGACGTAACGCTCGATGAATCACTCGACTTGTGGGAGCGCGGAGAGAAGCTCGCCGCGAGGTGCCAGGAGATTCTCGACGGGGCTCGCGAGCGCATCGCCGCGGTGCGTGGGGTCGACGGGGACGACGGGGACGACGGGGACGACGCAGAGTCTGACGAGGACGGCGAGTGACCGAGCACGCCCTCGTGATCGGCGAGGCGCTTGTGGATGTCGTGGTGCGCGTGGACGGCTCCACCGACGCCCACCCCGGCGGTTCGCCCGCGAATGTGGCGATCGGTCTTGGCCGACTCGGGCGCTCCGTGGAACTGCTCGCGTACCTTGCGGACGACGACAACGGCGCGATAGTGCAGGAGCACCTCGCGGCCTCGCAGGTGACGCTCGCGGCGGGGACTCTCGGCGCCCCGAAGACGTCCGTGGCCACCGCGCGCCTCGACGACAGCGGCGCCGCCAACTACGAGTTTGATCTCGAGTGGGCCATCGCGGACTCCGCGGCGCCGCTGCCGGGGCCGATCGTTGTCCACACCGGGTCCATC
>Ga0247773_1000703_pt1 | contig 12301 bp, 13 predicted proteins | sample UWRJL092311B6_FD_179934 | JGI IMG/M metagenome (GOLD analysis project Ga0247773, IMG submission 179934) | Plant litter microbial communities from Arlington Agricultural Research Station in Wisconsin, United States - UWRJ-L092-311B-6 | ecosystem: Environmental > Terrestrial > Plant litter >...
CCCGCCCTTGCCCCGCGCGTCCCGCCACGCGGACGATTCCGCGTCTTTCCGCGCGGACACTGGATTCTGGCGGTGCGTGGATGATGAGACCCCGCATGCACTTCGCGGGTTTCGCCCCGCCTGTAAGCGTTTGCGCCAGAGTTGTAATGGTTTTGTCGGCCCCGCCCATCGCGGACGATTCCGGCCCCATCCGCGCGCCGTCGATCCAGGACGTGGCTCACGACGATCTCGCCTGCCCGGCCACGGCACGGCGACGACGCGCCGGCCGTTCTCCGGCTGGACTCGATCGCATCCGGTGGGTGGACACGCCAACGCCGGCCTCACCCTTTGCTCGGGGTCGGCCGCGGACCTCGCGAGCAGCCTCGCGCGGTGTGCGAGGCTTCCCGTGGTCGTCGCCGTGGCGTTGAGCGCCCGGCCCGCGATCTCCGGCGCGAAGGAGGTGCGGGCCAGACGCGGCTGCGTGAGGGATGCGCGCCCGGAGGGCCGGGAAGCCGCCGCGCGTGCATCTTCGGCCGGTGGAGGCGCGGGGAAGCATGGCGCGGCGGGGGCCCGGCGCCGTTGGCAATGGCGGTATCGTTGCCTACGGCGCGCGCAGCCCGGTTCGGCGCCTCGGCGCCGAACACGCCCGAACCCCGCGGTTCGTCCGTCGATTCCGCCTGGCGAAACACCGCCGCGAGCCGTCCCGTGCGCGTCCCATGCGGACCACGAGACGGCGCCCCCGGATTGCGCGTTGGAGACGGGGCGCGTAGCATCCGGAGCTTTCGCCCCAACTGAACCCCCCGACCGCCGACCGATGCCGCACACCCCGGGTTTGCTGGACGTGCCCGATTCGCGCTCCTTCACGCTGCGCCGCGTGGCCCAGCGGCTGCTGAACGCCCAGCGCGTCGTTCTCACCACGCACGTGAACTCCGACGGCGACGGGTGCGGGAGCGAGGCGGCGGTGGCCGCGTGGCTCGAGGGGAACGGGGTGGAGGCCACCATCGTGAACCCCACCGAGTTCCCGCAGACCTTCCGCTTCCTGCTGCACCGGCAGGACGTGGTGGCCGAGCTGGGCACCCCCGACGCCGAGGCGGCGATGGACGCCGCCGACCTGTTCCTGGTGCTGGACACCAGCGAGCCGCAGCGCGTGGGCGACCTGGCCGCGCGCCTGCCGCGCGAGCGGACGCTGGTGGTGGACCATCACCCCGCCGGCCGCGAGGTGGTGGGCGACACCGCCGTGCAGGACCCCTCGGCCGCGGCCACCGGCGAGATGGTGTACGACCTGATCACCGTGAGCGGCGACGAGGTGCCGGCCGCCGCCGCGCTGGGCGCGTACGTGGCCCTGGTGAGCGACACCGGGAGCTTCCGCTACAGCAACACCACGCCGCGCGCCCACGCCGTGGCGGCCGACCTGCTGGGCCGCGGCATCGACCCCGAGGTGGTGTACCGCCGCCTGTTCGCCACCGCGCCGCTGCGCCGGCTGGAGCTGCTGCGCGAGGCGCTGGCCACCCTCAGCTTCGACGAGGAGGTGGGGCTGGCGTGGATGCTGGTGACGCGCGAGACCGCCGACCGCCTGAACGCCGACGGCGAGGACTTCGACGGGCTGATCGAGCACGCGCGCTCGATCGCCGGCACCGAAGTGGCGCTCCTCTTCCGCGAGACGGAGGATGGGAAGACCAAGATCTCGTTCCGCTCCAACGGCCACGCCGACGTGAACCGCCTGGCCCGCCAGTTCGGCGGCGGCGGCCACGTGAAGGCCGCCGGCGCGCTGGTGGACGGCCCCGCCGAGAAGATCGCCCCGCCCGTGATCGCCGCCGTGCGCGACGCCCTTCGCGGGTAGGCGCCTCCCGCCCGGCGGAATCGCTGGATCGAACTACGAACGACGAGGGGCGCGCCAGCGGATGGCGCGCCCCTCGTTTCAATCTTTCCCGGCCCGCCGGCGGTTCAGTCGCCGTACGGGTGGGCCTTGGCGTAGTTGTGTGCGGTCCACGCGCTGATGATGTGGAAGATCCACCCCAGCGTGCCGGCGCTCCCGATCCACAGGCCGGGGGTGACGATGAACCAGAAGATGGCGCGCAGGATCTTGCCGTTGTACAGCTGCCCCAGACCGGGGATCAGCAGGCTCAGGACCGCGGCCGTGCCGGGATTGCGATAGCTCGCCATCGTTCATGCTCGGGTCGGGGGTCGTGCTCCGGCGCGGCCGGAGATGCTTGGACACGAGACCATACGTCGGCGCGCGCCGCAGGTTTCAAAACAGCGGTGCTAGGTGCGTGAGTGCGTGAGTGCGTGAGTGCGTGAGTGCGTGAGTGCGTGAGTGCGTGGGCGAGGAACGCGAATACGGCGGGCGCCGCACCGGGCACCCGCCGTTCCGCACCTAGCACTCAAGCACCTAGCACTCAAGCACCTAGCACTCAAGCACTATTCTTCGAGATACGTATACCCGTCGAGCCCCGCCACGTAGTCGGCGATGAAGGTGTTGGCCTCCACGCGCTTGAGCTTGGCGTTCTGCACCTTGCGGCGGAAGGTGGCGACCAGGTCCTGCGCGTTGAACTGCACGTAGTTCAGCACCTCGGTCACGGTGTCGCCGTGCACCAGGTCGCCGATCTCGTAGCCGTCGTTCTCGTTGAGCCGCACGTGCACGGCGTTGGTGTCGCCGAACAGGTTGTGCAGGTCGCCCAGGATCTCCTGGTAGGCGCCGGTCAGGAAGATGCCCAGGACGTAGCTCTCGCCGAAGCGGAAGGGGTGCAGCTCCAGGCTGGGCTTGGCGCGCTTCCACCCGGTGAAGTGGTCGATCTTGCCGTCGCTGTCGCAGGTCATGTCCTGCAGCGTGCCGCGGCGGGTGGGCTCCTCGTCCAGCCGGTGGATCGGCATGATGGGGAAGAGCTGGTCGATCGCCCAGCTGTCGGGGAGCGACTGGAAGAGCGAAAAGTTGCAGAAGTACCGGTCGATCAGCACCGCCTCGAGCTCGGGGAGGATGTCGTCGTACTCCTCGGGATCCTCGGCCGCGAGCACGGCCACGCGGTTCATGATCGCCAGCCAGGTGCGCTCGGCCGCCGCGCGCTCGCGCAGCGTCATGGTTCCCGCGTTGAACGCCTGCTGCGTCTGCTCCTTGGCGAACGCGGCGTCGTGGTACACCTCGCGCAGGTTGCGCGAGGTGACCTCGCGGTAGGTGGCGCCCAGCTCCTGCACCAATGCGTGGTCGTCGTCCGTGGCCTCGTCCACCACGTCGGGGGCCTGGGTCTCCAGGTCCACCACGTTGATCAGCAGCAGCGCGTGGTGCGCGGTCAGCGCGCGGCCGCTCTCGCTGATCACGTGCGGCATCGGCACCTCGTTCTCGCGCGATGCCTCGGCCAGCGCGTACACGATGTCGTTGGCGTACTCCTGGATGGAGTAGTTCACGCTGGCCTGCCGCACCGAGCGGCTGCCGTCGTAGTCCACCCCCAGCCCGCCGCCCACGTCCACGTACCGAACGTCCACCCCCAGCTGCCGCAGCTCCACGTAGTACCGCGCGACCTCGGCCATCCCCTGCTTGATGTTGCGGATGTCGGGGATCTGCGAGCCCAGGTGGAAGTGGATCAGCTTGAGCGCGTCGAGCTTGCCGGCGCCCTCGAGCTTCTCCAGCACCTTCACCAGCTGCGCGGAGTTGAGGCCGAACTTGCTCTTCTCCCCCGCGCTCTCGCTCCACTTTCCCGAGCCGGCGGTGGAGAGCTTGATGCGCACGCCGATGGTGGGCTCGATCTCCATCTCGCCCGCCACGCGGAGGATGGTGTCGACCTCGCTGATCTTCTCCACCACGATCAGCACCTGGTGCCCCAGCCGCTGCCCCATCAGCGCCAGGCGGACGTACTCCTCGTCCTTGTAGCCGTTGCACACGATCAGGTGGTCGGTGCGCTCGGTGAGCGCCAGCACGGCCATCATCTCGGGCTTGCTGCCGACCTCCAGCCCCACGCCGTAGGGCCGGCCATATTCCGCGATCTCCTCCACCACGTGCCGCTGCTGGTTCACCTTGATGGGGTACACGGTGGTGTAGCCCCCGTCGTAGGCGAACTCCTTGATGGCGTTTCCGAACTTCTCCGCCAGCGTCTGCACGCGGGTGCGCAGGATGTCGCTGAAGCGCAGCAGGAGCGGAAGCCCGATCCCCTGCGCCTGCATGTCTACCGCGAACTCGTACAGGTCGATGCCGCGCGCCTTGTCGCGCGTGGGGTGCACGGTCACGTGCCCCTTCTCGTTCACGCCGAAGTAGCCGATCCCCCACCCCTCGACGTTGTACAGCTCGACGGAATCGTCGATGGTCCACTTGCTGGCGATCTTGGCCTCCTGTAGCCCGGCGTAAGTGGTTCTGAAGGGCGATGATAATGCGGCCCTCGCCCCCGCCGCGAAAGTGGCGGGGCGGGGGAAGCCCCACCGCGCGAACCGGCGAGCGTCAAAACCGTGCCACCCCGTCTCCATCTCCTCCGGCTGCCGGCGCGGATCCTCCGCGGCGCGACGATCCCACCCGGCACCCATCGCCCGCCGCGCGCAGCCTCGCGGCTGTTCGCGAGGCTTCGTGCCCTCCATGGCCGGCGGGTTCACCCGCTGGAGCACCGCCGGTTGCCCCAAGGAGCCTCGCGGCGGTTGGCGAGGCTTCGTGCCGTTCCGCTCTCGCGGGTTCACCCGCCCCTCGCGCATCCTCCTGCGTCGCGACGGTGCCATCCCGCACCACGGTCGGCCGCGCGCAGCCTCGCGGCTGTTCGCGAGGCTTCCCGTGGCTGTAGCCGTGGCTTCAGCCGCCCCTCTCGGACGATGCCGGCCAGGCCCGACCGCCACCGTGCGAGCGGCGCTCCCCACCCGCTCCGCCTTGAATGGCGCCTCTCCCGGCGCTAGGTTCCGCCCGCGGAACGACCACCCACGGAATCCCCAGCCCAGCCCGGTGTAGATGTACCGCCGTCCCGACTTCACGCAGCCCCGCTTCCAGAACGCCCCCGACGCCCGCTGGGCCCCCGCGCCGGCCGACGGCGTGCTCCCCGAGGGCTTCTTCGCGACCACCAACCTCCCCACCTACGTCCGCGTCGGCGGGGAGTGGAAGCTGCCGCGCGAGCCGCGGATGGATTCGGCGCTGGTGCTGGACCCCGACGGCGTGCCGCGCGTGCTGGAGGGCCGCTACGTGCGCCGCGGGCAGCAGGTGGCGATGGGCTTCGCCGAAGACGGCGCCGAGGGGATCTTCGTGCACGCCGCCGGGCTGATGGGCGACCCCGACATGGGCCCCGAGGGCGAGTTCAAGTTCATGTCCAGCGAGGTCAGCCGCGAGAAGCCGACCGACTATCCCGAGATGGCGCGCATCCTGGTCGACGAGAAGGAGCGCGGCGGGCACGTGATCTGGGTGGTGGGCCCGGCGGTGCTGCACTCGCGCGGGCGCGACACGCTGGCCTGGTTCGTCAAGAACGGCTACGTGGGCGTGCTCTTCGGCGGCAACGCCGTGGCCGTGCACGACATCGAGGCCGCCACCATGGGCACCACGCTGGGGATGAACAACCGCGGCCACCCCATGGAGGGCGGCCACTCGTTCCACATGCGCGCCATCAACCGTGTCCGCGCGGCGGGGTCGATCCAGGCGGCGGTGGAGCAGGGGATCATCGAGGGCGGGATCATGCACGCGGTGGTCACCAGCGGCGTCCCCTTCGTGCTCACCGGCTCCATCCGCGACGACGGGCCGCTCCCGGACACCATCACCGACGTGGTGGCCGGGCAGGAGGCGATGAAGGTGCACACCCGCCGCGCCACGGGGGTGATCATGATCGCCACCGCGCTGCACTCCATCGCAACCGGCAACATGCTCCCCTCGTACGTCTATCGCGAGGAAACCGGCGAGGTGCGGCCGCTCACCACCATCTGCGTGGACAGCAGCGAGTTCGTGGTGAGCAAGCTCAAGGATCGTGGCACGCATCAGGCATTCGGGGTGATCACCAACGCGCAGGACTTTCTGCACGTTCTGCGGCATTACGTGGAGGTGGAGGCCGCCAGCCGCCTCCCCGCCGCCGCCAGTTGAGGACACTCGCCGTCCGCGGTTCTGGACAGCGGAGTTCCGCGAAAAAGCGTTTGGGCGGATGAGGATCGCGACAGGCGCGCAGGCGAGACGAACCGCTTGCACGCCGGGCGGGTCCAGCAGAAATTCGGTGTACGGGAGCGTCTAACGGACGTTCGACAGGGGTGACGGCGCCGCGTGGCCCGTCGTCCCATACGGGAGCGGCGGCTTCGGCCGGCGCTCGCGGTGCAGAGGTGAATTCCGCGTCATCGTTCCGCAGGTCCCCATCTCCAGAGCTCGGCAGACGCCATGGACGCGCCGATCCTTCCTCGAAGCCCCCGTTTCCGGCGAATCGCCTTCGCCGCCGCGGCCGCGCTTTGCATCGCGCCGGCGGCGCGGGCGCAGGCCCTTCCCGCCGCCCTCGATCTTCGCGTGGTCGACGGCGAGACCGGCGCGCCGCTGGCCGGCGCCTCGGTGCGGCTGGACGGCATTCCGCGCGGCACCAGCGACGCCAACGGGGTGCTGCGCCTGTCGCCGCTGGGCGCGGGCCGGCACCTGCTGCAGGTGGGGATGCTCGGCCGCCAGCCCGTGGCGCCCGAGGTGAGCCTGGTCCCGGGCGGCGCGCTGGCGCTGGACGTGATCCTGGAGCCCGGCGACGTGGCGCTCCCGCCGATCTCGGTGGTCGCGCGGCTGCGCAACCCCAACGAGGGGATCGGCGGCGGGGACGCCGGCGATGCGGGGATGCGCGAGCGCGAGGCGCTGCTCGCCGCGCTGGAGGTGCACGCGCGCGCGGTGACGGAGCTCTCCTCGCCGGTGCGCGACCCGGTGGTGCCGCAGGTGCGCGGCCGCCTGCTGGCCGATCCCACGGGTGAGGCCGGCACCGGAGACGGCGACGACGCCTGCATCCCCGATCTCTTCGTGGACGGCGTGGCGGTGGAGTACAGGGGCGCCGTCTACCTGGGCGACCTGGCCCAGGCCGAGCACGACCCGCGCGACGGCCCGCCCGAGTTCGGCGCCGTGACCAGCAAATGCGGCGCGATCCTGATCTGGACCACCGACCGCTGACCATCACCCGCGCCGGGCCTCGCCGCCCGGCGCGCCGCGTTTGGGGATCCCGCGGGCTCCGCGCGACGATCCGCATCTCCGGGCAGGACATAGCTTCCCCTCGCGGCTATATTCCCGCGTCTCGTTGGACCCGACCCGCGTCTCCCCCGCACCCGACGGATGCTGCCGCCGCTCCCGAACCCGCCCAGGGACACGCAGAACCCGCATCTCGGCGCGGCGCTGCAGGCCGCGGCCGCGCGGATCCCGCCCGCGCGCGTGGCGCAGGCGTGGATCTTTCCGCCGCGGCAGGTGGCCGCGCGCGAGACCGGGCTGGCCGTTCTCGTCGTCAGGCCCGAGGACGCGGCGGACCCGCGGCGCACCATCTGGACGCTGCGCTACGAGGTGGAGACTGGGAAAGGGGGCCGCGCCACGCGCGCCGACACGCTCGACGAGCAGGGAACCGTGCCGCCCGACCGGGTGGACCGCATCGTCCAGGGGGTGATCCAGCGGCTCGAGGCGGAGAGCGACGCCCCCGACATCCGCGAGCTCGACGGCGGCGTGGAGGCGTGGCGCGCGCTGCTGGTGGAGCTGGGCGCGCCGCCGCCGCCGGTTGACGCGGTGAATCGATAATCATTATCGTTATCGCTCGCCGGGAGTGGATCCCGGTGCCGCGAACTTTCCAGGAGAGCCTGATGTCTGCCCACGCGATCGCGCCCAACTCGCCGTACCTGCCGCTCTTCCGGCGCTACCTGCGCCAGCAGGGGCTGCCGGTTACGCCGCAGCGCGAGGTGGTGGCCGACGTGGTGTTCGGCAGCCGCGAGCACCTGTCGGTGGAAGACATCGAGGCACGGCTGAAGGGGCGCGGCGAGCGCATCGGCAAGGCCACCATCTACCGCACCATGGAGATCCTGGTGCGCAGCGGGCTGGTGGAGGACCACGACTTCGGCGACGGCTTCAAGCGCTACGAGCACCTGTTCGGCCATCAGCCGGTGCACGAGCACCTGGTGTGCACGCACTGCCGCGGCGTGGTGGAGTTCGAGCGCCCCGAGATCCGCCGCATCCAGGACGAGGTCGCCGCCGCCCACGGCTTCCAGGCCACCCGCCACCGCCTGGAGATCTACGGCCTCTGCGCCGACTGCCAGCAGCAGGGCGTGACCGTGAAGTACCAGGGGCTGGCCTGCCCCGCGCTGGACGTGGCCTGACGGTTCGTCGCAACGGAAACACCGAGGCGCCACCGCGAGATTCGCGGCGGCGCCTTTTCTTCGGCCGTTCTGGAGCTCAGGAGCTGGGGCAGCCGACCAGGGCGTTGGTGCCCGAGACGCCCTTGATGACGGTGAACTCGTCGTCATTGGCGTCGAACACGGTCAGGTACAGCGTCTTGTTGCCGATCTCGTACACCGGCGAGGTGAAGGTGGAGTTGCGCCCCGCCTGCTGGTACCACGCCGACCAGAAGTAGCGGTATGGCGGCGTGCCGCCCGTGACCACCGCTGTCCAGGTGCACGTGTGGTTCAGCTGCACCTGCGAGGGGCCGCTGATGGTTGCGCCCAGCACGTCGTGCCGCGGTTGCGACGGCGACCGGGCGGCGGTCGGCTCGCGGCCGCAGGCGGCCAGCAGCGCGAGGACGGCCAGTACGGCGGCGGGCTTGGTACGGTGCATGATGGCTCCGGGGCGAGAAGGTTCCGCCGGCGTGGGCGGCGCGTCGGGGCCGGCGTGCCCGTTTGCACGCCGCGACGGGCTCAATCTCGTTATCCGTCGCGGGGTGTGAAGGGCGCGGGTGCGAGGCCGGTGAATTCCGTCGTGAACCATTCATCCGGCGGAGCAAGGCGTCTGCGCCCGCGGGGCACGGCCCGATCGATTCGACCGCGGAGCACGCGAGGGGCGCCACCGCGAGAACTCCGCGGCGGCGCCCCTCTTCCGTGTGTGTCGCTGGCCGTCCGCCCGGGGTCCGGACCCGGGGACCCACCTCCGGCTACGCTGGCGGGACCGCAGATCCACGCCGGGACGCCGGGGTGATCCGGCTCAGCACTGCGGGTTGCTGTACGTGCCCTGCACCGTCTTGTTCATGGAGATGGTGTTGGAGGCGGCGTCGGTCACCTCCATGTGGATGGTGTGGGTGCCGAGCGACACCGTCCAGCGGATGTCCGACGGGCTCTCGGGGATGTGCGACACCTCGAAGCCATCCACCTCGAAGTAGTAGGTGTACGGCGCCACGCCACCCGACGGCGCGGCGCCCCAGGTGCAGGTGTGGCCGGGGGTGCCGCTGGGGGGGCCGATGATCCACATGGTGAGCGGGTCGGTGTCGTGGCGGGCGGTGGCCGGGGTGCGCGCGCTGGTGGGATCGCCGCCGCAGGCGGCGAGGAGCGCGAGCGCGGTCAGTGCGGCGGCTGGCTTGAAACGAGGCATGGTGACTCCCGAGCGAGAAGGGTTACGCCGGTGTGGGCGGCGTGTCGCGCGGCGTGCCTCTTTGCACGCGGCGACGATCTCAATCTCCCCCCGCTCGGCCCAGCGGGTGAACGGCCCGGGTGTGAAGCCGGCGAATCCTGCCGCGAGCCAGATGTTTGGTGGTGCCGGGTGGCGGCTCCGGCCGCGCCGGGCTGGACCCGCGGGCGGGCGAGGCGCTAGCATGTCGGGCGTCGCCCGGCGCGCCGCACCCGGCCGATCACACCATCCGTGCGGTCTTCCTTCTCCCGTGTTCTCCTTCTTCTTCGCTTCGAGTCCGATGCCCATCGAAACTCCCGCCCCCGCCTCGTCCGGCGGCGTGCCTCGCGGCCGCCAGCGCATCGGCGGCGCGTTCATCGCGCTCCTCTCCGCGGCCTTCGTCGCGTGGACATGGTTCACCGCGCTCAACCGTGGCTACTACTATCCCAAGGCCGCGATGATCTTTCCCGCGTTCCTGGTGATCGGCGTCGCCCTGCTGCTGATCCCCGGCTACCGCGAGGAGCGCATCGCCCGCGGCGAAGACGTGTCGCGGCTGCAGGGCGCGCAGCTGATCACCCCGCGGTGGTGGGCGGTGCTCGCCATGGCGCTCGCGGCCGGCGCCGGCAACTGGATCGCCCTGGGGATGGGATGAGGACGGGCGAGAGCGCCACCATCCTCTGGCGGCGGGTGGACCATCCGGGGCACGAATCGGCCCGCCTCTCGGAAGATGGAACGGGATGGACGCTCGCCGGCACCGCCGTGTTCGCGCACGAGGGCCAGCCCTGCCGCCTGGATTACCGCATCGCCACGGACGCGGCGTGGCGCACGCGCTCGGCGAGCGTCGCCGGCTGGGTCGGCGCGCGTACGATCGATGTCGCGATCGAGGTGGAGGACGCGGTCTGGCGGCTGAATGGCGCGGCGTGCCCGCAGGTCGGGGGGTGCATCGACGTGGACCTCAACTTCAGCCCCTCCACCAACCTCCTCCCCATCCGCCGCCTCGCCCTCGCCGTCGGCGCCGAGGCGGAGGTGCGCGCCGCGTGGCTGCGTTTCCCCGGCTTCGAGCTGGAGCCGCTCGCTCAGCACTACCGGCGGACCGGCGACTTCGCGTATCGCTACGAGAGCGCCGGCGGCGCCTTCGTGCGAGACCTCACGGTGGACGCGGCGGGGTTCGTGGTTGGCTACCCGGGGCTGTGGGAGGCGGAAGATCCCGTGAGCCTGCGGCGGTGCAAGGGCGAGCAGTAACGGCAGAGAGGATCGGAGCATGCGAGTGCTTGACTGCTCTGCCCGGTGGGGAACATCGTGAAGGCTCGAACGCACGGAACGCACGTTCGCGGAGGAAGGCAGGTCGCTGGAGCAGGAAATCTCGACCTGCCGGGCCAAGCTCCCGGAGCTGGCACCCCATGAAGGCAAGCGCGTTCTCGTCCACGGGAATGACATGATCGGAACATTCACGAGCTACGGGGACGCGCTGCGCATGGGCTGTCGCGAGTTCGGGCTCGATCCGTTCCTGGTGAAGCAGGTGCAGAGCATTAACCAGGTATCGTTCGTCTCGCGCGTACTCACCACGCCGCTCGCGAGCTGACGCGTGGCTCAGCTCACTCTCCCGCTCGATCCCGCGAACGGGCCGGTTCTCGCGGCACCCATAGGCGTCAGTCTCGCGCGCCGAGACGCTTTGATGACTGCCGGCCGGCCGATTCCGAACGGAGCCAGCATGCGCGCGCGGTGCGAGCAGCTCGTGCGTCGACCCGGGCATTCTCGCGTCACTCGGGCTCACGCCGACCGGGTCCGTGACTGTTCACACCCCTTCGACCGGGAACGCGCCCCACACGGCGGAACGGTTCGATGTGAGTATCATCGTTTCCGGGAACGGATTCGCACCACGCGCCGGTCGTGATCCCCGCTGCCGCCGTTCTCTCCGCCAATCTGACGTTGCAGGGGATCGATGCGTCGATTGGGCGGGACAACCCTCGTGACTGCATCCTCTACGACGGATCGATGGGGCTCTTCACGCTCGCATTCAAGATCCTGCTGGCCACCGGTGATCGAGCCCTCCCCAGCGTTGCTGCACGGCTGCACTCCCCTTGATCCGCTGCGCATGCCAAGGACGCGCTTTCACCATCTCGCCCACTCGAATGGTCTTCAACTCGACGCGCCGTGGCTGACGCTCACGGCGGGTGGGTATGCGGCGACCGCGCTCGTCGCCAATCACGACTGCCTGTTCGGAGAGGTGGGCTCACTGGCGCCGCTGCTGGCGGTCTACGTCGTCTCGTGCGCGGCGTTCGCGTGGCGCGCCGGGGGGCCATGGATGCACGCGGCGATGGTGCACGCGGGGGCGGCCGTGATCGCCGGGATGGTCGTGGCGCTCATCGCCGAGCTCGTTGCGAAAACGTTGTTCCTCGCGTGCCCGAGTCGCCCGGGGATGGAGTTCGCCACGCTGTGGTATCCCAGCATGACCTACTCGCGGGTGTTCCTGGCGTACTTCGCCCCGATCCTGCTGGCCGCCGCGATCGCGCCGGTGATCGGCTGGCCATTCCGCGCGCTCCGTGACGCCGCGCGGGGCCGAACCGCACACGGCCACGCGGTCCTCCCCTCTGCACCGGCGAGCGGAAAAGGGATACGGTGATGGAGCGCTGATCCGGTCTCCCGCTCCGGCGCCTCGCCGCCGATACTCACACGCGCCTGGGAGGCGCACGCGGGCGCCTCTAGCCCGCGTGGCGCGGGGGCGAGGGGGAAACGGGCTTCGGGGCTGGACGTTACGGGAGATTTTCGCTATTTTACAAGGCTGTCGCGGAACCGCGGGCACCTCGTGAGGGGCGCCCGTGTTTCTTTGTTGTTCGAGCGGCTCACAACGATTTTTTT
>Ga0247773_1000706_pt1 | contig 12272 bp, 10 predicted proteins | sample UWRJL092311B6_FD_179934 | JGI IMG/M metagenome (GOLD analysis project Ga0247773, IMG submission 179934) | Plant litter microbial communities from Arlington Agricultural Research Station in Wisconsin, United States - UWRJ-L092-311B-6 | ecosystem: Environmental > Terrestrial > Plant litter >...
GGTATCGAGCGCCAGGTCGTTGCCGACCATGGTGATGCGATGCAGGTCGGTCGGCCCGTTGCCGATAAGCATCGCGCCTTTCAGGGGGGCGCCGAGCTTGCCGTTCTCGATCTTGTAGGCCTCGGTGCACTGGAACACGTATTTGCCCGAGGTGATGTCGACCTGGCCGCCGCCGAAATTCGCGGCGTAGATGCCGTTCTTCACGGACGCCAGAATCTCGGCCGGGTCGCGCTGTCCCGCCAGCATGTAGGTGTTGGTCATGCGCGGCATCGGCACATGGGCATAGCTCTGGCGGCGGCCGTTGCCGGTCGGCTTCATGTTCATCAGCCGCGCGTTCTGGCGGTCCTGCATGTAGCCGACCAGGATACCGTCCTCGATCAGAACGGTGCGGTTGGTCGGGGTGCCCTCGTCGTCAATTGAAAGTGATCCGCGCCGCGACGCCATGGTGCCGTCGTCCACCACCGTGACGCCCTTGGCCGCGACCTGCTTGCCCATCAGCCCGGCAAAGGCCGAGGTCTGCTTGCGGTTGAAGTCGCCCTCGAGCCCGTGGCCGACCGCCTCATGCAGCATCACGCCGGGCCAGCCGGCGCCCAGCACCACGTCCATCTCACCGGCGGGGGCGGGAACCGATTCCAGATTGACCAATGCTTCGCGGATCGCGCCGTCGGCGGCCTCGCGCCATGCCTTGGTCTCGATGAAGCGGGCATAGCCCTCGCGGCCGCCATAGCCCTTGCTGCCGCTCTCCTGCCGGTCGCCCTGGCCGGCAACGACGGAAATATTGACCCGCACCAGCGGGCGGATGTCGCGATAGCTCTCGCCGTCGGGGCGCAGGATCTCCACCACCTGCCAGGTGGCGCCCAGGCTGATGGAAGCTTGCCGCACCCGCGGGTCCTTGTCGCGCACATAGGCGTCGATCTCGGCCAGCAGTTTCACCTTGGCTTCAAACCCGGGCCCATCCAGCGGATTCTCATCGCCATAAAGCCGCACATTGGTATGCGCCGGCGCTGCGGCCAAATTCCCGCTATAGCCGCCGCGCACGGCCGCCACCGCATCCGCCGCGCGGATCAGCGCCGGCAGCGAGACGTCCGAGGAATGCGCGTAGCCAACCGCATCGTCCTTGACGGCGCGAAGCCCGAACCCCTGCGAAGTGTCGTAAGTCGCCTGCTTCAGCCGGCCGTTGTCGAAGCCGAGCGCCTCGGTCTGCCCATACTCCAGAAACAATTCACCATCATCGGCGCCCTCAAGCCCCCGTGTGATCTCGCGACGGACGGCATCGCGGTCGAGATTGGCGCGGTCGAGGAGGGAGGTTGTGGGGTTCATGGGAGTGTTCCGTTGCGTGTCAGGAAACATCCAAGATAGTCTTTTGCCGACGGAGTTGCGAGGGGGCCGATATTGCCGGTCACCCGATATTGAGGGCAGTCGTGGCCGATATTTTCGTCAGTTATACGTCCCAAGACCGGGAATGGGCGTTCTGGATCGGAAAGGAATTATTACGGCTTGGCCATGCGCCGCACGTGCACGAGTGGGAGATTTCGGGGGGCGGCGACATCGAGGCGTGGATGGAGGAGCGCCACGACAATGCGGAGCACATTCTATGCGTTGTCAGCGACGCCTACCTGAAAGCGCCCCATTCGAGCCGTGAGCGCCGCTCCGCGCAATGGGCGATCGATCGCCCCAATTTTGCGCTGCCAGTGTTTGTTGAAGACTGCAAGGCGCGCAGCCTGTTTGCCAATATTAAGCGATGCGATCTCCACGGGCTTTCCGAGCACGATGCCCGCTTGCGATTGGAAGCTTTTCTAACGCCGGCTGCAATGCCAGCCGGCTCCATGATATTCCCCGGTGTCAACAAAGCAAAAAGCACCAGCATTGGAACCATAGCTTCAGGCCCAGCGAGCTTTCCCGGCCGCGCCTATGCACTTTCCAATATTCCCATCACCGTCCCCCGGCATTTCCTCGGTCGCGACAGCGATCTTGCAGCGATCGATGCCGCGTTGAGACAGGGCGACGGTCGCGCTGCGGTCACGGCTCTGCACGGCTTGCGCGGCGTCGGCAAGACGACACTTGCTGCTGCCTATGCCGAGCGGCACCGTGCCGATTACAGCGTAACTTGGTGGATAAAGGCTGAAACTGACACGACGATGCGTGCCGACCTTGTTGGATTGGGCGTCCAATTGGGTTGGGTTGCCGTTGATGCTTCGGAAGAGCGGGCCATGGAAACAGTGCTCGGGCGGTTGCGCGCCGGGGCAGAAGAAATTTTGCTGATTTACGACAATGCCATAGGTCCCAAGGAACTGGCCAGGTTCTTGCCACGCGGTGTGGGGCCGCGGATTATCGTCACGTCCAATGCGCCAAATTGGGGAGCTGTCGCAGCCCCAGTCGAAATTGAGGTATGGCCAAGAGACGTCGGGGCAGATTTCCTTGTGGCGCGCGTAGGCCGGCAGGCCGAACGCAACGTCGCGCTCGAACTGTCCGAAGCGCTTGGAGGCTTGCCCCTCGCTCACGAACAGGCGGCGGCATATTGCGAACGATTGGGCATGCCGCTTTCCAACTACGCAACGAAGTTCGCAGATGAGCCTGGCAAGTATCTTGATGACGTCGGCAATGCACCTGAGCAGTATCACAACGGATTGACGGTCTCGAAAACTTTCGCGCTTGCGATCGACGAGGCCGTAAAGCGACATAAGGCGGCAGAAGCGCTGATTGCCTATGCTGCCCTACTTGCACCCGAACCAATCCCACTGTTCCTGTTTGCGGAGGGACGCCACAAGTTCAGCGAACCGTTTGCTTCCGCGCTTGCCGGAGATGGCCTCGATGAAGCGATCGGAGCATTGCGAGCTTTTGCGCTGGTTGATCGCGAGCCGATCCCAGACGAGCGCGACCCGTCGATTATTACCGACACGATCCGCCTGCACCGTCTGGTGCGCGACGTCGCTGCGTTGGTGCGGGACGCCGCTGCGATGGGACAGGGCACATGGCGGTCGCAGGTTCGTCAGGAATTGCTGCAGTGTCTCTCTGCTGTGTACCCGGCGGATGTCCTCCGTGATCCAGATACTTGGGCTAGGGCGCGTCGACTTGATGCAATCGCAGTGGATTTGACGTCCGAAGACAGCTTTCTGGGAGAAGGCGCTAAGTCCGCACAGATATACGTCATGAGACAGCTCGCGAAATATCGCGTTAAGGTTCTAGCCGACTACGGGAGCGCTCGATCTATTTTGTGTCGCGCGCTAGTGATCGGTAAGAGTTTAGGTCCAGAACATCCCAGTGTTGCAGCTATCCTGAATACTTTTGCCGGCCTTTTGGAGGCTGAAGGAAACCTTCGCGAAGCTTGCGTACACTGCGAACAGGCGTTGGCAATTAGAGAGAGGGTGTTGGGTCTAGATCATCCAGACACTGCCGAGACTCTCACCGATCTGGGTTATCTTTCGCAGGAGCTTGAGGATCTTCCTAAAGCGCAGCTATCTCTAGATCGCGCTTTGGCAATTCACGAGAAAATCGAGACCCTGCATCCTAATACAGCAATGAACCTCGCAAATACAGCGATGAACCTAGATAACCTAGGCTTCCTAATGCAAAGGAAAGAGAATTTCAAAGAAGCTCGGCTCTACCATGAGCGGGCTCTCGCGATTCGCGAAAGGTCATTGAAGCCCGGGCATCCGAATATTGCGATCAGTCTAAACAATCTTGGGAGTGCTCTCGATGGGCTTAGAGACCTAGCTGGAGCGCGCAAATGCTATGAAGAAGCATTGGCGATCCAAGAGAAAACGTTTGGTTTCGACCATCCCGACACGGCCACGACCGTCAACAACATTGGACATCTCCTGCACATGCACGGAGAGTTCTCGGGCGCGCGTCAGTATTACGAGCGTTCATTGGCGACCCGCGAGAAGTTGCTGGGGTTGGAGCATCCTGACACCGCTACGAGTCTGAGTAACATCGGCGTCTTATTGGATGTGCAGGGGAACTTCGCTGAGGCCAAGCCGTATTTTGAAAGAGCGCTGTTAATTTACCAGAAGTTGGACTCATCCAGCCCGGATACGGCGGAGACCCTCTACAACTTAGGAAGCCTGCAAAATGCTCAAGGCAAGTTCTCCGAAGCCCGCTTAAGCTATGAGCGCTCACTCGGCATCTATGAGAAGGTCCTCGGCTCTACTGATTCCGAGACTGTTTCAGTAGCGGAAGAATTTGCGGCCGTGCTTGTTAGCCTGGAACTGCCAACCGAGGCTGCCGCCATCCGTCGGAAATTTGGAATCGAGAACGAAGATTAAGGGCGCAGCTTCCCGGTATTACGGCAGCTTGTCATACCCCTCGCCGATCCCGTTCAGGCTGAGCGGAAACCCGATCCCCTCTTCCGGCGTCTCGAAAATAATGAACGTCGCCGTCTTGGCGGTTCGCAGCTGCCCGAGCAGCTTCTCGTCCATCACCACCTCGGCCACGCAGCCATTGGGCAGGCAGCGGACGAAGCCGGCCCGCCCCACATCCTGGTTGTCCAGCTTCAGCCCCAGCCCCGACGGCAGCAGCACGCCCAAGGGCGCCACCACCCGCATCAGCTTGCTCTTCTGGTCGGCGGTTTTCAGCACGATCACGGTGAGGCCGGCGTTGGAACGGTCTTCGGCGACCACGCTCTGGATCAGGGCGCATTGCTCGCCCTGGGCGCCGGGCGGGGTGTCGCAGCGGATCTGCCAGTCGCCATGGACCGAGCGCACCGCGCCCTGGGCGCTGGCCGCCTGGGTCAGGCCGAGCAGGAAGGCGGCGGCGAGCAGACCGCCGAGCCAGCGGGCCGGTTCCAGGCCCAATCCCATCTGACGCATTCCCGTTTGATGTTTCGAGCGCCCCATCCGGGTCGATCCTCTTGGTGTTCCGGCTGCGCCGGTAACATTTCCGGCCCTGCAGAATACGTTATTACTAGGCTTACCGGACTGATACGCAATGACGGCGCCTTAAAGGCGGCCCGCCGCCGATCCGCGCCGTCGAGGCCTTTTCGCGAATCAGGCCGCCCGGAAGAGCTGCCCCTGTGCCTACATCCGGCAAACGGGCTGTCAAGCAGCGAAGCTCCGATAAACGGCGGGTTTTCGCGGATTTGCCGGGAAAATCCGACATCCGGAGGATAGCAGGTGACGCATGGCGTTGCGCCCCACTACTGCATTGCGAGCGCCTTGGAATTATGGTTTGAGAGGCTGGATTTCGACGCGTTCTAACGATCTGGCCCGGGTACTTTTGAAGGTGGACTTCCAAAGTACCTCCGGTAGGCCGTTTGTGAGGGCGGATCGTGCGGCATTTCCGGCCATCCGGCCGAAAATGCTTTGGGGACTTATTCAAGGGAGCGCGAGCGGCATGAAGATGTCGAGTGGCCAGATGGGCCGGCGATTGCTGGGGTTGACGGTGGCAGGCATGGCGCTCGCCTCCGGCGGGGCGGCGCTTGGGGATCAGCCCAAGCCGTGGGAGATCACGCTGCAGGAAGCCGCGACCCCGGTGATGGAAAACATTATCAGTTTCCATAACCTGCTGCTGGTGATCATCACTGTCATCACCCTGTTCGTGCTGGCGCTTTTGGTCATCGTAGTGGTGAAGTTCAACGCCAAGGCCAATCCGGTTCCCTCCCGGACTACTCACAACACGCTGATCGAGGTGGCGTGGACGCTGATCCCGGTGCTGATCCTGGTCGCCATCGCGGTGCCGTCGTTCCGTCTGCTGTTCCAGCAGCTCGACATTCCCAAGGCCGATCTGACGGTCAAGGCTACCGGCAAGCAGTGGTACTGGAGCTATTCCTACCCCGATAACGGCAAGTTCGAGTTCGATTCGCTGATGGCGGCCGACAAGCAGCCGCGCCTGCTCGGCGTCGACAACGAGATGGTGGTTCCGGTCAACAAGGTAATCCGGGTCCAGACCACGGGCGCCGATGTCATCCATGCGTTCGCGGTGCCGTCGTTCGGCATCAAGATCGACTCGATCCCCGGCCGCCTCAACGAAACCTGGTTCAAGGCCACCAAGGTCGGCGTGTATTACGGCCAGTGCTCGGAGCTGTGCGGCAAGGACCACGCCTTCATGCCGATAGCGGTGCGGGTGGTGAACGATCAGGAATTCGCAGCCTGGGTTGAGGCGGCGAAGAAGAAGTTTGCGGCCAACCCGGCGAACACGTTCGCCGCGGCCGGTGGTCAGGCCGCGCAGTAAGGCGCGACCTGGTGACACGCTAAGGGACAAGGGCGACGGGACCTGAAAGGGTCCGAAAAGGGACTGCAAGGCAGGATTACAAAATGGCAACGACCGCAGCGACACACCACGATCACGCCCATGATGACCATGCGCATGCCAATCCGACCGGATGGCGGCGCTGGGTCTATTCGACGAACCATAAGGACATCGGCACGATGTACCTTATCTTCGCGATCTTCGCGGGTGTCATCGGGGCTGCGATGTCGATCGCGATCCGAATCGAGCTGATGTATCCCGGCGTGCAATTCTTTCACGAATCCCACACCTACAATGTGTTCGTGACCTCGCACGGCCTGATCATGATCTTCTTCATGGTGATGCCGGCGATGATCGGTGGCTTCGGCAACTGGTTCGTGCCGCTGATGATCGGCGCGCCCGACATGGCGTTCCCGCGCATGAACAACATCTCGTTCTGGCTGCTGCCGGCCTCGTTCGCGCTGCTTTTGATGTCGACGTTCGTCGAGGGTGAACCGGGCGCCAACGGTGTCGGCGCGGGCTGGACCATGTACGCGCCGCTATCGACCTCCGGCCATCCGGGGCCGGCGGTCGATTTCGCGATCCTGTCGCTGCATCTGGCCGGCGCCTCCTCGATTCTCGGCGCCATCAACTTCATCACCACGATCTTCAACATGCGCGCGCCGGGCATGACCCTGCACAAGATGCCGCTGTTCGTCTGGTCGATCCTGGTGACCGTGTTCCTGCTGCTGTTGTCGCTGCCGGTGCTGGCCGGCGCCATCACCATGCTGCTCACCGATCGCAATTTCGGCACCACCTTCTTTGCCGCCGACGGCGGCGGCGATCCGGTGCTGTTCCAGCATCTGTTCTGGTTCTTCGGCCACCCCGAAGTGTACATCCTGATCCTGCCGGCGTTCGGCATGATCAGCCAGATCGTCTCGACCTTCTCGAAGAAGCCCGTGTTCGGCTATCTCGGCATGGCCTACGCCATGGTCGCGATCGGCGGCATCGGGTTCGTGGTGTGGGCGCACCACATGTACACCGTCGGCATGTCTTCGGCGACGCAGGCCTATTTCGTCGCTGCCACCATGGTGATCGCGGTGCCGACCGGCGTGAAGATTTTCTCCTGGATCGCCACGATGTGGGGCGGCTCGATCGAGTTCAAGACGCCGATGCTGTGGGCGATCGGCTTCATCTTCCTGTTCACGCTCGGCGGCGTCACCGGCGTCGTGCTGGCGAACGCGGGCGTCGACCGCGTGCTGCAGGATACCTATTACGTGGTCGCGCACTTCCACTACGTGCTGTCGCTCGGCGCCGTGTTCGGTATCTTCGCGGGCTGGTACTACTGGTTCCCGAAGATGTCGGGCTACATGTATTCGGAGACGATCGGCAAGCTGCACTTCTGGGTCACGTTTATCGGCGTCAACCTGGTGTTCTTCCCGCAGCACTTCCTCGGCCTTTCGGGCATGCCGCGGCGCTATGTCGACTATCCCGATGCGTTCGCGGGCTGGAACCTGGTGTCCTCGTTCGGCTCCTACATCTCCGGTTTCGGCGTGCTGATCTTCATCTACGGCGTGGTTGACGCCTTCGCGAAGAAGCGGGTGGCGGCGGCAAATCCGTGGGGCGCCGGCGCCACCACACTGGAATGGACGCTGCCGTCGCCGCCGCCCTTCCACCAGTTCGAAGTGCTGCCGCGCGTGCAGTAAGCGGTTATTCGCGGCGCGCTATTCCTTGCGCGCCGCGGCTTTTGTGAAGCGAGATCAATCTTGTCGGTAGTCGATCACAACGCCATCGATGCTCTCCCCCGGATTTCCGAGGCGGAGGTCGGTGATTACATCGCGCTGTTGAAGCCGCGGGTGATGTCGCTCGTGATCTTCACCGCGCTGGTCGGCCTCGTGATCGCGCCCGGCCATCTCCACCCCGTTCTGGCGTTCACCGCCATCCTCTGCATCGCGGTCGGCGCCGGCGCCTCGGGCGCGATGAACATGGCCTATGAGGGCGACATCGACGCCTTGATGTCGCGCACCGCCAACCGGCCGATCCCGCGCGGACGCATCACCTCGGGCGAGGCCATGGCGTTCGGCCTGATCCTGTCGTTCTTCTCGGTGCTGACGCTCGGCATTCTCGTCAATTTGCTGGCCGGCGCGCTGCTGGCGTTCACGATCTTCTTCTACGTGGTGGTCTACACCATGTGGCTGAAGCGCTGGACCGCGCAGAACATCGTGATCGGCGGCGCCGCGGGCGCGCTGCCTCCCGTCGTGGCGTGGGCGGCGGCCACCGGCTCGCTGTCGATGGAGCCGCTGCTGCTGTTCCTCATCATCTTCTTCTGGACCCCGCCGCATTTCTGGGCGCTGGCGCTGTTCCGTTCCGACGACTATGCCCGCGCCGGTGTTCCGATGCTGCCTGTCGTCGCCGGGCCGGATGCGACGCGGCTTCAGATCCTCCTCTACACTATCGTGCTGGTCGCGATCGCGGTCGCACCCTGGCCGCTCGGCTATTTCGACGCGGTGTACGGCGTCACCTCGCTGGTGCTCGGCGCCGGCATGCTGTGGCTGGCGATCGAGGTCTACCGCTACCGCGAGGGCAAGCAGGCGCAGCGCGCGACGCGCCGGCTGTTTGCGTTCTCGATCCTCTATCTGTTCGCGCTGTTTGCGACCCTGTTGCTCGAAGTGGTCGTCCGCGCCGTCATACCTTTGATCGGGTAGGGAGCGCATGGCGAAGACATGGTCGACAATCGGAAGCCAGATGGAATCGTCCTCACCGAGGCGCAGAAAAGAAGCCGCCGCCAGCGCTCGATTGCGATCGCGCTCGCGCTCGGCGTTCTCGTCGTGCTGTTTTTCGCCGTCACCTTGGTCAAGGGGCCGGCCGTTCTCGTGCGGCCGATGTGATTGATAGCTGAAATGGAAAGCACACCGCAGAAGCGCGAGGGAATGACGGGGAGCGGCAAGGACACTTCGCGCCGTACGCTCACGCGCGACGCGGTCGTCGCCTCGATCTGCGGCTTCGTCGTGGTTTTCATGGTCGGTGCGTCCTATGCGGCTGTGCCGTTCTACAACTGGTTCTGCCGCGCCACCGGTTTCAACGGCACCACCCAGGTCGCGACCTCGGCGCCGTCGGACACGCCGCTTGTTCGCAAGATCTCCGTTCGGTTCGACGCCAATGTCGGCCCCGGCCTGCCCTGGAAGTTCGAGCCCGAGCAGAACGAGATCGAAGTCCGGATCGGCGAGGTCGTCACCGTATTCTACACCGTGACCAACCAGGCCGCGCGCGCCACGACCGGCGTTGCCGCCTACAATGTCGCGCCGCTGACGGTCGGCGCCTATTTCCAGAAGATCAACTGCTTCTGCTTCACCGAACAGACCATGGGTCCCGGCGAGAAGCGCGAGATGCCGGTGGTGTTCTATGTCGATCCGGCGCTGGCGAAAGACAGCGAGAACGACGCCCTGAAAACCATTACGCTGTCCTACACCTTCTACCCCGTGCGCGACGCTGCGCCGAAGCCGCTCGCGGCCGGCGAGGGCGACCGGCGCAAGGGAAATTTGTGACGGGAAACCTGTGAACCGGAAATCCCGTATCTAGCGGGAATTCGGAGTTGAATTTGAGACGAATATGCGCCGAAGGGAACGGCGCATTAAACGGAGAGACCGCAATGGCGACCGCGCACGCGAAGCACCACGACTACCATCTCGTCGATCCAAGCCCGTGGCCGGTGGTCGGTTCGATCTCGGCCTTCATCATGGCCGTGGGTGCGATCACCTGGATGCATCACATGACCGCTGCGGCCCCGGTCATTTTCGGCATCGGCACCATCGGCGTGCTCTACACCATGGCGAGCTGGTGGGGCGACGTAATCCGCGAAGCCCAGTACAAGGGCGACCACACCCGCGTGGTGCAGATCAGCCACCGCTACGGCATGATCCTGTTCATCGCCTCCGAGGTGATGTTCTTCGTCGCCTGGTTCTGGGCCTTCTTCAATTCCGCGCTGTTCCCCGCCGACGCGGTCCACGCCACCCGCGATGCCGTGTTCGGCTGCGGTCCGGGCACCGCGATGGGCGCCTGCAGCGTGCCGGGCACCTGGCCGCCGAAGGGCATCGAAACCTTCGATCCCTGGCACTTGCCGCTGCTCAACACGCTCCTGCTGCTGACATCGGGCACGACAGTCACCTGGGCGCATCACGCGCTGCTCGAGAATGACCGTCAGGGCGTGAAATACGGCCTGATTCTCACCGTGCTGCTCGGGGCCGCATTCACCTGCGTGCAGGCCTATGAATACGCCCACGCCACCTTCGCCTTTTCCGGCAACATCTACGGCGCCACCTTCTTCATGGCGACCGGCTTCCACGGCTTCCATGTCCTGGTCGGCACCATTTTTCTGCTGGTATGCCTGATCCGCACCTATGCCGGTCACTTCACGCCCACCCAGCATCTCGGCTTCGAATTCGCCGCCTGGTACTGGCACTTCGTCGACGTGGTGTGGCTGTTCCTGTTCATCTGCATCTACGTCTGGTTCCGCGGCGCGGGGGCCGTGGCTGGCGGGCACTGATACAGATTTCACGTGCTACAAGGGGGCGGTCGGAAGGACCGCCCCCTTTTTCTTTGCAAAGCGATGCCATGACAGATGATGCGCCCTCCACCCTCACCCAGAGCGCGCTCCGCGGCCTGGCCTGCCGCTGCCCGCGTTGCGGCAAGGGCAAGCTCTATGTGGGCTTCCTCAACCTGCGGCCGAATTGCGAAGCGTGTGGGCTGGACTACGCCTTCATCGACGCCGGCGACGGGCCGGCGATCTTCATCATCATGCTGGCGGGCGCGATCGTGGTCACCGCGGCCCTTATCGTCGAAATCAAGTATCAGCCGCCGTTCTGGCTGCACGCGGCGCTGTGGCTGCCGCTCATTATCGCGACCACGCTGCTGCCGCTACGGGCGATGAAGTCGCTTCTGATCGCGCTCCAGTTTCATCACAAGGCAGCGCCCGGCCGCCTGATGGACCGCAAGCCGAAATGACCGGGCCCTTGTCACGCCGGCCGGCGGTCACCGGTTTCGCCGTCTTCACGGCGCTGATGGTTCTGGTCTTCGCCGGGCTCGGAATCTGGCAATTGCAGCGCCGCGCCGAGAAGCACGCGTTGATTGCGATGTTGAACGAGCGGCTCGCGGCGGCGCCGGCGCCGCTGCCGCCGCGATCGCAATGGAATGCGTTGACGCCGGGCAGGGACGAATTCCGCCGCATCGCGTTCAGCGCCACCTACGCGCCGCTGCCGGACGCCATGGTCTACAGCGCGGGCTCCGCGGTGCGCAACGACGTCTCCGGCCCGGGCACCTGGGCCTTCCTGCCGGCGCAACTCGCCGACGGCAACACCATCGTGGTCAACACCGGTTTCGTGCAGAACACGATGCAGGACCGCGCCCAGCAGGATCGCGCCGTGCGGCGGCTCATCACCGGCGATCCGGTGCAGCTCACCGGCTACATCCGTTTTCCCGAAAGCGCCGGCGCGCTGACGCCATCGGAAAGCGTGGCAAAACGGCTGTGGTTCACCCGCGATCATCTCGCCATGTCCCGTGTGCTCGGCTGGGTCGAGGGCGGCAAAGCCGTTGCGCCGTTCTATGTCGACCTTGAAACGCCCGCGCCCGAGAGCGGCATTCCAAAACCCGGCCCGCTCTCCGTCCATCTCAAGGACGATCACCTGCAATACGCCGTCACCTGGTTCACGCTGGCGTTTGCGGTCGTCGTCGCCTTCGGCGTGTGGTGGCGCACCCAGCGCCGCGCCTAAAGTGCTCCCCGTATTCACCCGGACTGGCTGGAGGGGCTGTTGTTCCGCACAATCGTCCCGGTTTCACGGTGCGCACAGGACGACAGGCCGTTCAATGTCCATTCACGACGATCGCCGTACTTCGTTATCCCCGTCAGGACTTACGAACGGGCATATTGGCGTGGATGGGATTGCCGACCTGGCGGACGATTTCGATCAGATTGCATTGGTGGTCGACTGGCTGGACGCGTGCCGCAATCGCGACCTGGCGACATTGCTCGATCTCTATGCCGATGACGCCAGGCTTGAATGCAAGTGCGGCCAGACCGGGGTCAGCGAAGGCCGCGCCGGCCTTGAATCCTA
>Ga0247773_1000709_pt1 | contig 12231 bp, 19 predicted proteins | sample UWRJL092311B6_FD_179934 | JGI IMG/M metagenome (GOLD analysis project Ga0247773, IMG submission 179934) | Plant litter microbial communities from Arlington Agricultural Research Station in Wisconsin, United States - UWRJ-L092-311B-6 | ecosystem: Environmental > Terrestrial > Plant litter >...
TGAAGGTTCATCGTGGTCGCTCTCTGAGCATGGCGTTGCGGTACATGCGGGTGTCCTGCTCGGTGAGCAGGTCCCACGGCTGTCCGTGTTGGACGCGCTGTCGGTGGATGTAGACCAGTTGGCCCGCCCGGATGGCCCACACGTGGTCTGAGAACCGCCGCTGCATGTAGGCGAGGAGGCGGTCTAAATCGGAGGGGCCAATGGCGTGAAGGTTCACTTCGGAACAGCCTTCAGTAAAGTGAGGTCAAGGGTCGGGATGTCATACTGGTCCATGTCCACGAACTCCTCGCCCAGATCGGGCAGGACGGAGATCACGACCTCCACGTCCTCCCAGCCCTTGGGCTTGATGACGCGGATGTTCCCCTGCACGTAGTGGGAGAAGGACTCCCAGTTGCGCAGGGGGATCACCAGTGCGACGTGGAACAGGTCCCCTCGTGGCTCAGGAGATCGCTCACCTTCGGCCGGATCGACCCGGTCGGGTGCCACGGGGTGTTCGGGAACTCGTTCAGGCACGACAGGCAGATCGGGGTTGATGCTGCCTGAATGGACGGGCCTTCCGAGTGACAGAGGGCGCAGGTTGCTTTTACCAGTTGCCATTGGTCATCCCACACAGCGAGGTTCCAGTCGCCGAACCGGCGTGCCTGTTCGGCGTACTGTTCCTGATACCAGCCCCGGCTCTCCAGCACCTCGATCTCGTGGTTCCACAGGGGACAGAGACCGAGGTGGCTGGGGCTGGCCGTCGCGTGACGGCGACCGTTACAGCGAACGACCGGGGTTCGAGTCGGTGACGCCTGCGAGTTCGGCGTCGAAGAGGGTGCCGAGTGCCGTGGCGGCATTGGCGAGGGAAGCGAGGTTGGGTCCACGCTCCTCGGTGGGCCACTCGGGGTATTCCTCGGCGGCGTAGTGGACGGCGTTGACGAAGTTGATGATCTGGGCGCGGATGGCGGCGCTGATGGGCGCGTCCTGAGCGGTGGCAGTGGTCCCAGAGAGATGCGCGTTCGCGTCTGTGAGTTCACGTTGCACCTCCTCGTCTGAGAGCACGTAATCGGGCTCCGCGAAGGCTCCGATCACGTACAGGATGTGGCCCGTTGCCCGCATGATGGGGGCAACGAGGCCGGTGGCGGTGTCCCCGGTGGGATTGAATGGGATAGCGGCGATAACTTCCCGAAAGTTCACCGGTTACGCTCCTTGATGGGACTGTACTTGGTTCGGGCGCGGACACCAAGGATGCCCAGCACCTCGTTGAGGTTCTCGGCGCGTGCCTTGAAGTAGCCGCGCCAGTACTCGATCTCGTCCATGTCACCGGCCTTGATGAGTTGCCAGTCCTCGTGACTGAACACGCCCATCTCCTCGGCCATCTCGATGGCGGTGTCGATGCGGTCGAGGTCCATCCCGAGGTCGTCGTACCGCTCATCCTTGGCCTTCTGGCGAGCCAGCCGGTCGGAGTCGCGGACGGTCGGACGCCACGTGCGGCTGGCGTCCATCCAGTCACGGTCGAGTTGATCGTGGTCGCGGTAGGGACGGACGGTGGGGGGATTGATCTGGGTGCCGGGAATCCAGCGACGCTGGGTGTAGTCGGTCTGCGGAACCCGGTAGCCGGGATGGCCCTGCGGGTAGGAGGCACCGTTGTGCTGGTAGCCCCACGTCTGCTTGGGGCGGACGAGGGCGATGCCGAGGAACTCGTTCCACTGCTCGTCGGTCAGCGTCTTGAGCGAGACCGGCTTCTCCTTGGGCGCGTTGCCCTCGGCGAAGACGTACTGGTCCCACCACTCGGGCGAGGTCTTGGTGCCCCACTCGATCTCGGCGATGTCCTCGGGCTTGGTGTAGTGGAACTCTTTGCCGTTCATGGCGACCATGCCGACGATCTGCGGCGTGGCGGTGTCCACGTGCCCGATGGTGAAGTGGACGCCATCCATGTCGCTGGCGTCACCCGAGTCCGTTCCACTGTGGAACGCGGTGAAGTCGCAGTGGCTGTGGATGGTGCCCACGACCGTGTAGTTGCGGTCGATGTGGCTGGGCTCGTAGATGCTCTTGACGCCCGAGTGGTTGACGCGCTGGTAGGGCACGAACAGCCGGAACTCGCGGGTGTCGTTGTGCATCGTGATCAGCACCTCCGCTTCCGCGTGGTGCTTCTCGAAGATGCGCTTGAAGAAGTCGTGGGCGCTGGAGATGATCGCGGCTGGAACCTTGCCGCCCTCCCAGTTGAAGACGCCGCCCTGATAGCCCACGCGACCGAAGGTCTTGGGGAGATCGGGCTGCTTGACCAGCACGGTGCCGATCTGGGTCTTCTTGTGGAGGAATGAGCCCTCGCGTGCGAGGACGTAGTACGGGTCCTTGGGGGGCGGCAACTTGTCGTATCCGTCCCCGTTGAGGGCGATGGTCTCGAACAGGGCGGGCGTGTTCATCGCTGGTGCCTCGCCGCCGCCTGAGCGATGGCCTGCAGGCGGATGAAGTTGCCCGACTGGTCCTGATCGCGGTAGTACGCGTCCGTCTGGGCAGCCATGCTGAACTGCGCGGTCGGGTGCGACTGCGCGGTGAGGCCGACATGGGCCATGCGGGCGTGGAGCAGCATGGTGTTTGCGATGGCCCGGCTGGTGCCACCGAGGTGGTCGGCGTGCCGGGTGACGATGGTCGCGATGACCGGGTACTCGGCGTCGCCCATGGCCTCGATGACGCTGTTCACCAGTTCGGTCTGGTTGGTGGGCTGGCCGCTCATGCCTCGTCCTCGGCAGCCATCACGGCCTCGGAGAACAGGGCGGGCTCCGCCTCGTACATCGACTGGAGCGTGGAGAGCAGGCGCGCCCGCTGGGACGGGAGCATCGGCTCGGTCCACTCGCGGATGCGACCGAAGGACGCGCCGATGGGGACCGGTGGGATCGGCTCGGCGGCGATCATCGGATCGAGCCGTGCGACCGACGGGAGGGTGACCCCGGCGTCGGCGACGCAGGTCTCGAACGACTTGTACGTGTGCCAGCCGACCATGGGATCGAAGTCGCGCCACTTCATCCAGCCCGTGGGGTCGGTGGCCGTCATGCGCTCCCACTGCCGCCAGCCACGGCCCTGATTGGGGCGGCGGATGGTGAGGTCGGAGTTGAACTCGCTGATGTAGAACTCGTTGCACGTCTGGTTGAGACGCTGGGCGAGGCTCTGGTTGGCGTCCGCGCCCGTGCTGCCGAAGCAGATGCGCCCGTCGGGGTACACGTTGGGCACGAGGGCCGGGATCATGTCCCGGGTGACCGGATCGTTGTACTGGGACTTGGCCCAGTAGATGCGGTAGTCGTCCAGCCGCCATGCGAGCCGATTGCTCGGGTCGGTGGTCGTGCAGTAGAAGAAGAACCGGGTGTACGGGATCGAGAGGCGGTGGATGTCACCCTCGAAGTTGAGGTTGATGATCTGGGGCTGCTGTTCGATCAGGACGATCAGGCGCTGCGCCCGGAGGTCGGTCTGGTCCCAGTGGACGGCTCGCGTGCCCAGCGGGAGCACGGGCGTCGTGATGGGCGACCGCTTCTCGATCTTGGACATCCAGTCAGTCAGGCTGACTTGGGTGTTGACGTTGCGCTCGATGACGGACACGAGTCCGTTCTCGATCTCGATGACAGTGCTCAACTCGGGATTTCCCTCGTTTGGGTGAAATGCAGATAGGCCGCTGGCTCGTGTATGTCCACGAGCCAGCGGCCTTGGTCTCAGCCCTTCTGGCCGAGCGGCTTGGCGAAGATGATCTCCTCGCCATTGACGAGGACCTGATCGTCCTCGACCGCGATGCCGTTCACGGTGACGGTCGCGCCGTCGGGGATGTTCAGCGCGTCCGCAAAGCGGTCGCGCACCTCGCCGACGGTGAGGCCGGTGAGGTTCTGGTCCGTCAGGCGCGACGGGCCGGAGATGATGGTGTTACCACCGGAAGCAGTCATGCTTCCCTCCTTGGGTGCCGACGACTGGTCGGCGCAGGGGGCTGGGTGCGCACCGCAGGGCAGCGTGAACCGGACTTCGGATTTCCTCGGTCGCGATCCACGCTGCCCAGCGGTGGGCACTACCCAATGGTCGCGTGGGTCAGTGACAGCAGTCCGTCAACGGAATGTGTCCCAGACCCACGCCCAGAGGGCAATGGCAATTACGGCCATCGCGCAGCACGCGAAAGCCATGATCATGAATGAGAGAAACGCCTCACCTCGCCTCATCGGCGTCCTGCGTGCAGGTACGGTGGGTCGATGTTGACGATGACGGGTACGCCGGTCACCTCGACCTCGTTCGCGAGCATCACGGCCCACTCTGGCGACAACTCCTCGGTGCCGTAGTTGTGGACACGGTTGCACCGGAGGCAGCGGTGGACGTGGTCGAGCATCGCTCGACCATCAGCGTAGAGGGTGGCCGACTGTTCGCATCGGACCTTGTGGCCGCGAGTGCGGCAGATGAGGTTGCGCATCGCGTCCTTTCAGATAGACCGGCTGGGCGGGCGGAGTAGCGAACCGGGCCCCGGCTGCACCTCTGCCCGGGCTTTTCAGCGCACTGGAGTCCGCAGGGGGGCTTTCGTCCGCAGTGTCGGCCCGCCCAGCCTTATGTGGTGGAGACCCGGCAGCAGGGGGGGTTTCTGCTACCGGGTCACGGGAGGCTCACCGATGTAGAGCCAGATGAGGATGACGGCTGCCACCAGTAGTCCCCAACCGCAGGAGCGGATGACCCACCAGTGGCAGCCGATCACGGGCACGAGTGAATACTCGCACCCGGGGTCGGGACACGGGATTGCCCAAGACCCAACCATCTACTTCCCCACAACTCGCTTGTTGTCGGGATTTTCTCTTGCGTATTCCATGTACTCGATCTCGACGGGTGACGGATAGGCGGCGTTCAGTTCTTCTGCTTTCTGCAGGAGGATGGCGGATGCTTCCGGGTCTTGGTCCTTGAGGATTTCAGCGGCCTCGATATAGCGCATGGCACGCGCGTCGCTATCTTGGCGCTGGGCTTCGCTCACCATGAGGCGGGCGAGTTCCGGCCACCACTCCTTCTGGGTGGGCGGCGGAACGTATTTCTCGATGACGGCTTCGACGGCGTTGCTGACTGCCACGGTCTGCTCCTTCTCGGCCTGCTTGCGCTGGGCCGGGCGCTTGGTCATGTGGATGCGGACGGGCTCCTTGTGAGCGCCCTTCTCGTCAAAGTCCACGCGGCCTTCCTTGTGGAGCGAGTGCAGGACATGCACGATGTCGTGGTCGGTGTCGGCTCTGCCGAGCATCATGCGGATGCTCGCGACATCGGGCATCTCGACCTCTTCGAGGAGGTCGAGGATGCGCTGTTTGAGGCTGCGCTGGGTGGCCTCGTCGCCGTGAGCCATGCGCTTGAGTTTCGGCATCTCGGTGATGACGTACTGGATGGTCCGGGTCGAGAGGTTGAGGAACGAGCCGATCTCGTTGTACGACCACGTCGGGTTGTTGTGCTTGACGGCGAGGATCGTGCCTTCGAGTTCGGGCGTGATCTTCACGTAGTTGCGCTTCTCGGCCATCTGGTCCTCCGTTGTCCACGTGTGGACGTGGTGTGGATACTTCCGCACGTGCTCCCAGTAGGGCAGTCGCTCGATTTCGCCTCCTTCTGCGGTGTCGTTGTGCCGCCGGAAGTTGGTCATGTCTGAGCCGTGGGTCAGGTGCTGGCGCTGGGCGGCGTAACTCCCGGCGAGGTAGTGCCGGTCCGGGTAGCCCATGAGTGCCCAGCCGTCTTGGGTGAGACGCATTTCCCGGGCGAGGCCGCTGTAGTAGGCGACCTCCGCACCACGATTCTCGATGATGCGGTAGGTCAGCAGCCCTCGCTCTGCGAGGTTCTCGATGACCTGCTGGATCATGCCGACCACGTCGCCCATGTAGGTCGGGTCGTCCTGCTTCCAGACATCTGCAGCGAGCCCGACGACCGTGGTGTGCTTCGCAGCGGCAGTCATGGCGCGCAGCACGTCTTGCTCGATGCTCGTGAGGTCGGTGAGTTGCATGGCACCCCCTCCGATCACAATTCCCGATCAGTGCATGCCTACTGATCACAATTCTCGATGGGGTGGCTACTGCTGCTCCGCCCCCCGCTGCTCGGCTGGGTCACACTGCTGCGACCCGGCCCACGAGAAGAGGGCGCGCCGCCCCCGGAGGAGCGACGCGCGTGGTCTCGGGCCGACTGGGTGACGGCCTGCGGGCTCTCCGTGCCCGGCGAGACGGGATGCGCTGGCAGCGGCTGGACGAAGTCCAGTCCGCGCAGCGCCTCAAAGTGGAGGCCGTGAGGCCGACTCCGCTTCGTTAAACGAAGAAAGGGAGGCCCCGTGAGGGGCCTCCCTTTCGACTAGATGTCCTCGGCAGCCGTCGCGCCGCGCCGCTGCTCGAACATGCGAGCGGAGAACTCGGCGTACGTCGCGGCGTGTGCCTTGAGCAGTTCGCCCAGCGTGATCTTCACGCCGTCCGCGTCCACGTCCAGCCCGACCACGTTGTCGAAGCGGGGCATGGCGATGGGCCGGTAACCGTACTGGACGGTCTCCGTGGTGAGGGACAGGTACGTCTCGCCCGCGAGGTTCTCGCGGAGGGAGATGAAGTCTGCCCGGGTGATCGTGATCTCGACCGGGAGGCCGGTCGAGCGGTTCACGACCGTCGTGACCTCGGAGACGGGCTCCGAGATGCACAGGGACGGCCACGCGAGGCCGTTCGGCATGGGGTTCGTGGCCTTGGTGCCAACGGAAACCTGCATTGCGATTGCTCCTTTGCGCCTTTGGCGCTACTCGATGGGGTGTAGGGCGCGATTTCACGCCCTTACACCAAACCCTCCACAACCCGATGGCTGTCGAGGTTCGTTACTCGGGATTGCTCCTCCAGCACTGGATGCTGGGGATGTAGTCGGCACGCTCGGTCTCGTCCTCGTCCTTGCGGAAGAACGGGTTGCTGACCTTCGACTTGGTGTCGGTGCCAAGTCCGCCGTGGGGCCCGGCGTACGTGATCTCGCCACGCTTCTCGGCTGCGTGCAGCCAGATGGCGAGGTCCTCGTTGTAGCGCTCCCAGCCGTCGTCCGTGCAGCCACGGTGGAGGTCGGGGACGTTGAGGTGGGCGGGGGCGATCTCGCAGTGGCGGTGATCGCCGAACGGGTACTGGTCCCGTGTGGGCTGCGGGTCCGGGTCGGCGTGGAAGCCGACGCGGCCCGGGTCGTGGTCTTCGGGGTCGTCTATCTGACGGCGCTCCCATGCCTCGCGCTCCTCGGGCGTCATGGCCTCGATGAGGCGCGTGCCCTCGATGCGCTTCTGGTATGCCGCGATGTCGTCTGCCGTGGGCAGGGCATCGTGGTTGGCGAGCCACGCAGCCTTCAGTTGGCGCTTCAGCGCCAACTTGGCTTCCTCGCTGTGCTCGGCATCCTTCTGGCGGGCGACCGCCGCGATGCCCAAGCGGCCATCTCGCAGGCGCAGGAACTGCGCCCGCAAGAGGCTGCCGTTGGCCGACCGCCAGCGCTCCCACTCGATCTGGTTGCGCATGGCCGCGATGTACTTGGCGTCGCCGTACCGGGGTTCCGTGTACGTCATGCCCGTGGCCTTGTCCTCGACCACGCGGTCGGGGAGGCGGATGAACGCGGGCAGGGGCTCGCCCCTGTCCGCTTTGAGCGCGCGGACCTTGGGGTCCTCGCGCGGCTGGTAGTTCAGGCTCATGACCGGGATGCGGTTCTTCCTGAACAGGTCCAGCGTGGTCGGGATGTCGCGCTCCTGCGTCTCGCGCAGCCACGCGATCTCGGCGACCTTGTCGCTGAACGCTTGGAGCGGGCTCGCGGTGCCCTCAGGCACCGTGAGCGCTGGCTTGTCGCTGGGGTCCTTGCTGAACTTGAGCGAGAACTGGACATCCCAGATGGGGTCGGCAGTGCCGACGTGCTTGCGGGCCTCCGTGGTCTTGCGGATGCGCGCGGGCATCGCGGGGCCGGGACGGCCCACGATGCGGAGCGGCGCGGGCGGGCGCTTCGTGAGGAAGCGCAGGTAGTCCCGCGCGTGGTCGGCGTAGAGGTCCGCTACCGTGCGGACCTCGCGCGGGCTGAACCGGAACTCGGGGAGTTCCGGCTGCGGCTCCGTTGGCTCGATCTTCATGCCGTGCATGAAGAAGCCTCCGAACCCCAGCGGGACGCTGGGGCCGGAGGCGTCGATGATCTCGATCTTCATCGCGCTCCTTCTACTCTTCACTTCTGCCTTCTTCCCCACAACCCGATGGTTGCTGGGGACTCGATCACGAACCCTCGATGGCGAAACTCCACTGGCGCGTCTCGGGATTGCGATACCACTCGCCCGCGTATTCGCAGTCGGCGAGGCCCAGTACTTGGATGCCGCCGCTGTCGTCGGCGTTGAAGGCCCAGTGCTGGAACGAGGCGCACTCGGGGTGCGCCTCGGCCAGCATGGCGATGGCGACATCGGCCATCACGGGGACGATGGGGTCGTCCTCGTGCTGGGCCGTCAGCCCTCCTCCGTTGAGGAGGAGGGTGATGATCAGGACGATGAGGTTCATGGCGCGCTCCTTAGAGGTTGGGGTCGGCGCAGTCGTGGCCGCTCATGTCGAAGAGCCGAATGCCGCAGTGCGGGCATTCGGCTCGCTCGTTGAGCCAGTCGTCTGCGTGGTAGAGCATCTCGACGTACTCGGCGAGGATGCGTGCGTGGCACGGGACTTCCGTGCCGCGCTGCTGCTGCTTTGCTGTGCACCAGCACAGCAGCGTCTTGCCGTGGAACGACTTCAGTCGGTCCGCCCACGGCGCGTCGTTGAGCAGCCGCCCAGCGACGTAGTCGCTGTAGGCTGCGGGCCAGCCGCGAGGGTCGTCGCGGAAGGCCCACGGCTTCCCGTACTGGCCGAGGCCAGTCGGGATGCCCTTCGCGTTGCTCGCGGGACCGATCATCCCGACGTACACGACGGTGTCGGGCCACGTCGTCCAGTTCCCGAAGAACTGGACGCTCGATACCTGTGTGTGATCCATGTGTCTCCTTTGCACACTTCTCGATTTCGCAAATCCCGGGTGGGTGTTTGCTCGCTGGTGGGTGCTGTGGCTGGGCTGGGTCCTACTCAGCCCGCCCCGGTGGGTGTGCGAAATCGCCGCTCCCCGTGAGGGGAGCGGCGATTTCGTGTGGCCGTGGACTACGCCGGGTCGAGGACCCCGCGTGCGTCGCGGCGGGCGGCATCAGCCGCCTCCGCGTCTTGGACCGACATCCGCTCCCAGAGGAGCGGATAGGCGGTCCACGCACCTTCGTGGAACACGAAGGTGCGCTTGCCCTTGGCACGGGCGAGAGCCACCGTGTGGCTCGTGCCCTTGCTGCGCGGGCCGGGGGCGAAGAACGCGAGGACAACGTCCGCATCGCGGACGATGTCCTCGTTGCGGCGGAAGCCCGCGCTCTTGCCGAAGCGGTCCCACTGCGGCAGGTGAACCTTGGTGGTGACACCAAGGTCACGTGCCACGCGCTCGCCGATGCTGTCGGCACCGCGTGCGCCACCGCTGACGACCGTGAGGTCGCCTGCGGTGTTGGCGATCCAGCGCTCCAGAGAGCGCTGGATCACCGCCTCGTCGGTGAAGCCGCGCGAACCGACGATGGCGATGGTGGTGGTCATGACGACCTCCTCTGTGTGGACGGCCAACGATGGTGTGGCCTTAACCGCCGATAAGGCGGGTCGGTTAGAAGTAGAGGCAGACAGCGAGGAACGCGCCCTGCGCGTTCTCGATGTCAACGAAGACGTTCTTGGCGTTGCGCTCGATGACCACGACACCCTCGTGGCGGGCGTAGAGGTAGGTCTTCTGGCCGTCGGCGTGCGTGGCGATGCCAAGCATGTCGCCGGGGAACGCCGCGTCGCCCGTGGCGACGAGGAGTTCCACTGCGTCTGCGGGGAACATGCGATCTCCTTGCTGTGTGCGCTGTCTGGCGCATCGTGAGCACCCATTGGCCGTAGGCCAGTGGGTGCGCTGCGATGGGTCAGTCCCAGAGCGCCGCCACGCGGCGCTCTGCCTTGGCGAGCGCGTGCGCTCGCCGCGAGGCGCGCCGGTCACGGCACGCCTCGTCGTTGGCGATGGTGCAGACGCCGTTCTCGACGGTGGCGTCGTCCATCCACCCACATGCGAAGCATGTGTGGATGGCCCAGAAGGCATCGGTCTCCGCCTCCCAGCCCTCAGGCTGGGAGAAGGGGACTGCCTCGGCGCGGCCGATGGCGACGAGGACGATGGAGCGGATGCGGTTGAACATGGCTTCTCCTTGTTCCGGCTCTGCCGGTGGCTGATGGATGGGATGGAGTTAGGACACGAGGTCCAGAAGCGAAGCGATCTGGGCCTCGTAGTCCGCGCACGCGCCGCACTCGTCGCCCTCGAACTCGATGCATTCACGGAATGCAGCGTGTTCGCGCTGGGCAATCGACAGTTCGTCGATTGCGGCGCGGAGATGCCCCTCGCAGAGGGGCGTCCCCGCGACCAGCGCGGGCTCGTCGCAGCCGACGCCCTCGCAGGGCGTCTGCTGCGACTGATGGATGGTCCCGAGTCCCTCGGGGCCATCCACGTCGTGCCCGGCACCAAGGACGCAGTCCTTGGTGGCACAGGGCGCGACTGGCCCCCGGGGCGCAGCCACGGGGGCCTGCGTGCAGCGGAAGCAGCGGCCTGACTCCACGTGGCCGAAGAGGGCGATGACGCCGCTCCCGCCGCAGCGGGGGCAGGCGGCGTCGCCCTTCGCGAGGGCGGCGACGTGCTGCCGATAGGCAGCATCGGCGACGATCTCGCGCTGGCGGTCGAACTTCTCGAACGCGGCAGCGTTCGCGAGTTCGACCGCGACCTCGCCCGCCTCGCGGGCGAGGAGGGCGCTGGCCCACTTGTGGGCCTGCGCCCACGCGGTGCGCTTCGCCGTCGCGTGAGCGACGGGGAAGTGGGCCGTGTGCACCTTGCCCTCAGGCGAGGTGCACGAGACGGCGTAGGCGTCGGCGAGCAGGGCGATGGCAACGCCGCCGAAGGCGGTGTTGGCGAGGACTGCGGTGTTCTTGTTCACGACTGTTCTCCTTGCGCGCTAGCGGGGGCGTGCGACATGCACGCCTTTCCCGAAGGCCGGGGTGCGTGGCGTCTGCCACGCGTACGTCCTTTCCTGCGGTTGGGCCAAACTAGGCCCCCCCGGGAGGGGGTGATACATAGCCCCTCTCTCTATTTCTTCCATACCTGCGAAGCGATGCCATCCCCGTATGCCCATGTGAATGGGCAGCGGGCGCGGCTAGCCCGCAAACCCCCCCGGGAGGGGGGCACGCCGTGCGTGCCCGGGGTCTGGGGAGGCGAGAGGGGGTGGGGAGGAGTAAGGGTGTGGTGTGTGTAGTGGTGGTGACCTTGCAGCCATTGGAACCTGTAGAATGAGGTTTAGACGCAGAATGGCACGCAGAGAGCCCAGAAGAAGGCGGCAGAACAAGGTCTCGTAACTGCAACCATCGATTGCATGGGAGATCGGGGTTCAAATCGCACACAGAGAGGGCTAGGTAACACTCTATGTACTGGTAGAACACTCACGCTCATGAATGAGACCTATCTCGTTGTGTACAAGAGTCCTGTCCCGTACAGGAGCCCTAGTATTTGAGCGTGGCTTACCCTCTATACGTCTTCTAAGAGAGAGAAATGAGTGTAGAAGAGCACTATTAGTGTAGGTACTAAGCCCAAGAGTCCAGTAATTGGCAAACGCGGTCGCCTATCCCCTGTACCCCTCTTCTCCGTTCAGGAGCAGATACTTGTACACGGCAGTCTAGGTCTCATACGAGGCCCCGCACGGATGGGGCATGGTCGAGTTCAGCGCGAGGTGTTCGCGAAACATAGGACACATGAACCCACTACCTACACGATTACTCTGTTCCTACACTGCTCGGAGGTCTCATTTCGTGGTAGAATGCTCCACAAGGGGTCATTTAGCGGCTGGAGGGCTGAAATGGGTCGATCGAGGCGTCCGTACAACGGTTCTGAGACCGTCGAGTACGTTGGAGCGGGCCGCGACCGCTTCTGGCAGGCGGAGAGCGAGGTCCCGTTCGGGACAAGGCAGCGGATTCGCTGGAAGAACGCCCGTCAGTGGGCATATCGGGCGAATAACGGGGTCTACGACCCCCTGACGTACCTGCAGGTGCTCGACACGCTGCTTTCCATCGATACCCAGATCGAGTTGCGGTCGAAGAACCTCTCTGAGTTCCTCAATCGCGAGAAGACGCAGTTCTACTGGGATGCCGTGACCGTCGGGCGGGTGCTGACGGACCTCGCGGAGTCATTCGAGGA
>Ga0247773_1000713_pt1 | contig 12189 bp, 12 predicted proteins | sample UWRJL092311B6_FD_179934 | JGI IMG/M metagenome (GOLD analysis project Ga0247773, IMG submission 179934) | Plant litter microbial communities from Arlington Agricultural Research Station in Wisconsin, United States - UWRJ-L092-311B-6 | ecosystem: Environmental > Terrestrial > Plant litter >...
GTGCCAGCGCCGCCGTGCCGATGTTGCCGCCGAGCACGTTGGGCCGGCCGGCCATGGTGAGCAGGTGCGAGATCAGCGTCGCGGTGGTGCTCTTGCCCTTGCTGCCGGTCACGCCGATGGTGCGCGCGGCATGCTCGGCCATCCACAGCGCGGTGCCACCGGTGATCCGTACGCCGGCCGCCCGCGCCCGCACCAGCCACGGGTGGGTGTCCGCGACTCCCGGCGAGCGCACCAGCACCTGCGCGTGCAGGATCGCATCGTGCGCGTCGGCACCGGTGAGCAGCGGTACCGATCCGGCCAGCTCGCTCCAGCCGGCGCCGCCGGTCGCCGGTTTGTCCTGCACCACGACCAGTTCGGCCGTCGATAACGGGGCAATCGCCGTTACGGCGGCAATCGCCTCGCGGCCGGTCCCCCACACCGCGACCCGTCGGCCGCGCAGTTCGGTCAGCTTCACACGGCTCCGTTCCATCGCCTCGGCCGTACCCTAGTCCAGGCCGCGGCCCGGCCGGCCGGCTGCCGCCCGGTGAGTCGGCTATCGAGTCACCGGATCGAAGCGGCGCAGCCGGAGGCTGTTGCTGACCACGAACACCGAGCTGGCCGCCATCGCGGCACCGGCGATGACCGGGTTGAGCAGCCCCGAGGCGGCCAGCGGCAGCGCCGCGACGTTGTAGCCGAACGCCCAGAACAGGTTGACCCGGATGGTCCGCAGGGTGGCCCGGGACAGCCTGATCGCATCCGCCGCCGCCCGCAGGTCACCGCGTACCAGGGTCAGGTCCGAGGCCTGGATGGCGACATCGGAGCCGGTGCCCATGGCCAGGCCCAGATCGGCGGCGGCCAGCGCGGCGGCGTCGTTGATCCCGTCGCCGGCCATGGCCACCGTCCGGCCCTGCCGTTGCAGCTCGCGCACCGCCGCCACCTTGCCGGCCGGCAGCACCTCGGCGATCACCTCGTCGATACCGACCTCGGCGGCGACCGCGTCGGCGGCCCGGCGGTTGTCGCCGGTCAACAGCACCGGCCGCAGCCCCAGGGCACGCAGCTGGCGCACCGCGCCGGCCGAGCTGGCCTTGACCGTGTCGGCGACGGCGAGAACCCCCTGGACCCGACCGCTCCAGCCGACCCATACCGGGGTGCGGCCGAGGCGCTCGGCCTGCTCGGCCGCCTCGGTGAGCGACGCCGGTACGACCACCGCCGCCGACCCGCCCCACTCCGCGCCGAGCTGCTCGGCCAGCCAGTGCCGCCGGCCGACGACCACGGCGTGGCCGTCCAGCACGCCGGACACCCCCAGCCCCTCGTGGTTGCCGAAGTCCGACACCTCCGCCGGCACGCCGAACCGGTCCCGGGCATGGTCGGCGATCGCCCGGGCGATCGGATGCTCCGAGGCCGCCTCCAGCGCCCCGGCCCACCGCAGCAGCTCATCGGCGGAGACGCCCGGTGCCGGGTAGACCCCGGCGACGCTCATCCGGCCGGTGGTGACCGTGCCGGTCTTGTCGAGCACGATGGTGTCGATCCGTCGGGCGGACTCCAGCACCTCGGGGCCGCTGACCAGGATGCCGAGCTGCGCGCCCCGGCCGGTGCCGACCAGCAGCGCGGTGGGCGTGGCCAGCCCCAGGGCGCACGGGCACGCGATGATGAGGACGGCCACCGCGGCGGCGAACGCGGTGGCCGAGCTGGCACCGGAGACCAGCCAGGCCAGCAACGTCAGCAGCGACAGGCCGAGCACGATCGGCACGAAGACCGCCGACACCCGGTCGGCCAGCCGCTGCACCTCGGCCTTGCCGTTCTGGGCCTCGGTCACCAGCCGGGCGATCTGGGCCAGCTGGGTGTCCGAGCCCACCCGGCTGGCGCGCACCACCAGCCGGCCACCGGAGTTGAGGCTCGCTCCCGCCACCGCGGCTCCGGGACCGACCTCCACCGGTACCGATTCCCCTGTCAGGATCGAGGCATCGACTGCCGAGCTGCCGGAGACGACGGTGCCGTCGGTGGCGATCCGCTCACCCGGACGCACCACGAACAGGTCGCCGGTGGCGAGCTGGTCGATCGGCACCCGCCGTTCCAGGCCGGTGTCGGGGTGCAGCACGGCGACGTCCTTGGCGCCGAGATCCAGCAATGCCCGCAGGGCAGCGCCGGACTGCCGCTTGGCGCGCGCTTCGAAGTACCGGCCGGCCAGCAGGAACACCGTGACCACCGACGCGACCTCGAAGTAGAGCGCATCGGCGCCACCGCTCGCCGGTAGCAGGCTGAAGTCCATCCGCATGCCGGGCCGGCCCGCCTCGCCGAAGCACAGCGCCCACACCGACCAGCCGTAGGCGGCGCTGACGCCGAGCGAGATCAGGGTGTCCATGGTGGCTGCCCGATGCCGGGCGTTGGCCAGCGCGGCCCGGTGGAACGGCCAGCCGCCCCACGCCACGACCGGGGTGGCGAGCACCAGCGACAGCCACTGCCAGTAACGCAGCTGCAGGGCCGGGATCATCGCCAGCGCCAACACCGGAGCGGCCAGCGCGGCCGAGACCAGCAGCCGCCGCCGCAACCGGCCGGTGCCCGGCTCCGGTCCGACCTCGGCGTCCCGGCCGGCCGGTCGCGGCAGCGTCGCGGTGTAACCGGTCGCCTCGACGGTCGCGATCAGGTCGTCCTCGGTGAGATTGTCGAGCATCCGGATGCTGGCGGTCTCGGTCGCGTAGTTGACGCTGGCGGTGACTCCGTCGAGCTTGTTGAGCTTCTTCTCCACCCGCGCGGCGCACGAGGCGCAGGTCATCCCGCCGATGCGCAGGTCGACGGCGCGGCCGGTGCCGGCCGGGACTTCTGCGGTGCTCACGCGGGGAACTCCCTTGCTGGTACTGGGGATCGGGCGGTTAGCGGCTGCCGGCGAGGCGGTATTCGCCCGCTTCGTCCAGGGCGGCGCGGACCTGCTCGTCCCGCAACGGCTGCGCGCTGGTCACGGTGACCGCCGAGGCGCCGGCCGGGTCCAGCTCGACGGCGACCTGCGACACCCCGTCCAGTGCCTGGAGTTCGTGGCTGACCGCCTGGACGCAGTGGCCGCAGGTCATGCCGGTCACCTGGTAGGTCGAGCTGATCATGGTTACCTCGTTTCGAAGGTGCGAGATGCTCCGGCTCGTCGGATGCGCCGGTTGCCGTACGGACCGCGCTCGGGTCAGGAGCGCACCAACCGGGCGATGGCGGCCGAAGCCTCCTTGACCTTGGCCTCGGCGTCCTGCCCGCCGGCCTGGATGGCACCGGCGACGCAGTGGCCGAGGTGCTCCTCCAGCAGTGACAGCGCCACCGCCTCCAGCGCCTTCGTGGCCGCCGAGACCTGGGTGAGGACGTCGATGCAGTAGGTGTCGGACTCGACCATCCGCTGCAGGCCGCGCACCTGACCCTCGATGCGGCGCAACCGTTTGAGGTGGGCGTCCTTGGTGGCCGAGTAGCCGGGCAGCTGGCCGCCGGGTAGCGCTGGTTCTGGCACCTGAAGGTCTCCCTCGGCTCGAAGGCCGGCACCGCCGGCCACCTCGACTGTACCCCCTACCGGTATTAGGTACCAGCGACGGGATTGCCCGAAGAAAGCAACGGACGAGAAGACCGGGACAACCCGGCTCTGGAAAATATTACTAGATCTCAACGGTATCTAATTGGTCCGGCCCGGACCGATCGAGACGAGGTCATTCGTAGAACAGGCTTCGACCATCGCAGGAAGAGGCCTCAGCCGGAGTCTAGGAGGACTGCGATGGGCAACACGAATTCGCTGATAGCGATGGAGAACATGAGCGGCATGAGCCACTCGGTGCCGACCTGGGACACCGTCGGGGCGATCCTGATGCTGGCCTGGGCGGTGGCCATGTGGGGCGCCGTCGGCGCGCTCGCGCTGGCCAACCGGGGCAAGGTGGCCAAGCCGTGGGTGTTCAACGGCGCGGCCGCGGTGATCGGGATCGGCATCGTCGGCCAGATCGGTCACCTGCAGGAGCACATCGCCCAGGCCGGGTACTGGATCCAGCACCCCAACGAGAAGGCCTGGATGACCCCGTGGGGCACCGGCCTGGCCAAGGGCTACGGACAGGTCGATGACTCCAAGCCCACCCTGGGCATGGAGATCCTGCACCTGGTCGGCAACTTCATCTTCCTGGCCGGCATCGCCGGGGTCGTGCTGATCACCGCACGGGCCCGCCGGACCGCCGCCCGCAAGTGGGGCAAGATGGGCGTCTGGATGCAGGGCATCCACGGCCTGGAGCACATCGCGCTGACCCTGTCGGTCGCGCTCGGCGCCAAGAAGGCGATCGGGCTCTCGACCTGGTTCGGCACGCTGGACGCCGGGGCCGGGGCCGCCACCTACCGGATCTGGTGGCACACCATCGCCAACCTGATCGGTTCCTACATCTTCGCGATGGCCGTCTACCACCTCTGGAAGGAGCGGGCCGCGGTGCGCGCCTCGTTCGAGGTTCCGGCATCGGTCGACCGCGAGATCGTGCCGGTGAAGGAACCCGCCCTGGTGCACATGAACCGGCCGGTGACCGGTTCGGCGGGTGCGGTGTAGCGATCTACACCCGGCATTGAAAACCGTCCGGCGTGGTCGTGTCAGAGGACGCGGCCACGCCGGATTCTTGCGTCCGGCCCCGGACTGTCAGTCGGTCTTGCGGGCCAGCCGGGTCAGCAGCCGGCGCAGGGCCGGGAACCGGGAGTGACGCATCGCCTTCAGCTCGGCCCGCTTCTCGGCGTTGAGCAGCCGTCGGTGGTCGTGCGCCGCCCGGGTGGCGTCGGCCATCCCCGCGGCGTGAGCGGCGCCGGTGGTCGGAGCCGGAAAGAACCCGCCACTGCCAACATCACTCATGATCGTGCCTCCCGTCGAGGTCGCCGGCCGGACCCGAGCCGGCTGGCGACTGAAAGCTCAGGCTACGTCGCTCGGCGGTACGTTCGGGTCAATGCCGGACGTTCTAGGACACAATCGTGATCTGGACGCCACAGGGCGGGTCAGGACGGCACCGGCGCCGGCTGGCAGAGTTCCTCGGCCGCCAGCCAGTCCGCCTCCAGCTCGGCGTCGCGCTGCTCGGTCAGGCCGCCCAGCCGCCCGCCGTCGATGCCACCGGTCTCGACGATCCGGTCCCGCAGGATCCGGGCCGCGGTCAGCGCCGACTTGGTTCCCCGGGCGGTCACCGGATCCAGGTGGTAGCCGGCGTCGCCGACCAGGCACCAGCCCGGCCCGCTCATCGGACGGCGCTGCATCTTCAGCTTGCCGGCCCCGCCCAGCTTGCTGACCTGGCGCCCCACCTTCACCGCGGGGCCGATGTGCGGGTCCTCGGCGATGATCCGGGCGTACTGCCGCGCCGGGTGCCCACCCGATTCGTCGATCAGGCGCTGGTGCATGTCGGTGGACACGCACCACTGGTTCGGGCCGCACGGCGTCGAGATGGCCAGGCTGCCCGGTTGGGAGGAGAAGTAGCCACGGTCCGAGCGCAGCGGCAGGTCCTCGAAGTAGGCCAGCAGCGCCACCCACGGCGAGGGCACCACCCGGTACGGCTCGGCGCCGAGCCGGTCGGCGTTGCGCGACAGCCGGCCGTCGGCCAGCACCAGCAGGTCGCAGCTGACCTGTCGATCGACACCACCCTGGCGCACCGTCACGCCACGCACCCGGCCGCCCCCGCCGGTGACGGCACTGACGCTGAGGTCGCTGACCCGGGCCGGGCGCAGCACGGTGACGTTGCCGCGGCTCTCGGCGGCCCGCAGCAACGCCGGGTCGAGCACCTCGCGCGGCAGCGTCATCCGGTAGGAATAGCCGTCCTGCTGCGGGTAGTCGTGCTCGACCACGTCGTCGTCGACCCGCAGGGTGTGGCCGTAGGTGCGCGGCGCCCCGCAGGCCAGCACGGTGTCCAGCAGCCCGAGGTCGGACCACAGCAGGTTGCCCGCCCGGTCCCAGGTGGCCTGCTGCGGCCAGAACGAGGTGGCCTGCGAGGCGTCGACGACCAGGACGCTCTCGGCGTACGGGGCCAGGGCCCAGGCGGTGACGGCACCGGCTACCCGGCCGCCGGCCACCACGACGCTGTAGTGGCCAGCGATCACACCGGTGCCGTCGCCGGCATGCCCAACTCGACCGGCACCGGCTTGGCGGCAACGTCCTCGTCCGAGCCCTCCTCGGCCGGCTGCTCGTGCCAGTTCATCGAGATGTAGACCTTGGCGATGTCCTCGCGGGCGAACCGGATGCCGGCGGAGTCGGTGATCAGCCGGCCGTACTGGCACAGCTGGTCCAGGTAGACCTTGACCTCGGGCAGTTCCAGGGCATCCGCCAGCTCGATGCCGGTCCGCTGCCGGAACACCTCGGCGTCCACGCCTTCGGGGGTGGTCAACGCGAAGCCGATCAGGCTGCCGGCCTGCGCGCCGTCGGACAGCGGCACGTCGTAGTCGAACCGGGTGGGATGGGCGATGTAGTCGTGCAGCTTGCCGGCCTTGAAGCCCTTCATCCGGCCCTCGAGCACCGAGAACGCGCCGGAGCCGAAGCCGATCCAGTCCAGCTTCATCTGGTAGTAGGCCAGGTCGGCCTCGCAGATCGGGTTGCCGAAGTAGGCGAAGGTGTACTCGGGGAAGCCGGCCTCGGTGAGGATGTCGCTGGCCAGCTGGTAGGCCTTGCGCTGGTTGGCCAGGTCGGTCTTGGCGTTGGCCCGGTCCAGCCGCCGGCGCAGCACGGTGCCCTCGCTGGCCCGGTAGGCATAGATCGAGTAGTGGTTGACCGGCAGCGCCGCGGCGTGCCGCATCATCTGCTCGACCTCGGCCAGATCCTGGTCCGGGAAGCCCACGATCAGGTCGATGTTGATGTTGTCGAAACCGGCCTGCCGGGCCAGCTCGATGCTCGCCTCGGCCATCGGCGCCGAGTGGGCGCGCCCGATCATGCGCAGCCGGTCGTCGTTGAAGGACTGCACGCCGATGCTGATCCGGTTGAAGCCGAGCCCGCGCAGCAGGGTCAGCTTCTCCAGGGTCAGCGACTCCGGGCTGCTCTCGATGGTGGCCTCGACGACGCCGCTCATGTCGAAGGAACCGGTCAACGCGCTGTGCAGGGTCTCGATCTCGCCGGGGCTGAGGATGCTGGCGGTCCCGCCGCCCCAGTACATCAGCTCCGGACGGTAGCGCTCGGACAGCTCCGGGCCCTGCTCGGCGATCTGGATCTTGAGGGCGTCCAGGTGGCCGCGGCGGCCCTCGGACTCCGGGCCCAGCCGCAGGTCACCGATCGGGACCTTGACGACCCAGTCGCAGAAGTGGCACTTGGAGTTGCAGAACGGGGTGTTGACGTAGAGCAACAGCGGCCGCTTCGCGGTACCTGCCTCGGACATGCCCAGCTCTCCTTAGTCATCCGGATGGTCGCAGGTTTCTGCGCGCGGTCCCGTGCTCGGTGATCGACGCAGCTTATCTGCCATCGTGCTCAGGAGCGACGACCTGGAGAATGCGATACCTGCCGCGACCCAGTTCACCGTCGACATCGGGGCAAACCGGATCATCGGCGGCCCCTCCGGGTCGCACGTGTCGACGCCGGCTGTTCAGTCCACGGTGTCGCGGTAGGCCAGCAGCCGCAGGGCCAGGTGCAGGTCGTCGCGATCGACCCCGGTCCTGAGGTTGACTCCGGTGACCGCCTCGATGCGGTCGATCCGGTAGTACAGCGTGGTGCGATGGATGTGCAGCCGCTCGGCGGTTCCCGCCACGTCGCCACCGGCGTCGAGCAGCGCCCGGGCGGTGCGCAGCAGGTCGGCGCGGCCCGGGGCGGCCAGCGCCGGAGCTCCCGGATGCAGGTCGGCGACGGCGAGGGAATCCGGGGCGTTGACGATCAGGTGCCAGCCGCCCAAGGCGTCCCAGCTCGGACGCGGCAGAACGGCGCCGGCCCGCAGCACCCGCAACACCACCCGGGCCCGGGCCACGGCCACGTGCAGTCGGGCCAGCGGAACCGGCGGCCCGCTGGTCGCCTCGGTGCGCTGCCGGCCGGCCAGCTGCACCCGGAAACCGCCGGGCAGCTCCCAGCCCCCGGTGGCCGGTGGCGCCGTGACCAGCACGGTGACCGCGGGATCGAGCTCCTCCAGCCGGATCAGCTCGCGGGCCGCGTCCAGATCCTCGCCGGCGGCGAGCTGGGCCAGCAGCGTCGCCCGCCGGTGATCGCGGGCCGCGCCGGTCAACCGCTGCTCGGCGATGGTGGCCGCGGCCAGCTCGGCGCACTCGACCAGCGCCGGCAGATCAGCCTCGGTGACGCCCTGGTCGGGATCCAGCACCCAGAGGTAGCCGAGCAGGTCGCGACCGGTCCGCAGCGGCACGCACCAGCGGGCCAGCATCTCCGCCTCGGGAACCGCGGCCACCCGGACCGGGCCGGTTGCCCTGGCCAGGCCGAGCCGGGCCACCACCGCGGTAGCGGCCGGATGGACCTCGCGTTGCAGGATGGTGCGCATCCGGGTCGGGTCGATGATGCCCTGCCGGCTCCACCACAGCGGCTGGTGCTGGGGATCCTCGATGAGCACGGCCTTGCCGAGCACGGCGCCGAGTTGGTCGACCATCGCCTGTACGGCCGATGGCGTCATCCCGACCTCCTCATCCTTGCTCCGGCCCCGCCGCCCGATTCGACAATCGTAGGAAACCACATCGCGATGTTCCGCCATCGCGCCGAAGCCGATCCGGGAGCCGCATGTGTAGGTTTGGCCGAGCTAGGCCGATTCGTCCCCGGCTGGTGTCGGGTCCCCGCCCCACGAGCCTGATCGGCGACTGCCTCAGCGTTACGAAGAGGGCCGGAGTTGACCGCCCGTGCCCACCTGAAGGGTGAAGGGCCCGTGTCGAAGCGACGCGGGCCCTTTGCTTGCGTCGCGGGCCGCTTGGTTGTGACCGAGCCCTCGGCCGGTCCGGACCGCTACTTGGCTATCGCGTCCAGCCGTTGCAGCAGGTCATGGGCGGCCAGTTCGACCTCCTTGTGCCGCCACTCCGAGGCCCGGTAGACGCAGGCGATCAGGCCGGTCCGGTGCACCCGACGGAAGTCTCCGTAGCCGAAGGCGTACCGAGCCTTGGTCTCGTCGTTCGCGCCGTCGGTCAGCCCGAGGTGCCAGGCGGCGTAGTCCGGCCAGCCGTGCTTGTCGAGGTAGGCGTTCTGGGCCGCGGCACTCGGCTGCACCTCGCCCCAGTCGCTGTCGAGGACGTACTGCCTGCGGTCGATCAACTGCCGGGCGTGCTCCACAGCAGCCTGGTTCAACGAGTACGAGGCCATTGCCTACCTTGACACATCGCGGCGACCGGCGCCCGGAGATGTCGTGGACCCGGCCGGCTCCCACGACTTGCCTTACCGCGCGGACGGGGAGTAACCATGGAACTGGCGTTTCGGGGCGTTGAACAGCCAGCGAAGCGCTTGAACCCCCAGGTCCCCGAGACGTCCTCGCCCGCCGGTCAGGACGGGGCGCTGCGGCGACGCTGCTCGAGTTCGGCGAGCGAGGGCAACCGGCCGGTCAGGGTGACCTCGTTGGCGACCTCGCGGAGCTTGACGTGACTGCCCTGGGAGGCGGCGCGAAGGCGATCGAAGGCCTGGTCGCTGGTGATCTTGTGGGTTGCCATCAGGATGCCCAGCGCCTGGCTGATCTGCCTGCTGGTACGCAGCGCCGTATGGACGTGCTCGAGTTCGTCCCGGCTGCGGAGCAGGCTCAGCAGTCCGCTGAAGGACCTGGCCAGCAGGCCGACCCGGTGGGTGAGCTCGTCGGTGAAATGGTGGGTCTGGTCGGCGTAGGCGACAAGGACGGCGGCCTCCTGCCGGTCCAGGCGCAGTGGGTGGGCATGCGCGGACCGGACCGGGGTCCGGGTGGTCAGCGCCTGCGTGTACGCGGGCCATTGCCGCTCGCCCGACTCGTCGTTCCAGGTCAGCGGTCGGTCCTCGGCCAGGGCCCGCATCGCCACCGCGTCCCCCGAGTCGACGTCGAGCTGGTCCAGCGTGTCGATGACCGCCGGATCGCCGACGGCGGTTCGGATCGGGTGCGGCCGCGCCGGCCAGACCAGCGCCACGACCCGGGCGCCGCAGAGCGCGGGAATGGGAAGCAACAGCTGCGGGACGGCCTCGGCCGGGTTGGGGGCGGCGGCAGCCCGGGCCGCCATGTCGCTCAGGTGTTCTGCCAAACTGATACCAGTCACGTTCACCCCCCGTAAGGTTTACAGCGTAAGCCTAACACGGCGTACGCAGGAACCCGGGGCCGCGCCGCATCCGATGTGGGGCGGACGGGGCTCGCCGGGTCGCTGCCTGCGTTCCGCGATGCGAGGATGGAAAGCAGCACAGCATCAGGCGCTCGTTGGAGATGGCCGGCTGCTGCCACGTTGGAGGGGAGTCCGCGGTGCCTCGTCGGCCATCGGGCGAACCTGGCGGCCATACCCCGGTGCGGACCAGTCGACTGTCCCGTGAGCGGATCGTGGACGTCGCCCTGGCATTGATCGACGAGCAGGGACTGGCCGCGCTCACCATGCGCGCCCTGGCCGGCCGGCTCGGCGTCGAGGCGATGTCGCTCTACAAGCACGTCGCCAACCGCGACAAGCTCTTCGATGCCGTGGTCGAGCGGATCGTGGGCGAACTCGGCAAGGGCGACGGAGTCGTACCGGACCCCGATCAGGGTTGGCGCAGCTACCTGGCCGGCATCGCCCACGGGGTGCGGCGCTACGCACGCGCCCACCCGCACGCCTTTCCGCTGGTCGCCACCCGACCCACCGAGGCGCCCTGGATCAACCCGCCGCTGCGCTCCCTGGACTGGATCGAGGCCTTCCTGCGCGGCCTGCAGGCCGAGGGCTTCACCGACGAGCAGGTGCTGTTCGCCTACCGCAGTTTCAACAGCTTCCTACTCGGCTTCCTGCTGCTGGAAACCAGCGCGATGTCCATTCACGAACCGCTGCCGGGGGACGGCTCCTACGCACCGTCGGGGGGTGAGGGCAGCAACGAGGCGGCCAGCGCCGCGCATCCCGCGCCGGGCAGCCTCACTCCGACCCGCAGCCGCGGCGAACGGCAGGCGGTCGCCGACGCCACCGAGCCCGACGAGCTGATCGACCCGCAGGGCGAGCTGGACGCCGACCGCTACCCCACCATCCGCCGGCTGGCCGAGGGCCTGGCCGAGGACCGCTTCGAGACCGAGTTCCTGCTCGGCCTGGACAGCATGCTGGACCAGATCGCCACCTTCATCGGCGAGCGCAGCTGACCACGAGCCGGTCCCGTCCTTTGTAGGCTGCGAACGTGACCCGCATCGTCGCCGACATCTCGGTCTCCCTCGACGGCTTCGTCACCGGGCCCGATCCGGGCCCCGATCGCGGCCTGGGCGTCGGCGGCGAGGCCCTGCACACCTGGGCGTTCTCCGACGACCCGGACGATCGCCGGGTCCTGCACGAGGCGACCAGCCGTTCGGGGGCCGTCGTCCTCGGACGTCGACTCTTCGACCTGGTGGACGGGCCCGGCGGCTGGAACGACGAGACCGGCTACGGCGCCGGCGAGGTGGGCAAGCCCTCGTTCGTCGTCGTGACCAGCAGCCGTCCTTCGTCGATCAGGCTGACCGACCTCGATTGGACTTTCGTCACCACCGGCCTGGCCGACGCCGTGGCAGCCGCCCGCGAGCGTGCTCAAGCGCAGTCGGCGGCCGGTGGAGCAGAGCTCGACGTGGTCCTGATGGGCGGCGGTGCCACCATCGGCTCGGCGCTGGCCGCCGGACTGGTCGACGTGCTGACGCTGCACCTCGCGCCCGTCGTGCTGGGCTCGGGAACGCCACTGTTCACCGGGGCGGCGCCCCGCACTCTGGTACAACGAAGCGCGCTCACGACCTCGACGGCGACCCACCTGACCTACGACGTCCCGCGCTGACGACGCTTCCCGTCGTGCGCCGCGCCCGGTGGCAGCCCAAGCACTGACCGGCCTTCCTGCCACGCCCCGTGGTAGGAACACCAGATGGTCGACGAGCCGATCGAGATAAGCAGCATCACCCCGTACGACCAATCGGTCCGACCGCGAGCGGGCCGGCCGGTAGGCCGGGCAGTCGCCGCGGGGTTGGGCTGGCCTGCCGTGGCGGTGCTGGCCGTCATGGCCAGTTTCTTCCGGGTATTCAGCGTCACGACCACCATTACCGAAACCGAGGCGGGAGCAGCCGGCCTCATCGGTTATGCCTTCGATGGCTGGGGTCGGATCAGCACGATGCATACCGGATCCGAGCCCTTCGACGTAGGCGGCGCGAGTGGGCCCCG
>Ga0247773_1000714_pt1 | contig 12166 bp, 1 predicted proteins | sample UWRJL092311B6_FD_179934 | JGI IMG/M metagenome (GOLD analysis project Ga0247773, IMG submission 179934) | Plant litter microbial communities from Arlington Agricultural Research Station in Wisconsin, United States - UWRJ-L092-311B-6 | ecosystem: Environmental > Terrestrial > Plant litter >...
GCATGGACGCCGATTGCTGCGCCATGATGGGCTGCGACGACCAGCACGGAGACCACGCCGCTCACGGCGGCCACACCGCCGGCTGACGCCACCCCGCCGCTCCGGCGATCGCACGACGAGCGGCGGCGAATTCGGTGATGAAGAGAGCCCGTCCTCCACGTGGAGGGCGGGCTCTTTTGCATCCGGAGTGAAGCAGGGCGAATGAATTCGCTGCAACGACCACACGAAGTCCGCCTTCGCGGACTACCGGCGCTACGGCGGCGTCGGCATCCGCGCGCGGACGGGGGCATTGCAGTCCGCGCAGGCGGACTTGTCGTTCTTCCAGCGGCGGGTTTCAACCCGCCGCGAACGCGGCGCAGGCCGTTCGGCCGCGATGCATCTGGGGGAGATCGATGCCGCACGTGTGGTGCGTCGGCCGGCACGGGGAGATAGCGGGGCGCGGAGATGCTCGCGAGGGAGTCCGCGAAGGCGGACTTTGGGCCGTAGTAGCCCCGGGTTTCAACCCGGGGGCGGGTGGACCACGCGCGTTACAGCCCAGCTAAACCCAATCCCGCGTGAGGGATGCGCGCCCGGAGGGCCGGGACGGCGGCGGCGCGCCACGCGAAGGAGTTACGGTCGAGGGGATGCCCGGGCGCGACGCCGGTGGCCCGGCGCGGTTGGGCACGGTCGTATCGTGCCCTACCGCGCGCGCAGCCCGGTTCGGCGCCTCGGCGCCGAACACGCCCAATCCACGCCGTTGCTGTTCCGTACGAGGCTGACAGCGAGGATCCCGCCCTCAACGCTCCGGCGACACCAGCCCCGGCGCGCGGCCCTTGCCGTACAGGCGCCGGTAGAGCTCGGCGTTGCGGAGCACCACCTTCACGTACTCGCGCGTCTCGGCGAAGGGGATCCGGTCGCGGAAGGCGTCGATGTCGCGGCCGTAGCCGAGCTCGCGCTTCCACCTGTCCGCGCGGCCGGGACCGGCGTTGTAGGCGGCCAGCGCCAGGTCCCGCGCGCCGCGGTAGCGCTCGAGCTGGTCACCCAGGTAGCGGGCGCCCATCCGCAGGTTGATCTCGGGCACGTTCAGCAGCTCGGGGGTGAAGTTTCGCACCCCCGCGCCCCTGGCCAGCCACTGCCCCGTCCCCGGCATGATCTGCGACAGCCCGCGCGCGCCCACCCAGCTCCTGGCCTCCGGATCGAACGACGACTCCTGCCGCACCAGCCCGGCCAGGAGCCAGGGATCCACGTCCGCCCGGTCGGCCTCGTCCATCAGCACGCCCTGGTAGGCGAGGGGGAAGACCACGCGCAGCAGCCGCTCGTCCCACTGCCCGCCGCGCTGGTCCAGCAGCGCCCGCCCCATGCGGATGGCGGCGACGGCGTGCCCCGCGTCGCGCACGCCCTCGGCCAGCAGCAGCCGCGCGTACGGGCGGTCGGCCAGCCGCCGCGTCTGCGCGGCGAGCTCGGCCTCCCACGCGTCGGCCGCGCCCGCGTCGTCCAGCACCCGGAGGCGGCGGAGGATGCCGGCGGCCTCGCCCGCGTCTTCCGGCCCGGCGGGCCACGCCGGCGGCTGGGCGATCACCGCGGCCAGCGGATCGGCGCCCAGCCGGTCGGCCGCGCGGATCGCCGGATAGGTGGTGGGCTCGGCCGCGATCGCCGCGGTGTACATCGCCCGCGCCCGGTCGCCACGCCCGTCGCGCTCGTGGCGGACGCCGGCATCGTACGCCAGCTGCGCCGTCTGCTCGCCGCGCGGGTAGCGGGCCACGTAGTCGTCCCACGCCCTGGCGGCGCAGGCATCGTCCCCCGCCTTCAGGCAGCGGTCGGCGAGCCGGAACAGCGCCTCGCGGGCCTGGGGGGACGAGGGGACCGCCGCGGCCTTGCGGTACGCCGCGATGGACGCGTCGCGGTTCGCCGACGCGTCGCCCAGCAGGTACCACGCGCTCCCCGCGGCCGCCGTTCCGCCGTACGTCTCGGTGATGCGGCGGAGCGCGGCCACGCCGTCGTCTTCCTTTCCGAGGCGGATGCGCGCGCGGGCAACGATCAGCTCCGCCTCGGCGCGCGCCTCGCCGTCGAGCTTCTCCGCCGCCTTCTGCGCCCAGGCGCCGGCCGGCTCGTAGTCCGCCGCGCTCCACAGCAGCCGGGCGATGCGCAGCAGCGTGGCCCCGTCGGCCTCGCGCCCGGCCGAGACCGCCGCCCGCAGCGACCGCGCCGCGAGACCGGCCTTCCCCGCCGCCTCGTACGCCGCGGCGCGGGCCAGCTCGTCGTCCGCGCCGGTGCCGGAGACCTCGCCCAGGAGCGCCGCCGCACGCGCGCGTGACTCGGGCGCCGCGCGCTCGTCGGCCGCGGCGGCGCGCAGCCCCTCGCGCGCCTCGCGCCCGCGCTCGGCGCGAAAGAGGAGCCCGGCCCGATCGACCTGCAGCTCGGCCGCGAGCGTCGGATCGACGTCTTTCAGCTCGGCGGACTCGCGCTCCAGCCGGCTCGCGGCCGCCGCAAGCTCTCCACGCGCCGCGCGCCAGCGTGCCTCCGCCCGCGCCGCCACCGCCCGCGCCGCGGACGAGCCGCCCGCCGCGGTGGATGCGACGCCCGCGCTCCCGGCGTCGGCGAGCGCGTCGGCGCGGAGCGCGGCGAGCCAGTCCGCCACCTCGGGAAGCGCATCGGCGCCCCTGGCGAACGCCGCCGCGGCGTCCGCGTCGCGATCGGCCTTGCGCAGCACGCGCCCCAAACGCGCGTATGCGAGCCCGCGGTCCGCGCCCGAGGCGGCGGACGCGTAGGCGCGGTACGCCTTCGCGGCGGCGGCCCAGTCCTGGTTCTCCTCCTCGGCCTGGCCCAGGAGGAGGAAGCCGGCGCCATGGTCCTCGTCCGCCAGCCAGTCCTTCCGCTCCAGCAGGCGGCGGACGTGGCTCCACCCGTCCCACCCTGCGGCGGAGCGGGCGGCGAGGAGCGCCACGGAGGGCGGGAGATCGTCCGCGTCGTCTTCCACGAAGTCGCGGAGGGTGTTCCAGGCGGCCCAGGGGCGGCCCTCGTCCAGGCGCCCCTGCGCGGTGCGCGCGGCCAGCAGCATCCCCGCGTGGGTGACGCTGCGGAACGGGTCCAACTGGGCTGCGGCGGAGATGTCGGCGACCCTCGGCAGCGACCGAACGGCCGCCGGCGAGGTCCCCACGATCAACCCGGCCAACACTCCCGCGGCCCCGGCATAGCGGGCCACTGACAACGGAACCTGCATATCACTGCCGTCCTGCCGAACTGCGATATTCGTCCACGCCCGCGGGCACCCGGCGCTCGGCCAGGTGCCGCGGACAGCGTCGCCCACGGGCGAACGCAGGCACGATCCGTTCCCAACGCATTCCATCCGTTGGAGTTACGCGTGATGACGGCCGTGCTGTGCGGGGGAGCCTGGTTCAACCCGTTGGCGCAACGGATGTTCCCGGATCGGTGGGAGATGCCCCCGCGATCCGGGGTCTGCCGAGCCGATCCGCACGCCATCCGGGTACATCAGCGGTCGATGGCGGGCGGCTGGAAGCCGCGGCAACGAGGGCGGGAAGCCTCCCGAACCGCGCGGCTTGCCATCCGCCGAGGGGAAAGGCCGCGGGGCGCGGGGACGGCTGCATCCGCGGGCCTCGCGGTAAATGGTGCGGCGGACGAGGCGAAACGCCGCGAACCAGGACCTTGTGGCGGGATGCGCCAAGTGTGGACATGGATGGAGGATGCGGGGCGCCGCCGGGGGTTGACAGGCGAGGGTGGTTCCGGTACTTTCAGGGCCGCTTCGGGAACGGAGCGGCACATTGCCCGTGTAGCTCAGTCGGTTAGAGCACCTGACTGTTAATCAGGGGGTCGTAGGTTCGAGTCCTACCGCGGGCGCTACAAACAACGAAGCCCCGGCAGCGGAAACGCTGCCGGGGCTTTCGCGTCTGGATTCGCTTCGGTGAGTGTGTCAGCGAGGTCGCGCCGGTGGCTCACCATGCGGGGGCTGAAGATCGGGTGTCCGCTTGGTGTCAGGAACTCGGTAAGGGTGATGCGGGCATGCTGCCCCGATGGTACGGCCAGCGCCCGCGATCGCCGGGTCGACCCCCGTCTGCTGCTTGGACGTACGGCACGAAGACCCCGGGTGGTCCGGCCCCCCACACTCCAAGCGCTGCGCGGGTCGAGCACGGCCTGGGATCATCCCCCCCATACACTCGAGGATGTTGGTGCCGGCAGCCGGCGCGAATACAAGGTCCGATAGAATCACACCTCATTATCCCTTGCCGACATTTAAGGTGCTGTGTATAGTGGGAGCACGACTCGTGCGCGCCCGGTGCCTCACAGCCCCTGGTGAGCGTTGATTAAGCCTAAACGAGCGTGTGTCGTGGTTGAAATCGGCTGCTCATGATCGCGCTCCCCGCGGCGTCCTCCGCGTGCTCCGGAGATTTTCGTGTACTTCCCGCGAGCCGATATCCCCATCCGGACTGAATTCTTTCTATCGTAAACTTTTGACCCCACAATAACATACGACCGAATGTTTACGTAGGCCGCGTGATGCGCCTGGATGCGGATGTCCTAACATGATCGTTCTGAATAAGACTCCACGCTAAGACCGCCGGTGGAGAGAAGGACGCGTGAAGCCGGTGAATCGGGTGCATCCGCCGCGGCGCCTTCGATTCGAACACCGCGCCACGTGGCAGTGCCAGACCGGCCCCGATCCACCAGGACCCCGGTGCGTCCGCTCACCGCGGCGCCCCGGCAGCCACGTCTCCCCCAATGGGGTTGCTCGATGAACTTCGACGAGCTTGCGGCGCACGCCGGCGAGGTCGATCCCGCGCCGGCCACCGCGTTCTTTCCCTCGTCTGCAGCCGCACGGCTGGATGGGATGAGGCTCTTTCCGGCGGAAGTGCCCGGCGCCGACTGGCTGCGCCCCGGTGTTTGCCTGCACGCGCTGGTGGAGGCGCGCGCCGCGCGCACGCCGGACGCGGTCGCCGTGGAGCACCAGGGGGTGTCGCTCACCTTCGCCGCGCTGGACGCACGCGCGGCCCGGCTGGCGGCGCGGCTGGGGAGGCTGGGTGCGGGGCCCGAGAGCCGCGTGGGCGTGCTGCTGGAGCGCTCGCCCGAGGCGATCACCGCGCAACTGGCGGTGCTGAAGACGGGCGCCGCGTTCGTGCCGATGGATCCCGCTTACCCGGCCGAGCGCATCGAGTACCTGGCGGCGGACGCGGGCGTGCTGGCCGTGATCACCCGGGACTCGCTGCGCGGGCGCGTGCCGGCATCGGTGCGCGCCCTCTGCGTGGACGACGAGCCCGTCGACGCGGAGGTGGCCGGCCTGCCGCCCGCAGCACCGGTGCAGCCGGGGAACGCCGCGTACGTGATCTACACCTCCGGCAGCACGGGGGCGCCCAAGGGCGTGGTGGTGCAGCACGCGGCGGTCGTCAACCACGCGCTCGCGATGGCCGCCGAGTACGGGCTGGGCGCGGGAGACCGGGTGCTGCAGTTCGCCTCGCCCGCTTTCGACGTGGCGCTCGAGGAGGTGTTCCCCACGCTGGCAAGCGGCGCCACGCTGGTGATCCTCGACGCGCGGGCGATGGACTCGCTGGCGGCGTTCCTGGCGTTCGCCGCCCAAGCCGGGCTGACCGTGTGGAACCTGCCCAGCCCGTATTGGCACGAGCTGGTGGGCGAGATCGAGCGCTCGGGCGCCGCGGTCCCCGATGCGCTGCGGCTGCTGGTGGTGGGGAGCGAGGCCGCCTCGCCCGCGGCGCTGGCCGGCTGGCGGCGCGCGGCGGGCGAGCGGGTGGCGTTCCGCAACGCGTACGGGCCCACCGAGGCCACCGTCACCGCCACCGTGCATGCGTCCACCGGCGACCTGTCGCCCGAGGCGACGACGATCCCCATCGGGCAGGCGATCGCCAACGTACAGACATACGTGCTCGACGCGTCGGGCGACCCGATCGAAGACGGCGAGCCCGGCGAGCTGTGCCTGGGCGGCGCGGGCGTGGCGCGCGGATACCTGGGCCGCCCCGCGGCCACGGCCGAGCGCTTCGTCCCCGACCCGTTCTCGGGCGTGCCGGGGGCGCGGATGTACCGCACGGGCGACCGCGCGCGGCTTTCCGCCGGGGCGCTGGAATTCGTGGGGCGGGTGGACCGGCAGGTGAAGGTGCGCGGCTTTCGCGTGGAGCTGGAGGAGATCGAGGCCGCCCTGCGCGCGCACCCCGCCGTGCGCGAGGCCGCCGTGCTCCTGCGCGAAGACGCGCCGGGACGCGCGCGGCTGGTGGGATACGCGGCGGCGGCATCCGTCGACGCCGTCACGCTGCGTGCGCACCTCGCCTCGCGGCTCCCCGCGTACATGGTGCCGGAGGCGCTGGTCGTCGTCCCCCGGCTTCCGCAGACGCCGGGGGGGAAGGTGGACCGCCGCGCGCTCCCGGCGCCGGCCGCCCCCGCGCCTGCCGCGGGTGACGCGCCACGCCCCGGGGTGGAGACGCGCGTGGCCGCGGTGTGGCAAGAGGTGCTGCGCGTGGAGGGGATCGGCCGCGACGAAGGGTTCCTGGAGCTGGGCGGCAACTCGCTGCTGGCGGCCCAGGTGGTGTCGCGGCTGCGCCACGCGCTGGGCGTGGAGCTCTCCGTTCCCGCGCTGCTGCAGGCGTCCACCGTGGCGGGCGTGGCGGCCGCGGCCAGTGCCGGGGCGGGCGCGGCGGCGGTGGCGGGGCCGCGTCCTCTCGCCGGGCCGCGTGGCGGCGACCACCCGCTGTCGCTCTCGCAGGAGCGCGCCTGGTTCATGAACCGGCTGCAGCCCACCAGCCTGGCGTACCAGTTCCAGGCGGCGCTGCGCTTCACCGGCGCGTTGCGGGTGGAGGCGCTGGAGCGCGCGCTGGAAGAGATGGTGCGCCGCCACGAGATCTTCCGCACCTCGTTCCCCGAGCTCGATGGCCGGCCCGTGCAGCGCGTGCATCCGCCGGCGCGGATCGACCTGCCACGCGACGACCTGCGCGCCGTCCCCGCGGCCGAGCGCCGCGCGCACGCCGACGCGGCGGTGCGCGCCGAGCTCGAGCGCCGCTTCGACCTGGCCCAGGCGCCGCTGATCCGCTGGCGGCTGCTGCGGCTGGACGACGACGCGTGGGAGCTGGTGCACGTGGAGCACCACATCATCCACGACGGGTGGTCGTTCAACGTCTTTCTCGCCGAGCTGCTGGAGATCTACCACGCCTTCGCCGAGGGGCACCCTTCGCCGCTGGCCGAGCCCGCGCTGCAGTTCGTGGACTACGCCGCCTGGCAGGGCGAGTGGCTGCGCGGCCCCGAGGCGGCGGCGCAACTGGAGTTCTGGAAGCGCGCGCTGGAGGGCGCCCCGCCGCTCCTCGACATCCCCACCGACCGGCCCCGCCCCGCCGTGCAGCGCTTCCGCGGCGGCTTGCGGCGGATGGAGCTGTCGGCCGCCGAGGCCGGGCGGCTGCGCGAGTTCAGCCGCCGCGAGAACGCCACCCTGTTCATGACCATGGTGGCGGGGTTCGCGGCGCTGCTGCACCGCTACGGCGGGCAGGACGAGGTGTGCGTGGGCTCGGCGGTGGCCAACCGCCGCTGGAAGGAGACGGAGAACGCCATCGGGATGTTCGTCAACTCGGTGGTGCTGCGCCTTGGGGTGGAGGGCGACCCCGGCTTCGGCGAGCTGGTGGCACGCACGCGCCGCACCACGCTCGACGCCTACGCCCGGCAGGAGCTTCCCTTCGACCGGGTGGTGCAGGCGCTCTCGCCCGAGCGCAGCCTGAGCCACAACCCGCTACACCAGGTGCTGTTCAGCTTCGACGACGCGCGCATGCCCGAGCTGACGGTGCCGGGTGTGGGGGTGACGGTGCGCGAGGGGCTGAGCAACGGTTCGGCCAAGTTCGACATGAACCTGATCGTGGCGCCGCGCAGCGAGGGGAGCGCCGGATTCAGCGACGGGTGGGAGGCCGGCGGGCTCACCATCCTGTGGGAGTACGACGCCGACCTGTTCGACGGCGCCACCATCGACCAGATGCTGGAGCAGTACCGGCGCCTGCTGCTGGCCGCCACCGCCGAGCCCGGCCGCCGCGTGTCGGCGCTGCCGCTGCTGGACGACGCCGGCCGCGAAGCCGTGCTGCGCGCCTGGAACCGGACCGACGCGCCCTTCCCGGCCGACCGCTGCATCCACGAGCTCGTCGCCACCCAGGCCGCGCTGACGCCCGACGCGGTGGCGGTGCGGGACGCGGCCGGCGCGCTGACCTACGCCGCGCTCGAGCGCCGCGCCCGGGCGCTGGCCGCCCGGCTGCGCGCGCTTGGGGTGGGCCCCGAGCGGCGCGTGGGGGTGTGCGTGGAGCGCGGGGTGGGGATGGCGGCCGCGGTGCTGGGGGTGCTGAAGGCCGGTGGCGCCTACGTTCCGCTCGACCCCTCACACCCCGACGAGCGGCTGGCGTACGTGGCGGCCGACGCGGGGATCGGCGTGCTGGTGTGCGACGCGCACCTGCGGGACCGAGTGGCCGCGCCGGGCGTCCACCGTGTGATCCTGGAGGAGGTGGAGGACGAGGTGCCCGCCGCCGGGGCTTTCGACACGGCCGAATCTCCCGCGCGGCCCGAAAACCTGGCGTACGTCCTCTACACCTCGGGGAGCACGGGGCGGCCGAAGGGGGTGATGGTCACGCACCGCGCGTTCGCCAACTTCCTGACCGACATGCGGGCGCGGCTGGAGATGACGCGGGCCGACGTGCTGGTGGCGGTGACCACGCTGGCCTTCGACATCGCCGGGCTCGAGCTCTTCCTTCCGCTGGTGTCGGGCGCCTGCGCCGTGATCGCCGGCCGCGACACGGCGGCCGACGGCGCGCGGCTGGCGGCGCTCCTGGCATCCGCCGGCGCCACCGTGTTCCAGGCCACGCCGGCCACCTTCCAGCTCCTGGTGGAGGCCGGGTGGACGGGCGCGCCGGGGCTGCGCATCCTGGCCGGCGGCGAGGCGGTGCCGGCAGAGCTGGCCGCGGCGCTGGCCAGGCGCGCGGCGCGGGCGTGGAACGTCTACGGCCCCACCGAGACCACCGTCTGGTCCACGGCATACCCGCTGGAGGCGGAGGGGCCGGTGCTGATCGGCGGGCCCCTGGCCAACACCCGCTGCTACGTCCTTGACGCGCACGGCGCGCCGCTCCCGCCGGGGGTGCCGGGCGAGCTGTGGATCGGTGGAGCCGGGGTGGCGCGCGGCTACCTGGGGCGGCCGGGGCTGACCGCCGACCGCTTCGCGCCCGACCCCTTCGCCGGCGGCGGCGCGCGGATGTACCGCACCGGCGACCGCGCGCGCTGGCAGGACGGGGGCGCGCTGGAGTTCCTGGGTCGCACCGACCACCAGGTGAAGGTGCGCGGCTTCCGCATCGAGCCGGGCGAGATCGAGGGAGTGCTGCGCTCGCACCCCGCCGTGCGCGAGGCGGTGGTGGTGGTCCGCGAAGACCGGCCGGGCGACCGGCGGCTGGTGGCGTACCTGGCGGGGAGCGACCTGCCGGGCGACGCCGGGCTGCGCGCGCTGCTGCGCGGGCGCCTCCCCGAGTACATGGTCCCCACCGCGCTGGTGCGGATGCAGGCGCTGCCGCGCACCCCCAACGGCAAGGTGGATCGCCGCGCCCTTCCCGCGCCCGACCGCGGCCCCGACCCGTCGCGCGCGGAGCACGTGGCGCCGCGCTCGCCGGCCGAGGAGGTGGTGGCCGAACTGTGGGCCGAGGTGCTGGACGTGCCGCGCGTGGGAGTGCACGACGACTTCTTCGCCCTGGGCGGCCACTCGCTCCTCGCCGCGCGCGCCGCCGGGCGGCTGCCGGCGCGGCTGGGGCGCGAGCTGCCGCTGCGCGTGGTGTTCGAATCGCCCACGGTGGCCGGCGTGGCGGCGTACCTGGAGGGCCGCGCCGGCCCCGCGCTCCCGCCGCCCTCGCCGCGCGCCGGCCGCCCCGGCCCGCTCCCCGCCTCGCCCGGGCAGGAGCGGCTGTGGGCGCTGGAGCAGGTGAACCCTGGCACCGCAGCCTACAACCTCCCGCTCGCCATCCGCCTGCGCGGCGCTCTGGACGTGGCCGCGCTGCAGCGGGCGCTCGACGCGCTGGCGGCGCGGCACGAGGCGCTGCGCACCACCCTGGTGCCGGGTGCCGACGGCGCGCCGGTGCAGGTGATCGCGCCACCCGCGCCGGTGCCGCTCCCGGTCGATGCCGCGGGCTCGATCGCCGCGGACGAGCTGGAGCGGCGGCGCCACGCGCTGCGGGTGAACGAGGCCACGCGGCCGATGGAGCTGGCGCGCGGCCCCCTTTTCCGCGCGCGGCTGGTGCGCTTCGCGGCGGACGACCACGACCTGCTGCTGACCCTTCACCACGCGGTGGCGGACGGGTGGAGCCTGGGGGTGGTGCGGCGCGAGCTGGCCGCACTCTACGCCGCCTTCGCCGCGGGCGGGAAGGAGGCGCCGCTCGCGCCCGCCGGCGTGCAGTACGCCGACTACGTGCTCTGGCTGCGCGAACAGTCGCGGGGCGGCGCGCTGGAGGCGCAGCTGGCGTACTGGCGCCACGCGCTGGAGGGCGCGCCCGCGGGGCTCGACCTTCCCACCGACCGCCCGCGGCCGGCGATCGCGGGGGTGCGCGGCGGCGAGCACCGCTTCGTGGTTCCCGCCACGACGGCCGCGGCGCTCGGCGCGGTGGCGCGCGAAGAGCGGGCGACGCCGTTCATGGCCCTCCTCGCCCTCTACCACCTCCTCCTCTCGCGCTGGAGCGGACAGGGCGACGTGGTGGTGGGGATCGGCTCGGCCAACCGCATGCGGCAGGAGGTGGAGGGGACCGTCGGCTTCTTCACCAACACCCTCCCGATCCGCGCGCGCCTGGACGGCGACCCGTCCTTCCGCGCGCTGCTGCGGCAGGTGCGCGAGGCCACGCTGCACGCCTATGCGCACCAGGACGTACCGCTGGAGAAGGTGGTGGAGGTGCTGGCCATCGCCCGCGAGCCCGGGCGCGACCCGCTGGTGCAGGCAGTGCTGGTGATGGACGCCGCCGGTGCCGCCGCCCCCGCGTTCGGCGAGCTGCGCGCCGAGACCGAGTCGGTGGGGCGCGGCACCGCCAAGTTCGACCTGCACCTCGCCTTCACCGAAGGCGACGGAGGCGCGCTGGTGGGGTGGCTGGACTACCGCGCCGAGCTCTTCGACCCCGCCACCGTGGAACGGATGGCGGAGCACCTGCTGACGCTGGCCGGCTCGGCGGTGGCGGCGCCCGACGCGCCCGTCTCCACGCTGGCGCTTCTCCCCCCGGCCGAGCGCCGGCGGGTGGTGGAGGAGTGGAGCGGCGCGGGGGAGCGCTTCGCGGCGCGCGGCGGGCTGCACCAGCGCTTCGAGGCCCGGGCCGCGGCGCACCCCGGCGCGGCGGCCCTGTCGCACCAGGGCGTGGACATCACCTACGCGGCGCTGAACGCGCGGGCCAACCGCCTGGCGCGGCGGCTGGGTGCCCTGGGCGTGGGCCCGGAGTCGCGCGTGGGGCTGTGCGTGGAGCGGACGGCCGAGCTGGTGGTGGGGATCCTGGCCATCCTCAAGGCCGGCGGCGCCTACGTTCCGCTCGATCCCGCCTATCCCGCCGAGCGGCTGGCGTACATGGCGGAGGATTCGGGCGTCCGCGTGCTCCTGGCCGGCCCGGGGCTGGAAGGGCGCGTCCCGGGCGCCGGCGTCCAGGCGGTGGCGCTGGATGACGACGGGGCCGCCGGGCCGGCGGACGACCTGGGGATCGAGGTCGATCCCGGCAACCTGGCGTACGTCATCTACACCTCGGGCTCGACCGGGCGTCCCAAGGGCGTGGGGGTGACGCACGGCAACGTGCTGCGGCTCTTCGCCTCCACCGAGGCTCGCTTCGGCTTCGCCGCGGCCGACGTGTGGACGCTCTTCCACTCCTACGCCTTCGACTTCTCCGTATGGGAGATGTGGGGCGCGCTGCTGTACGGCGGCCGCCTCGTCGTCGTGCCGTTCGACGTCTCGCGCGACCCGGCCGCCTTCCGCGCGCTGCTGGCGCGCGAGCGGGTGACGATGCTGAGCCAGACGCCCTCGGCGTTCCGCGCGCTGGCGGCTGCCGACGCCGACGTGGCCGAGCCGCTGCAGGCGCTGCGCGCGGTGGTGTTCGGCGGCGAGGCGCTGCGGTACGAGTCGCTGCGGGGGTGGCTCGACCGCTACGGCCCGGCGCGGCCGCGGCTGGTGAACATGTACGGGATCACCGAGACCACGGTGCACGTCACC
>Ga0247773_1000715_pt1 | contig 12165 bp, 11 predicted proteins | sample UWRJL092311B6_FD_179934 | JGI IMG/M metagenome (GOLD analysis project Ga0247773, IMG submission 179934) | Plant litter microbial communities from Arlington Agricultural Research Station in Wisconsin, United States - UWRJ-L092-311B-6 | ecosystem: Environmental > Terrestrial > Plant litter >...
ACGGGCTCCACCTCGTTCTCGGTGAAGCCCACGATGGAGCCGTCGGGGAACTGGACCATGAAGCCGTCACGGCCATCCTCGTTGTTGTCCGGCCCCCAGTGCCCGATCACCTCGCCGATCTTCCCCACGTACGGCTCGGACTGGTCGTAGTACGAGCGCACCACACGCACCTTGTGCATCGCTCCTCCAGGGCTTGGTTGATGCAAGCGCGCCGAACGATTGCATAAGCCGCGCCCGGTGCGATTTCTTGCTCGATCACTACAGCGGTGCTGGGTGCTGGGGTGCTGGGGTGCTGGGGTGCTGGGGTGCTGGGGTGCTGGAGCTACGTGGCGGGGAGGGAGGCGACGCCCGTAGCTCGCGCTCCACTCCACCACGGTGCGCAAAACCGCCCCGGAGCCGAAGCCCCGGGGCGGTGAGAAGACGCCGAATCCGATGCGACGCCCCAGGCCCATGCGTGGGCACTGGAGCCATCGTTCGTCAGATCGGGTCGCGGCCGTCCAGGTCGCGGTTGAGCTCCTTGGCGCGCTGGGCTTCCACGCGGCGCGTGTTGGCGTCCATCAGCACGTCCTCGGCGCGGGCGGCGTCCTGCTCGGCCTTGCCTTCCATCTGGTCCAGGCGCCCCTCGCGCTCGATGCTGCGATCGCCCAGGAGGTCGCCGATCCCCTCCTTGATGCGCCCGCCCAGGTGCGTCATCTTGCCGCTCAGATCGTCAGCCATGTTCGTCTCCCGCTTGGGTTTAGGTCCGTTGCCCAGAGCCCTCTCGCAGGGGCAAGAGCCATGCCGTTCTCCCGAGCTGCCACGGGGTTCATGCTGGCCTGCGGCTTGCTGGTGCGGAGCATCGTAAGCCGTGTTCGTAAAGGCGATTGACGTGCGGGGAGAGTCGGACCGGATGACGGAGCGTGGCGAGCAGGGCAGGGTGGAGGCGTGGGAACGCCTCTCCACCCGCACGGTGGCCGAGTACGAGATGTTCGAGGTGCGCGAAGACCGCTCGCGCTCGCCCGAAGACGGCTCGGAGCAGACCTTTCACATGGCCGACTCGCGCGGGGGGGTGGTGATCCTGGCGACGACCGAAGACGGGCGGCTGGTGATGGTGGAGCAGTTCCGCCACGGCCGGCGGGCGATCACGCTCGAGCTGCCCAGCGGCGAGACCGAGGAGGGCGAGGAGCCCGCCGCCTCCGGCGCGCGCGAGCTGCGCGAGGAGACGGGGTTCACCGGCGACGATCCGGAGATCCTGGGGCGCATCGACCTGAATCCGTCGTGGCAGCACACGCTGGTGCACGTGGCCCGCATCCGCAACGCGCGCCGCACCGGCGACAAGGACCTCGACGACACCGAGGACACCTGCGTGCGCCTGGTCACCGTCGGCGACCTGCGCCGCCGCATCCTGGCCGGCGAGGTCGAGACCGGCACCACCATCGCCGCCCTCGCCTTTCTCGACTGGACCGAAGGCGGAGGATCGACGGCCGACTGATCGACACGCCGATCGATGGGCACGCGGAGTCGGCCGGGCGGATGAATCCGCGGCAACGACTGCACGAAGTCCGCCTTCGCGCCGCCTTCGCGGACTACCGGCGGCTGTGTGAAGAAGGCGGAGGGGCGCGACCCTTGGATCGATGACCTGTAGTGGGATGGGATCGGCGGATCGCCCGGATGCATGCGAGGGAGTCCGCGAGGCCGGACTTCGGGGCCGTGGCTGCCGCGGTATCAACTGCCCGGTGCCGGAGAATGGGGGATCGTGGGTGGGCTTGATGCAGGGCTTCATGGAGCCTTCAGCCGCGCCGGGGGTAACATTCCAGGCCGCGGCGCATAACACGCGCGGATGTTCGAATCGCTTGCTCCCGTGGCAGTTGCGTGCTAGCGTGCGCACCTGCCGGGAAACGAATGGAGGCCGCGGTGTTCGTGTTCATCTCGCACCTGACCGTGCTGCCGGGAGACCAGACCGCGCTGGAGCGCCACTTTCGTGAGCGCTCGCGCCTGGTCGACGGCTTTCCGGGGTTCCTGTACCTGCAGCTGCTCAAGCCCCAGGCCGGCACGGCCACGCACACGTTCCTGACCGCGTGGCAGAGCCGCGAGGCGTTCCGCGCCTACATGGCGAGCCAGGAGCACGCCGTCTCCCATTCTCGCGAGCCCGCGGCTATAATGAATCGCACCGAGGTGCGCCACGAGGCATACGAGGTGCTGATGGACTCGCGCGGCGCCCCCGAGTGGCTGGCCGGAGATCCGGCGGCGCTCGTTTCGTCGTACGCAGGCGGCGTGGGCGCATGAGCACGGCCGGGATGCGGGTGGAGGCGCGGGCCCCGGCGCGCGAGCGCCGCGCGCACCCCGCGCGGGAAGACGCGGCCAACCAGTTCCTCGATGCCATCGTGGCGGGGAACCGCCGGCGCGCCTTCGAGGTGGCCGACGCGGCGATCGCCGGGGGGATGGACATCCGCGCGCTCTACCTGGACGTGTTCCAGCCGGCGCTGCGCGAGGTGGGGCGGCTCTGGCAGCAGAACCGCATCACCGTGGCCGACGAGCACCTGGCCACGGCCATCGTGCAGGCGGCCATGGCGCGGCTGTACGAGCGCCTGTTCGCCAGCGCCACGGGCACCGGGCCGCTGATGGTGGCCGCCTGCGCCGAGGGCGAGCGGCACGAGGTGGGGCTGCGGATGGTGTGCGACATCCTGGAGCTGGAGGGGTGGGACACCCTCTTCCTGGGCGCCACCGTTCCCACGCCCGACCTGGTGCGGCTGATCTGTGAGCGGGGGCCGCAGGTGGTGGCGCTCAGCGCCAGCATCACGCCCAACGTGCCGCGGGTGGAAGAAGCCATCCGGGCGATCAAGGAAAATTGCGGGAACCAGCCGCCCCTGATCGTGGTGGGCGGCAGGCCGTTCGCGGCGGACGAGACGCTGGCGCTCCGGGTGGGCGCCGACATGACCGCCCGCGACGCCGCCGACGCGGCCGAACGGCTGAAAGAGCGCTTCGCGGCATGAGCACCACCAGCACGCCGGCCGGCATCAGCAGCCTGCACCCCGCGCTCCGGGCCTTCCCGGGCGCGGTGGTGGAGCTTGCGCCCGACGGCGTGGTGCTGTCGTCCAACGGCCGGCTCGAGCGCGCGCTGGAGCGGCAGGTGGCGGGGAACCGCCTCGACGACCTGCTCGACGAGGCCTCGCGGCGGAAGCTGGCCGAGATGATCCGCCGCCGCCCCGTGCCCGGCGAGGAGCCCTCGCTCTGGGAGCTGATCCTGGAGGGGCGCGACACGCTGAGCCCGCACTCGTTCTACCCCGTGTGGGGCGAGGACGCGAACGACGAGCGCCTCTGGCTGGTGGAGTGCCCGCGCGACCCGCGCTTCGGCGCGGTGCACGACGAGCTGGCCGCCGTGAACAGCGAGCAGGCCGCCACCCAGCGCCAGCTGGCCAAGGAGAAGGCCCGCCTGGGCCGCGCGCTCGACGAGCTGGAGCGCGAGCTGGCCGAGAACGCCGTGCTGGGCCGCCAGCTGCAGCAGCAGAACGAGGAGATGGAGGCGCAGAACGAGGAGCTCCTGGCGATGACCGAGGAGCTGCACTCGGGGCAGGAGCAGCTGCTGACGGTCAACCACCAGCTGGAGCGGCGCAGCCGCGAGCTGCAGCTGGCGCTCTCGGCGCGCAACCGCTTCTACGCGGCCATGAGCCACGAGCTGCGCACCCCCATCAACGCGGTGATGGGGTACAACGACCTCCTCCTGGCCTCGGTGTACGGGCAGCTGAACGAGCAGCAGGAGCTGGCCATCGAGCGGTCGCAGCGCGCGGCGCAGCACCTGCGCGAGCTGGTGAACGACGTGCTCGACATCTCCAAGCTCGAGGCGGGGCGCACCGCGCTCACCCCCGAGCGGCTGGAGCTGGGCGGCCTGGTGGAAGAGGTGTTCGGCTCGCTCCGCCCCATGGCGCAGGCGATGGGGGTGGAGCTGCGGCTGCAGGCGGGGAAGACGGCGCACGTGGTGAGCGACCGGGCACAGGTGCGGCAGGTCATCACCCACCTGGTCTCCAACGCCATCCGCTTCGGCGCGGGTTCGCCGGTGTTCGTGCGCGTGCAGGAGAACCGCTCCGGCGGCGTGCAGGTGGAGGTGGTCGATGGCGGCCCCGGGATCCCCGACGAAGACCACCTGCGCATCTTCGACGAGTTCGTTCAGCTGGCGCGCGACGAGAACGGCGACTCGACGGGGATCGAGGGAACGGGGCTGGGGCTTCCGATCGCGCGGCGCCTGGCGCGGCTGCTGGGCGGCGACATCGACCTGAGCTCCACCGTGGGCGTGGGTAGCACCTTCCGGTTCACCCTCCCCGATTCGTTGGGGACGGCGCCGGCATGATCCGGGAACCAACGGACGGGGGAGGAATGGCCGAAGCGCAGGGGGACAACAGGGGTGGAGACCGCCGTGGCACGGACCGCAGGCGCACCGACCGCCGCACGCCGCTGCCGCCGTGGCGCAGGCCGCCCGCGTTCGTGGCGTACGGCGCGGTCGCGGCGCTGGTGATCGTGCTGAGCGTGCGCGGCTGCCGCGGCGGCGACGACGACCAGCGGGTGGCGGCTTCGCCCCCGATCGCCCCCGCGCCGCCGGCGCTGGACACCGCCCCCACCCCGCGCAAGACGGGCGTGGTCGAAACCGCGCTCACCACGGCCGACTTCGAGCGGCTGACGCTGGAGGGCCACGGCGCGATGGGCCGCGTGGTGCGCGCCCAGCTCTTTTGCGACGCGCCCACGCAGGTGGCGCTGATGGCGGGGGTCGACACGGTGGAGTCGGCGATCGCGCCGCTGGTGGACGGGGCGGCGCAGCGCGTGCCGGCCGCCGAGTGCAAGTGGGGCCAGCAGGACGACCCCCGGCGCGAGGACTTCCTCCTGCTGGTGCCGCCCGCGCTGGCCGCCGAGTTCGGCTCGCAGCCGGTGACGCTCGACGGCTACATCCGCCGCCGCAAGCTGGTGGCGCAGGTGGAGTGGATCGGCCGGTCGCGGGCGCTCTCGCTGCAGACCGTCGGCATCTTCCGCGGGCTGGCGAGGTAGGTGCGGGGTGCTGGGTGCCAGGTGCGGGGGTGCGTTTGACGGCGCGCCCCCGCGCTGTATTTTCGGAACCGCCCCACGGTAGATGAACCGCCGCGGTCGTCGCGTAGCCGTGTCCGTGCCGCGCTCCAGCGCATGCAGGAGCGCGGATCGGGGCGACGGTGATGGCGAGACGGCATCGTCTCGCGCCGCCGCCCTCGTGCGTTTCGGTCCGTCGGCCGAGCAGGCGCGGGTGCCACGCGCGGATGCCCGCGAGCAGTCCGCGCAGGCGGCGCGCAGGCGGACTTCGGGCCGTGGTGGCCGCGGATTCATCCGCCCCGGGTGACGGCGGAGGCCCCGCGATCACGGCCATCCCGAGTTGCTGCGTGAGGGATGCGCGCCCGGAGGGCCGGGACGGCGCCGCGCCCGCGCAGCGGACGAGGATCAGCCGCCATGGCTGTGGCGCGGCGGTGGCCCGGCGCGGTTGGGCACAGTCGTATCGTGCCCTACCGCGCGCGCAGCCCGGCCCGGAGCGCAGCGGAGGGACACGCCCAAACTCCGTCGTTGCCGTTCCGCAGTCGCGGCATTTCGATCATCCCGCTCCGCCCGACGACGCACCCCACTCCACGCCCAGGCCGTCCATGCGCACCACCCCGATCACGCTCGCCGCGGCGCTCGCGCTGCTGGCCCATGCCGCCCCGCTCGCCGCGCAGGCCGACACCACCGCGCTGCTGGCGCGCGCTCGCCGGCTGCACGCCCAGTACCCGCTGGTGGACGGCCACAACGACCTGCCGTGGGAGATCCGCGAGAAGGGGTTCGGCGACCTGGCGCGCATGGACCCGAACGGCCCGCTGCCGAACAACAACACCGACGTCGCGCGCCTGAAGCGGGGCGGCGTGGGCGGCGTGTTCTGGGCCGCGTACGTGCCGGTGGAGACGATGGGCCACACCCCCGGGCCCGCGCGGGTGGCGCTGGAGCAGATCGACCTGATCCACCGCATGGTGGAGCGCTCGCCCGACATGGAGATGGCGCTGACCGCGGGCGACGTGGAGCGCATCCACCGCGGGCACCGCGTGGCCGCGCTGATCGGCATCGAGGGCGGCCACGCGATGGAGAACTCGCTGGGAACGCTGCGGCAGTTCTACGCGCTGGGCGTGCGCTACATGACGCTGACGCACACCAGCACCATCGACTGGGCCGACGCCGCCACCGACCGCGAGACGCATGGCGGGCTGACGAAGTTCGGCGAGGAGGTGGTGCGGGAGATGAATCGCCTGGGGATGCTGGTGGACCTGAGCCACGTGTCGGCGGGAACGATGAGCGACGCCATCCGCGTCTCGGCCGCGCCGGTGATCTTCTCGCACTCCAGCGCCCGCGCGCTCGCCGACCACCCGCGCAACGTGCCGGACTCGATCCTGGTGCGGCTGAAGACGAACGGCGGACTGGTGATGGTGAACTTCTACTCGGGGTTCACCGAGCCGGGCGCGGTGGCGCTGGCGCGCGCCAGCTACGGCGTGGCCGACAGCATCCGCGCGCTGTACCCGAGCGACGCCGCCGCCCGCGACCGCGCGATGGCCGAGTGGCGCGCCGCCAACCCCATGCCGCGCGGCACCATCCGCACGATCGCCGACCACATCGACCACGTCGTGAAGGTGGCCGGGATCGACCACGTGGGCTACGGCTCGGACTTCGACGGCGTGACCTCGCTCCCCGTGGGGCTGGAAGACGTGTCGCGCTTCCCCTACCTCACCGCCGAGCTGCTGCGCCGCGGGTACTCCGACGCCGACGTGGCGAAGATCCTGGGCGGCAACCTGCTGCGGGTGATGCACCAGGCCGAGGCGGTCTCCACCCGCCTCCGCGCCGAGCGCCCCGCCTCCACCGCCCAGATCGACGTGCTGGACGGCGGCCTGGTGCGGTAGGACCACCGGTGGGCGGGATCGACGAACGCCAACGGGCCGGTCCTCTCTGGGAGGACCGGCCTTTTTCTCGTCACCCGTCGTCGCTCAGCAGCGGCCGTCGGCGCTGGGGCACTGCGCGGGAAGGCAGCTCGCCGGGCACGAGGCGCAGGAGCCCGCGCAGCTCTGGTAACAGGTGATCTCGGGTTGCGCGCAGGTATCCATGTAGCTGCAGTCGCAGCTCACGCAGGAGTCCTGGTCCACGGACGCGCTGTCCATCCCGCGCACCGTCGCCGGCCGCTCGCCGGCCATGCTGGTGGGGAACGATTCCACCATCAGCGCATCGATCCGCAGCGACAGCTTCTTCATCTGGGCCTCCCATGGGCGGGGATGGGGAGATGCGGACGTGCGTTCCCCGCGCGCGCGTCCGTCGGTGCCGCCCGCGAGCGCGAGCGGCGGCGGGCGAGAGGCGCCCGCACTGGACGAATTCTGGAGGTTGGCTGGACCCGCGCGGCCTGCGGGACCGGCGCCGTGCGGCTCGCGACAATGGATGCGCGTGACGTGGCGGAGATGCCAGGGTGATGAAGGTTCATGCCGTGACGCCTCGATGTGAAAATGGCCCCGCCCGGTGAGTCCGGGCAGGGCCATGCTTCGCATCGCGGCGAACGTGGGCGCGTGGTCACCGCCCGAGCGTGGCCATCCCGGACTCGGCGTAGCGTGTGCCGGCGGCCACGTCGCGCGGCGCGATCTCCTCGATCCGCGCCAGGTCGTCGGCGGTGAGGTGCACGCCGGCCGCGGCGGCGTTCTCTTCCAGGTAGGCGCGGCGCTTGGTGCCGGGGATGGGGACGAAGTCGCCGCCGCGCGCCATCACCCAGGCGAGCGCGAGCTGCCCGGCCGTGCATCCCTTGCTGGCGGCCAGCTGCTCGATGTGCTTCACCAGGTCCAGGTTCTTCTGGAAGTTCTCGCCCTGGAAGCGGGGAGAGTGCCGGCGGAAGTCGTCCTCGGCGAAATCGTCGGGGCTGGTGAAGCGCCCGGTGAGGAAGCCGCGCCCGAGCGGGCTGTACGCCACCAGCCCGATCCCCAGCTCGCGCAGGGTGGGGATGATGTCGTCCTCGATGTCGCGGCTCCACAGCGAGTATTCGCTCTGCAGGGCGGTGACCGGGTGCGTGGCGTGGGCGCGCCGGATGGTCTGCGCCCCCGCCTCGCTGAGGCCGATGAAACGCACCTTCCCCTCTTCCACCAGCCGGCTCATGGCACCCACGGTCTCCTCGATCGGGACCTCGGGATCCACGCGGTGCTGGTAGTAGAGGTCGATGTGATCGACCCCCAGCCGCTTGAGCGACCCGTCGCACGCGCCGCGCACGTACTCGGGGCGCCCGCTGATGCCGCGCCCGCCCGGGAGGCCCGCCTCGCGCACGATGCCGAACTTGGTCGCGAGCACCACTTCGTCGCGCCGCCCGCGGATGGCGCGCCCCACCAGCACCTCGTTGGTGTGCGGCCCGTACATGTCGGCCGTGTCGAGGAAGTCGATCCCGAGCTCCAGCGCGCGATGGATGGTGGCGATGCTCTCGTCCTCGTCGCCCGGGCCGTAGAACTCGCTCATCCCCATGCATCCCAGCCCCTGCGCGCTCACCTCCAGCCCCTGCGCTCCCAGCTTCCGCTTCTCCATCGTCATCCCCTCTCCCGTTTTCCCAGTGGCCCGCCCGCCGGGCCGCCCTTCAACAGAGCTACGCGCCCGCGCGCGACCCCACAAGTACGCGTCCTTGGAGAGGTGCGGCCGCCGCGCCCACGCCGCCCCGCGAGGATCTTGCCGGAGAGCGCCGCAAGGCCGCGCTCGGTGGAGTGCATCGCGGATATCTGAAATGAGACAAGATGGACAACACGCCGGTTTCGGGACGCGTCCGCCCCCTGTGACCCGTCTGCAGGTCGGCGGGGCCCCGCCGAACGCGCCGGCCCGTCCGGGAGCACGATCTCCCCGATCGACGCGGTTGACGGCGCCCAGGACGCGCACCGAAGCATCGGACCAGGGTAGAAGCCCTCCAACCCGAGCACACACGCGGATTTGCCTGATCCGTGAGATCGACCGGCGAAGGAAGCTCCGGCGCCCCCCACCGGGTGATGCGAGGAAATTCCCGCGCCGGACCTGGTTTCCACCCCTGCGCTCAGGGTTGACAGACGGGCCAGAGCCCATTACGTTCCTCTGTCTGTCGCCGAACTTTTGTGGTTCGCCGACGGCGGAGGCTCCTCAGACCGAGGGCCTTCGCTGAGTTTTTTCGTCTCCCAAGGTTTTGCTCCCGGTAAGGGTTATGCCGACCATCAACCAGCTCGTTCGCAAGGGCCGCGAGACGCTCGTAAACAAGAGCAAGTCGCCCGCCATGCGGAACAACCCGCAGAAGCGCGGCGTTTGCACCCGCGTCTACACCACGACCCCGAAGAAGCCGAACTCGGCGCTCCGGAAGGTCGCGCGCGTCCGGCTGACCAACGGGTTCGAGGTCACGGCCTACATCCCCGGCGAGGGGCACAACCTGCAGGAGCACAGCATCGTGCTCATTCGCGGCGGCCGTGTGAAGGACCTTCCCGGCGTCCGCTACCACATCATCCGCGGCACGCTCGACGCCAGCGGAGTCAACGACCGCCGCCAGAGCCGCTCCAAGTACGGCGCCAAGCGTCCCAAGGCGGGTGCCGCCGCGGGCAAGGGCGCGCCGGCTGGCAAGGGCGGAAAGGGGAAGAAGTAAGATGAGCCGTCGCTCCCGTGCAGTGAAGCGCCCCATCACCCCCGATCCGGTCTATGGTTCGGAGATGGTGACCAAGTTCGTCAACACCCTCATGCTCGACGGCAAGAAGAGCCTGGCCGAGGGAATCTTCTACGGCGCCATGAAGGTGATCGAGGAGAAGACCGGCCAGCCCGGCGAGAGCGTGTTCAAGCAGGCGCTGAACAACGCCAAGCCGGTGCTCGAGGTGAAGAGCCGCCGCGTCGGCGGCGCCACCTACCAGGTGCCCGTCGAGGTTCGCCCGGAGCGCCGCACGGCGCTGGGAATGCGCTGGCTGGTGGGCTACGCCCGCGCCCGCGGCGAGAAGACGATGGCCGACCGCCTGGCCGCCGAGCTGATGGCCGCCGCCCGCAACGAGGGCGCGACCATCAAGAAGAAGGACGACACGCACCGCATGGCCGAGGCCAACAAGGCCTTCGCACACTACCGCTGGTAGGACCACCCCGCGCCGGACTGTCCGGCGCGCAGGGACCGGACGAACACCGTTGGAAGCCGCGGAGGCGCGGCGAGCGGACCCCCGCTCCCGCGCCCCGCGCTTTCCGCGTAACTGGATAGAGCTGAAACCATGGCACGCACCACGCCGCTCGAAAAGTACCGCAACATCGGCATCATGGCGCACATCGATGCCGGCAAGACGACCACGACCGAGCGCATCCTGTACTACACGGGCCGTACGCACAAGATCGGCGAGGTGCACGAGGGTGCGGCGACCATGGACTGGATGGAGCAGGAGCAGGAGCGCGGCATCACCATCACGTCGGCCGCCACTACCTGCCAGTGGGAGCGCTTCGGCGAGATGTACCGCATCAACATCATCGACACCCCGGGGCACGTAGACTTCACCGTGGAGGTGGAGCGCAGTCTCCGCGTGCTCGACGGCGCCGTCTGCGTGTTCGACGCGGTGGCCGGCGTGGAGCCCCAGAGCGAGACCGTGTGGCGCCAGGCCGACAAGTACGGCGTGCCGCGCATCTGCTTCGTCAACAAGATGGACCGCACCGGCGCCAACTTCGAGCGCTGCGTGGACATGATCCGCGACCGGCTGGGCGCCAACCCGCTGCCCATCCACCTGCCCATCGGCGACGGCGAGAACTTCGTCGGCATCGTCGACGTGATCCGCCAGGTGGAGCTGATCTACGACGACACCACGCTGGGCAAGAACTGGGAAGAGCGCGAGGTGCGCCCCGAGCTCGCCGAGGCGCTGAAGGCCGCGCGATTCGCGCTGGTCGAGGGCTCAGTGGAGCACGACGAGGGGCTCATGGAGCGCTACCTCGAGGGCGAGGAGATCAGCGAGTCGGAGCTGCGCCGCGCGATCCGCATGGCCACCATCGCGGGGGCCATCACGCCGGTCCTCACCGGCAGCGCCTTCAAGAACAAGGGCGTGCAGCAGCTCCTCGACTCGGTCATCGACTACCTGCCGGCACCGGTCGACATCCCGGCCATCAAGGGGATCAACCCCGACAACGAGCAGGAGATGGAGCGGCACGCGACCGACGACGAGCCCTTCTCGGCGCTCGCCTTCAAGATCGCCACCGACCCGTTCGTCGGGAAGCTGACCTTCTTCCGCGTGTACTCGGGCGTGATCGCCTCGGGCGCCCACGTGCTCAACAGCACCAAGGGCAAGCGCGAGCGACTGGGCCGCATCCTCCAGATGCACGCCAACAAGCGCGAGGAGATCCCCGAGGTGCGCGCCGGCGACATCGCCGCGGCCATCGGGCTGAAGGACACCACCACGGGCAACACGCTGTGCGACCAGGAGCACCCGGTGGTGCTCGAGAGCATGACGTTCCCCGAGCCGGTGATCGACGTCGCAATCGAGCCCAAGACCAAGGCCGACCAGGACAAGATGGGCGAGGCGCTTCGACGGCTGGCCGACGAAGACCCCACCTTCCGCGTGCACACCGACCAGGAGACCGGCCAGACCATCATCTCCGGGATGGGCGAGCTGCACCTGGAGATCCTGGTCGACCGCATGCTCCGCGAGTTCAAGGTGGACGCCAACGTGGGCCGGCCGCAGGTGGCCTACCGCGAGACGATCCGCAGGGCGGTCGAGAAGGTGGAGGGCAAGTTCGTCCGCCAGACCGGCGGCAGCGGCCAGTACGGCCACGTGGTGATCAACATGTCGCCCGCCGAGCCCGGCGCGGGCTTCGTGTTCGAGGACAAGGTGGTCGGCGGCGTGATTCCGCGCGAGTTCATCAAGCCCGCCGAGCAGGGGATGCGCGAGGCCATGGACACCGGCGTGCTCGCCGGCTACCCCATGGTGGACGTGAAGGTGCAGCTGGTCTTCGGCAGCTACCACGACGTTGACTCGAGCGAGATCGCGTTCAAGATCGCCGGCAGCATGGCCTTCAAGGAGGCCGCCCGCCGCGCGGGCCCCGTGCTGCTGGAGCCGATGATGAGCGTGGAGGTGATCACCCCGTCCGACTACATGGGCGACGTGATCGGCGACCTTTCCAGCCGCCGCGGCAAGATCCAGGGGATGGACCAGCGCAACGACGCGCAGGTGATCAACG
>Ga0247773_1000716_pt1 | contig 12146 bp, 8 predicted proteins | sample UWRJL092311B6_FD_179934 | JGI IMG/M metagenome (GOLD analysis project Ga0247773, IMG submission 179934) | Plant litter microbial communities from Arlington Agricultural Research Station in Wisconsin, United States - UWRJ-L092-311B-6 | ecosystem: Environmental > Terrestrial > Plant litter >...
GTCGTTGGCGCCGAAGCCGTTGGTGGCGTCGACGATGGTGTACGAGCCGCCGGTGCCCAGGTTCACCAGCGTGCTGGCGATGAACTGGTACGGCAGCCCCACGATGCCGTTCAGCACGATGGTGTGCCGCTGGTCACCCGGGCTGGAGTAGCGACCATACGCCGCCACCGTAGGCCGGTCCAGGCTGAACAGGTCGCGCCCGTTCTGCGTGGCGTGCGCCAGGGTGTACGCCAGCCCGATCCCCCAGCGGCTGGCCTGCGTGTACGGCTTGTCGGCCTTCAGGTAGAGCGCGTCGTACCAGGTGCGCTTGCTGTCGCTGGAGACGAACAGGTTGCTGTACGGCGCCACCGAGCGGCAGCAGTTCCCCACCGCCGGGAGCGCGCCCGGGTTGGCGGGGTCCACCTGCCGGTTGCCGCGCAGCCAGGTGAGCAGGTGGTAGCCGCGCACGCCGGTGTAGGTGGCCGCCAGCTGCCAGCTCCCCAGCGAGCGGCGCGCGCCCAGGCTCCACTGCAGCGAGTACGGCGGGCGGGTGTCGTTGTCGAGCAGGAAGATCTCGGGCCCCGGCGCGGTGCCGTTGGCGATCAGCCCGTTCAGCCCCTCGGCGCTCAGGTAGCTGGGGTTCCAGATGATGGTGGGCTGCCCGTCGCGCATGGCGCCGTCGGTGCTGAAGCGGAAGGTGCGCACCTGGTACTGCCGCCGGTACTTCTCGTCGAGGATTGCGTTGTAGAAGGTACGGTCGTAGAACACGCCGAAGCCGCCGAACACGGTGGTGCGCCGGTCGCCCGTCACGTCGTAGCTGAAGCCCACGCGCGGCTGGAAGGCGCCGTAGAAGGGCTTGCGCTGCGAGCCGTCGGTGAAGTAGCTGCCGGGGACGAACGAGGCGAGCGAGTCCGCCACCTGCTGGGGCGTGACGTAGTCGTTGTTCAGCATGTCCGACTCGTAGTCCCACCGCAGCCCCAGGTTCAGCACCAGGCGCGCGGTGGGGTTCCAGTCGTCCTGGAGATAGACGCCGAGCTGGCGGTTCTTGCTGCTCAGGTCCGGGTTCCCCACGCCGTAGCTGGCCGAGATCGGGATGGTGAGCGAGTCCGGCCGGAAGACGAACACCGGGTTCCCGTTCAGCTGCTTCTGCACGTCGTAGTTGAGGAAGTCCAGGTTGGCGCCGCCCTTGATCACGTGGTCGCCCAGGAACCCCGAGGTGGTCCACGTCAGGTCGTTGCGCAGCGAGAGCCGGTCCTGCGCGAAGTTCTGCCGGGTGTCGGCGCCGCCGATGCGGATCACCCCCTGGATGTCACGCCCCACCAGGTCGGCGTTCAGCGGCAGCTGCTGCCAGCGGTAGTGCTGGTACGAGGCGGTCGCCTGGTTCAGCAGGCTCCCCAGGGTCACCTCGTGGCGGAGCGCCACCGAGTTCACCGTGTTCTTGAGCTGGTTGGCCGCCTCGAAGCTGCGCCCGCCGCCGAAGTCGCGGGTGTCGTCCTCGTTGCGCAGGTTCACCGAGAGCTCGGCCGTCTGGTTGGCGGCCGGCTGCCAGTTGACCTTGCCGAAGAAGAGGTTGGAGCGGAAGGGCGAGCCGAAGTTCCCCACGTAGCCGTTGAACATCCCGGCGGGGATCGAGGCCGGGGTGCTGTTGAGCGCCACGCGGTTCGCCCGGTCCTGGTAGTTCCCCTCGTACGCGCCGAAGAAGTGCAGCCGGTCGCGGATGATGGGGCCGCCCAGGCTCAGCCCCGTCTGCCAGCGCCGGTACTCGGGCTTGCTGGCGCAGGGGAGGTTGTTCTCCCGCGCGGCGTCGCAGGCGCGGGTGGCGAAGAAGTCCTGCTGCACGAAGGAGTTGGGCTGCCCGTAAGCGAAGCCCTCGCCCGTCCAGCGGTTGCCGCCGCTGCGGGTGACGGCGGTGATGATCCCGCCCGACGCCTTCTGGTACTCGGCCTTGTAGTTCTCGGTGATCACCCGGAACTCGCCGATCGCGTTCTGCGGAAAGGGGTTGCCGCGGCTGGCGTCCTGCCCGGCCACGCCGCCCTGCAGGATGTCGTTCTTGTAGCTCACCCCGTCGATGAACACGTTCACGTTCTCCGCCGGCAGCCCGCCGCTGGAGAAGGTGCGGCGCTGCTCGTCGTTCGACAGGCGCACGCCCGGGGCGAGCTGGGCGAAGTTGAGGAAGTTGCGGTCGCCCTGCGGGAGGGTGGAGATCTGCTGCCGGGTGACGTTGGTGGCCACCTCGGAGGTGTTCTCCTCGGAGGCGCGCTGCCCCACGGCGGTGATCCCCGCCAGCGCCACCGTCTGCGCGCCGGCGACCAGGTCGGCGCTGACCACCTGCCCCACCTGCACCTGCACCGTCCGCGCGGCCGAGGCGCCGGCGCCCGACTGCACGGTGAGCGTGTACTGCCCCGGCGCCAGCCCGCCCAGGTTGTAGAACCCGCCCGGCTGCACCGGCGCGCGCTGCACGAACCCGGTGTTGGTGTTGCGCGCCACCACCACCGCGCCCGACAGCGCCCCGCTGTCGGCCGCGGTCACGGTCCCGCGCACGCTCCCCGTGGGGTTCTGCGCCGCCAGCGGCCCCGCGGCACAGAGCGCCGCCAGGCACGCCGCCACCACCCATCCGCCCAACCGACCGGCTCTTACGGCTGTGTTTCGCATCGTCCCCGTCCTCCTGAGAGTGGATCTGGCACCCCTCACGCACACACCTGCGGCCCCCGCGGCGGCGTCTTCGCCCCGCCGCGCCGGCCCTATCGTTTCGCCGCGCCGCAGCCGCACGACTCCCGCACCACCAGCGTGGTGGGGAGCGTCTCGTCCACCCGCGCGTGCCGGTTCTCGCCTTCCACCGCGCGCACCAGCTGCTCCATCGCCCGCGCGCCCAGCTCGTTGATCGACACGCGCACGCTGGTGAGCGGCGGCGTCAGGTAGCGGGAGATGGGGATGTCGTCGAACCCGCCCACCGCCACGTCGGCCGGCACCGCGAGCCCCGCCTCGCGCAGCGCGCCGATCAGGCCGATGGCCGTGGCATCGTTCGCGGCGAACACCGCCGTGGGGCGCTGCGGCGCGCCGAGCACCGCGCGCGCGGCGCGGAAGCCGCCCTCGTCGGTGAAGTCGCCCTCGATCTCCAGCGCCGCCGATCCGTCCACCCCGGCCTCGGCGAGCGCGGCGCGGTAGCCGCGCAGGCGCTCGTCGGCGTCGTGGTTGCGCGCGGGGCCGCACACCATGGCGACGCGGCGGTGGCCGTGGGCCAGCAGGTGCCTCACCATCTCGCGCGCCCCGCCGAAGTTGTCCACCCGCAGCGTGTCGAACTCGCCGGCGGGGTCGGGCGAGTTGAGGAGCACGGCGGGGACGCTGCCGTGGAGGTTGGCCGAGAGCACCGCCGCGTCGATGTGCGGCGACATCACCACCAGCCCGTCCACGCGCCCCCGCATGGCGCGGAGCGCGGCCTCGATGTCGTCGAGGTGGTTGTGGCTGCTGGACAGGAGGAGGTGGAACCCGCGCGCCTGGGCCGCCTGGTCCAGCCCGCGGATCACCTCGCTGAAGAACTCGCCGTGGAGGTCGGGGAGGAGCACACCCAGCGTGCCGGTGCGCCGCGTGCTGAGCGAGCGCGCCGCGCCGTTGGGCACGAAGCGAAGCTCCTGCGCCACGCGGTGGATGCGGTCGCGCGTGTCGTCGGCCACCGGCCCGCTGGCGTTGAGCACGCGCGAGACCGTGGCCACCGACACGCCCGCCACCCGCGCCACGTCCTTGATGGTGACGCGCGCGGGATCACTGCCTGCCGGCACCGAAGAAGAGGGTCGGAGCACAGGTCGGCCGGGAACGGGGTGTAACCGGTTACAGAAACCGTTTCCACACTGTAGGTTCGGCGCCCGTCGCTCGTCAAGAGAGTTAACAAAACTCTCCCTCCACACCTCCGAGTTAGGCGTGCCAGCTGCGCCAATCCGACGACGCAGGAGAAACGCGGAGGCGCCGAAGATGGTTTTCGGCGCCTCCGGATGGACCTGCCTCTCCCGCGTCCGCACACGGAATCTCGGGATGGCGCCGGCGTTATCTCACGGCGAGCAGGCCGGTGTTCGTTCTGCGCCCGTCGCTCGGGCAAACGCGAATACCGAGTCCGCCGGCGACCAGCGGTAGATACCTGGCGCGTGCGCGGCGGGGGATCCGCGCACCTCGATCGCCTCGGAGTCGGCGGTCTGCTGCCGTGGATCGGACGACTGCGCCTGGTAGGCGAGCGCGTCTGGACCCGCCGAAAGCAGGCATCCGCGGATGCGGTACCCCGCCGTGCCCATCAGCCGGTTGGGCGTGGCCCGCTCGCTCGCCAGCGCGGTGAGCACCACGCGGCTGTCCGCCTCGTCGCCGGAGAAGACGTAGAACGCTGTCTGGTAGAAGCCTGTCCCGTGCGTGGACTCCGCCTGGACCACCAGGAACGAGCGGCCGCCGATCGGCACCCGCGCGTACGCTTCCACGATCGGCGGTGGAGACGTGCCCAGCGTGCGCCGCACCAGGCGCACAGCCGCCAACGTGTCGCCTTGACCTGGCTCCTGCGGAACCGAGTGCCACTCCAGAGGGCGCACCTCTGGACTCACGCCCTTGCCGCGCAGGCAAGACGTGCTACACAGCGCCATTAAAAGCGCGAAACCCGTCAAAGTGGCCCGATCGGTTGTGCTCATTAGCGTGGCCCGAAGAAAACGTTGTTATGCGCTTGGCTGTTCTGGAGACCGATCGGGTGTTTGGTCTCCCATCGGCCATCTGCAATGAGCGGCGTCAGCCAGCCCCAGCGAGGCAGGCGGTCTTGGAAGAAGAACAGTGCGCCATTGGTCGTGTCTTTCGATCGGCCGGTGAAGTGGTTTTCGGCGATCGCGGCGACGACATTGAAGCGAGCGACGTTGAATCCGGCATCCGCGCGCCCCGTGGCAATGTAGCGCATCACCATGCGGCCCTGTTCATTCCGTAGCCCGACGAAAGCAGAGGGTTCGGTAACCACCTGGCGTGTGAGGGCAGCGTCTCCGAAGCGGCCCCGCAACGCGGGCCCGCTGCCGATCCCGTACTTGCCGCTGGTCACGCGGTTCATAATCACGCTCGCGATCGCATGCCACCCCGCTGCTCCGTGCGAGGGATCTTCTCCGAGCACGGCTGCGATCATTTCGCACGGCGCGGTAGGTGCCGCTGCCACGCCCGGGCAAAGTCCGAATGGGTCAGAATACGTGACCGGATTGCCCCCGGCGAACCCATACGCGTTCATCCCCCCGGCGAGCCCAATCGGGTCTTCTTGGGTGAATCGGCCGGTGGCGGGATCGTAATAGCGATTGCGCTTGTGAACTTTGCCGGAGCCGTCCATCTGGCCACGAGTGATGCTGCCGAACCAACCACCCCACGAGTTCGGGTTGATGTAGCCGTTGCACCCGAAGCAGGTGAAGTAAGCGTTCAGGGCCGCCCATAACACGTACACGCAGCTGGCCGATCCCGAGCTTGGCGATCCACACGAGATCAGCGGCGTCGCACTGTAGAGCGCCTGACCATACACTTCCCCGCGCTGGTTCCAGTCGAGCGCCATCGCGAACGGATCGCGGCTGTGGTAGGTGCCCTGGTCCACCGCTCCATACCCAAGCCGGACTACGGCAACGGGCTGGTCGAGCGCGCCGTCGACGGTATACAGCACGCGCCCGTAGTATCCAGTCTGCCCCGTTACACTCGCCGTGTCGCGCTCCAGGTCAGCCGACGACGTGGCCGCCCCCCCCGGGTACTGCATCTCGGCCAACAAGTTGTCGCCGCTCCAGACGAATCGCTGAATGGCTGGCTCAAGGCTGTTCCGCGCCCGCCGCAGGATCCGCCGCCCGAGCGGATCGTACCGGTACTCCTCCGACGATTCTGGCCCCGGGTACAGCCCGGCGCTGGTGGTGCGGGTGCGCATCTCCGTCAGCATCAGCTTCCCGTCGGCGCCGTAGTAGTTCACCGTGGCGGCACGTGAGCTGTCCGTCAGCACCAGGTTGTACGGCGCCAGCGTACGCGTGGTGTCGGTCATCGCCCGCATCGACTAGTACAGATTGCCGCCCAGGTCGAACCGCTGGATCAAGTTGTTGCTGCCGCGGTGGGTTGCATTGAAGGTCGGTCCGCGGCTGTAGATGACCTGGGCATCGCCCTCCGGCGCGCTGGCATACGTGCGCCCGTTCGTTGCCAGCAGGCGCCCCGTACCGGTTTCATACACGCTGCGCGACGTGCTTCCGCCGTTGATGTACACGGACCCACCGGTTCCTTCTGGATACGTGGTGCTGTACGCCAGGGACATGAACTGGTTGCCCAGCGCATCGAGCCCCCAGCTGTCGGTTCCGCTCCGCGACGGGTATTCGCGATTGCTCGACTCGGAACGCAACGCTCCCAGGCCGGCATAGCTGTAACCGCTGAAGACGTTCGACGTGGTACCGAAGGGGCGGAGCGTGAGCGCGTCCCCGCGGCCGGAGAACGTCTGCACGATCTCGTTCGCGGAGCCGCCGGTGGACGTACGATCCTGCCGGATCCGGGGAATCCGGTTGTCCGGGTCGAAGGTGAACGCCTTGAAGTGACCCTGCGGATAGTACAGTGTGTCGAGTCGACCACGCGCGTCGTAGGCGTAGCGGAACTCGTTCCCGAGCACATCGCGGACGGATGCGAGCTCTCCGGTCTCCGGGTTGTACGTGTAGGCCACGCTGTCGTACACGACCGAGGGCGCGGCCGAGAAGCGCGCACCCAGCTGCCGCGGTGAACTCGTGCCGGTCGCTCGCGCGGGAGGCCCCCCGCCGCTCGGCATCTCCCGCATTATCCGCATCTCCATCTCATCGGCGCGCCTCTCCAGCCGGTTCCGGGGGATGACAATCCGCGCCGCGCTGGCTCCATGCGCATGGCGGCGACGGCGTCGCCCTCCCGAATGCCGTCCACCACGCCGATCCCCTCCACCACCTCGGCAAACACGGTGTAAGCGCGCACAGGCGTGCATTGGCGTCCACCGCGGTCGCGCGTGTCGTCGGCCATGGCCCATGGGCGTTGAGCACACGCGTGACCGTGGCCACCGACAAGTCGTGGTTGTACGGATGGCTGCTCAGGGGGACCGAAAAGATGGTCGCGCTGCCGCTTGCGACGATCGCCAACCGATTGTACGGGGTGCGGGTCTTCACGATTATGGCCGGCCGATGGAGCTCTCCTTCGATCGATCCGGGAGGTGGTCGTCATCATTCGTGGCGGCGACGTCGAACCAAACGGGAGACGAAGGTCACATCAGCGAGGTGAGCGATCCGGGTGACCCGGTCGCGCGGCCATGACCTCGCAGGGCATGGATTCGATGCACGCGCGCTCCTACCGTTTACGCTCCACATCAACCAGGAGCGGGGATGAGCCAGACAGAGAGTGTGAAGCGGTTCCGGGCGCTGCACCAGGATGGACCGCTGGTGCTTCCGAACGCGTGGGACGCGGCGAGCGCGCGCGTGATCGAGCTCGCCGGCGCGCGCGCGATCGCCACCACCAGCGCGGGGGTGTCGTGGGCGCTGGGGCGGGGCGATGGAGAGCGGCTGACGCGCGACGAGATGCTGGGCGCCATCGGCCGCATCGTGCGAGCGGTCTCCGTGCCGGTCACGGCCGACGTGGAGAGCGGGTACGGCGACGGATCGCCCGAAGCCGTCGCCGAGACGGTGCGCGCGCTGGTGCGGCTCGGCGTGGCCGGGATCAACCTGGAAGATTCGCCCGGCGCGGACGGAGCGACGCTGATGCCGGCCGAGGCGCACGCCACGCGGCTCTCCGCCGCCCGGGCGGCCGCGCGCGACGCGGGTGGCGACCTGGTGATCAACGCGCGGGTGGACGTCTTCCTTCTCGGCGCGGGCGCGCCGGAGACGCGCTTCGGCGAGGCCGTGCGCCGCGCGCGCATCTACCATGCGGCGGGCGCGGAGTGCGTGTTCGTTCCCGGCGTGATCGACGCGGAGACGATCGGGGCGCTGGTGCGCGAGACCGGGGCGCCGCTCAACGTGATGGCGATGCCCGGCGCGCCGGACGTGGCGGAGCTGGCGCGGCTGGGCGTGACGCGCGTGAGCGTGGGCCCCGCGATCGCGCAGGCGGCGCTGCAGGCCACCCGCCGCGCCGCCACCGAGCTGCTGCGGCGGGGAACGTACGGCGCGCCGGACGATTCCCTTCCCTTCCCCGAGGCGGCCGGCCTGTTCGCGGCCGCCGGAGACGCCGCCGCGAACGAGTCGCGCGCGGTGGACGCGAGATGAGCGGCGGCCCAGCCGCCGCCAGATGGCCGGGCTCGCGGCGACGGGCGCCATCGCGCATCATCATCCACCGGCGTGCGAGGTTGGTGCGTCCATCGATCCGCCGCCGCGCGGGAGTGGAGCCGCGGCTCCACCAGGCGGGCGACGTCCCGCGAACGCCGGCCGGGCATCTCACCTGGACCATCATGATCACCCTCTCCCCCACCCGCCGCCGGGGCGCGGCGCACGTCGGCGCGCTGCTGCGCGAGTGGCGCGCGGCGCGGCGCATGAGCCAGCTGGCGCTGGCGCTCGAAGCCGGAACGTCGTCGCGCCACCTCAGCTACGTGGAGACCGGGAAGGCGCAGCCGAGCCGCGAGATGGTGTCGCGGCTCGCCCGCGCGCTCGGGATGCCGCTGCGCGAGCGGAACGCGCTCCTCCTCGCCGCCGGCTACGCGCCGGAGTACACCGAATCGGCGCTGGACGCGCCGGAGCTGGCGCAGGTGCGGCGCGCCGTGGAGTTCATCCTGGCGCACCAGGAGCCGTACCCCGCGTTCGTGCTGAACCGCCGGTGGGACGTGCTGCTGGCGAACGACGCCGCGGCGCGGATCGCCACCCACCTGATCGGCGGCACGCGCCACACCAACATGGTGCGCCAGTTCTTCGACCCGGCCGACATGCGCGCGGCGGTGGTCAACTGGGAAGAGGTGGCGGGCGACCTGGTGAAGCACCTGCACGACGAGGTCGCGGCCGCCCCGTCCGACTCGCGCGCCCGCACGCTGCTGGACGAGGTGCTCGCCTATCCGGACGTCCCCGTGCGCTGGCGCGAGCGCGAGCTCTCGTCACCGCCGCCGCCGCTGCTGACCGTGGTCTTCCGCGGCCCCGGGCGGGAGCTGCGCTTCTTCTCGGCCATCACCACCTTCGGCACCCCGCGCGACGTCACGCTCGACGACCTCCGCATCGAGTGCGCGTTCCCGGCCGACGAGGCGACGGCGGAGGTGTGCCGAACGCTCGCGCGGGAGGATGCCTGACGCCCGGCATCCTCCCGCGTGACCCGCATCTCCATCTCGTCCCGCCAACCGGGAGATGACGATCAGCGCCGCGCCGGCTCCACGCGCATGGTTGCGACCCCGTCTCCCTCCATGATCCCGTCCACCACGCCGATCCCCTCCACCACCTCGGCGAACACGGTGTAGTCGCGCACCAGGCGGGGGTTGTCCCTCAGGTTGATGAACCACTGGGCGTCGCCGCTGTCGTGGCCGCGGGTGCTCATCCCCACCGTGCCGCGGGGATGCGCGACCGTGGCCAGCTCGTCGCGCAGGTAGCGCGCCTGGCCCACGTACTCGTTGGTTCCCGGCCCGCCGCCCTGGATCACGAAGTCCGGCTCCACGCGGTGCCAGTTGCCGCCGTCGTAGTAGCCGGCGCGCACCAGCGCCAGCACGCGCCCCGCCATGACCGGGGCGATGTCGCCGCGCAGCCGCACCACGAACGAGCCGCCGCCCGCGCCGGCCGCCAGGGTGACGCGCACGCGGACGTCCTTCCCCAGCGCGAGCGCGACCGCGTCGGGCGGAAGGTCGTCGCGCGCGGGAGGCGGGCGGTCGTCGCTGGCGGGGCGCCCGGCCGCCTCGAGCAGCGCCACGCGCGCGTCGCGCTCCGAGTCGTTGGCGCGGCGCACCCACCGCTCGAACGCGGCGTTCGCCGCCGCGCGCGCGCCGGGCGCGGGCGACCCCTTCAGCGCGATGGCAGCGGCGCGCACCGCCTGCGGCTGCGTGCCGGCGAGCGCGGCCAGGTACACGTCGTCCGCGCCGTGGCCCACGAGCCTGGCGAGCCCGTCGATCGCCGCCTCCTTCACGTTGCCGTCGGGGTCGCGGGCCAGGGCGCGCAGGCGCGGCGTGTCCGCCAGCACGGCGGCGGCGCGGGCTGCGTACAGGCGCGCGTGCCAGTCCGCGTGCGTTGCGAGCGCGCCGAGCCGCGCCCGCGCCTGGGCGGGGGCGATCCGCGCGAGCGCGACCTCCGCGTGGGCGGCCGCGTGCCACGACACGCCGCCCGCCGCCCGCCGGCGCGTGTCGCGCGGGAGCGCATCCACCCAGCGCGCCAGCACGCGCACGAGGGCCGAGTCGGCGCCACACGGCGCCTCGGCCAGGTCGGCCGCGTGGAGGCGCACCTGCCACGCGCCGTCCGCCAGCGCCGCGCGGAGCGCGCCGCAGTCGCGCCGGCGCTCGGCCAGCGCGCGGTGGCGCAGCCGCCACGCCGGCTCCGGCCACGCGGGGGGCGCGGCCGCGGGCGGCAGCGAATCGCGCCCGGCGTACAGCGGGTCGCGGATGCGCCCCAGCGCGCGCCCGGCGATCACCCGCACGCGCGGGTCCGCGTGCCGCAGCCCCGCCGCGAGCGCGGCGTCGGTGGAGTCGCGCCGGTCCTCGGCGGCCAGGATGCGGCCGACGAGCGCCGAGTCGGCGCGGGTCTGCGCCGCGAGCGGGGCGGGCGCGAGCAGCAGGAGAGGGATCCAGAGCCGGTTCATCGCTTCAGCGGTCGAACGCCCCACCCGGATCCATCCGGGCGGCGACGCGGGTGGGAACTCGCTCCGTCCCGGCGGGGACGGTGGACGGCAGTGCATCTACAGTGTCGTCGGCCGTCGCCCGCTCCGCCACCCCTCCCAGCGCCACGCCCAACGATCCGCGTCTCCCGGCCCGCGACGGACGGATGTGCGCGGCGGGTCGCCGTGCTGCACCGAAGCGGTGCATCCTGCCGCCCAGAAGTGATGCATCGCCGTCTCTCCATCATTCTCCATGGCGGCCCTTTCGCGAGCGGCATGACGCGATAGGGATCGCCGTCATCAGGCGTGTTCTTCGCCCTCCGCCGACGTAAACAGTTGTAGCGCAAAGCCGTCGGAGTCCGCGGCGATCGCGGGGACGTGGCGCGACGATTCACACGCCTTGAAAGAGGCTTGGCACTTGCTCAAGACGGCCCCCGTCAACTGCTCAGTAGGTCATCTTACTTCATCCTCACCCCTACTCGGAAGGACGGTTCCATGCAGGCATCCACCAGGCGCTGGATGTGGGGCTCGCTGCTGTCGCTCGCGGGCGTCGCGGCATGCAGCGACACGACGATCCAGGACAGTCCGCGCCCGGGCGGCCCCTCCGCCGCGATCACGGCGGCCGCCGCGGCGACGGTGTCGCCCATCTTCCGCTCCAACATGGTGCTGCAGCGCGAGACGGCGGTGCCGGTGTTCGGCACGGCCGATCCGGGCACGACGGTCACGGTGCAGTTCCAGAACCAGACCGTGTCGGGCGTTGCGGGGAGCGATGGCAGGTGGCGGGTGAACCTGGCCAGCATGCCCGCCAGCACCGCGCCCGCCACCCTCACCGTCACCTCTGGCGCGGCGGCCACGCAGCTCACCGGCGTGCAGGTGGGCGACGTGTGGGTGTGCAGCGGCCAGTCCAACATGGGCAAGCCGCTGAGCTACGCCAACGGCGGCACCGCCGAGGCCGCGCTGGCCGGCAACTACAACCTCCGCCTCTTCCGGATGACGGCGCAGCTCCCCGGGCCCACGTACGCCAGCTGGGAGGTGAACAGCTCCACGGCCGCGAGCAACTTCTCGGCGGTGGGCTACTGGTTCGGGCTGGAGATGGCGAAGAAGCAGGGCGTGCCGATCGGCCTGATCCAGGCCACGCACGACGGCACCAGCATCTCCGAGTGGGAGACCAGCAATGGCGGCGGCGGGGCCGACTACCTGGCCATGGTCCGCTCGATCCAGCCGTTCGCGGTGAAGGGCGTGGTCTGGTACCAGGGCGAGAGCGACGGCGGCGACGCGACCTACGAGACCAGGCTGACCGACATGATCGCGCAGTGGCGCGCCGAGTGGGGGCAGGCGCGGCTCCCGTTCGGGATCGTGCAGCTCACCGGCACCGGCACGGGCGGCGCGCGCTGGGGGCAGTACCAGGTTTCGCGGAAGGTGGCGGACACCTGGCT
>Ga0247773_1000718_pt1 | contig 12134 bp, 12 predicted proteins | sample UWRJL092311B6_FD_179934 | JGI IMG/M metagenome (GOLD analysis project Ga0247773, IMG submission 179934) | Plant litter microbial communities from Arlington Agricultural Research Station in Wisconsin, United States - UWRJ-L092-311B-6 | ecosystem: Environmental > Terrestrial > Plant litter >...
GCGAGAGTGCGAGAGTGCGAGAGTGCGAGAGTGCGAGAGTGCGAGAGTGCGAGAGTGCGAGAGTGCGAGAGTGCTGGGTGCTGGGTGCTGGGTGCTGGGTGCTGGTGACTCGGTTGCTCGGGCGGCGATGGCGGGGTATGGTGTGCATCCCCGTGCGCGGAGAGACCTGTCCGGGGACATTGGTGTACTGAGGGCCCACGCGGACGCTTCGCGGTTCCGCACCTAGCACCCAGCACTCCCGCACCGAAGTTCACATGCCGACCGAAGCCGAGATCCGCAAGGCGCTGCGGACCGTGAAGGACCCCGAGCTGAACCTGGACCTGGTGGTGCTCGGGCTGATCTACGACATGAAGATCGACGGGGGGAAGGTGGAGGTGACCATGTCGCTCACCTCACCGATGTGCCCCGTTGCCGGCGAGCTGCTGAACCAGGCGCGCGAGGCGGTGGAGAAGGTTCCCGGCGTGGAGAGCGCCGAGGTGGAGCTCACCTTCAGCCCGCCCTGGACGGCGGACCGCATCCCCCCCACCGTGCGCGCCGCGCTGGGGCTGTAGCCCGCCGCCCACGTACGGGATTTCCCCACGCGCGAGCGCGGAAAACTCGCATTGTGGGGGGCCGGGGAGATGGCTAGATTGGCGTGCTGCAACCGGGGATTCGTTCCGGTGGCAGGTGAAAAGAGCACACCGTCACTCTCGTAATTGGAGATGTAGATGCGGATCGTGAACAAGCTTTCGCTGCTGGGCGCCGTGGCGTTCCTGGCCGCGTGCGGTGGTGGTGACAAGGGCGGCGACGGCGCCGCCACGACCGACAACAACGGCGCCGCCCCGGCCCCCGCGGCCGAGGCCCCGGCCACCGCTCCCGCCACGGCTCCGGCCGCGCAGGGGAACGTGGTCGAGGTGCACATGGTCACCTCGCCCGACGGCGCGTCCGGCAAGTTCGAGCCGTCGAACGTGACGGTGAAGAAGGGCGACACCGTGCGCTTCATCGCCGACGGCAAGGCCGCGCACAACGTTTCGTTCCCCGCGGCCGACAACGTCGGGAAGAGCAACCTTCCGGCGACCGGCACGTACATGACCGCCGCCAACCAGACGTATGACGTCCCGGTGACGATGGATGCCGGGACCTACAACTTCCAGTGCGACCCGCACGCCACCATGGGCATGAAGGGTGTGCTGACGGTGCAGTAAGCCGCCATCACCCGCTGGAACGCAGGAACGCGAGAGCCGCCGGCACGTCCGGCGGCTCTTTGCGTTCCCTTCATCTTCGTTCCCTTCCATGTTACTGTCGCTCGCTTCCTTCCTCTCCTCCTCTCCCCGGCCGATCTCGTGAGCACACGCCGCCCGGACCGCTCGCCCGCACCCGCCACCGCGCTCGCGCACCTGCGCGCGGCCGACCCCGTGCTCGGCGCCGCGATGGACGCGGTGGGGCCGATCGAGGTGGCCAGCGAGCCGGACCTGTGGTGGGGATTGGTGGACTCGATCATCAGCCAGCAGGTGTCCGTGGCGGCGGCGCGGGCGATCATCGGCCGGGTGGCCGCTCTGGGCGCCAGCGGCCGCCCCACGCCCGCCGAGGTCGCCGCGATGGACGACGACACGCTCCGCGCCGCCGGCCTGAGCCGCGCCAAGGTGCGCTACGTGAAAGACCTGGCGGCGCGCTGGAGCGACGGCTCCCTCCCCCACGACCGCATCGCCGCCATGCGCGACGACGAGGTGGTCGCCGAGCTGACGAAGGTGAAGGGGATCGGGGTGTGGACGGCGGAGATGATCCTGATCTTCACCCTGGGCCGGCCCGACGTGCTGCCGGTGGACGACCTCGGCATCCGCGCCGCCGTGCAGCGGCTGTACGATCTTCCCGCGCGCCCCGGGAAGGACGAGCTCCTGCGCATCGCCGAGCCGTGGCGGCCGCACCGCAGCCTGGCGTCGCGCTACCTGTGGCGCGTGGCATCCAGCACGCCCGCCATCGTCCCGCCCCCCGAGCCGCCCGCCGGTCCCGATGCGGAGACGGGGATCGTCGACCAGTGAACACGGAATCACGGAGGAGCACGGGTGCCACGGCCAGCGACGATGCAACCGTGGCTCCGTGCTCCTCCGTTGCTCCGTGTTCACTTGTTGAGTGCGCTGACGGAACCACGAGGTCAGATCTATGGCACCCATCTGCTACCTTCATCATCCCGACGTACGGATGATTTCGCGCGAAATTGGGGAGCTTTCCTTCGGACGGCGTGATACGGGGGCGGCTAAGTCGTTGTGGACGTGAGTGATGCGCCGCAGGGGCGCGCGCCGTGGATGTGGCACGCCTCTTGAAAGATGTCCGGGCGCAACCAAGAGTTGCGGACCGTGCGCGACGGGGCGCCCATCCATGGGCGTCCCTTGTTTTTTACCCGGACATCGAGCCTGGAGGCAACCATGCACGCGCTGAAGAACCTGGTGGCCGTCGCCGCCGCGAGCCTCGCCATGACTGCCTGCGCCTCGACCGGGGGAACCGCCAACTTCGCCCAGCAGCTGAACGGCGCGCCGGTGGCCAACGGCACGCAGCTGGTGCAGGCCAGCAACCGGAAGGCGAGCGGCGCCGGCGCGGTGAGCGCGCCCGCCACGGTGCGCGTGTCGAACTACAACTGGCTCGACGTGAACGTCTACGCGGTGCAGGGCGGCACCCGCGTGCGGCTGGGCACGGTGACCAGCATGAGCAACGGCACCTTCCAGCTCCCCGCGCGCTTCCTGGCGCAGGCCAACAGCGTTCGCCTGATGGTGGACCCCATCGGCAGCACCGAGGGGTACATGACCGACGGCATCCTGGTGCACGGCGGGCAGCAGATCTCGTTCAACGTGCAGAACGCCCTGCAGTTCAGCAGCATCTCGGTCGGGCGCTGAGCGCCGCCGATACGCATGGCGTGCCCGCTGACCGCCGCTTCCCGCGCCTCTGCGGGGGGCGGCGGTCGCGCGTGAACGGGTACGACGCGACCGGCTGGCCTTGCGTCCAAACCTGCCGGGCGGTACACTCTCCAGTGTCCCCGAACCAGCACCGGACAAAGTGGCCCTAAGGCCAAGGCACGGCCGGACTTGGAAGCCCGGCCGCAATCGTCGTGGCGTGAGATTCCCGTCGACGAATTGCGGCGTTTCATGGGCGAGCTCGTGGCCGACAGCAACCTGCGCGAAGCCGGACGGCTGATCGGGCGGGGGCGCGAGGCCGTGCGCAAATTCGTCTCGGGCGACATCGAGACGCCGCACGAGCGCACGCGCGAGGCGATCGCCAAGCTGTACCAGCAGAAGTACGGCGCCGGGGTGATGCGCGTGGCCGAGACCGCGCAGCCCGCCGCGACCGCCACCCCGCTCAAGCTGATCCTGCCGCAGGGCGTGGAGCGCGCCACCACCGAGATCCGCGCCATCTTCGAGATCGTGCGCCATCACGACGGCGAGATCCCCGAATCCTCCTCCGCCCTGGAGCGGTGGCTGCTGCGCAAGGTGCGCGAGGAGTACGCCTCCGAGGTCCCCTTCGCCCGCCCCCGCCAGCGCAAGCGGCGAAAGAAGAAGGGAGCGGAGAACCACGACGCCCAGACCGAGTGATCGCGGCCGTGGCGAAGTGGACAACGACAGAGGCCGCGCGGAACCGATCCGCGCGGCCTCTTCGATTTCGATGATGGGTGGGCGGGAGCCGCGAACGCGGTTGGGTTAGCACGAGGATCCAAATCGTCTCAACCGCCGGAGGGCTGGACCGATGATCACATCCAGCGTAATCCACGGCCACCCGCAGATCGTGAGCGGTGAACCGGTGTTCATCGGCACGCGGGTTCCCGTCCGCAACCTCCTCGGTTGGCTGGAGGGCGGCTACACGCTCGACGAGTTCCTGGACAACTTCCCCTCCGTGCGCCGTGAGCAGGCGATCACCTTCCTCGAAGAGGCAGCCTCGGCCATGCTGTCGGGAGTGCCGCGGGACGCATGGGCGACACGGCGGCGCCCCCGGCGTGAGAGCCAGAAAGGCTGGGAAGACGAGAGGCGGATCGGCGCGGTGTGCGTCCGATCCGCCTCTTCGTTTCGTCTCAGGCCACGCGGTTCAGCGCGTCCGGCGCGGCGTCGGAGACCAGGGGCGCGGGCGGTGGCTCGGCGCCCGCGTGCCGCGCTGCATGGTGCGCGGTGAACAGCCCCAGACCGAGGGTGGCCGCCGTGGCGAAGGCGAACAGGACCTCGACCCCTTCCAGCGCGTGGCGACCGGCTTCGAGCAGCGTCTCCATCCGTTCCTCCCTGGATGACGTAAATCACGGTGCGGCAGCGCTGTAGCATCTCCCGTGCCGGTCTGTTACACGCCGGGGGAGCAGGCGCGGAAAACGGGAGGCGCGGCGGAACCACTCCGCCGCGCCTCCCGCGTTTCATCTGCCGGAACGGAGAGATCAGGCCATCCCGGCGACGGCGGGGGTGAGTTCGCTGGTGCAGTGCGGGCAGCGGCGCGCGGCCAGCGCCACCTTTTCCGCGCAGAAGGGGCAGTCCATCTGCGTGGCGGGCGGCGCCTCCTCGGCGCGGCGGATGCGCTCGTACGCCTTGACGATGGTGAACACCGCGAACGCCACGATCACGAAGGCGATCACGTTGTTGAGGAACAGCCCGTAGTTCACCGTGGCGGCGCCCGCCGCCTTCGCCGCCTCGAGCGACGCGTACGACTTGCCGTCGAGCGGGAGGAAGAGGTTGGAGAAGTCCACGCCGCCGGTGACCTTGCCGATCGGCGGCATCAGGATGTCGTCCACGAAGCTCTTCACCACCGTGGTGAAGGCCGCGCCGATCACGATCCCCACGGCCAGGTCCACCACGTTCCCCCGGGCGATGAACTTCCGGAAATCGCCGACCATGCTCTCCCTCCGTGTGGCTGGGCGTGCCGCTGATGGATGCGCTCGCATCCATGCTACGGTCCGCGCGGACGGCGCACAACGTGGCCGGCGCGGGCAGTTGCGAGGGGGCGGCGGGCCGGGCTATCGTCCCGCCACGATCCCGACCGTCATCCCCGATCCCATCTCCCGAAACGATGCGTATCCGCCCGATCTCCCGCGCCGCGCGCCGTGCGTTCGCCGCCGCGCTGCTGCTGGCCGCGCCCGCCGCCGCGCAGCGCACCGCTCCCACCCTCACCGTGCTGCAGCTGAACGACGTGTACCGCATCGACGCGGTGTACGACGGGCGCGCCGGGGGGATCGGGCGGATCGTGACGCTGGCGAGCCAGGCCAGGGCGGCGGGGGAGGAGACGATGGTCTTCCACGCGGGCGACGCCATCGCCCCCAGCCTGGAGAGCCGCTACTTCGCCGGGGTGCAGATGGTGGACGCGCTCAACTACCTGGACTCGTTGGCGCCGATGGTGTTCGTCCCCGGCAACCACGAGTTCGACGAGCGCCGGCAGGACGCGTTCGTGGGCGCGGTGAAGGCCAGCCACTTCCCCTGGCTGGCCGGCAACCTGGCGCTGGCCACCACCGACAGCGCGGTGAACCGGGGCGTGGGCTCCGACACGGTGATCGTCACCCGCGGCGGGCTGAAGGTGGGGGTGTTCACCCTCACCTTCCTGGACAGCGGGCGCGAGTGGGCCCGCGCCGACTCGGCCTTCGTGGCCGACGCGGAGCGGATGATCACCCGGCTGGAGCGGCGAGGCGCCGACGTGATCGTGGGCCTGACGCACCTGGAGCACGCCACCGACCGCCAGATCAGCCGCCTGCGCCGCCGGCATCCCCGGTTCGCGTGGATCTGCGGCGGGCACGAGCACTTTCGCCTGAGCGACGCGCTGACGGACAGCACCGCGCTGATCACCAAGGGCGAGTCGAACGCGCGCGGCATCTGGCGGGTGACGCTCAGCGGCAACGGGCGCCGGGGGATGGCGAGCGCCCAGGCGGTGGCGGTGGACAGCACCATCGCCATCGACCCCGGCTACCAGGCGCGGGTGGCCGATGCGTGGCGTGCCCGGCTGCGGCAGCGCGTACCCTTCCTGGACGTGGTGATCGGCCGCAGCGAGACGCGGATGGACGCGACCGAAGAGACGGTGCGCGGCGCCGAGAGCCCGTGGGGGAGCTGGCTGGCCGACCAGATGCGCACCGCCTTCCCCACCCGCCCCGCCGACGTGGCGGTGCTGAACGGTGGCGCGCTGCGCATCGACGACGTGTTCGGCGACACGCTGCGCTGGGAGCACCTGGCGCGCAGCTTCGGCTTTCCCACGCGCGTGGCGCTGGTGACGCTCAAGGGGAGCGACCTCCGTTCGCGCGTGCTGGAGAACTCCGTGAGCGGCGGCCGCGGCGAAGGGCGCTTCCTGCAGGTGAGCGGGCTGAAGGTGACCTTCGACCGCGGCCGCCCCGAGGGGGAGCGCGTGCTGGACGTGCAGGTGCGGCGCGGCGACGGCTGGGCGCCGCTGGCCAACGACAGCTCGTACGTGGTCGCCGTCCCCGACTACATGTACGGCGGAGGCGACCGCTACACCTTCAACCAGGTGGCGACCGGCCGGGTGGAGCCCGGCCCGGACCTGAAGCTGATCGCCTTCGACGTGCTCACCAACCTCTACGCCCGTGGCCAGGCGATCGCCCCCCGCGTGGAAGGCCGCCTGATCGACCGCACGCGGCCGGACTCCGGGCGGCAAGCGACCCGGAACAGGTGAACACCGAGCAACGGAGAGAACGGAGCAACGGTTCAAAGCCTGGTGGTCGACCGTTGCTCCGTGTTCCTCCGTTGCTCCGTGTTCACTGGTCGGGAGAGCCGGGAACGAACGAGAAGCGGCGCCCCGGCAGAGACTCGCCGGGGCGCCGTTCCGTGTCGCGGGCGGCCGTTACGCCGGCGGGCTCACCCGGGAAGCGTGAAGGAGTGATGGGTGATCTCTTCCAGGACGCGCGCCAGCTCGTTCATGTCGATCGGCTTCTCCAGCACGGGCACGTCGCTGTCGCGCAGGATGCGCTCTGCGTCGGCGCTGGCGGTGTCGCCGGTGAGGAAGACGAGGCGCCGGTCCAGCCCCTGGCCGCGCGCCCGGAGGCGCTCCAGCAGCTGGTCGCCGCCCAGGCCGGGCATGCGCAGGTCGGAGAGGATCACCGCGTAGCCGTCGGCGCCCGCGGCATCGACCATCGCGAGCGCCTGGGCGCCCTCGGCGGCCTCGTCCACCTGGTGGCCGCGGCGCTCCAGGAAACGCGCCACCACGCGGCGAACCGGCGCCTCGTCATCCACCACCAGCACCCGCAGCGGCCGCACGCGCGGCGGCTCGGCGGCGGGGGCGGGGGCGGCGTGCGCCTCGGCGAGGGCGGCGCCGGCGGGCGCGGCGGGGAGCTCCACGGTGAAGGCGGTGCCGCGGCCGGCGGTGCTCTCCACCCGCACCTCGCCGCCGTGCTCGGCCACGATGCGCGCCACCACGCTCAGCCCCAGCCCCGTTCCCTCGCCCGGCGGCTTGGTGGTGAAGAAGGGATCGAAGATCCGCTCCACCAGCGCCGGCTCCATCCCCGGCCCCGTGTCGCCCACGCACAGCGACACGCCGCCGCCCGCGACGAAGGCGGTGCGCAGCACCAGGCGGCGCTCGCCGCCCCCGGCGGCCACCGCTTGCTCGGCGTTCACCACCAGGTTCAGCACCACCTGCTCCAGCTGGCCGCGGTCGCCCAGCACCTGCACGCCGCCGGGGGCCAGCTCCTGCCGCACCTGCACGTTGTGCGTGCTCATGGCGTAGGCGCGGCTGCGCAGCACGTGGCGGGCCACGTCGTTCAGGTCCACCAGCACGCGGGTGCGGGCGTCGTCGCCGCCGCGGCCCAGCAGGCGCAGGTCGGCCACCACCTTGGCCATGCGCTCGGTCTCGCGGCGGATGGTCTCCAGGTCCTCGCGCTCGGCGGCGGGGCGCTCGTCCATCAGCAGCAGCTGGGTGAAGCCCATGATGGAGGCCAGCGGATTGTTGAGCTCGTGCGCCACCCCGCTCACCAGCGTGCCCATGCTGGCCAGCCGCTCGGCGCGGCGCAGCCGCTGCTCGCGCTCCACCTCGTCGGTCACGTCGCGGCTCATCACGAACACCAGCGGGCGGCCGCCCTGCTCCACCCGTGTCAGCCGCATCTCCAACGGGATCACCTGGCCGTCCAGCCGCTGCCGCATGACCCGCCCGCTCCAGCTGCCGTGGTCGCGCAGGTGCTCCATCACCTCCTCGAGCTCCACGCGGGCTTCGTCGTTGGGAAAGAACACGCGCACGCCCTCCTCGGGGGGAGCGCCGGGCGGGTACCGCATCATCCGCGCGTGGGCCGGGTTGGAGTATACGATGGTGCCGGCCTCGTCGAGCACGCTCACGCTCTCGGCCAGGTTCTCGAGCGCGGCGGTGAGGATGCGCATCTGCCCCTCGCGGGCGCGCTCCTCCGTCAGGTCGCGCGCGGTGCCGTGCACGCCCACCAGCACGCCGCCCTCGCGGATCGGCGCCACGTCCAGGCTCACGCGGCGCGTCTCGCCGCCGGGGCGCACGATGGAGACCTCCATCTGCATCATCGCCGCCCGGCCGTTCATCATCGCCACGAAGGTCCGGTCGGCGGCGGCGCGGTCGGCGGGGAGCACCACGTCGTGGTAGTGGCGGCCCAGCAGGTCGTCGGCCGGGCGCTGCAGCAGCTGCGTGCCGGCGGGGTTGATCTCGGTGAAGCGCCCCACCATGTCGAGCGCGTAGATGGTCTGCGGCGAGTGCGTCACCAGGCTGCGGTAGTGCGCCTCGCTCTGCTCCACGGCGGCCATCAGCCGGCGGTGCTCGCTCACGTCCTGCATGGAGCCGATGATGCGCACCACGCTCCCCGCGGCGTCGCGCTGCACGAAGCAGCGGTCCAGCACCACCGCGTAGGTGCCGTTGGCCCGGCGGAAGCGGTACTCGCGGGTCCACGACTCGCGGCTCGCCATCGCCGCCTCGAAGCCGCGCACCACCGTGTCGCGCTCGTCGGGATGGATCCGCGACGTCCACCACTCCATGGTGGGCTCCACCGCCTGGGGCGGGTAGCCGAAGGTGCGGGTGATCTCGTGGCTCCAGGTGAGGGTGCCGCGCGCCACGTCCCAGTCCCACAGGGTGTCGTTGGTGGCGCGCTGCACCAGGTCGTACCGCTCCAGGCTCTCGCGCAGCTCCGCCTGGATCTGCAGCCGCTCGCGCTCGGCCAGCCGCGCGGGCGTCACGTTCTCGTGCGCCACCACCACGGCCAGCTCGGGGTCGCGCGAGCGGGTGATGCGCACCACGAAGTAACGCTCCTCGGTGGGCGAGTGGCACGGGTACTCGCCCTCCCACCATTCGGCCTCGCCGCGCGACACCGCGCGGATCGCCGCGGCCACCTCGCCGGCGGTGCCGTCGCCCATGCCGGCCGCGCGCTCGCACACCTCCACGTAGCTGGCGCCCAGGCCGGCGGCGGTGTCGCCGTATTCGTTGCTGGTGGCGAACGTGCGCCACGCCTCGTTCACCAGCACGATGCGGCCGTCATGGTCCAGCACCGCCACGTGGGTGGAGAGCGAGTCCAGCGTGGCCTGCAGGCGGTCGCGGGTCGCGCGCTCGCCGGCGGCGGTCTTCCGCTCCACCGCGTAGCGCAGCGCGCGCGACAGGCGCTCGGGGTCCAGCTCGCGCTTCAGCAGGTAGTCCTGCGCGCCGCGGCTCAGCGCGGCCAGCGCCGTGTCTTCGTCCTGCAGCGAGGTGAGCACCACGATCGCCGCGCCACCCTCCACCTCGCGCACCGCGTCCACCGTGCCCAGCCCCGACGAGTCGGGGAGCTCCAGGTCCAGCAGCACCGCGTCGAACGCGGCGCTCTCCAGCGCGCGGCGCGCCTGCGCCAGCGTGGTGGCGTGCGTCACCTCGGGCGCGGGGGTGTGGCGCGTGCCCCGCTCCAGCGCATGGCGCTGCAGGTACAGGTGCGACGGGTCGTCTTCGACCAGGAGAACGCGGAGGGGCCGCGGCGAGGGAGGGCGGGGCGAGTTCATGGAACGCGTGCGGAACGTGACGGCGGAGAGGCGGACCGAGCGGACCGAAGGGGACAACGCAGAAAGGACAAGATAAGTGATTCGGGGGCTCCCGCGAAACGGATGGGTGAAGACGCTTTTTCCCGGGCCATCGGCCGGGCGGGATCGCGCGGGGGAAGACGGGTGCCACGGAGGGGGCTTGCAGGGGGAGGCAAACAGTTGAATTTTGATGGCGCGGCGGATCTTCCGCCCAGCCAAAAGGTGACGGCGTGGCTCCCCTTTCACTCTCCACCGCATCTCTCCCGGAGACGAAGGAAATGACGAATCCGCAGAACGCGGCGCCGCTGGTGCTCACGCCCAGCGAGCGCGTGCTCCTCTTCGGCGACCGCTTCGCCAGGCCCGCGGGGATGCTGGGCCACGGCGAGGTGGTGCTCTCGTCGGGGACCAAGGTGGGCGCCGACGACCTGGCCAAGGCGGTGATCGCGGCGGCGTACCTGGCGTGCGAGCAGGCCGGCGCCATCCGCTTCGAGGAGCGGCAGGGGAAGGCGATGTTCGGGCTGATGAAGACGAACGCGCTGCACGTGGTGCCGGGAGAGCGGGCGGGGATGCGCTGGCCGGGCGGCTCGCTGGAGAGCTGGATCGTGGAGGGAGCCCAGCAGCAGCCGAAGGTGAACGAGTTCACGCAGCGCCTGCTGTGCGCCTCGCAGGAGTACTCGCCCTCGCAGGAGATGTTCGGGCGGCTCAAGCAGGTGCTGGCCGAGCGGGGCGTGCTGCACGCGGATACCAAGACGACGCTCAAGGTGTTCACCAGCGTCAGCTACATCCTGCCGGACTTCGCGCGCGCCGCGGCCGAGCAGGGCGGCACCCAGCACGTGCAGGTCATGCTCGACGGCACGCGCCAGCAGCGCCCCAGGCTCTGGACCGACCTGATCGCCGCCATCGAGCGCGCCATCAACTGGATGACGGCCAGCGGAGAGTGAGCGTCACCGCCGCGCCCGTCCGCATCACCGGTGCCGGCCGCCCGCCGCGAAGCGTTCGCGGCGGGCGGATTCGTTGTTGGGAGATGAAACTCGGCGGGGGCGGGATCGTAGGTTGGCGGGAGAGCGGTTCCCCGCCCCTCCGCACGATCTCCGCCCCGCCACAGGAGGTTCATCGCCATGATCTTCGGATTGGAAGCCGGCCAGTTCGCCGCGCTGGTCGCGCTCTTCTTCATCGGCACCACCGTGCTGGTTCCCGTCCTCGCGCTCAGCGCGCGGCTGGCGCTGAAGCCGGTGATCGAGGCGCTGGCGCGGCTCAAGCAGACCGGCGACGGCGACACGCTGCAGGACCGCCGCATCGCCCTGCTCGAGGCGCAGGTGCACAGCCTGACCGCCAGCGTGGAGCAGCTCGCCGAAGACGACTTCCGCCGGCAGATCGGCGCGCCCGTGCAATCCGCGTCGGCCGAGCACCGGGCCTGACAAAAAAAGAGAGCACGGAACGACAACGGGGGAAACGGAACGACAACGGTTGTTCCGCGCGTGATCCGACCGTCGTGGTTCCGTTCCTTCCGTTGTGGTTCCGTGTTCTCTTTTTTCGTTCGTCAGTTCAAAGCGCGGATCATCCGCCGCGGGTGCCGAGGGTGGCGGTGACGGCCACGCGCCGGTCGGCGCGGAGCACTGTGATCTCCACCACGTCGCCGGCTTGTGGGCGCGCAGGGCGTCGGTCATCCCCTGCAGGTCGTGCACGTCCATCCCGCCCAGCCGCACGATGATGTCGCCCGCGCGGATCCCGGCCGTCTCGGCGGAGCTGCCGGCCTGACGCGGCGGCGGAGTTTCGCGCGCTGCGAGAGGACAGAAAAAAAGAAGAGAGCACGGAACGACAACGGAGGAAACGGAACGACAACGGTTGTTCCGCGCGTGATCCAACCGTTGTGGTTCCGTTCCTTCCGTTGTGGTTCCGTGTTCTCTTTTTTCGTTCGTCAGTTCAAAGCGCGGATCATCCGCCGCGGGTGCCGAGGGTGGCGGTGACGGCCACGCGCCGGTCGGCGCGGAGCACGGTGATCTCCACCACGTCGCCTGGCTTGTGGGCGCGCAGGGCGTCGGTCATCCCCTGCAGGTCGTGCACGTCCATCCCGCCCAGCCGCACGGTGATGTCGCCCGCGCGGATCCCGGCCGTCTCGGCGGAGCTGCCGGCCTGACGCGGCGGCGGAGTTTCGCGCGCTGCGAGAGGACAGAAAAAAAGAAGAGAGCACGGAACGACAACGGAGGAAACGGA
>Ga0247773_1000721_pt1 | contig 12090 bp, 11 predicted proteins | sample UWRJL092311B6_FD_179934 | JGI IMG/M metagenome (GOLD analysis project Ga0247773, IMG submission 179934) | Plant litter microbial communities from Arlington Agricultural Research Station in Wisconsin, United States - UWRJ-L092-311B-6 | ecosystem: Environmental > Terrestrial > Plant litter >...
CATCCTGGCCCGGTTGATCGCCGGCTCCCGCACGTCCCTGATGATCTCGGTCGCCGCCATGGTGGTGTCGCTGACCCTGGGGCTCACGGTCGGCATCATCTCCGGCTACTACCGCGGCGCCGTCGACGCCGTGGTGGCCCGGGTTCTCGACGTCCTGCTCGCCTTCCCGACCCTGCTGTTCGCGCTCGCCCTGCTGGCGATCTTCAACCAGTCGCCGTCGTTCCTCGGCATGAGCGGCCAGACGCTGAACTTCGCGGTGCTGATCTTCGTCCTGGGCTTCTTCGGCTTCGCCTACCTGGCCCGCATCGTGCGTGGCCAGGTGCTGTCGTTGCGCGAGAAGGAGTTCGTCGACGCGTCCCGCAGCCTGGGCGCCAGCGACTGGCGCATCATCACCCGCGAGATCCTGCCGAACCTGATGGGCCCGGTCCTGGTCTGGGCGACCCTGACCATTCCGACCTACATCCTCGGTGAGGCCGGCCTGTCCTTCCTGGGAGTCGGGGTGCAGCCGCCGACCGCGTCGTGGGGGCAGATGCTCTCGGTCGCGGGGCAGTTCTTCCAGAACGACCCGATGTTCCTGGTGTGGCCCGGTATGGCGTTGTTCCTCACCGTGCTGTCGTTCAACCTGTTCGGCGACGGCCTGCGGGACGCGCTGGACCCGAAGTCAACCCGTTGACGATTCGTCGTCGACCTCAAGTTGCCCTCGCACGCGAGGGGTTCCAAGACCGGCATCAGCCGGGTCGGCCGAGCTGGCCGGCAGGTAGTTCCGATCGCCTAGGAGGGTGAAGAAACCAATGCAACGACACAGAAAGGTCGCGATGGCGGTCGGGCTGACCGCCGCCGCGACCATGGTGCTGACTGCCTGTGGCAGTGGCAGTGACAATGGGAGCGACAACGGCCCACAGGCCAGCTCCAGCAACCAGAACGGTAGCGACCAGTCACTGAGCGCGGCGTTCAACGCGGCCACCATCGGCTTCGTCAACAAGTCCGACAAGACCGGCGGCAGCCTGAACCTGCTCGCCACCGGTGACTGCGACGCGTGGGACCCGGCCAACACCTACTACGGCTGGTGCTGGAACATGCAGCGGCTGTTCACCCGGACCCTGGTCGGCTACTCGTCCAAGCCGGGTGCCAACAACGTCGCCATCGAGCCCGACCTGGCGACCGCCCTGGGTGAGCACAACGCCGAATTCACCGAGTGGACCTACCACCTCAAGCCCAACATCAAGTGGGAAGACGGCACCACCGTCACCAGCAAGCAGATCAAGTACGGCCTCGAGCGCGTGTTCGCGACCGACCTGTTCTCCAACGGTCCGTCCTCGTACTACCTGTGCCTGCTGGCCAAGTGCGACGCCGAGGGCAACCCGCCCTACGCCGGTCCGTACAAGGACAAGGGCAAGGAACTCGACAGCATCAGCACCCCGGACGACACCACCATCAGTTTCAAGCTGCAGACGTCGACCCCGGACTTCGACTACCTGATGACGCTGCCGGCCTCGGCCCCGGTCCCGCTGACCGAGAACGGTGCCAACAACGGGTCGAAGTACACCCTGCACCCGCTGTCCAACGGCCCGTACAAGTTCCAGAGCTACACCCCGGAGCAGAAGGTCGTCTGGGTCCGCAACGACAAGTACGACCAGTCGACGGACAAGATCCGCAAGCCGCTGGTCGACAAGATCACGTTGAACATCAGCACCAACGCCGATGACAACGACAAGCAGCTGCAGGCCGGCGGCGCCGACCTGCAGGCCGACGGTGGTGTCCAGGCCGCGTTCCAGACCAACATCATCAACGACCCGAACCTGAAGAAGAACGCCGACGACCCGGTTTCGTCCTACACCCGGTACTTCTCGGTGTTCCCGTCGGTCAAGCCGCTGGACAACGTCCACTGCCGCCGCGCGATCTTCTACGCGGTGAACAAGGTCGACCTGCAGCGTGCCCGTGGTGGCACATACGGTGGCGACATCGCCCACACGATGGCGCAGCCGACCGTTCCCGGTCACGACCCGAAGGCCGACCCGTACCCCAGCGGTCCGGACAACACCGGTGACCTGGCCAAGGCCAAGGACGAGCTGCAGCAGTGTGGCCAGCCCAACGGCTTCGCCACCAAGATGGCCTACGTGAACGCGGGCAAGGGCCCGGCGGTCTTCACCGCCGCGCAGTCCGCGCTCGCCCGGGTCGGCATCAAGCTGTCGGCGGCGGTGCACGCGCAGTCCGGTTACTACGGTGGTTACATCGGCAAGCCCGAGACCGTCAAGAGCGTGGGCATCGGCATGGCCCAGGCTGGTTGGGGTTCTGACTACCCGACCGGTGGCGGTTTCTGGACCTCGATCGTGGCCAGCTACGCGCCTCCCGGCGGTGGTAACTACACCCAGATCAAGGACAAGAAGATCGACGACCTGCTCGCCGAGGCTGCCAAGTCCACCGGCCGTCACGACGACCTGTTCAAGGAGCTCGACGCCCGGGTCATGGAACTCGCCGTCGACCTGCCGTTCGTCTACGACAAGACGCTGTACTACCGCAACCCGCGTCTGACCAACGTGCGTAACAACTTCGCACTCGGTTCGTACTACGACGTCGTCAACATCGGCGTCAACGACGGCAAGTAAGTCTGAGGCTGTTCAGACCTACTGGTTCGACTGACTAGAGAGGTGGCAGTGTCGGTGGCCGGCCCGGGTGCGCCCGGGTCGGCCACCGACGCGCAAACGCGATGATCAGATACGTCATTCGCCGCTCGATCGGCGGCCTGCTGGTGCTTCTGGTGACGAGCTTCGTCACGTTCTTCATCTTCCAGGTGGGACCCAAGATCGCCCATGTCTCACCGGCCCTCTTCTACGTCGGAAAGATTCCACCCACGGAGGCGGGTCAGAAGCTGATCGAACACCGCTTCGGCTTCGACCTGCCCCTGTGGAAGCAGTACTTCAACTGGGCCGGCGGCATCATCTTCGGCCGCGACCTCGGCGATGACACCGGCGCGGTGGTGCACTGCGCCAAGCCGTGCCTGGGCTACTCCTTCCGGCAGCAGCTGCCGGTCACCCACATGATCGCCGAGGCCCTGCCGGTCGAGCTCAGCATCGCCTTCGGCGCGGCCCTGCTGTGGCTGCTCGGTGGCCTGACCATCGGCTCGATCTCGGCCCTCAAGCGCGGTTCGCTGTTCGACCGCACCGCGATGACCCTGGCCCTGGCCGCCGTGTCGCTGCCCATCTTCTTCACCGGCCCGATCCTGCTGCTGGTCTTCAAGTACAAGTTGCAGTGGCTGCCCAACACCGCCTACGCCTCGATCACCTCAGATCCCGCGCAGTGGCTCAAATCGATGATCCTGCCGTGGTTCGCGCTGGCCTTCATCTTCGCGGCGCTGTATGCCCGGCTCACCCGGGCCAACATGCTCGAGACCATGAGCGAGGACTACGTCCGAACCGCCCGGGCCAAGGGGCTGAGCCGCCGCACCGTGGTGATCAAGCACGGCCTGCGCGCCGCGCTTACCCCGATCGTGACCATCTTCGGCCTGGACCTCGGCCAGCTGATCGGCAACGCGGTCATCACCGAATCGGTGTTCAACCTGCCCGGCCTCGGCCTGATCAGCATCCGTGCGATCAACAGCCAGGACCTGCCGGTCATCCTGGGTGTCACACTGGTGGCGACGTTCGCGGTCGTGGTGGCCAATATCCTCGTGGACATCGGCTACGCCTTCGTCGATCCGCGCGTGAGCTACAGCTAGAGACGGGGAGACCTAACAGTGACAGCCCAGCCACTCGTTCGACTCGACAAGCCAGACGTCGGCGACGCGTTCCTGTCCGTCCGCGACCTGCGGGTGCACTTCCCGACTGCCGACGGCCTGGTCAAGGGCGTGGACGGCTTGTCCTTCGACGTCCGGCGCGGCGAGATCATGGGAATCGTCGGCGAGTCCGGTTCGGGCAAGTCGGTCACCTCGCAGGCCATCCTGGGACTGCACAAGGGCTCCCAGGCCCGGATCACCGGCGAGATCTGGCTCGACGGCCACGAACTGGTCGGCGCCAGCGAGGAGCAGATGCGCTCGCTGCGCGGCGACAAGATGGCGATGATCTTCCAGGACCCGCTGTCGTCGATGCACCCGTTCTACCGGGTAGGCGCCCAGATCGCCGAGGCGTACCTGGTGCACAACAAGGTGTCCAAGGCGGTGGCCAAGAAGCGCACCATCGAGATGCTCGACCGGGTCGGCATCCCCAATCCGGACAAGCGGTTCAGCGACTACCCGCACCAGTTCTCCGGTGGCATGCGCCAGCGCGCCATGATCGCGATGGCCCTGGTGTGCGACCCGAAGCTGCTGATCGCCGACGAGCCGACCACCGCCCTCGACGTCACGGTGCAGGCCCAGATCCTGGACCTGATGAAGGACCTGCAGCGGGAGTTCAACTCCGCCATCATCCTGATCACCCACGACCTCGGGGTGGTGGCCGAGACCTGCGACCACGTCGTGGTCATGTACGGCGGTCAATGCGTGGAGACCGGGTCGGTGAACGACCTGTTCTACGAGCCGGAGATGCCCTATGCCTGGGGTCTGCTGACCTCGATGCCACGGATGGACCGCACCCGGCAGGAGCGCCTGCAGCCGATCCCCGGCCAGCCGCCCTCGCTCATCCGGGTGCCCAAGGGTTGTGTGTTCAATCCGCGCTGCGGGTTCACCGAGCACGTGCCCGGGCGCCTGTGCTACACCGATCGACCGGACCTGCTGCCCACCTCGGGCGGCTCCGCGGGGCACGCGGTGCGCTGCCACATCGAACCGGACGAGCGGCGTCGGCTCTGGACCGGCGACATCCAGCCCACGCTGTAAGCCGACGAGGAGAATCCACTCAGATGAGCACAGCTTTCCGCCCGGATGGCGCCGCCGACACCCCGCTCACCCCGGCGGACGACACCGACGCCCTGCTCCGGGTCAACAACCTGACCAAGCACTTCCCGATCAAGCAGGGCATCCTGATCCAGCGCCAGATCGGCGCCGTCAAGGCGGTCGACGGGGTGTCCTTCGCGGTCCGGGCCGGTGAGACGCTCGGGCTGGTCGGCGAGTCCGGCTGCGGCAAGTCCACCACCGGCCGGGTCGTCACCAAGCTGCTCGACCCCACCGCCGGTGAGATCTACTTCGACGGCCAGGACATCGCCAAGCTCAAGCGCAGCCAGATGCGCTCGCTGCGTACCGACATCCAGATGATCTTCCAGGACCCGTACTCCTCGCTCAACCCCCGCCACACCATCGGCACCATCGTCGGGGCACCCTTCCGGATCCAGAAGACCAAGACCGACAAGGGCGTCAAGGCCGAGGTCCAGAGCCTGATGGAGCGGGTCGGGCTGAACCCCGAGCACTACAACCGCTACCCGCACGAGTTCTCCGGCGGGCAGCGCCAGCGCATCGGCATCGCCCGGGCGATCGCGCTGCGGCCGAAGCTGATCGTCTGCGACGAGCCGGTGTCGGCCCTCGACGTCTCGATCCAGGCGCAGGTGGTCAACCTGCTCGAGGACCTGCAGAACGAGTTCGGCCTGACCTACATCTTCGTCGCGCACGACCTGTCGGTGGTGCGCCACATCGCCGACCGGGTCGCGGTGATGTACCTGGGCAAGGTCATGGAACTGGCGCCGCGGGACACCCTGTACTCGACGCCGATGCATCCCTACACCCACTCGCTGATGTCGGCGGTGCCGGTGCCGGACCCGAAGAAGGAGGGCCGCCGCGAGCGGATCCTGCTGATCGGCGACCTGCCCAGCCCGATCAACCCACCGCCGGGCTGCGTGTTCCACACCCGCTGCCCCAAGTACCGCGCGGTGCTGTCGGAGACCGACCGGGAGCGCTGCCGCACCGAGATCCCGCTGCTGGAGGCCAAGGCACCCGAACAGTTCGTGGCCTGCCACTTCCCGGAGGCGCGGGCCGACATCGCCTCCGGCGAGGACGCCGGGATCGCCGGCAACGAGTCCTCGGACGTGGGCAGCGAGTCCGGCACCGGCGCCACCGCGCTGTAACCGGTTGTCGGCGGGTAGCCGGCCGCCGGCGGGTAGGTTGCAGTGGTGATTTCTGAGCCGGTGGCCGGTCCCGGACCCGCGCGACCGGACGGGCGGTTGCCGGCGCGGCGACTGATGCTGGTGCACGCCCATCCTGACGACGAGACGATCGGCACCGGCGCCACCATGGCGCACTATGCCGCCTCCGGAGCCCAGGTCAGCCTGGTGACCTGCACCCTCGGCGAGGAAGGCGAGGTGCTGGTTCCCGAGCTGGCCCTGCTCGCCGCCGGGCACGCCGACCAACTCGGCGGCTGGCGGATTGCCGAGCTGGCCGCGGCGATGGCCGAACTCGGCGTCACCGACCACCGGTTCCTCGGTGGTGCCGGCCGGTTCCGCGACAGTGGGATGAGCGGCGATCCGGCCAATGCCAAGCCCCGGGCGTTCTGGCGGGCCGACACCGACCCCGCGACCTTCCAGGCCGCGGTCGGCGCGCTGGTCGAGCTGATCCGCCAGCTGCGCCCGCAGGTGCTCATCACCTACGACGACAACGGCGGTTACGGCCACCCCGACCACGTTATGGCGCACCGGGTGGCGACCGCCGCGGTGCACGCCGCCGCCGACCCGGACTTCGCGGCCGCCGGAGCCTGCTGGCAGGTCAGGAAGCTGTACTGGACGGCAACCCCGGAGTCCGTGCTGGCGGCTGGCCTGGCGGCGGTGCGGGCAGCCGGCGCCGAGCTGCCGTTCGCCGCCGTGGAGTCGGCCGACCAGCTGCCCTACGGCTGCCCGGACGAGCTGGTCAGCACCGCGATCGTGGCCGGCGAACAGGCCGGCGCCAAGCAGCGGGCGCTGGCCGCCCACCGCACCCAGGTCAGCGTGCACGGCTCGTTCTACGCGCTGTCGAACAACCTGGGCCAGCCGGTGCTGAGCACCGAGTACTACCGGCTGGTGCTGGGCAGCCCGGCCGGGGACCGCGACGAACAGGGCCGCGAGACCGACCTGTTCGCCGGGATCGCCGAGGACGACGGATGAGCCCGCGCGGCGGCAACGTCCGGGCCACCGGTGTCGAGCGAGGTCCGGCCCCGGGTACCAGGTCCGGACGGGGCACCACGCCGGTGCCGGTGACGCCCCGGCCACCGGCCGCCGTGCTGGCCCTGGGGTACCTGCTGTTCGCCCTGGCCGGCGCGATGACCGCGGTGATCGAGGTGCTGCTGGTGCCCAGCCGGATCGGGCAGACCCTGGTACCGCTGGCCCCGCTGCTGGCGGTGCTCAGCAACGTCGCGCTGCCGGCCATCTCGCGCGGCCTGACCGACACCATGGCCTCGGCGGTGCCGCCGGTGGCCGGCTGGCTGGTGGCCACCTTCGTGCTGGCCGGCGCCAGGCCCGAGGGCGATGTGCTGCTGCCGGCCGGCGACGCGTCCTACATCTCGTACTCGCTGCTCGGGTTCGGGCTGCTGGCCGGTGGGATCACCATCTGGCGGGCCGGCCGCCCCGGTGCCTGGACCGGCCAGCGGTTCAGCCGCCGGCCGGCGCGAGCCGGTAGTGGTAGCGATGGTGAACGATGAACCCCAGCCGCTCGTAGAACGCCAGCGCGTCGGCGTTGTCGGCGTCGACCTGCAGGTAGCAGTCGGTCGCGCCCAGGTCCCGGGCCCAGTCGGTCAGCGCCCGCATCAGCGCGCCGGCCACCCCGGAGCGGCGGTGCCGCGGGGCCACCTCGACGGCGGTGACGCCCAGCCAGTTCTCGTCCACCGCGCCGCGGGCGATGCCGACCACCGCGCCGGCCCGGCTGACCGAGGCGAACCGCACCTGGTCGTGCCGGGCCAGCAGCCGTACCGCGTGCTCGGGCAGCGGGCCGCCGCGGTAGTGGTAGCCGGCCAGCCAGCCCGGTGACGGGTGCGGCTCCAGCACGATCTGCTCGGTAGCGGCCGACCCCTCGGTAGCTGCCGGTCCGATCGGCGCGGTCAGCAGCAGGGTCGGCCGTTCGATGGTCCAGCACCGGCCGGCCAGCTCGGCATCGAGCAGCCCGCGGGCCGGCAGCGGCAGCTGGATCTGCAGCGGCAGCCCGCGCTCGGCGTAGAACCGGCCGGCCTCGGCCAGCAGCTCGGGCAGCGGCCGGTGCGGGGTGGCCAGCGGCAGCACCGAGTTCGCCCGGCCGGTCCAACCCCGGTCGGCATGCAGCTGCCAGCCGTCGAGTTCGGCGACCTCGGCCGCGCGCCAGCCCCGCCGGGCGATCCGCTCGAGCTCCAGGATCTCGCGCCGGTGCGGGGCGACGACCCGCACCGCCTGGATTGCGGCACGATCAACGATGACCCGGCCGGCACGACCAGCCACGATTGCGGTGGTCGGGGTCAGCGACAGCAGTTCGCCGACCACGTCCGACAGCGGGGGGACGATGCCGTCCGAACGTCGATAACGCACCACGATTCGCCGCCCCACCAGCCTCGCAGACAGCATGACCGGCATACTATGCAGTCGGTGTGGCGACGCACCCCCACTACCCGCACCAGACCAGCACCAACCCGTACCGGGAGGACCTTCAAGTGACCTACGTGATCGCCGAACCCTGCGTCGACGTGCTGGACAAGGCATGCATCGAGGAGTGCCCGGTCGACTGCATCTACGAAGGCGGCCGGATGCTCTACATCCATCCGGACGAGTGCGTGGACTGCGGGGCGTGCGAGCCGGTCTGCCCGGTCGAGGCGATCTTCTACGAGGACGACGTGCCGGACAAGTGGCGCGAGTACACCCAGGCCAACGTCGACTTCTTCGACGAGCTCGGCTCGCCGGGTGGCGCCTCCAAGGTCGGCAAGGTCGAGGCCGACCCGGGCTTCGTCAAGGCCCTGCCGCCGCAGGCCGGCGACCACTAGCAGGCAGCTGACTCAGCGCGCCAGGGTCGCGACCACGGCCGAGCTGGACGCGGCCGGGTCGTCCTTCCAGCCGCCGGTGTAGCTCCAGCGCTTGCCCGCGTGGCGCACCGTCGCGATGCCCAGCCGGTCGGCGTTGCAGACGAACCACGCGGCGGTCGCCCAGCCGGCGCCGGTGACGGTGACCGCCTTGCCGGCCACCGCCGGCTTGCCGACCGGAAGGTCGTGGGTCAGCGCGGCGGCTACCGCGGCGGGCTTCGCCGAGACGTCCGGCTTGTCGATGCGGCAGGTGACCCCGGCCGCGACATCGCCGTAGAGCGCGTCCGCGATCGCCTGCGCCTGGTCCTCGTGCCGGGCGTAGGCCGAGCCGTCGGCGGAGAACTGCACGGTCTGTACCACGGTGGCCAGCGAGTCGTCCTGCCAGTGCGGCACCCGCACCACCGCGTCCAGGAACTTGCCGGTCGCGTAGCCGACGTCGGCGATCTCCTCGGCGGTGCCCCAGCCCTGCGACGGGCGCTGCTGCAGGATGCCCACCGAGTCGCGGTCGCCCTGGCCGGCCGGGATGTTGCGCAGCTTGGACTCCTGCAGCGCGGCGCCGATGGTCAGCACCGCGGCCCGCTCGGGCAGGTCGCGCTTGAGCACCACACCGACGATCACCGAGGCGACCTGGGCCTGGTCGGGCTCCAGGGAGTAGCTGCCGAAGTCGCAGCCGGTCGGCCTGACCACCGACTGGGCGGCGCGCCACAGCGTCCGGGCGCCGAAGGCCAGCGCGCCCAGCACGATCGCCACCACCAGCAGGGCCGCGCCACCACGCCGCCTGCGACGACCCGCCACCGCCGTGTCCCGTCCGATCTCGTTACCCCGCTTCAGTTGGCGTGCAGGTCGGTGTTCAGCTCGACCGCGGCCCCGCCGCGCTGCCGGACCTCGAGCGCGCCGGTCACCGAGTTGTGCCAGAACTGCAGCCCGGACTGCCCACTCAACTCGCGGGCCTTGCGGACGGTTCCGTCCGGCAGCACCACCTTGGAGCCGGCCGTCACGTAGGTTCCGGCGGCCACCACGCAGTCGTCGCCCAGCGAGATCCCGATGCCGGCGTTGGCCCCGATCAGGCAGCGTCGGCCGACCGACACGACCTCCTTGCCGCCGCCGGACAGGGTACCCATGATCGAGGCGCCGCCGCCGACGTCCGAGCCGTCGCCGACCACCACCCCGGCCGAGATCCGGCCCTCCACCATCGAGGTTCCGAGCGTGCCGGCGTTGTAGTTGACGAAGCCCTCGTGCATCACCGTGGTGCCGGGAGCCAGGTGGGCGCCGAGGCGGACCCGGTCGGCATCGGCGATCCGCACCCCGGTCGGCAGCACGTAGTCCACCATCCGGGGGAACTTGTCGACCGCGTAGACGGTGACCGGGCCGCGGGCCCGCAGCCGCGTCCGGACCTGCTCGAAGCCGGCGACCGGGCACGGCCCGTAGTTGGTCCACACCACGTTGGTCAGCAGTCCGAAGAGGCCGTCGAGGTTGAGACCGCGCGGACGGACCAGCCGGTGCGAGAGCAGGTGCAGCCGCAGGTAGACGTCGGCGGCGTCGACCGGCGCGGCGGCCAGCTCCAGCACCCGGGACAGCACCTCGGTACGCACCCCCCGCGGCTCGTCCGCGCCGGCCAGTGCCGCCAGCTCCGGCGCGGTGGGGGCGTTGCGGCCGAGGGTGGGAGCCGGGTAGTAGACGTCCAGGACCGAACCGTCGGCGGCGATGGTAGCCAGGCCGGAGCCGGCGGCGAAGGCGGGCTCCTCGGCGTCGGAGGGGTGGGCACCGGGCTGGCTGTCAGGGCGGGAGGTCACGCCGACACCCTAACCATCGCGGCGGCGACTAACCTGCTGGCCGTGACCACTCCTGCCGGCGGGCCGTCCGCCGTTCTCGACCTGAGCCGGTCGGCGGCGCTGCTCACCGCCGACCTGGTCGACATCGAGTCGGTGTCCGGCGACGAGGCCCGCATCACCGACGCGGTGGAGGCCGCCGCCCGTACCCACGACCGGCTGGAGGTGCGGCGGCTGGGCAACGTGGTGGTGGTCCGCACCGAACTCGGCCGGCCGGAGCGGGTGGTGCTGGCCGGGCACCTGGACACCGTGCCGATCGCCGACAACCTGCCGTCCCGGGTCGCCGACGGCAGGCTGCACGGCTGCGGCACCTCGGACATGAAGTCCGGCGTGGCGCTGCAGTTGCGGATGCTCGAGCTGGTCGGCACCGGGGCACTGGAGCCGGCCGTCGACCTGACCTGGCTGTTCTACGACTGCGAGGAGGTGGAGGCCAGCCGCAACGGCCTGAACCGGGTGGCCGCCGAGCACCCGGAACTGCTGGCCGCTGATCTCGCCATCCTGCTGGAGCCGACCAACGGAACGGTAGAAGGCGGCTGCCAGGGCACCATGCGGGCCCAGTTGAGCACCGAGGGCCGGCGCGCGCACAGCGCCCGGTCCTGGCTGGGCAGCAACGCCATCCACCTGGCGGCACCGATCCTGCAGCGGCTGGCCGACTACACCGCGCGGCAGGTGCAGGTCGAGGGGTTGAGCTACCACGAGGGGCTGAACGCGGTCTTCGTCGAGGGCGGGGTGGCCGGCAACGTGATCCCGGACCGCTGCCTGGTGACCGTCAACTACCGCTTCGCCCCGGACCGCTCCGAGGCCGAGGCCGAGCAGCACCTGCGGTCGGTGTTCGACGGCTTCGAGCTCACCGTGCTCGATTCCGCGCCCGGCGCCCGGCCCGGCCTGGACCGGCCGCTGGCGCGGCGCGCGGTGGCCGCCCTGGGCGGCGAGGTGGCCGGCAAGCTCGGCTGGACCGACGTCGCCCGGTTCAGCGCGCTGGGCATCCCGGCGCTGAACTTCAGCCCCGGCGACCCCAACCTGGCCCACCGGGCCGACGAATCGGTGGAGCTGGCGCAGCTCGAGCGCTGCGAGCGGCTGCTGGCCGGCTTTCTGGAGCATGGCTCCGGGGCCGGCACGAACTAGGGTGATCCGATGACCAACGGACGTCCAGACGGCAAGCTGCCGGCCGAGCGGCATCGCGGACCGGTGGTGTTCCGGCGCCGCCAGGTCGAGCCGGACGGGCCCACCACCGACCAGCGGCTGCTGGACTCGGGCGGTCCGACTGACTGGCTGCACACCGACCCGTGGCGGGTGCTGCGCATCCAGTCGGAGTTCGTCGAGGGCTTCGGCCTGCTGGCCGAGCTTGGACCGGCGGTGTCGGTGTTCGGTTCGGCGCGCACCACCGCCGAGCATCA
>Ga0247773_1000724_pt1 | contig 12057 bp, 9 predicted proteins | sample UWRJL092311B6_FD_179934 | JGI IMG/M metagenome (GOLD analysis project Ga0247773, IMG submission 179934) | Plant litter microbial communities from Arlington Agricultural Research Station in Wisconsin, United States - UWRJ-L092-311B-6 | ecosystem: Environmental > Terrestrial > Plant litter >...
GCCAGGCGTTGTGATTGAATTGGAATGTACAGGGGAGGGAGCCGGCGCACCGGCTCCCGATTGATCGAACCTCTAACGAGAGGTCAGATGTGGTAGGTCCGCAGCGGCGGGATGCCGTTGAACGCCACCGACGAATAGGTCGACGTATACGCGCCGGTGCCTTCGATCAGCAGCTTGTCGCCGATCTCGAGCGTCACCGGAAGCGGATACGGCAGCTTCTCGTACAGCACGTCGGCGCTATCGCAGGTCGGGCCTGCGAGCACGCACGGCGTCATCTCCGCGCCGTCATGCGGCGTGCGGATGGCGTAGCGGATCGACTCGTCCATCGTCTCGGCGAGACCGCCGAACTTGCCGATGTCGAGATACACCCAGCGCACCTCGTCCTCGTCGCTCTTCCTGGAGATCAGAACGACTTCGGTCTCGATGATGCCGGCATTTCCGACCATGCCGCGTCCCGGCTCGATGATGGTCTCCGGGATCTGGTTGCCGAAATGCTTGCGCAGCGCACGGAAGATCGACCGGCCGTATTGCAGGACCGGAGGAACGTCCTTGAGGTACTTGGTCGGGAAGCCGCCGCCCATGTTGACCATGGACAGGTTGATCCCGCGCTCCGCGCAGTCACGGAACACCGTCGAGGCCATCGCCAGCGCACGGTCCCACGCCTTCACCTTGCGCTGCTGCGAGCCGACATGGAACGAAATGCCGCACGGCTCCAGGCCCAGACGCTTGGCGAGGTCGAGCACCTCGACCGCCATCTCCGGGTCGCAGCCGAACTTGCGCGACAGCGGCCACTCGGCGCCTGCGCAGTCATACAGAATGCGGCAGAACACCTTTGCGCCGGGGGCGGCACGGGCGATCTTCTCGACCTCGGCCGAGCAGTCGACCGCGAACAGGCGAATGCCGAGCGCGAAGGCGCGCGCGATGTCACGCTCCTTCTTGATCGTATTGCCATAGGAGACGCGGTCCGGCGTCGCACCGGCAGCCAGCGCCATTTCGATCTCGGCGACGGTCGCGGTGTCGAAGCAGGAGCCCATCGAGGCCAGAAGCTGCAGCACCTCGGGCGACGGGTTCGCCTTCACCGCGTAGAACACGCGGCTGTCCGGCAACGCCTTCGCGAAGGTCTGGTAGTTGTCGCGCACGACTTCGAGGTCGACCACGAGGCACGGCTCGGTGTCCTGGCCCTCGCTGCGGCGGTTGCGCAGGAATTCCTGAATACGTTCGGTCATAGCACTCTCCCAAACGGCCCAGCGACGGGGTCCCGTTCAAAAAATGATGTCGGACATGCGTTCCGGGCCACACTGCGCGATGGAGGCGCAACGAAGCCAAAAACTCAGATCAGACTGTGCTGCCGTGGATTGGTTGGGAATTTCCCGCCCGCACACCTGGCAATGAAGGACAAGCCTTTTCAGTAGCCCGCGCCGGCGTTGGAATGCCGGTAGAGACCAAAAAAGCCCGATCCGTCGTTGCTTTAAGTCGCGTCCCCCGTTGAGAGCGGGGTGCGCCGGTTCGCCTCCGGCTGCCAGTCACGGTTGCAAAGGATGCAGAGACCTTCAACGGCATCTCTTGAGAGAGATGCTGGCCACTCAAACGTGAGCGACCCTCGGTTCTTCATCCCTTGGCGGCTGTCCGGCCTCTTGTCCGGATACCTACCGACTGACACACGACCACAGGCACGTGCGAAATTGGGCAAGCTCGAAATAAGACTTTTGATTCCGCTTCGCAACGTTTTTTTTAGGCTGGGGACAAATTTCCCCGACGTGTGCTTACGAAAGCGTTCTCAGTGCGCGATCGCACGACAAACATGAACAGAAGTTAAGATTTCCGAAGGCCGCGTGAGCGCTTCAGCGCCTGTGCCGCAGGGCTTTCTTGAACGCGCGTCAGGCGCGCTTGAAGAACGGCTCGATGCGCTGCGCGGCGCGGATGAACGCCACCATGATCAGCACGCCGATGGCAAACAGCACCGCCTGGAGGATGTGCGCGGCGGTGTCGTCGAGGCCGAACAGGATCGCAAGCGCCCAGCCGCCGGCAAACGCCGCGCCGAACACTTCGGCGCCGATCAGGATCGCCGCCGAGATGACGGTGATGACGCTCGGCCAGACGATCACACGGGAGGAGGTGGAAGCGGGCTGCGGGCTCATGAAAAAGGTCCTGTTCAAGGGGCGCAATCTCTCCGAAAAGCCCCCATCTATCAAGCGCAAAAGGCCCAAAAATGCCGTATCGCGTGATATAGATTGCCGCAGATTTTCAAGGAAAAGACGGGAATTGTGATGTCAGAAACCCAGCACGCGGCAGCCGCTCCGGAAGCCGGCGAAAATCCGCTGCTTCAGCCGTGGCAGACCCCGTTCGAGACGCCGCCCTTCGCCGAGATCGCGCCGGAGCACTTCCTGCCGGCCTTCGAGCAGGCCTTTGCCGACCATGCCGCCGAGATCGCGGCGATCAGCCATGATCCCACCCTGCCGGATTTCGCCAACACCATCACGGCGCTGGAGCGCTCCGGCAAGCTGCTCTCTAGGGTCGCCGCGGTGTTCTACGATCTGGTCTCGGCGCACTCCAATCCGGCGATTCTCGAGATCGACAAGGAAGTCTCGGTGCGGATGGCGCGGCACTGGAACCCAATCATGATGAACGCGGTGCTGTTCGGCCGCATCGTGATGCTGCACGAGAAGCGCGCCAAGCTCGGCCTGACCGGCGAACAGCTGCGGCTCCTGGAGCGCACCTACACCAACTTCCACCGCGCCGGCGCCGGCCTCGACGAGGCCGCCAAGAAGCGGCGGGCCGAGATCAACGAGCGGCTGGCCCAGCTCGGGACCTCCTTCAGTCACCATCTGCTCGGCGACGAGCAGGACTGGTTCATGGAGCTCGGCGAGGACGACCGCGCCGGCCTTCCCGAAGCGTTCGTCGCCGCGGCAAAGACTGCGGCAGCAGAGCGCGGCATGGAAGGCAAGGCGATCGTGACGCTGTCGCGCTCGTCGGTGGAACCGTTCCTGAAGAGCTCGTCGCGCCGCGACTTGCGCGAGAAGATCTTCAAGGCCTTCACCGCGCGCGGCGACAATGGCAACGCCAACGACAACAACGCCACCATCGTGGAGATTCTGGCCCTGCGGGAGGAAGCTGCGAAGCTCATGGGCTACCCGACCTACGCCGCCTACCGGCTGGAGGATTCCATGGCCAAGACGCCGGAGGCCGTGCGCGGCCTGCTGGAGCGGGTCTGGAAGCCGGCTCGCGCCCGGGCGCTGGCCGACCGCGACGCCCTGCAGGCGCTGATCGCGGAGGAGGGCGGCAATTTCACGCTGGCCCCGTGGGACTGGCGCTACTATGCCGAGATCCTGCGCCAGCGCCGCGCCAATTTCGACGACGCTGCGATCAAGCCGTATCTCGTGCTCGACCACATGATCGAGGCCGCCTTCGACTGCGCCACTCGCCTTTTCGGGATCACCTTCACCGAGCGCAAGGATGTCCCCGTGTGGCATCCAGACGTCCGGGTCTGGGAGGTCCGGGATGCCGCGGGCGCGCACAAGGCGCTGTTCTACGGCGATTACTTTGCCAGGTCCTCGAAGCGCTCGGGGGCCTGGATGACCTCGCTGCGCGACCAGCAGAAACTCGATGGCGAGATCGCCCCCCTGATCATCAATGTCTGCAACTTCGCCAAGGGGGCTGGTGGCGAGCCGTCGCTGCTGTCGCCGGACGATGCGCGGACGCTGTTCCACGAGTTCGGCCACGGCCTGCACGGCATGCTGTCCAACGTGACCTATCCCTCGCTGTCGGGGACCTCCGTGTTTACCGACTTTGTCGAGCTGCCTTCGCAGCTCTACGAGCACTGGCAGGAGCAGCCGCAGGTGCTGCGGCAGTTCGCCAGGCACTACCAGACCGGCGAGCCACTGCCGGACGACCTGCTGGCCCGTTTCCTTGCCGCGCGAAAATTCAACCAGGGCTTTGCCACCGTGGAGTTCGTCTCATCGGCCCTGATCGACCTCGAATTTCACACCCAGCCGGCCGCGGCCAGCCGCGACGTCGCAGCCTTCGAGAAGGCCGAGCTGGAGAAAATCGGCATGCCCGCGGAAATCGCTTTGCGGCACCGGCCCACGCAGTTCGGCCATATCTTCTCCGGCGATCACTATGCGTCCGGCTATTACAGCTACATGTGGTCGGAAGTGATGGACGCCGACGCCTTCGGCGCCTTCGAGGAGGCCGGCGATATCTTCGATCCCGCCACCGCCAAACGCCTACATGACGACATCTATTCGTCAGGCGGCTCGCGCGAGCCCGAAGAAGCTTATGTCGCCTTCCGCGGCCGCGAGCCGGAGGCCGACGCGCTGCTGCGGCGGCGTGGCTTGTTGCAAACCCCGGAGGCCGCCTGAGGTGACATCAACTCTGCAAAGGTTAACGGGTCTGATCCTCCTCGCCGCTGGCATGGCGCTCGGCACGGCCACGGCCGAGGCGCATCCGCATGTCTGGATCACCGCCCGGAGCGAGGTGGTCTACGCGCCCGACGGCGCGATGACGGGCGTGCGTCACGCCTGGACGTTCGATGACATGTTCACGACCTACGCGCTGCAGGGTCTCACGACCAAGACCAAGGGCGTCTACACCCGCGAGGAGCTGGCGCCGCTGGCGCAGACCAATGTCGAATCGCTGAAGGAATTCGGCTTCTTCACCTTCGCCAAGGCCGACGGCAAGAAGGCGAAGTTCGCGGAGCCGGTGGACTACTTCCTCGAATACAATGACAGCACCCTGACGCTGCATTTCGTGCTGCCGCTGAAGGCGCCGGTGACGTCGAAGCAGCTTGCGCTGGAAGTGTTCGATCCGTCCTACTTCATCGACTTCAAGTTCGAAGACAAGGATCCGATCAAGCTGGTCGGTGCCCCTTCCGCCTGCCAGATGCAGTTCCAGCGGCCGAATGACGAGACCGCCAATACCCAGCGGCTGAACGAGCAGAATTTCATGAATGGCGACAATTCCAATTACGGCGCGATGTTCGCCAATAAGATTACGGTGAATTGCCCGTGAGGTTGTTGCCCGCCGGTTTCGCGCGAGGCATCGCAATGACGGCCGCGGCATTGGTGGCCGTCATGGTTTTCGATGCGGCCGTGCATGCTTCGTTGGCGCAAAACCCGTTCGGTGGGCCGCGGCCCCCGGCCGAGCCGCAGGTCGGGGGCATCATCGGGTGGATCCTGGCCAGGCAGTCCGAATTCTACCGCGAGATGTCGGGCACGATCCGCGCCGCGAAATCGGACGGCAGCGCGGTCTGGACCCTGCTTGGAATTTCCTTTGCCTACGGCATCTTTCACGCCGCCGGCCCCGGCCACGGCAAGGCGGTGATCTCGTCCTATCTCGTCGCGAACGAGGAAACCGCGCGGCGCGGCATCGTGCTGTCGTTTGCTTCCGCACTGTTGCAGGCACTGGTGGCGGTCGCCATCGTCGCGGTGTTCGCCTGGTTGCTCTCCTCCACCGCCAAGACGATGTGCTCCGCGGAAAAGGCGATCGAGATCGTCAGCTATGGTCTGATCGCGGCGTTCGGCGCCCGGCTGGTCTGGACCAAGGGTGGCGGGTTCATGCGCGCGCTGCAGGCGAAGCCCGTGGCGGCGATGGCGGCTGCGCATCGCGATCATGACCACGATCACGGTCATCACCACCACGAACATCATCACGGTCATGACCACGGCCACGTTCACGACGAACATTGCGGCCACTCGCACGGACCGACGCCGGACCAACTCGCCGGCCCCGGTGGCTGGCGGCGCGGCCTGGGCACGATCTTCGCCGTCGGCATGCGGCCCTGTTCAGGCGCGATCCTGGTGCTGGTGTTTTCGCTGGCGCAGGGCCTGTTCCTGGCCGGCATCGCCGCGACCTTCGCGATGGGGCTCGGCACCGCGATCACGGTCGCAACCATCGCCGTGCTCGCGGTGTCCGCCAAGGGCCTCGCCCGCCGGCTCAGCGCGGGAGGCGAGGGCCGCGGCACGCTGATGATGCGCGGCATCGAATTCGGCGCCGCAGGCCTTGTGCTGTTGTTCGGCCTCGGCCTGCTGTTTGGCTATCTCGCCGCCGAACGCGCGACGTGCTTGTAGCCGGAAGCAATCCAAAATTTCGTCATCATCTCGGCCACGGGGACTGCAATAATCCGACTGACGGTCAGGTGTAGCAGCCCGTCGGCAGAGCGAATGCCCAGCGGAATGCGTCGAACTCCTCCAGTTGGCAAGCCTTCGGGTCTGCCGCCGGCTGCGGTTTGCTGGCGATGACCTCGGGCTTCGCCTGTTTGCGCCTTGCCTTTAAGATTTTCGTCGGACGAAGCAGGTAAGCGGAGGCTTCGTGCCATCGTCGACCGGCCATATCCGGTGCAACGATCGCTGGCGATATTCGGGATAACAATTCCGCCGCGATGTCACTGCTTTTCGCCGCTTCGGAATCATTCGGTGCAGGAGAAACCGAGGCCACGCGCAGCCGGTCAGCTTTCATGGAAGTTTCTTGATAAGCCTTTGTACCGACGGTGCGATCGACCTTCGGATGAACCATGCCGGAAGCATTGGCGGCATCGAAGTGACCAAATGCAAATCTGAATGAACCTGCGGCCGCCAAAACAATCAAAAATATGAAACCAAGCCAAATCGTCCTGATCACATTGAGCCCCCACTCGCTGGATCCTTCGCAAAGTGAGAGTACCCCAGAAACTGCATTCTGGATCGGCGGGCGCTGACGATCTCTTAACACAAGGTTAACCGCGGTCGCCGGCCGCGCCTTTCCGAGGAGAACTCCGCGCGGCGTTCAAGTTCGAGATACGGGACCGGTGGCAAGCCCAAAAGGCGAGCCAAGCGGTTGTCGCGATTGCGGCGATGTTACCGCAGCGGCACTTTGACGAAACGGCGCGGTGGGATATGCAAAGTCGCAGCAACGCGGCCAAGCGGAAAATCCCATGTCACGCGAGAAATTCTGGTTCTTTCACCCGTTCCGGGTGCGCTATTCCGAGATCGACGGCCAGGGCGTCGTCTTCAACGCGCACTATCTGACCTATTTCGACACCACCATCACCGAATATTTTCGGGCGCTCGGCTACGATCAATATGCCGACGCCAAACGGACCGGCGAGGATTTCCACGTCGTCAAGTCGGTCATTGAATACAAGGCGCCGGTCCGGTTCGACCAGCAGCTGGATGTCGGCGCGCGCGTGGCGCGGATCGGCAACTCAAGCCTCACTTTCGAACTCGCAATTTTCCTGGCGGGCGGCGCCGATGCGCTCGTGACCGGCGAAATCGTCTGGGTCAATACCAATCAGCAAACCCATCGTCCGGTCCCGATATCGACATCGATCCGGGACCGGATCGCCGCGCGCGAACGCCATCTGGCGTGAGCTACTTCGCGTTCCTGCGCAGCCAGGCCCGCATCAGGGCGATCTCCTTTTCCTGATCGGCAATGATTTGTTCGGCCAGCTTGCGGGTCTGCGCATCCTTGCCGTACTTCAGCACAACCTTGGCCATGTCGATCGCGCCCTGGTGATGCGGAATCATCCCGTTCATGAAATCGATATCGGCGTTACCCGTAAATGTCTGATGCATGTCGTGCATCATCCTCGCATGCGCCTCCTTGTAAGCCTTGGTTGAAGCGGCATCGCCGGGCTTTGCCGCCATATCGTCGGTAGCTTTTTGCACCGCCTGCGGGTCCGTCGCGGAGCCGGGCTGATGCGCATGCTGGGCGAACGCTGCCGTTCCGATGGCGGTCATGACGGTAGCGATGGCTACAAGGCGCTGAATGTTTTTCATGGTGGTCTCCTGAATGGGGGGCTTGGATTAGGCAGTCGCCAGCCTCAGTCAAATCGCGCCGTTGCCGTCTTGCCATCCGGCGCCGTGAGCTGAACCGCGCCCTTCGGATTTGATGGTAGAGCCGTGGCCGCCGTTCCGCTCAGCATTTGTTTTTCCGAGGGACTGAGCGTGATGCGCTCGGCCTTTCCTCTCACGGTGAAAATGGCGACGCCCTTGAAACCCTTGGGGTCAATTGACTTGTCGTTTTCGCCGATGAGGAAGATTTCAATCGCCGTATCCTTCGCGACGAGTTCCAGATGGTATGGGCCGGCTTCGGCGATACGTCCGCCGTGGGACGCTTTCGGTTCGTGTGCGTAGGCTGGCAGGCCGGCCAGCAAGGCAACAGCGAGCGTGAGATATCTGAACTTCATGGGTAGTCTCCTCTGGAAGGTAGAACGATCAATAGGAATGCGAGGTGACGTGATCGCTGAGACGCTCCTCGGACTGCCGTTGCATCAGACGTCTGAGCGGCTTTTCGCCGAACATAAGGAACAGCACAGGCGTAATCAGGGCATCGAGCAACGTCGCACTGACAAGGCCGCCGAAGATCGTCACCGCGACCGGGTGCAATATTTCCTTGCCCGGCTCGTCCACAGCGATCAGCAGCGGCAGCAGCGCCAGCCCCGCAGACAGCGCGGTCATCAGCACGGGTGTCATCCGCTCAAGGCTGCCACGGATGACAAGTTCGGCGCCGAACTCCATCCGCTCGCGCAAGGCGAGGTTGATGTAGTGGCTTATCTTGAGAATGCCGTTGCGGGTCGCGATCCCCGCCAGCGTGATGAAGCCGACCATGCTGGCGACAGACAGCGGCTGACCGGCCAGCGCCAGTGCCGCGACCGAGCCGATCAGCGCCAGCGGCACCCCGCCCATGATGATCGCGGCCAGCACGGCGGAGCGGTAGCGGCTGTAGAGAATTGCGAAGACCAGCGCGAGAGAAACGATTGAAAGGATGCCTATCCTGCGGCTGGCGTCCTCCTGGGCCTGGAACGTGCCTTCAAGGCTCGCGGTGACGCCCTGCGGCAGGCTTGCCGCATCCAGCTCGGCGCGAATGCGGCGCACGATCTCCGCCATGTCGGCCTTGCCGTCCGAGTTGGCCAGGATGACGATGCGCCGGCGGCCGTTCTCGCGCAGGATCTGGTTTGGCCCGTCGGTCTCCTTCACATCTGCGATCTGGCGCGCCGGGATCCAGCCTGACGGGGTCTTGATCAGGAGGTCGCCGAGCTTCTCGGTGGTGCGAAGCCGGTCGGGCAGCCGCATGACGACGTCATGGCGCTTGTAGCCGTCGACCACGCGCGAGATGACGCGCCCGCTCGACAGGCGCGACAACTGATCGGTCACGGCGCCCGGCTGCACGCCGTACAGGGCGGCCCGGGTGTAATCGACGCGGATTTCGAGTTGCGGGATACGCACCTGCTTTTCGACCTGCAGGTCCTGGATGCCTTCAATTTTCGAAAGCCGCAGGCGGATTTCCTCCGCGCTGTTTCGAAGCGTGTCGAGGTCGTCACCGAACAGTTTGAGGGCGAGCTCGGCGCGGACGCCCGAGAGCAGGTGATCGAGCCGGTGCGAGATCGGCTGCCCGACATTGACCGAAAGCGGCAGCACCGAAAGCCGGGAGCGGATGTCGGCGACGATTTCGGGCTTCGGCCGCGGTGAAGGCTTGAGATCGACTTCGAGGTCGGACGAATGGATGCCTTCGGCGTGTTCGTCCAGTTCTGCGCGTCCGGTGCGCCTGCCCACGCTGATCACTTCCGGCACGTCGAGCAGAAGCCGTTCGGCGATGGAGCCCACGCGCGTCGATTCGGTGAGTGAAACTCCCGGGTTGAAGGCGATGTTGATCGTGAACGTGCCTTCGTTGAAGGCGGGAAGGAAGGCGCGCTTCAGGCCGAGCGCGCCCGCGCCGGCGCCCAGCACCGCCAGCGCCGTGACGCCGAGCAGCAATCCCCGGTGAGCGAAGGCAAGCCGGAGGGCCGCATGGTTTGCCGATTTGAGCTTGCGGACGAGCCAGCTCTCCCGCTCCGCGAGGCGTTTCATCCCGGGCAGCAGGTAATAGGCCATCACCGGAGTGAGGGTGATCGAAACCAGCAGGCTTGCCAGGATCGAGATGATGTAGGCGTGACCGAGCGGTGCGAACAGCCGTCCTTCGATGCCCGAAAGCGCAAACAGCGGCACGAACACGAGAACGATGATCATCGTCGCGTAGACGATGCCCGATCGCACTTCGTTGGATGCCGAAACCACCACGTCGAACACGGAGCGGGGATTGCCCTGCTCCCTGTTCTCGCGCAGCCGGCGGAAGATATTTTCGACGTCGACGACAGCGTCATCGACCAGTTCGCCGATGGCGATGGCAAGGCCGCCCAGGGTCATGGTGTTGATCGACAGGCCAAGCAGCTTGAAGATGATGGCCGTGGTCAGGATCGAGACCGGGATTGCCGTGAGCGAAATGGCCGTCGTGCGCCAGTTGAGCAGGAACGCGAACAGGATGACGGCTACGACAAGCGCCGCCTCGAGCAGCACCCGCTCTACGTTCTGGATCGAATTCTCGATAAAACTCGCCTGCCTGAATATGATCTCGTTGGCCTTTACGCCGGACGGCAGGCTCGGCTCCAGCTCCGTGAGCACCTGCATGATCTGCTGCGTCAGTCGCACCGTATCGACATTGGGCTGCTTCTCGACCGAAACGATCACGGCGGGCTTGCTCATATAGCCGGCGTCGCCACGCTTGACCTTGGGGGCAAAGTCGACGTTCGCCAACTGCCGCAGCAGGATGGGACGTCCTTCGATGGTGGTGACGACGATGTTGCGCAGGTCTTCCAGGCTCGTCGTGCGCCCGATATTCCGGATCAGGAATTCGCGGGCATTCTGGTCGGTGAAGCCGCCGCCGGTGTTGGTGCCGAACTGCCTTAGCGCCTGCTCTATCTGCTCATAGCCCACACCGAGCGCGCGCAGCGCGGAAGGCAGCGGCGCGATCCGGTACTGACGGACCTCACCGCCCATCGGGATCACCTGCGCGACACCCGGCACCGCGAGCAGCCGGGGCCTGATCGTGAAATCGGCGATCTCGCGCACTTCCATCGGCGAGGCTGTCTTCGACGTCACCGCGATCAGGAGGATCTGCCCCATGATCGAACTGATCGGACCGATCTGAGGGGTGACGTTGAGCGGCAGCTGGCTCTGCACCTGCGCGAGACGTTCGGCGACCAGCTGACGGTTGCGAAAGATATCGGTCCCCCAATCGAACTCCACATAGACGATCGAAAGTCCGACGCCGGAGACCGATCGTATCCGGCTGACGCCCGGCACGCCGTTCATCTGGGTCTCGATCGGAAAGCTGACGAGTTGTTCGACTTCCGGCGGGGCGTAACCTTCCGATTCCGTCATGATGGTAACGGTCGGACGGTTGAGGTCCGGGAACACGTCGACGGGCAGCTGGCGCGCGGTATAGGCGCCCAGCAGAACCAGAATGGCCGCCATCGCCAGAACGAAAAGCCGGTTGCGGAGCGAAGCACTGACCAGGAATGTGAACATGAGCGTGCCTCCTCAGCGGACGTGATCGAGAAGGTCCGCGCCTTGCGACACGATCCGCTTGCCGGGCGTGAAGCCGGACACGATCAGCACGCGGTCGCCGTCGAGAGGTTCCGTGCGCACGCTCCTTGGCATGAACCGCTCCGGGGCCATGTGCTCGTAGACGAAATCCTGGCCGTTGGAGCCGCGAACGACGCTGCTGCGCGGCACCGCAAGGCCTTGCTTGGTATCGTCGGTCGCAACCAGTACTGTCAGGAACTGGCCGGCCCTGAGGCCTGCCGTGTCGCCGGCCACGGCAAAATGCACCGGCACCGATTGGCTGCGATCAGCGAAGCCGGTGCCCTGATAAACAAGGTCGTAATTCCTGCCGGTATAGGTCGACGCCCGCGCGCCGCGGGAGGGTTCGAGGCTTTCAAAACTCAATGCCTCGACCCACAGCCGCGATGGATCGATGATGTTGAAGACGACCGAGCTCGGCTGGACGATCTGGCCCGCCACGGCGCTGCCTTCGGCGATCACGCCTGCCACCGGCGCGATCAGCGCCTCGGGCTCACGGCGCGATCTGTCGATCAATGCGCGCCGTTCGCGCAGCCCTTCCAGTTCGAGCCGGGTTTCCTCGAGTTGCGTCCGGGATACGGCGCCCGATGGCGCAAGTTGCTCGTAGCGGGCGAACCTGCGTTCGACGATCGAGATTTGCTGATCGAGTTCGCCCTGGCGCTGCCGCATGTCGGAAACATCGATC
>Ga0247773_1000726_pt1 | contig 12037 bp, 9 predicted proteins | sample UWRJL092311B6_FD_179934 | JGI IMG/M metagenome (GOLD analysis project Ga0247773, IMG submission 179934) | Plant litter microbial communities from Arlington Agricultural Research Station in Wisconsin, United States - UWRJ-L092-311B-6 | ecosystem: Environmental > Terrestrial > Plant litter >...
CTGTCCTATTCTCCCATAGACGGGGGTCTTCCCCCCCCATTCGGTTCCACTCCGGGGGGGCTGCAATTAGGCCCCTCCACTCGGCCACCTCCAGCCACGAGACCCCCGTCCGGGGTATCACACTTTGGTCCCGCCCCAGTCGCGGTGCGGACTTCCGGAGCGAGCAATGGGAGAGAGGGGCCTATTTGCTCGCTGCGCTCGCGGCCCCTCTCTCCCCGCTCGCCTTTTCGCTTCGCTCAAAGGAGGCACCTCAAACGATGGCGCGCGCACGCCGCACCGTCCGCAAGCCGACCCGCTGGACCGACGCCGAGTGGCGCCGCGTCGAGGACGCGGCACCCGTCGCCGGGGTGCCCGCCCTGCGCTTCGTGCGCGAGGCGGCGCTAGAGAAGGCGGACGCCCTTCGGGGCGCCGCGCCGCCGCCCGCGCCGTCCCGGCGCAGGCGCGCGGGCGACGAGCTGGTGCACCAGCTCGCCCGCGTGCTCAACAACCTGCGGCAGCTCCAGCGCGTGGCCGAGGACGATTGGGACGACGACAACGCGCGTCTCGCCGCCGAGGTGATCCGCACGGCGGAGGCGGCGACGGCCGCCGCGCCGGAACGGGCGCGCGAGGCCGCCGCGCTGCTGGCAGAGATCGGCCCCTTGGGGTCCGCGTTGAACGACCTGGCGCACGCCGCCAACACCGCCGAGCACCTGCCGCCGGACGCGGCCGACGTCCTGGTGAGCGTGTTCGCCACCCTCACCAAGTTCCTGCGATGATCGGCAAGGCGTATAAGGCTGGAACGGGCTTCAAGGGCCTTGCCGCCTACCTTCAGCATGGCCGGGCGGGGATGGAGCAGGACCGCGTGGATTGGGTGGACTCGCGCAACCTGCCGACGCGCGACCCGCAGGCCGCCGCGCGCATCATGGCCGCCACCGCTCGCGACACCGACAGCATACAGGCACCGGTCTATCACCTGTCGATCAGCTTCGACCCGCACGACCCGGTGAACCGGGCCACCATGCGGCAGGTCGCCGAGCGGACGCTGCGCGACCTTGGGTTGCATGACCATCAAGCGCTGATCATCGCGCACCGCGACAGGGCCCACCCGCACGTGCACGTCGTGGTCAACCGGGTCCATCCCGAGACGCACCGCGTCTGGTCCAACTCTTGGGACTACCCGCGCATAGAGCGCAGCTTGCGCGCGCAGGAGGCCGAGCTTGGGTTGCGCGTGGTTCCGGGCAGGCACGCGCCTGTTCCGGAGCACGTGCGCGACCGTGGCCGCGCGCCCGCCGAACGGCTGGCGCGCGGTGATGCCGCGTTCGTGGATCGCGTGCGGCGTGACGCCGGGGCGCACCTGACCGGCGCCCGCTCGTGGGCCGAGCTGGAGCGTGGCCTAGCCGCGCACGGGCTGTCGGTGCGCGTCGAGGGGCGCGGGCTGGTGGTGACGGATGGCGTGCAGAAGGCCAAGGGATCGGAGATCGACCGGGCCGCGTCGCGCGCCAATCTGGAACGCCGCCTGGGCTCGCTGGGCGAGTACCGCGCCCGTCAGGCCGTGGCCTCGCGCACGCTGGACGGCGGGTTCCGCATCACGGACGGATTGCGGGACGCGAAGCGGTCGGAGTTGGCCGTGGCGGAGAGCGCGCCGCGCAGCGCCGCCGAGCCGCCGCGTGCACCCGAGCCGCGGCAATCGGCCACGCCGCAGGCCCAGCAGGACGCCCGTGCAGCAGCCTCACCCCCGGCGCCCGCTGATCCGCCGTCACGCCATGCGCCCATCCGCGTGGAGCCCCCGGCCAGGAGACCGACCGCACCCGTTCCGAGCGCCCCCGAGCCGGTCCGCATCGTACCGCCGCGCCCGCCACGCTCCCGGCCCGTGGCCCCAGCTCCACCCCCGGCGCCGGCGCCACGGCCGTCCACGCCGGATCTGCCCGACTGGCTCCGCGACCTGGCGCAGAGCGGCGCCGCCATCGAGGCGGCCGAACGGAGGGTGGACGAGGCCGCCAAGGCCGTCCACGACGCCGAGCATGCGCTTGCGATGATCCGGGACCGGACGAGGCGGGCCGAGGCGGCGCGCGACAACGCCGCCGCGCGGCTCCGCGAGGTGTACGCTGATCCTAAAGTGGCGCTGGAGGCGATCAAGGCATTCCGGCGGGAGTACGGTGACCAGATGCTGCTGTCGGCCATCAACGCGAATCCGGAGCAGTTCGGCGCGTTGCGGTGGGAACGCGAGCCCCGGCTGTTCGGGATCTTCCACCGGAAAGACACCACGAGAGCCAAATCAAAGGCTCCGCTTCTGGCTGTGGGGCTGGACCACCACTACGCCACGTCCGCGCACGCACCGACGGCCGAGGAGCGCACTGCCGCGCACCAGCGTGCCACTGACGCGACGCGGGCGCTGGACGCCGCACATCGAGCACGCCGGGCACTGCCACCGGGGCACTCCAGCCGGTACCGCCGGGATCTGGCGGATCTGTTCCGGAGTGTGGCCGCCGAGGTGCCCGGCGGTGCCGAGCGGCTGGCGCGCCGTATCACCACGAGCATTCCCAGCGCCACGCGCTTCGTGGCCGCCACGTTGGACGCCGTCCACGACGAGGAGCGGCGGCGCGAGCGTGGACGCGGCCGGGGGCTCGGGATCGACTTCTGATCGGGGCCGCCGAGAGCCCTGACCGCAAATGCAGGATACGTATGGTGCTAGCACCATACCCGACCTTGGCCGCTCACCCCGAGCGACCGCGCGTCAGATTTCGGTATTCGCGCTCCGCGCTCAAACCGCCCCATGGACGCCGCGCAAAAGGATGCCAGATCACGTAGACCAGCATTAACTTGCAGGCAGCCCGGGATACCATCCCGACGCAGCAAAGCACACCGGAGAGATCGAGGTAGTGGGCGTGTCTCCCGTGTGAATCAACTTTCAAAGTGTGAATACGCCAGATGCCGAGCCGCCGACTTGTTAAAGAAACGATCAACCGTGCGGGGAAGCACTTCGATGCCTGCTGGAATATTCTTTCCAACCTAAAGAACCAGACCGCAGAACGCGTTTCCATTCTGGAATTCCAACCGACCCTCGCAGGTGCTCTTTTCGAACTGGAGGAGGTGCGGGATTCCATTAACTCCGAGATGCGCCGCTTGACGGGCCGATTGATTGTCAACAAGCAGGGGCCATCGAACAAATGGTATCGGCACAGATTGAAAACATTGGATCAGTACCAAGATGCACTTAGGGCAACGGCACAGATTGGTCGGGGGATCGGGGACGCATTCGCATGGATCTTCTACTATCCCCATAGGGAATACCTCCGTAAGCACTTGCAGCACCAAGCCGTTGCAACCATACCCGTTGGGGTTGGTGGCAAGGGTGAGCTAGAGTTCCTTCGCCAGATCGGGGGAGTAGGCAATACGTTTGCGATATACCACGGAACAACAACGTTTCTTCGTGTGGGGGATGTTAGCTTGTTCGATTCGGATTCGCGGCGCTTTGTGGGCTTGGGTGAGTTAAAAACCCGACGTGTCGGCCCGAGCGAAATTGAGATCACGGTCCATATCATCAGCTCGGAGGAGTTCGTCGCTACATCCGACGGCGACGCCACCCACATTGAGCCTATCGACGTCACCGGCTTCAGTGCGGCTGCGCGCGACCGCCATGCCCGCCAAATAGAGGAAATGAAAAGAACCGTCAAAACTCAAAAGCCCCCAAAACTGCTTGACCTTAGAGGCGCCTCTCACATCCGGGACTTTCAGATACTTGCGCGGGCGCTCAGGCGAACCCGAGTAGCGCACCAGCGCATCGGCGACGGACTGTTGCTCATTGCAATCCGCGAACGTCGGAAGCGAGACTTAGCGAGTAGACTGCTAAGCCGTGGCGGGGGATTCTCAGATGGGCTCTCCGACGAAGTAGACAGGAAGGTTCTCGAAATACTAGCGCCCGATTCACAAGAGAACAGTGTCGCCGTTGGGGGACTTGACCTCACCCTTCTTCCGGGGGCAACGCCACTGTTTTGGTGGGATGTAGATCAGCAGCTACTTCGTAGCATATTCTTTCAGGAGATCGCGATTGTCACGGCTTACAACGCCATCTTCCTCGTCCGGAAGCTACAGAAAGCTGGGTTTCGAATTAATAGAGTTCCGGACAGCTGGAAATTTAACGTGAGCAAGGATGTTGGTGGTCCCCGGGCCGTTGTTCACGGCTTCGAGTACTTCGTCTACCTAATTACGAATCATCTGATGAGCGAAGATGCCGTTGTAGAGACAGTTTCTGCCTATATAGCTGAAGTCGAAGACAGTAAGCCACCTCCCAACGCGAGAATGGACATGGACATTCAGCTGCATTGGCTGTGAAGACGCGGCCGGGCACCGGAAGTCTGAACGGAATTCCGTTTGGGCGTGTCCCCGCTTCGCGGGGCCGGGCTTCAGGACGGCGGGGCGGTCGCGCCTGCGGCGCGCTGTCTTTGTGGGGCGCAGTGCCCCCCAAGCGCCGGGGAGGACTCGGGATCGACTTCTGACGGAGGGGGCACAAAGCGCGGCGCGATACCAAGCAGCGGGCGCGCAGGGCCTCGCGCCGGAACCCGTCGCGCTTATCCGGGGCTGGTCCAGATGTAGAGGCGATAGCACAAGCTAATTGCCAAGGGGCAAATGCGGCATTACGCTTTCGGTTATCAACTTGAAGTGGCGCGCCACACCGCGAGCTGTAGGAGTGTCCTCGTGTATCTCTGGATTTCGATCTGCATTGCGCTTCTCGCTGCCGTCCTCCAGCCGTTAGCACAACGATTTCAAGCAACAAGTCTCTGGGCTGGCCGTGCACTTACTCCGCTGGAACACAGACCTCAGGTTGGATCACTAGGATTACAGAGCGCAATCAATGAAGGGTGGCCCAGTTACTTCGGCCTTTTAGGTGGCATTCTCCCCGTGCTTGCCATAATTCTCGGGTTCTTGCATGCGTGGTGGCTCGGTCCTCTGGTACTTCTTGGATGGCTAATTGTTACGAGCTTTCTCGAAGCGACGATTATCCCGAAGGACGTTGAGTGGTACTTGTCTACCTTCATCGCCCACATGGTGCGTCGAGAGGCCAACTATGCCCGAAATAGGGACTTCCTCCGGGCGAAAGCTGCTCATGACCTTGCCGAGGAACTCCAGGAACTGTTTGACGGGTATGCGGGTTCGGGCATTCCGGCACCTACAATGGCAATCGCGAAACGCACGCCCTTCGGAGATTGGACGAGTTTGGCTTCCGGCCAACTAGGCCAGCGGCAACGCATGATGAACGACAGTGCTACGGGCCCCATCACAAATGCCGTAGCCGCGCGATACTTTGTGTTTATGCAGGCTGCGGTAGCTACTGGTTCGTCTGATATTTTGGACGCGCTTGCAATCGGCGATTCTTCAATTCGAGAGAGAGATCCAGACGGAGTACTGCAAACCGAGGCACTTTGGGCAGCTATGGGGCTAGGAGTGCACCTCCTACCGTCTGACTTACCTCAAGATATCCGGAGCGGCCTTCTTATTGAGATCATCCGATTCCTCGAAGAGCGGTTTTCCGAAGATACCACCAACAGCTTCCGAGCGTATTGTCGTGCGGCGGAACCCTCGTCAGAGGGTGGCGCCCCAAATGTATCGGCGCTGGGCGCGCGATACTTAGACGAAGCGAACGCACTCATCGGTCTAATGCGAGACGATTTACCGCGACACTCGTTAGTCGGCGGGCGAATACTACTCTGCACGCTCGGAATATGGGATGCGGTCTTCGAGCCAGCGGGGGCGGAGACCGTCTAACGTGGCCGAATAGCCGTTCGCCATGCCCGTCATCGCCTCGCTCCAGCCTAGTAATCGGCCGTCGGGGTTGCCAGCGGCTACGCGCCTGAAAATCCAACTACGCGGCTTCTGTAAGGTCCGGCGGCTCGCAGGCTGGATAAAAGCCGAAAGGTACTGAAATATCAATCGTTTAGACAAGCCGTTTGAGCGTCTCCCCCGCTGCGCGGGGGGCCGGGCTTCGCGCGCAGTAGGGCGGCAAACAACGCCGCCCAACTGCGCCGGGCCAGCACCGCCACAAACCGCCGTGGCGGCGCCGTCCCGGCCCTCCGGGCGCGAATCCCTGACGCGGTCGATCACCGCCCTCATGCCTTCGGGACGGCGGGGCGGTCGCGCCTGCGGCGCGCTGTCTTTGTGGGGGGCAGTGCCCCCCACACCCCCACGTTTTCGTCATCGGGGGGATCGGCGCGGCGGCGGTCGCGGTGCGGAACGGCGGCGGCCCGGTGCGCGGGCAGGAAGGGCACGGCCGACGCCCCGGCGCGCGGTGCTGGGGTATCAGCAGGGACAGCATCCCGCGCGCGTGTTCGCCCCCGGTGTACTGCGGCATAGAACGCGTTTCCTGCCTGCATAGTACGTCATTCACAGGGAGAGCCAGTGCGGGCGCCAGCCTGCGCGGCTCCGGTGCGCAACACCCTGTGCTGACCCGTTCCCATGCAAGACCAGCCCACCGCCGCAGAGCTTCCAGACGACTGGCGCGCACTCGCCGCGCAGCAGCGGCGCCTGGGCGCCGACGCACAGGCGCGCATCCTTGAGTTCTGCGCAGACGAGCTCGCCGCCGCGCTGCGGCGCGGGGGCGACGAGCCGTTGAGCCTTGCCGCCGCCGCCAGGGAGTCCGGGTACAGCGTGGACCACCTCTCGCGGTTGGTACGTGAGGGGAAGATTCCCAACTCCGGGCGTCCTGCCAAGCCGCTGATTCGCCGCAAAGACCTGCCTGTTAAACGTAGCCGATGCAAGGAAAAACCTTGCGTTAGCACGGAGAATGCACTATATTCAGGTAGGCTCTTCCGGCACATCGCCAACTCCAAAACCGGAGGCGATGATGCCCAAGATTAAGCGGCGGCCACAGGCCGCAAAGAAATGCTGGTCCGAGTCTCTTGGTGTCTACGGGGCTACGGTCCGCGTTGCCGAGCGGGAACCCGGTGGGGTGCTCTACCTGCTCTGGCTTGACAAGCGAGGTAAGCAGCAGAAGCGGAGCCTCGGGCACCGCGACCGCCGCGAGGGGAAGCGTCAGGCGCTTGCGGCGGCTACGGCCATCATGGAAACGAGCGCGGCGGTGCGCGGTGTGGTGATCGCCGCGCCGCAGCAGCGGAAGCAGGACACCGCCCCGCCGCTCACGCTGGCGCAAGGGGTGGCGCGGATGTTCGACCCACACCGGGGCGCCTACGCAGCCGTCACCGAGCACGTGAAGCAGGCCAAGCGGTACGCCGAGGCGGCCGTTGAGATCCTTGGGCCCCGGATCACATGGGAGGACTTCACACCGGGCGAGTTGATGTATCTGGTGCGCCAGATGGCGCAGAGAAGCCGCGACGGCAGCGGCGCGATGGCGGCAGAGAAGACCTGCGTGATGCTCTACGCAATCGCCGCTTGGCTCCGTCAAGAGGGGCTGATTCCCGACACCGCCGCCGTGCCGAAACCGCGCTGGAAGGTGCGGCTACGCGAGGAGTGGCGGGCGCTGACGGGCCACCGGGTGGAGGTAAAGCGGCCACGCCACGACGTGGACGAGGTTGCGGCGATCTTCGCCGCGCTTCCTCAGGGCGACCCACGGTTGCGGCTCCTGATCGAGCTTGCGGCCGAACTCCGCGCCGGGCAGGCGGTACGGGCCAAGCGGTCGGACTTGATCATTGAGGCGGTCGGGGGCTTTGGACTCGGCCGCTTCGTCGTCCACGGGAACGGGAAGAAGCACGGCGAAATCGTGGACCTGCATCCCGAGCTTCGCGCGCTGGTGGACGAGGTGCTTTCCACCGGGTACCTGACCGAGGCTGAGGCGGCGTATCAGCGGGGAGAGATTCCGGATTACTTCCTGTTCCCCCGTGGCAAGCTACAGCGCGGCTCGGTGCCTCTGAGCCGCGCGACGGCGGGTTGCCTGTCCGATTGCACTCTCAGGGAGTTGTTCAAGGCTCTGGAGGCGATTGCGGAGATTTCGCACAAGCCGGGGCGCGCGCTGTACGGGCTCCGCAGGCAGGCGACGGACCTTGCGCCCGAGTTTGCGCAGGACGCACAGGTGCTCAACCGCATCTCCGGCCACGCAGACAGCGCCACCCGCGAACGGATCTACCAAGACCCGAACAACGAGCGGGTGCGGGCCAAGGCGGCAGAGGCACGCCGCAGCATGCGCGCCTTTCTTGCGGAAGGTGACCGCCACCAAAAGAAAGCCGCATGAACCTATCCCACACCTATCCCACCCCTTCCGGGTGCCGGATTCTGCCCGGTGGCGTAAGTTGTGGTTGGGGTCACACTTAGCAGCGCGTGGGGCGGATGGTGGGAAGTGTAGCAGGGGTGACACGGAGGAACGGAGGGAACGGAGGACTGCCCTGTTGTCCTCCGTTCCCTCCGCTGCTCCGTGTGACATCTGCGGTGCCCGACGTCGCAAGGATGACGGGGCCCGTGCGAGCCCAGGCGGTCCGGCCGGCTACGGAAGGTTGCGGACGAGGAGGTCGAGCACGCCGTCGGGGTTGTCGGTGTTGAGCCAGTGACCGCCCTGCAGCAGGTGCAGGTGCACGCGGCCGTTGGCGCGAGTGGCCGCCTCCACGCGAGCGGCCGAGTCGGGGTCGAGCGTGTTCGACTCGGTGGCCTTCACGAAGTGCAGCTCCACGCCCTCGGGCGGGTTCTCCACCACCGGCCACAGGTCGGTGCGGAAGAAGTCGCGCAGCATCTCTTCCATCGCGGTGAAGTCGATGCGCCAGCGATAGCGCCCGTCTACCGGCTCCAGGTTGATGGCCATCCACTGCGCCACGCCCTCGGCATAGCCCTGCGCCACCAGCCCCTCCACCGCCTCGGCGCGCGAGGCGAAGTCGGCCGGGAGGCGGCGCACGGCCTCGATCATCTCCCACGCGCTCCCCTCGGGCTCGCGCACGGCGAAGGTGCTGTCGATCACCCACACCTGCCGCAGCTCGCCGCCGTGGTGCCGCGCATAGGTGAGCGCCACCTTGCCGCCGAACGAATGCCCCAGCACCGCGGCCGCGTGCAGCTCCATCTCCTCCACCAGCCGGTCCACGTCGGCCGCGGCGGCGGCGATGGTGTGCGGGCCGGCGAACGCGCCGCGCGACTGGCCGTGCATGCGCAGGTCAACCAGCACCGCCCCCCACTCGGGCCGCGCGTCCACCAGCCGCCGGGCGATGGAGCCCCAGTTGCGCCCCGCGCCGTAGATCCCGTGCAGCACCAGCAGCCACCGCTCGGGCTCCCGCCCCGCCGCCGCCACCCGCGTATGCGCCAGCACCGGATTCTCTCCCGTCATCGCCTGTCCGTCGTTGTTGTCGTTGGGTCGTTGTCGAACCATCGCCGCCAATGGGGGGATCGCCCGTGCACGCTGCACTGGCCCCCACCCCGAAATGAAGTCCGCGAAGGCGGACTGCGTGCCCTTGTAGCCGCGACTTCAGTCGCATCTCCCCCCGGGTGATGCCCCCGATGTCACTCCGGGTCGACCCTGTCGACCGATCGAACCCGATCAACCGATCGACGCGCCTGAAGGTACCGGCGTGGATGGGAGACGACAACGCGGCTAGAACCTGGGGCGGCTGTCGGCGGGCTTGTTCGCGGGCGGGTTGGCCGGCCCGTCGGCAACGGTGGCTTCCAGGTCGTGCTCGTGGGCGGCCACGACCGGCTCGCGGTGGCGGAAGTAGCGGATCGCCTCGATCATCAGCGCGCAGAACGACGCCCACGCCAGCCCCGTGGTGAAGCCCGCCAGCACGTCGGTGGGGTAGTGCACGCCCAGGTACATGCGCGACATCCCGATCAGCACCACGATCACCGCCGCCAGCCCGAAGGTGAAGCGGCGCAGGAAGCGCGAGTCCACCAGCCGCGCGATCAGGTAGGCCAGCGTGGAATAGCACACCATCGACGTCATGCTGTGCCCCGACGGAAAGCTGGACAGCCCCGCGTAGGGCACGCGCCAGGGGAACAGCTGCGGCCGCGGGCGCTCGAAGAACATCTTCATGGTGGCGTTGATCAGCCCCGAGCCCAGGATGGCCACCCACAGCAGCAGCACCGAGTAGCGGTGGCGGCTCACCCACAGGAACACGCTGGCCACGATCACCAGCAGCCACACCACCGTGCCCGCCCCCAGCGCTGTGATGTCGAGCGCCACGGCGGTGAGCGCGGGGCTGGCGTGGCGGTTCATCCACAGCAGCACCGCGTCGTCCATCTGCTGCGTGCCGCCCTCCATCACCTCGTCGGCCAGCGCGCCGAAGACGGCCACGCACGCCAGGATCACCCCCACGCCCACGATCAGCAGCACCCCCACGGCGCCGTAGAACCCCTTCACGTGCCGCCCCACCCAGCGGAAGAGCGAGAACACGGCCCGCTTCCCCGGCTCGCTGCCGTGGCGGGGTTCGCCGCGGCGGTCGCCGGGCAGGGCGTGGGGGGGCTGGATTTCGGGCTGCGTGCTCATGGCCGCTCGCACCGCGCAGGAAGCGTGCAAGCAGGTGAGCGGCGTCCGCGCAGCTCCGCCCAACGTCGTCCGAAGCGTCGAGCTCCATCCGCCGAACGACGCCCGCACGTCCGCGGATCGACGCCGGCGCGTGGGGCCTCTCCGCGCAGTTTCCCCCGCATCTCTCGCCGTTCGAAATAAGGACCGGGGGATGAGGGGCCGATGAGCATCGGTCCCGCCGCCCTTCCACTCACTTGCGCCCCGCACCCGCCGGGCGTAGCCTCCGCGCCATGATCCACCTGGACGAAGTCGCAAAGAGCTACGGGGGCTGGCGCGCCCGCGCGCAGGGCCGCGTGGTGACGGCGCTCGCGGGCGTGTCGCTGAACGTGCCGCCCGGCACGGTGCTGGGCATCGTGGGCCCCAACGGCGCGGGGAAGAGCACCCTCATTCGCATCCTGCTGGGCTACCTGCGCCCCACCCGCGGCAGCGTGGCCGTGGGCGGGCTGGCCCCGCGCGCCTACGCCCAGCGTCACGGCGTGGCCTACCTGCCCGAAACGCCCGCCATCCCGCCCGCGTGGACGGTGGACCACGCCATGCGCTTCTACGCCTCGCTGGCCGAGCTGGAAGACCCGGGGCCGAAGATCGACGCCGCGCTGACCCGCGTGGGGCTCCTCGACACGCGCGTGCGCCGGGTGGGCGCGCTGTCCAAGGGGATGCGGCAGCGGCTGGCGCTGGCGCAGGCGCTGCTGGGCGACCGCGACCTGATGGTGCTGGACGAGCCCACCAACGGCCTCGACCCCGAGTGGGTGGCGGAGCTGCGCGGGATGGTGGCCGAATGGCGCGCCGCGCGGGCCGGCCGCGTGGCGCTGATCGCCTCGCACGACCTGAGCGAGCTGGAGCACACGGCCGACCGCGTGGCCGTGCTGGTGGGCGGCGCCGTGCGCGAGGTGATCGACCTGCGCGCGGGGGCGCACGCCTACCCCGCGTACCGCTTGGAGCTGGAGCCCACCCCGCAGGCCGGCGACGCGGTGCGCGCCTGCTTCCCCGGCGCGGTGGCCGAGCAGGGCGCGCCGCTGCGCTTCTTCGTGGAGCCCGCGGACGCCGAAGACCTGACCCGGCGCCTGGCCGAGCTGCTGCGGCGTGGCGTGGTGGTGCGCGCGGTGGCCCCGGTGCGGCTCACGCTGGAGGAGCGCTACCGCGACACCGTGGGCACGACGCGCGGGGAGAAGGAGGGGCGCCCGTGATCACGCTCACCCTGTGGCAGCTGCGCTGGCGGCTGCTGTTCATCGCGCTGCTCGCCCTGGTCTTCTACCGGCTGGAGCCGGGGCTGCACCTGCACGGCGCCGCCGCCGACGAGGCGCCCAGCGTGGTGGACCCCGGCGGCATCGCCTTCACGCTGGCCAACCTGGCGGGGGCGAGCATGCTGGTGCTGCTGGCCGGCTTCGTCTCGGCCGACCGGCGCGAGGGGTACTACCGCATCTACTTCGCGCACCCCACCCGGCCGCTGGCGTTCTACGCCACGCGCTGGGTGATGGCCTACGTGCTGTCGGTGGGCGCCGCGGCGGTGTTCCTGGTGCTGGCGCAGCTGGTGGCCTGGGGCGAGTTCCGGGTGGGGCCGCAGGCCATGCTGCAGCCGGCGGTGTTCGCGCTGATCTACGGCGGGCTGGCGGCGTT
>Ga0247773_1000727_pt1 | contig 12032 bp, 12 predicted proteins | sample UWRJL092311B6_FD_179934 | JGI IMG/M metagenome (GOLD analysis project Ga0247773, IMG submission 179934) | Plant litter microbial communities from Arlington Agricultural Research Station in Wisconsin, United States - UWRJ-L092-311B-6 | ecosystem: Environmental > Terrestrial > Plant litter >...
CGCACGCCCACAAGATCCTCTTCCAGGACTTCCAGCCCCTGGTGTACGACAGCGGCAACTACCGCCCGGCGCTGGAGACCGCGCTGGAGCTGATCCGCTGGGACGGCTTCCCCGCCGAGAAGGCGGCCGCCGCGGCGGAAGGGCGCCGGCTGGGGATCGGCATCGTCAGCTACGTGGAGGGCACGGGGATCGGGCCGTACGAAGGCGCCCGCGTCACGGTCGAGCCCAACGGCCGCGTCCGCGTGGCGACGGGGCTGGGGACGCAGGGGCAGGGGCACTACACCGCCTTCGCGCAGATCGTGGCCGAGGCGCTGGACGTGAGCGTGGAGAACGTCAACGTGGTGACCGGCGACACGCGCGAGTTCAATTGGGGCACGGGCACCTTCGCCAGCCGCGGCGCGGTGGTGGCCGGCAGCGCCTGCCACGCCGCCGCGGTCAAGGTGCGCGAGAAGGTGATCGAGGTGAGCGCGCGCATCCTCAACGTCAACGAGGGCGAGATCGAGCTCTCGAATGGCACCGCGCGCGTCCGCTCGGAGCCCGGGCGCTCCATCACCCTGGGCGACCTGGCCATGCGCGCCAACCCGCTGCGCGGCGGGGTGACGCCGGGAACGGAACCGGGGCTGGAGTGCACCGCCTACTTCGGCCCCGACCGCGGCTCCACGGCCAGCGGCGTGCACGCCGTGGTGGTGGAGGTGGATGCGGAGACGGCGATGGCGAAGTTCCTCCGCTACGTGGTGGTGCACGACTGCGGCAAGCTGATCAACCCCATGCTGGTGGAGGGCCAGGTGCAGGGCGGCGTGGCGCAGGGGATCGGCAACGCGTGGTTCGAGAAGCTGGTGTACGACGACAACGGCCAGCTGATGAACGCCTCCTTCGCCGACTACCTGCTTCCCACCTCGCTGGACGTGCCCGACGTGAGCATGTCGCACCGCGAGACGCCGGCGCCCATGAACACGCTGGGCCTGAAGGGGGTGGGCGAGGCCGGGTGCATCCCCACCGGCGCCGCCTTCGCGCAGGCGCTGGAAGACGCGCTGAGCGACTACGAGATCGAGGTGACGGAGATCCCCCTGTCGCCCAACCAGTTGTTCGAGATGCTGCGCCACGCCCCGCGGCGCGCGGCGAACACGAACCCCGGCACGGAGGCGCGCGCATGATCGTGGATGGCGAGTTCACCTTCAGCGCCCCGCGCCACAGCGTGTGGACGCTGCTTCAGGACCCCGACGTGCTGGTGAAGGCCATGCCCGGCGCCCAGCGCCTGATCACCACCGGCGACGGGACGTACGAGGGCACCGTGCGCATCGGCGTCGGCCCGGTGACGGCGGCGCAGTGGACGCTTTTTGTAGCGCTGCACGACCGCGACGAGCCCCGGCGCTACATGATGAAGGTGGACACCAAGGGCCCGCTGGGCTTCACCCGCGGCAGCGCCAGCGTGGAGCTGTCGGACGAGGGCGATGGCGGCACCACCATGCGCTACCACGCCGACCTGCAGATCGGCGGGAAGGTGGCCGGCATCGGGCAGCGGCTGCTGGACCAGGTGGCCAAGCAGCTCACGCGGAAGGGCTTGGAAGCCCTGAGCCGCGAGATGGAGCTGCGCCTCAAGCTGAGCTTGGGCGGCGCCTCCGCCTCCTTCGCCGTGGGCACCTCGTCCGTGGTGGACGGTGAGCTGGTGGGCGCGGCGGACGACGACGTGGACGATGCCGAGATCCAGAACCCCGAATCCGGCGACGCCCCTGAGCCCGCGACGGCGTCATCGGCGGATGGTGATGCCGCCGGAGACAGCGCCGCGCACCCGGTCGAGCCCTTGGCCGAAGTCGCGTCGCCCGACTCGCCGCTGCCGCCCGGCCTGGCGGGCGACCCCGCGCCCGTGGACGACCTCGATTCGCGCCTCCCTCCGGGAACGGTGTGATGCGCGTCGACCCTTCGACCCGCTCCTGCGGATCCCGCGGAATGCGATCCGTCCGCTCGCCGGACGATCTCGCGGCCACAGTCCGCGAAGGCGGACTTCCCGCCCTTGCAGCCGCCGGTTTCAACCGGCGGACGGCGGCGGACGGGCGAATCTCCGCCTCTCACGTATACGCCGAGGCCTCAGTCCGCGAAGGCGGACTTCGTGCCGTTGTTGCCGCGAATTCATTCGCCCGGCACCCCCGCGCGCAGGCATCTCCCCCGCCCCTCCACCGACTACACCCCCGGGGTGCGCGATGAAGCCCGCCGCGTTCGACTACCACCGCGCGGAGACGGTGGAGCACGCGCTGGAGCTGCTCCAGCAGCACGGGTGGGATGCCAAGCTCCTGGCCGGCGGGCAGAGCCTGGTGCCCGCGATGAACTTCCGGCTGGCGATGCCGGCGGTGCTGATCGACCTCAACCGCATCCCCGGGCTCGACCACATCCGCGAGGAGGCCGGCGCGCTGCGCTTGGGCACGATGGTGCGTCAGCATGCCGCCGAGGTCAGCCCGGCCGTGGCCGCCGCCGCGCCGCTGCTGGCCGAGGCGCTGCCGTTCGTGGCGCATCCGCAGATCCGCAACCGCGGCACCATCGGCGGCACCATCGCCCACGCCGACCCGGCCGCCGAGCTTCCCGCGGTGATGATGGCCCTGGGCGCGCTGTTCCACGTGGCCGGGCCCAACGGCACGCGCACGATCGGCGTGGACGGGTTCTTCACCGGCCTGTTCGCGACCGCGCTGGAGCCCGACGAGATGCTGGTGGAGATCGAGATTCCGCGTGCGGAGCCCCGCACCGGCACCGCGTTCCTCGAGGTGAGCCGCCGCCACGGCGACTTCGCCCTGGCCGGCATCGCCGCCGCCGTGGCGCTGGACGAGGGCGGCCGCTGTGCAGACGCGCGCATCGTGCTGATGGGCGTGGGCGAAGGCCCGGCGCTGGCGATGGGCGCCGCCGCCGCGCTGGCCGGCGCCGACCCGACTGCCGACGCCATCCGCGCCGCCGCCGACGCGGCGATGTCCGAGTTGGACCCGCCCTACGACATCCACGCATCCGCCGACTACCGCCGCCACCTGGTGGGCGTGCTGGTGAACCGCGCGCTGCCGGTGGCGTTCGAGCGCGCGCGGGCGAACGCGCAGCGGGCGTGACGGCGCGGCAAGGCGGCGGAAGCCGCGCTGGGTTGCCGAGCGATTGAAATCGCGGCAACAACGGCACAAAGTCCGCCTTCGCGGACTGCTGGGCGGCATCGTTGCGAACCAGCGTGGCTCACGCATCGGCCGATTTCGGCGGGGTTGAATTGAAACCCGCCGCTGAAACATCGGGAAGTCCGCCTTCGCGGACTGCGACCGCGGCGTCGGTGCGGGCAGCGGGAGAAGGCGCATCCGCTGAGAATCATGTGGAGCCAGCGCACCCGGCGAAGCAGACGCCGAGGCATGCGCCGATGGCCGCAGGCGGCAGGCAAAGTTGTCCCTCCCCCAGGTTGTTTTGGGGGAGGGACAGGCGAGGAACGAGCCAAGGAGAGGGCCCCCCGCGGGGCCTGCTGAACATGTCGATCCAGTCGAGCACCACACCATCATCACCATCACCCATCCGCCAACCGGAGCACGAATGAGGACCTACGACCTGTCGCAGCCGCTGAACGAGCAGGCGCCGTTCTGGCCCTACTACCCGCCGTTCGAGGTGAAGTACATCAAGCGCAAGGCCGAGCACGGTGTGAACGCGCAGTACATCCAGACGTCCAACCACATGGGCACGCACCTGGACGCGCCGCGGCACTTCGTGACCAACGGGATGACCATCGACCAGATCCCCATGGACTGGCTGGTGGGCCCGGGCGTGATCGTGGACCTGACCGGCGAGATGGACGAGCTGGGCCTCTACACGCCCAAGATGATCGAGGACCGGGTGGAGGTGCGGAAGGGCGACCGGCTGATCCTGCACACCGGCTGGCACCGCTTCGCCCAGTGGGGCGACACCCCCGACGAGGAGAAGTACATCCACATGCACCCCGGCGCGCACCCCGACATGGTGCCGTGGCTGCTGGAGAAGGAGATCCACATCTGGGGCGTGGACGTGGTCTCCACCGACCACCCGATGGACCTGCCCATCGGCCGCTTCCTGGGCAAGGGGATGCACGGCCACTGCGACCGCGTGCGCGCCGCGGCCGAGAAGAAGTTCGGCGGCCCCGACGAGGTCGCCCGCCTCTTCCCCGACGAGGACTACCAGCTCACGCACAACAAGCTGTTCGGCCACAACTGCATGCACATCGAGAACCTGGGCGGCGAGATCAGCGCCCCCGAGCTGCAGAACCGGCGGCTGGTGATCGGCTGCTTCCCCTGGAAGTTCCAGGGCGGCGAGGCGGCCTTCGCCCGCGTGGTGGCCTTCGACGGCCAGTGGCCGGCGAACCCGTAGGCGTCGCCGACCGTCAGTCGGGAACCGGCCCGCCATGAAGGCGATTGAACGGATTCGGGCAAAGGTCGCCGCGGGTGAGTTCGAATTCTCACAGCACGCGGTCGATCAAAGCATCGTGCGCTACATCAACCTGGGCGAGGTCGAAGAAGCGATCGCCAGTGGAGACATGATCGAGGATTACCCCGAGGACAAGTACGGACCGAGTTGCCTTGTTCTCGGATTCACGCGGGCTGGCCGTCCGCTGCATGTGCAGTGCAGCCATCCGACGCGGCCGCTCGTGAAGATCATCACGGTGTATGAGCCTGATCCGGAGCGTTGGACGGACTATCGCACACGGAGGACCTGAGATGCAGACGAAGGACGAACGGCTCGAAGAGCAGCTCGTCACCTACACCATCGAGCGCGCTGGAGAGCTCGTGATCATCGAGCACGTTCCTGCACGTGTGAACGTCGAGACCGGCGAGCGCCTGTTCGCGCCCGACACGGTCAGGCGTCTCCAGCAGATCGTATGGGAACGGCGCACGCCCGCACGCACCATTCAGGCACCGGTGTTCGAGTTCGCTGCGTGACGATCGACCGGACGCGGCGAGATCAGCGGCCCCGAGCTGCAGAACCGCCGGAAGATGTCGAATGGCCGGCGCGTCGATCGTCGCCTTGACGAGGGGATGGATCCGGGCAGGTGGCCCGCAACACTCGCCGAGGAGGAACGATGGACGCGACGGCCATGGACGAGCACCGCTGGCTCGAGAGGTTCGTGGGGGAGTGGACGTGGGAGATGGAAGCCGACGGCGAGCCCGGCCAGCCGGGCCACCGCCTGACCGGCACCGAGCGCGTCCGCTCGCTGGGCGGCGTGTGGGTCGTGTGCGAGGGTGAAGGTGCGATGCCGGACGGCGGACAAGCCCAGACGATCATGACGCTGGGCTTCGATTCGTCCACGGGGCGTTTCACCGGCACCTTCGTGGGCACCATGATGCACCACCTGTGGCTCTACGACGGCGAGATCGACCGTGAGGGCAGCGTCCTGACACTCGACACCGAGGGTCCCGGCTTCGAGGACCCGTCGAAGCTCTCGCGGTATCGAGACACGATCACCTTCCACGGCGACGACCACCGGGTGCTCGCGTCCAGCTACCAGGGCGCGGACGGCACGTGGCACGAGTTCATGGCCTCGCACTACCGGCGCGCGGCGTAGCGCCGTCCACCTCCCGACATCGCCAGGACCGCGTGAGAGCATACGTCATCACCACCGGCGTGGTCTTCGGGCTGCTCACGGTTGCGCACCTCCTGCGGATGATCGTGGAGAGCCCGCGCTTCGCCACCGACCCCGCGTACCTCGCCATCACCGCGGCATCGGCGGCGATGTGCGCGTGGGCATGGTACGTCGTGCGGCGCCCGGCGCCCGGCCGGCGCTGAGAGTCGACCGCTACCTCCCGCGGGAGGCGGGGAAAGCCCGACGCACCCCGGGAGCTCCGGCCACGCCAGCCTCACCATTCACCCGGAGCGACCGATGACCGCCATCTCCCCGTCGCTCGCGAAGCGGATCCAGCGCCGGATCGGCCAGGTGGACACGTTCGGAATGGCGAACTGGGTGGCGCGGGTGTGGAAGGAGAAGCTGAACGCGCTTCCGCTGCAGGCGAACGGGGCGTACCAGTGGGCGCTGCGGGCCGACGGCGCGGTCCTCCGCCTGGACCTCGACTCGGCTTCGCTTCCGTTCGACCAGGAATCGAACCCCGTCATCCGCTACGCCGTGCTGTTCGAGGCGGCACGGCGGTACCCGGAGCTGCGGGAGCTGGAGCCGGCACGGCCCGCGGGCGTTCAGCAGTGCGCAACGTGTGACGGGCGGGGGTGGATGGAGGCGGCGCGCACGAGCTGTGTGACGTGCTTGGGCGTGGGCTGGCACATGCGTCACCGCCCGGTCGCGGAGTGGCTCGAGCGCATCGACCGGGGAGACCGGCTCGAGCTGAGGGCCGAGGACGGTGCCGAACGGCTGGTGGCCGCGCGGCTCGCGGGGATGTACGTGGCGCGGGGCGACGGGCTGGAGCTGTGGTCGGCGCCGGCGGCGGCGCAGGGGAGGCGCCGGCTGGACGACCACCTGCGCAAGTTTGCGGTCAGCTTCGCCAGCGCCCCACCGTACCAGAGGCCGGTCGCCGCCACCTGGCAGCCCAACCCCACGCCCGCCGCCGATCCGTTCGACAGCACGGAGCACTCGCTCCGCTTCCATGGCACCGGATCGGGCGGATCGTACGAGGTGGACTTCGCCCGCCACCCCGGCGGCCGCTGCACGATGGCGGTGACGCTGAACCACGACGGCGACCCGCTCGGCGGCGCGATGCCGGTCACCGAGACGACGGAGCTCGACGAAGGAGCCGCACGCGTGCGGATCGAGAGCGAGATGCGCGGTTCCGGCCGCTCGAATCCTTTCCCCGCCATCATCCCGCGCACCACGCCGCGTCCCAGCGTGTAATACCGAATCCGGGTATAGAGTTGCGCTTCGGATGCGGATTCCGAGCGCCGGCTATAGATCCTTCGGCCTGCCAAGTTTTTTTTCACGTCGTAAGTTGCGCTTGGCCGGCCTCAGGATGACATCGCCCGGTTATGGGATGGAAGCGGCAACCCTTCTGGTGGATTTGGTATAATCCAAACCGTACGTCAAGCATCGCTCTGATCCTGGCGCGGAACGCACGAAAGAAGCGGGGCCATCCAGGTGGACGGCTCCGCTTCTCGTCTCATCCACCACGTCGAAGCCGGCGAGGCCGTCCATCCGTACCGCCGGCTTCTTCCCCCCTGACGATCAGCTCGCCGCCACCGGGTTGCCGTTCTCGTCCACCACCACCACGGGGGCCACGTTCAGCGCGCGCAGCTTGGGCTCCACCACGCTGCGGTCGCCCACCACCACGATGACCGACTGCTGCGGATCGAGGTACTTGGTCGCCGCGGCGGTGAGCTCGGCACCCGACAGGCGCAGGATGTTCTGCGCGTAGCCGTTGTAGAAGTCGGTGGGGAGGCCGTTGGCCAGCAGGTCGCCCACCTGGGTCGCCACCTGCGTGACCGTCTCGAAGCGCAGCGGGAGGCCGGCCGTGCGGTTGTTGCGCGCGTAGTCGAGCTCTACCGGCGTGATCGGCCGCTCGCCGCGGATGCCGCGCAGCTCGCCCAGCCACTCCACCAGCGCGCTGTCGGTCTTGGCCGCCACGATGTCGCTCTGGCCGCGCAGCGTGCTCACCTGGGGGATGCGGCGCCACTGCAGCCCGGTGTTGGCGCCGTAGGTGTACGAGTGCCGCTCGCGCAGGTTGCTGTTCAGCCGCGCCCCGCTGAGGCCCCCGAACACGGTGTTCATGGTCTCCAGCGCGTAGTAGTCGGGCGTGTCGCGCGGGGGGCCCACCTGGCCCACGATCACCGTGCTCTGCGGCGAGTTGGGCCGGTCGAGCAGGTAGATGGTGGTGCGCGCCGCCGGGCGCGGGGCCGGCACGTCGTAGCGCGCCGTCTTCCCCCCCGCCGGCCAGCGGCCGAACACCCGCTCCAGCTGCCGCACCGCCGCGTCGGGCGTCACGTCGCCCACCACCACCAGCTTCACGTTCTGCGGGCGGTAGTAGTCGCCGTGGAAGGCCACCAGGTCGGCGCGGGTGATGCCGCCCACCGTCTGCTCGCTGGGCACGCGCGCATACGGGTGCGCCGCGCCGAACAGCACCGCGTTGAACAGGTGGTCGGCCAGGAAGGACGGCTGCTCGCGCAGGCGGCGCAGCTGCGTGAGCGTGTTCGCCTTGTTGCGCGCCAGCGCCGAGTCGGGGAAGGCGGGGTGCATGAGCATGTCGCCCATCAGCTCCAGCGCCGGGCCCACGTTCCCTTTCACCGTGGTGAAGCCCTGCGGCGTCACCGGCGTGCCCAGGGCGGCGAACGCCTCGGCCAGCTGGTCGGCGGTGCGGGTGGTGGTGCCTTCCACCAGCATCCCGCTCACCAGGGTGGCCAGCCCCGCCTTGTCGGCGGGCTCCAGCAGCGCGCCGGCGTCGGCCACGGCGCGCACCGCCACGATGGGGAGCTGGTGGTTCTGGATCACCGCCACGGCCATGCCGTTGCTGAGCCGGCGCATCTCCACGGCGGGGAGGCGGAAGGGCGTGGCCGCGGGCGCCACGGGGCGCTGCGAGCGGTCGAGCACCTGGGCATGGGCGCCGCCGGCCGGCAGCGTGCCGCCCAGCACCGCCGCCACCGCCAGGGTGCGCCAGCGAATCGGGTTCATGCGGGTCATCAGCGGGTTCCCGTGGCGGAGGGGGCGGGCGCCGCGGCCGCGGCGGGGGTCACGTTGGTGAAGGGGAGCGACGGCCGGCTCACCTGGTCGAGCTTGCCGGCGGGTACCATGCTCAGCACCACGCGGCCCGAGCCCAGGTACTGCCGCGCCACGCGCTGCACGTCGGCGGGGGTCACCGCCTGCCGCCGCGCGATGTCGGCGCGGTACGACAGCGGGTCGCCGTCGAACACCTGCCCCGACGCGAGCACCTCGGCGCGGGTGAGGCGTGTCTGCAGCCCCGTGACGGCGCTCACCGCCGCGTAGTTCTTCACCCGCGTCACCTCGGCGGGCGAGAGCGGCCCGGCCTTGACCGTGCCGATCACGCTGTCGACCAGCGCCTCGATCTCGGTGAGCGAGGCGTTGGGCCGCGGCGTCACGAACACCTGGAAGTAGCCGGCGTCCTCGCTGTCGTTGTTGAAGGCGACCACGCTGGTGGCCAGCTGCCGGTCGTACACCAGCAGCTTGCGCAGGCGGCTGGTGCGGTCGAGGGTGAGGATGGAGGCCACCGCGTCGAGCGCGTACTTGTCGGGCGAGTGCCGGCCCACGGTGGGCCAGGTGAGCTGGATCTGCGGCAGCCGCGCGCGGCTGTCCTCCAGCACCAGCCGCTTCTCGGCCGCCAGGGTGGTGGCCGGCACGCGAGGCCGCTCGATGGCCGGGCCGCGGGGGATCGCTCCGAAGTAGCGGTCGAGCAGCGCGCGGGTGCGGGCCACGTCGATGTCGCCGCTGATGGCGATGGTGGCGTTGCTGGGCGAGTAGTAGGTGCGGAAGAAGTCGCGCACGTCCTCGAGCGACGCCGCCGAAAGGTCCGTCATCGACCCGATCACCGGCCACGAGTACGGGTGGGTGGACGGGAACAGCGCCGCCGAGGTGACCTCGTCGGCCACGCCGAACGGCTGGTTGTCCACCCGCAGGCGACGCTCGTTCTTCACGATCTCGCGCTCGGCGTCGAGCCGCTCCTGGTTGAGGCGGGTGAGCAGCGTGGCCATGCGGTCCGACTCGAGCCAGATGGCCGTCTCCAGCTGGTTGCTGGGCAGCGTCTCGAAGTAGTTGGTGCGGTCTTCGGTGGTGGTGCCGTTGAAGATGCCGCCCAGCGACTGGATCATGCGGCGGTGCTCGCCGGTGCCCACGTTCGCCGACCCCTCGAACATCATGTGCTCGAAGAGGTGGGCGAAGCCGGTGCGCCCCGGCTTCTCGTTCTTGGAGCCCACGTGGTACCACACCGTGAGCGCCACCACGGGCGCCGAGTGGTCTTCGCTGAGCAGTGCCGTCATCCCGTTGGGAAGGGTGTAGCGCACCAGCGGCAGGGTGGGCACGTCCACCGCGGGGGAAGACCGTGCACCGGCTTGCGCCTGTGCGTGGCCTCCGTACAGCAGGGAGGCGGCTGCCAGCGCATACCACGCGGACCGGGCCGTTCGCGTCATCGGCTTTCGGGGGTTGAGAGGACTGGAAGGGGTGGGAGCGGTCATCGATCCCTCGCGCACGCTAGGACACCGCCGGGTGACGAAGGGTTTCCCCGCGGCGCGCGAGGCGCAAGGGGCGCGGGACGGATCGCCCCGGGCCGGGTGCCAGGCTGGCGAATCCGGGGCTGGAACGACCGGTCACCGCCGTTTGCTGACGAATCGCGACGGATGCCCGTCCTTCCACCCGTCGGCCCACCCGTCCGGCGACGGGCCATCACCCACCCGCCGAGCCGGCTCGCGCGCCGGAACGCCCTTGACGGCGCCCTGGCAGTCCCGTAGTCGTCAGGGCGAGCATCGTTCGACTGCGGGGACGGACATGTCGCGCCGCGTACACGCGGATGCCGCCCGGAGTTTCGCCGCCCGCCGCCGACCCGGTGGTCGCGTGCGCATCCTCGCTAACTCCTTCCTCGACCGCGAATGCAGCCGGACGCCAGCCTGCCCTCGCCTCGCACCGCGCCGCCTGGGGCGGACGCCGCGCCGTGAGCTCGATGGAGAGCCCCACGGGGGAGCACGAGGCCGACGCCCGCCTCGCGGAGCTCGCGCGCGAGGGCCGCGAGCGGCAGGCCGCCGCGCTCGCCGCCGACGAGGCCGAGGAGCGCCGCGCCGAGCGCGAGGAGCGGCGCCAGCTGGAACGGCTTGGGCGCGGCAACGTGCGCAACGCGCTGCTCGACAGCCCGCGCGGCTGGGGGTTCCCCATCCTGCGCACCACCATCGCCGGCGTGCTGGCGGGGACGGCGCTGCTGATGCTTCCGGGCTCGGATGGCTCCGAAGGCGGGCGGTGGCACGCGCTGGGGCTAATCCTTCTCGCGGCGTCGATCGTGGGGTTCTTCGGCGGGCGGTGGGTGCTGGGGCACGTCTACCTGCGCAGGGAGCGCGAGTGGATCCGGTCGCTTCCCTTCCCCGTGCGCGGCTACTTCCGCGTGCTGGGCGAAACGCCCGAGGAAGAGCGGCGGGTGCGGGTGCGCTTCGAGTTCCAGGCCGCCGCGCCCGGGCGCGAGCTGCTGGAAGGGCTGGTGGGCCGCGTGGCCTACCCGGCCTCCGCCCGGCTCACCGGCGGCGACGGGCTGCGCTGGACGGCCGAGAGCACCACCATCCACACGCACATGCCCGAAGATTCCGAAGCCACCAACCTGCAGCTGCTCTCGTGGATGCGGGGGATGATCGGAGAGGTGCTGGTCCCCCTGCACGAAGCCTGTCCGCTGCGAGGGGTGGATTTCGGGAAGTAGCACGCACTCGGCACTCTCGCCCGCCATGTGTCCCTGGAGGTGCCTGCATGTCGATGATCCGTTAAAATCATGGGTCGAGTTGCTTCTCCCGAACAGGAAGATCAGCCATGAGCGCACCTGCCGTCGATCTAACCGAGTTGCCGAACCGTGTCGGAGAACTGGTGGCCGAGGCCGCGCGGGCTGGAGAAATCGTCCTGACCCGGGATGGCGAGGCGGTGGCGAAAATCGTCTCGCTGCATTCCTCCAGCCGCGCTCCCCGCCGGCCGGGAAGCGCGCGCGGCATGGTGCACATGGCGGACGATTTCGACGTCCTCCCCGATGACTTCCAGGACTACGTGTGAGCCTTGTCTCTACTCCTTGACACTCATGCCTATCTCTGGTTCATCGACAACGATCCACGGCTGAGCCCGGGTGCGGTGGAGCGGATTGCCGATCCGGACACGCGTGTGCTGATCAGCGTAGTGACGGCTTGGGAGATCGTCATCAAGATGGGGATCGGCAAGCTGGCGCTTGGAAAGCCATTGGCGGAATTGTGGCCAGAAACGTTGTCGGCGAACGACTTTGGCGTGCTGGACGTCAAGGCAGAACACGTGTTTACGCTGGCGAGATTGCCGCTGCATCACCGCGACCCGTTCGATCGCCTGCTGATCGCGCAGGCCGTGACGGAAGATCTCACGATCGTCTCCGCCGACTCCCTCTTCAACGCCTATCCGGTCGAGT
>Ga0247773_1000728_pt1 | contig 11989 bp, 6 predicted proteins | sample UWRJL092311B6_FD_179934 | JGI IMG/M metagenome (GOLD analysis project Ga0247773, IMG submission 179934) | Plant litter microbial communities from Arlington Agricultural Research Station in Wisconsin, United States - UWRJ-L092-311B-6 | ecosystem: Environmental > Terrestrial > Plant litter >...
GGTGGAACCACTGGCCTTGTAGCCGGTGAGGCTAGATCCGACCTTGCTCCCGCCGGTGGACCACCACTCGAACTGGACCGCCAGGTTGCCCTTGTCGGGGTCGGAGGCTGTCGCGTACAGCGTCGGGGTCAGGGTGCCGATCGTCGGCCGGCTGGTGCCGGTCACGCACGGCGTCGAGGACGAGGTTCGCAGCGAGGTGGGCACGTTCGGTATCGAGTTGTAGGTGATGACCAGCGTGGCGGAGCCGGTGAACTTCTTCCAGGACAGCCAATCGGTCTCGTCGCTCGCCTTCATCCCCAGGGTCACCGAGGCGTACTTCCTCGACGCCGCCGCCTGCGCGGCGTAGGTGGCGTCGAAGCCCACCGGAGAGGTGCGAGCACAACCCGAGGGGCCGCCGATGCCCGAGGAACTCCAGTTGTAGGCGATGCTCGGCGCGTCCATCTTGGTGGAGAACCCCGGCATGCTGTTCCACGTCGTGCCGCTGCTGATGGCGCCGGCCGTCCAGAGCTCCACGGCCCGGGTCGTGCAGGACGAGGCCCAGACCTCCTTGACGTCGAACTCGCCCTTGCTCACCTTCTTGCCGGCGACGACATGGGTGTCCATCCGCCAGAACGCCCGGGCCTTGATGTTCTGGCCGCCGGAATGCGCGGCATCGATGTAGCCGACGTGGGCGTAGCCGTCGTTGCCCGAGCCGCCCATCCAATTGGAGGTGGTAGGTCCGGCGGTATCGACGAAGGTCCACGCCTGAACGCCGCCGCTGAAGGTGTAGGACGGGTCGATGTACACCGGGAACGTCAGTCCCGGCTGCCTCGCCACCGCACCCGCATCCAGCCGGATGCCCGACTCACCGATCGACGCGGGCGTCGAGCGGCTGAAACCGGGGCCGCCCGGCCCGGTCGCCGATGCATCCGCGAACCGGGAGTCCCACCAGGTCGCGGCACCGATCCGCATCCCGCGGCCGCCGTGGGCATCGGTGAAGTCCCGGCCGCCGGCCACAGCCTTGGACGTGGTGTCCGTACTCGCGACACCGAAGCGCACCGCTTCCAGTGCCGGGCTCCGCGCCGCGACGGCATCCTTGACCACCAAGGCCTCCGCGAACCCGGTGACGGTGGCCGTCAGCACCAGGTCGACGCCCGGAAGCACCTCGGCGTAGGTGGCCCGTGGACCGTCGACCAGCGGAGCGGGGAGCGGTCCGGCCGCCCAGGTCTCGGTCACCGCGGCCGCCGTGTCGGGCCGCACCGTGACCAACGCCGTGGCTCCGCCGCCGGAGAACGTCACCGGTACCGGTGCCACCCTCGGGCTCAGGCCGTCCGGCCCGGTCGCCAGCGACAGGTCGACCGGCAGCCATCGGCCGTCGCGGCTGACCCGCTGCGGTTCCGAGCTCAGTACCGCCCGCCGCTGCCCGTCCGGCTGGGCGAAGACCTGCTGGGTGGCATTCGTCAACGACGAGATCTCGACATCGTGGCCGAAGCTCTCCGCAATCTGGCCGGCGGAGAACTCGTCCGGGGCGGACGAGCTATCCACCCGGCTCGGGGTCGGCATGGCTCCCGCCTGAGGTGGTTGCACCATCGCGGCGTTCACCGCGCCGATCAGAAGCAGGGCCGCAAGGCTCGAGCGTAGGAATCGGACGCGACAAGTGTGCATGCAAGCTCCCCCGTGCTTTGTGTCGATAGTTGCGAAACGTCCCTGAGGACGAGGCGCGTGACCGTAACACCGGAGTCCGACAACACGAAGCCATTTCCGGGAGCCCCGGGCACTCACCGCGCATGGCGAAGCGCCGCGGAGGTCGGCGACTCAGGGTTCGGGTGGCTCCTCCATGAAGAGGGCTCCGGTGGTTCGGGCAACACCTCAGCGATGGATCTCCTGATGAACGCCCGGGTACGGCTCAGCCCCGGCCGGCGGCGAGCACTGTCGGCCGAGGTGGTGCCCGGTCGATACGCCGGCCCGAGGCGACATCGGCCGGTGCCGTGGCCAACCGGATGGCGGCAGCACGCCGGGCGTCGGACACCTCGGCGGGTGTCAAGGCGCTAGGACGGCCGACCGCACGGGGGAGCGGCCGGCCGCCAGCGGCAATATTAGACCGCGCGCCGCGCCTGCCGGGCAGCCCTGACGCATCACCGCAGCTATCGACAGCGCGGTGTGAGCGCGAGCAGGTGCCGCGATCTCCGGCCGCGGGACGGCCACGACCGCCGCCGTATGATCGGCCACGTCCACGCGGGTGTCGAGCCGCCCCGGGGAGTCTGTGACCCGAGCGGTCATCGACGACAGCACGACCCAGCCGAGCCAGCCAGGAACGGGACCGAGTTGCTTGCCAAGACAAGTGTTGCGCAGCTGGTCCGCTCGGCTTCGGCGCCGAGGCCCCGGACCTTGCTCGACATCATCACCGCAACCGCCTCGGCCTACCCGGACGCCGACGCCCTCGACGACGGTTCCACCACGTTGACCTATGCCCAACTGCTGCGGGCTGCGCAATCCCGAGCCGGCGAGTTGGCCGCGGCCGGGGTGCGTCGGGGCGATCGGGTCGGCCTTCGGATGGCCTCGGGCAGTTGCGAACTCTACGTCTGCCTGCTGGCCATCCTGGCCGCCGGAGCCAGCTATGTCCCGGTCGACGTGGATGATCCGGACGAGCGTGCCCGGTTGGTCTTCGCTGAGGCGGGCGTGGCCCGCGTCGTCGACGAGTTCACGTCCTGGCATGGTGGCCAGGCTGCCGCGCCACCGCCACCCGGAATCGCCGACGACGCATGGGTCATCTTCACCTCCGGCTCGACCGGAGTGCCGAAGGGTGTCGTGGTCAGCCACCGGAGCGCGGCTGCCTTCGTGGACGCCGAGGCCCGGATGTTCCTGCAATCACGGCCGATCGGCCCGGAGGACCGGGTGCTGGCCGGCCTGTCGATCGCCTTCGACGCGTCGTGTGAGGAGATGTGGCTGGCCTGGCGCAACGGTGCCTGCCTGGTGCCGGCGCCGCGGGCTCTGGTCCGCAGCGGGGTCGATCTCGGTGGCTGGCTGGTCAGCCGCCGGATTACGGTGGTGTCGACGGTGCCGACGCTGGCCGCGCTCTGGCCGATCGACTCACTCGACGGGGTGCGGCTGCTGATCTTCGGTGGCGAGTCCTGCCCGCCCGAGCTGGCCGAGCGGTTGGTCGGTCCGGAGCGCGAGGTATGGAACACCTACGGCCCGACCGAAGCGACCGTGGTGGCCTGCGCTGCCGAGCTCACCGATGACGGTCCGGTTCGGATCGGCCTGCCGCTGGATGGCTGGGACCTGGCGGTGGTCGACGAGCAACAGCGACCGGTGCCGGCGGGCCAGGTCGGCGAGCTGATCATCGGCGGGGTTGGCCTGGCCCGCTATCTCGACCCGGTGCGCGACGGCGAGAAGTTCGCCGCGCTGCCGAGCCTCGGTTGGGATCGTGCCTACCGCACCGGCGACCTGGTCCGTTACGAACCGGAGGGGCTGCTGTTCGTGGGCCGGGCCGACGATCAGGTCAAGATCGGTGGGCGACGGATCGAACTCGGCGAGGTGGACGCCGCGATGCAGCGGCTGCCCATGGTGGCCGGTGCCGCCGCGGCGGTGCGGCGTACCGGCAGCGGCAACCAGATCCTGGTCGGCTACCTCGTCCCGGCACCGGGCGCCAGCATCGACAAGGCGGCCGTGCTGGCCCAGCTCAGGGCGCAGCTGCCGGCGCCGTTGGTGCCGACGCTGGCGGTGCTGGACCAGCTGCCCAGCCGGGTGTCCGGCAAGGTCGATCGGGACGCGCTGCCCTGGCCGTTGCCCGGGGTGCGGGTGAGCGCGACCGCGCACGGTCTCACCGGCACCCAGGCCTGGCTGGCCGAGCAGTGGGCAGCGGTGCTCGGCGCCAGCGTCGGCGGTCCGGACGACGACTTCTTCGCCCACGGCGGTGGCAGCCTGGCCGCCGCCCAGCTGGTGTCGGCGATCCGCCGGCGCTCTCCGTCGGTCACCGTTGCCGATATCTATGCCCATCCCCGGCTGGCTGATCTGGCTCGGGTGCTGGACGCTGCCGATCCCGCGATCGAAGTGGTGGCCCGGACGGTCCGACCGGTCTCACGGGGCGCCGAGTTCGTCCAGCTCGCGGTCACCGTGGTGGTGAGCACCCTCGCCGGCCTGCGCTGGCTGACCGTGCTGGCCACCGCCGACAACCTGCTGGTGCACTCGCATCCGTTCGACTGGGCGCCGACCGCGTCCTGGTGGTGGGTGGGCCTGGGCTGGCTGCTGTTCCTCAGCCCGCTAGGGCGGATGGCAATCGCCGCGGCAGGTGCCCGGTTGCTATTGCTGGGGGTACGTCCCGGTGACTACCGGCGCGGCGGCAGCGTGCACCTGCGATTGTGGAGCGCCGAGCGGCTGGCTGACGCCGTGGATGCGGCTAACCTGGCCGGCGCACCGTGGATTGCCTATTATGCAAGGGCATTGGGGGCCACGGTGGGCCGTGGGGTCACGTTGCACACGGTCCCTCCGATCACCGGCATGCTGACACTGGGCCGGGACAGCTCGGTGGAACCCGAGGTAGACCTGGCCGGCTACTGGCTCGACGGGGACGTCCTGCGGCTCGGCCGGATCACCATCGGAGACGGTGCCACAGTCCGGTCCCGCAGCACGCTCGGACCGGGCGCCGAGATCGGGCGCAACGCCGAACTCGCGCATGGTTCCTGGGTCAGCGGACCGGTACCGGACGGTGAGTGCTGGGCCGGCTCGCCGGCGGTACGGCTCGGCCGGGCGCGGCACGACTGGCCACCGGCGCCGCCGCGCAAGCCGTGGTGGCTGGCCGGCTACGGCCTCACGTCGCTGGCGTTCTGGTTGCTGCCGGCGGTAGCCGGGCTGCCGGCGCTCTGGTGGGGGCGCCGCTGCCTCGGCGACGCGGATCGGCTGAGCACCGCCGCCGGTCGACTGCTGCTGGCGGTGCCGGTCGCCGCGCTGGCATGGCTGGCAAGCTATGCGCTGCTGACAGTACTGGTGGTCCGGTTGCTCGGGATCGGCCTGCACGCTGGGCACCATCCGGTACGCAGCCGGCTCGGCTGGCAGGTCTGGGCCACCGAGCGAATCCTGGATTCGGCCCGTTCCCTGCTGTTCCCGCTGTATTCGAGCCTGATCACGCCGGCCTGGCTACGGCTGCTCGGCGCCGAGGTCGGCCGTGGTGTGGAGGCCTCCACCGTCCTGCTGCTGCCGAGGATGACCAGTGTCGGCGACGGTGCGTTCCTGGCGGACGACACCATGGTCGGCTCCTACGAACTCGGCGGCGGCTACCTGCGAGTCGAACGCGCCAAGATCGGCAAGCGTGCCTTTCTCGGCAACTCCGGTACCGCCGGCCCCGGCCGGTCGGTACCGAAGAACGCGCTGGTGGCGGTGCTGTCGGCAGCTCCCGACAAGGCCCGGAAGGGATCGTCCTGGCTGGGCAGCCCGCCGGTCCAGCTGCGCCGCTCGGCCAATCTGGCCGATCTGAGCCGGACGTTCTCGCCGCCGCCGGTGCTGCGGGTCGCTCGGGCGGTGATCGAGCTGTGCCGGGTCACGGCCGTGATCTGTACCGCGGCCATCGGCCTCGCCGTGCTGCTGTGCCTGCAAGCACTGGCCCACGTGCTCGGCTTCGGCGCGGCGGCGGCCGTGGGCGGCGTGGTCCTGCTGGCGGCCGGAGCACTGGCCGCGACGATCACCTGCGCCGCCAAGTGGTTGTTGGTAGGACGGACCCGGGCCGTGCGCTACCCGCTGTGGTCGTCGTTCGTGTGGCGCAACGAGGTGGTGGACAGCTTCGTCGAACTGGTCGCCGCACCCTGGTTCGCCCGGGCCGCCACCGGCACCTCGGTCCTCAACCTCTGGTTGCGCTGCCTGGGCTCCCGGATCGGTCGCGGGGCCTGGCTGGAAACCTACTGGTTGCCCGAGGCCGACCTGATCGAGATCGGCCCCGGTGCGTCGGTGAACCGGGGGTGCGTGCTCCAGACCCACCTGTTCCATGATCGAATCCTGCAGATGGACACGGTGCTACTCGGTGACGGCGCGACCCTGGGCCCGCACAGCGTGATCCTGCCCGGTGCGTCGATCGGCTCCGGTGCCACGATCGGTCCGTCCTCGCTGGTCATGCGGGCTGAAGCCGTTCCGGCGCACAGCCGGTGGATCGGCAACCCGATCTCGCCGTGGACGACGTGATGAGCGGCCAACGCGATGTCGGGCTCGGTGATCGTTACCTGCCGGCCAGTGGCAACCCCGGATTCCGGGTGCGCCACTACGACCTCACGCTGGACTACCGGGTCAGCACCAACCGGCTTGCCGGCCGAGCCAGCCTGGCCGCGACCGCCGAGCAGCCGCTGGACGGTTTCGGACTGGACCTGGTGGGACTGAAGGTCACCAAGGTCTTCATCGACGGGGTCCGGGCTGCAAAGTTCAGCACCGCACGCGACAAGCTGGTCATCCGGCCGGCCGGCCCGATCCCGGCCGGAGCCGAGTTCAGCGTCGACGTCCGTTACGAGGGCCACCCGCGGCCGCGGTCGGGCCGGTGGGGAGACCTCGGCTGGGAGGAGTTGTCCGACGGGGTGATCGTGGCCGGCCAGCCGGACGGCGCGCCGACCTGGTTCCCGTGCGACGACCACCCCAGCCAGAAGTCGACCTACCGGCTGGCGATCACCACCGAGTCGGCGTATTCCGTGGTGGCGTGTGGGGTGCTCAGCTCGCACACCACTCGCGCCAGCCGGAGCACCTGGGTCTTCGATCAGGCCGATCCGATGGCCAGCTATCTCGCGACGGTGCAGATCGGCCGGTACGAGCTGATCGAGCTCGCCGCGGCCCCGGTGCGTCAGCGGGCCGCGGTGCCCCGCCGGCTCCGCGCGGCCTGCGAGGTCGACCTGGCCCGGCACCCACTGATGCTCGACACCTTCACCCGGTTGTTCGGGCCGTATCCACATCCGGAGTACGTGCTGGTGGTGACCGATGATGACCTGGAGATTCCGCTGGAATCACAGGGAATCTCGGTGTTCGGCGCCAATCACCTGGACGGCCGGCACAGCTACGAGAGGTTGATCGCGCACGAGCTGGCCCACCAGTGGTTCGGCAACAGCGTCACCGTCCGCGGTTGGCAACACATCTGGCTCAACGAGGGATTTGCCTGCTACGCCGAATGGTTGTGGGCCGAGAACTCCGGTGGCCCGACGGCTGACCGGGCCGCCCGGGCTGCTCGGCAACGGCTCGCCGAACTGCCGCAGGACCTGCTGGTCGGAGATCCCGGACCGGAGCTGATGTTCGACGACCGGCTCTACAAGCGCGGCGCGCTGACCCTGCACGCGGTGCGCCTGACGCTGGGCGACGCCGCCTTCTTCGCCATGCTGCGCGCCTGGACCCAGCTCAACCGGCATGCCACCGTGACCACCGACATGTTCACCGAGCACGCGGCCCGGTTCAGCGGCCGGCCACTGGCCGACCTCTTCGAGCGTTGGCTCTCACGCGTCGAACTGCCCGAGCTACCGGGCCCTGATCCACGCGGATGAGTCCTGTCCCGGCTGCCTTCTGGCGACACGTGCCACCGGCACTCCCGGGGTTCAGGTCGACTCGGAAACCTGCGTGTGAAGTTCCTCGGCGCTGGCGCCCTGGCTCAGCGTGACAGCCGGATGTCGCCTTCATCCTCACCGGCAATGTCATCATCGAGGGGGGTCGCATTGCGCATGTAGGTGCCGAGCGCGGTCATGAGCGGGGCCAGGTACAGCAACTCCTCCGGCGGGAAATGCGCCAAGGCCTCGCTGACATGCTTGTCGAGCTGCTCATAGACCCAATCCATCGCGTGCCGACCGCCAGGGGTCAGCGCGATCAGGAAGCTTCGGCCGTCCGCGGGATTAGCTTTACGGGCGAGATATCCGGCTCGCTCGACACGGTTGAGGACCGCGGTGGTGGAACCGGTGGTGAAGCCGATCAGGTTCGCGATCGCGCGCGGCGTCAATGGGCCGGCGGCGGTGTAGAGGTGACCCATGACGACCACTTCGACGGGGGCAAGGCCCAATTCGGCGGCATAGGCGCGCCGATACATCTCACTTCCAATACTAATCTCGCGCATTCCCATGGAGATTGCCCGGATGGCTTTGCGGGTAGGCACAGCGCTCCAGCCTCCGTTCTCGGTCCGAGAGAGAGGTTGTCGCGCTTCCCTCGGCTCGGGTAGCCCTCATCGTGAGGTCACATTTTAGTCGAGACAGGACGAGTAGGCATCCGAACCGGGATTAGCTTGCGAAGCGAGGCATTGAGACTTAGGCTCGGTACTTCGGCAAGGAGGTTCCCGGTTGAGCTGACAGCTGGACCGCAGGACGCACGCGCTCGTGGTGCTGTCGTCGCCTGACGGCGGACAGCAGTTGCCACGCAGCGCAACGCCCACCCCGGTCCTGGTCCGACACTCGATGCGACGCATGCTGGTCACGCGATAGCGCAGCGCGCCGAGCACCGCCCAACCACCTTCCATGAGCGGCCGACATCGAGGGACGGAACGTGCATCCATCCACCGGCCGCAGGGAGTCCCCGCAGCCGCCGCGCATGTTGGCGCAGATGCTGAGACAGCTGTTCGCGGACGTCCTCGCCGCGAACACGACCTTGGACGCGTGCGTCGTCATCGGGTGGTATGCCCCTGCGCTTGTCGTCGGGGCCGACCACGCCTCGATCTGCGTCGTCAAGTTCGCAGGCTATGAGACGGTTCTGGCGAGCAGCCCCGTCGCCGAGGCGTTGGACCGACTGCAGGCCGGCTTCGCGAGTGGACCTGGTGTCGATGCTGCCAGCACGGGCGATGCCCAGCTCAGCACGGACCTGTCCATCGACGAGCGGTGGCCCGAGTTCGGGCCGACCGCGGTGGCGAACCACGGAACCCGCAGTGTGCTGAGCGTCCAGCTAGCCGCGGGCGGTCAGCATCGGGCCGGCGCTGTTCTCAACCTCTACGCCGGACCTCCCGACGCCTTCGACGAGACCTCCCGGGCGATGGCCGAGATGCTCGCTGCCGCCGCCGCCGTAGCGCTCGGTGCTACCAGGATTTCAGAGCGAAACGCCAATCTCGAGCTGGCCTTGCAGTCCAACCGCGACATCGGTACAGCGATAGGCATTCTCATGGGACTGCACCGGGTGACCCGGCCAGCGGCGTTCACGTTGCTTCGCGAGGCCAGCCAGCGCAGCCGTCGCAAGCTCAGGGACATCGCGCTGGCCGTTATCGAAACCGGCAGTTTCGATTAGGTCTGCACCCTCGCGGTCCGAGTTCACCTCGAGTGGCAGGGCGATCCGAACGCGGCACGGCGGATACTGGCGGGATGACGGAGTCCACGCGTGATGAGGTGACGAGGACGGCGGACGGTCGCTACATCGTGGTGGCCGGCCGGCGGTGGCGGGCCAGCGACCCGGCCATTCCGGAACCGCTGCGAAAGGAGTTGGTGGCCGAGCTGATGTCGGCGCGGCGGGACGTTCGCGGCGACCCCGAGTCCGCGCGGCCACGGGTGCAGGATGCCAAAGTCGCCCTGGGTGAGCGCGGCGATCCGTGGTGGGACCCCACCCCGGAGGGCCAGCGGGTGCGGCTGGCCGCGACGATGCGCTCGCTGTTGCGGCACCGGGACCCGGAGTCGACGATCTGTCCCAGTGACGCGGCCCGGGTGGTGGGAGGGTCGTCCTGGCGGGATCTGATGGACCTGGCGCGCGACGTCGCCGCGGCCCTGGCCGGCGACGAGGTCATCGTGGTTCGTCAGCATGGAACTGATGTCGACCTGGCCACGGCCGTCGGGCCGGTGCGCCTCGGTCGCGGCCGTCGATGGTGACCCTGACCCACGAGCCGGAACCTCGAACGCCCGAGGCACTCGCCTGGTTCGTCAATGCTTCTCCTATTTCTGGTGGGCGAACGAGAAGCGACAGCCAGCCGGTCGCACCGCGGAAAGCACCACCTTCTTGTCGTGTCGACCAGCCGGCACCGACTGCCGGATCGAATTCGGAGGATGCAATCGACTTTGTATCGGAATTGTTTGACTAAACGACAACACGCGACGAGCCCACAGAGTAAGGCAGCTGCCCGACCTGCTCTCGCGCGTGTGTGCGGCATCTCGCCGCGAGCGTCTCAGGCAGGATCCCGGCCAGTGGTCGACAACCTGTCGGCGGCCAGGTCGAGCACCCGGCCCGAACGTGGAACAGCAGCCGCGTTCGACGGTCGAGACACACGCCAATCGCCGGCGCCGCAAGAAGTCGTCGGTACAGGCAGATCGGCTCGGCCGGCAACATCATGTAGTCATCCAGAAGGTTTGCACCGCGTCGTGACTAGCAGTGAGCGACTCGTCATTCTCGGCTGAATTCGGGATAGTCCAGCCGTCGTACCCGCTAGTGAACTATTGCCTCAAATGCACCTTGGACGTTACTGTGGATGAAGCTGGCGGGGGTGCCTGTCTGGAATTGTCATGACGGCGCACAGCTGTGTTCGACGAGTAACGAGGGGGACTCGTGGGGCGACCTGAGAGACCGGTGGACAGTACCGGGGAAGCAGTCGCGGAGTTTGCTCGCGGTCTGCGGGCACTGAGAGCCGCGGCCGGAAGTCCTACCTATCGCCGCATGGCTCAATCTGCCTTGTTCTCCTCATCGGTGCTCTCCAGTGCGGCCAGCGGTCATCGGTTACCCACCCTGCAGGTCACTCTCGCGTTCGTTGCAGCCTGTCAGGGCGATGCCTCCGCCTGGGAGCAACGCTGGCATCGGGTGGCTGGCACGGTCGATGCGTCCCAGAGCCTGACGCTTCTGCGGCATCGGCAGGCGCGGGAGAAGGCTGCCCAGGTTGGCATGCCGCTCGGGCTGGCGCTCGCGCCACCGGCTCAGTTACCGCGCCGTCCCCGGGAATTCTGGATGGTCCACCAGCGCGCGATCCAGCTGGTCAACGAGGCGGCCACCGACGCCCTGCCCATGCTGATCAGCGGTCCGATGGGAGTGGGCAAGACGCACCTGGCCGTCAGGCTGGCACACGATCTGTCGCCCGCGATGCCCGACGGTCAGCTGTATGCGGACTTCGGCGAGGCGGGGCACGAACCGCGCTCGGCCGACGGCATCCTCACGGGTTTCCTCACCGCCCTGTGCGGCGGGCACCGGCTGCCGGGAGATCCGGGCCAGCGGGCGGCGCTCTACCGGTCCCTGTTGGCTACCCGACGGATTTTGGTCCTGCTGGACAACGTCGTGGACGAACGACAGGTCCGGCCTTTCCTCACCGACAGCTCCGGCAGCGCGCTGATCATCGCCAGCCGGAGTCCGCTTCTGGGGCTGAGCGACGTGCATCGTCAGGGGCTGACCCACCTGCCGCGTACCGGATCCCTGGAACTGCTGCACGGTGTCCTGGGACGGCGCGCCCTGGACGAATCCAACGCGTGCGACCGATTGGCGGACGCGTGTGGTGACCTGCCGCTCGCCCTGGACGTGGCCGCCCGGCGGCTCAAGTCGCGCCCGCACTGGTCTATCGGGCAAGTGGTGTCGCGGATCTGCAACACCGGTGGGTTTCTGGACTGGCTGTGTATCGGTGATATCAGCGTCCGGGCCCGCCTACTCGGTGCCTATGAGGGTTTGACCCGTCCTACCCGCGACATCGTTCACGATCTGGGGCACTGCGCCACCGCTGACGGCGACATCGTGGTCACCCCGCGGCTGCTCGAGGTCCATCCGTTGATGGCCGAGGAGATCCTGGAGGAACTCACCCAGGTCGGGATGCTGCGCCGCAGGGCTTCGGGCAACAGCTACCGGATCGACCCGCTGACCAGGTTGTTCCTGCGCGAACACCGGCCGGCCGGCGTCGGTGAGCGCGTGCGCTGAGCCGGCTGTCCAGGCTGTACTGATCCGTTCGCGGTTAGACCGACGGGCTCCCGTGCCGGTTCGGCGTCGCCAGGCCGGAGATCATGCCGGTCGGGTTGTCCAGGGTCAGAGCGGTGCAGCGGACCCCGCCGCCGCCCTTGGCCAGTTCGGTGGTGTCCAGGCCGATCACCTTCAGACCACGCTCGCGCAGCGCCTCGGCGAGCCGCGGTGC
>Ga0247773_1000731_pt1 | contig 11939 bp, 11 predicted proteins | sample UWRJL092311B6_FD_179934 | JGI IMG/M metagenome (GOLD analysis project Ga0247773, IMG submission 179934) | Plant litter microbial communities from Arlington Agricultural Research Station in Wisconsin, United States - UWRJ-L092-311B-6 | ecosystem: Environmental > Terrestrial > Plant litter >...
CGCGCTCGTCTGCATACGATAGCCCTCCGATGGACGTGACCCATCGGAGGGCTATCGTAATTCATCCTCCCGAATTGGACAAAGAGAAAAATTCGGGATGACTCATGTTTCATCCATCGGTGATCGATCGTCCCGCATCCGCCAGGCGCCGGGGTCAGGATCTCCCCGTGGACGATGCCGCGGCCGCACCCTCCGCAGCGTCGTCATGTCCGTTGCCGCTGCCGCCGTTCCCGAGCGCCGCGATCTGCCGCAGCACGGCGGTCACGTCGTCGGCGAGGATCACCACCAGGTCGCCGGGCGACATCAGCTCCACCGCGCGGTCCACCGCCTCGGGCTCGGAGAGGACGGCCTCGTGCTGGGCGGGGCCGAATCCGCCGGCCTCGAGCCCCTCGCCGATCAGGCGCGCCACCTCGCCCGCCGGGCGCCCGCGGCGGTACTGCTCGTGCTCCTTCACCACCACGTAGTCCAGCACCGATGCGATGCGGCCCATCTCGCGCAGGTCGTCGTCGCGGCGGTCGCCGGGCATGGTCACCACGCCGATGCGGCGCCCCGCGTCCATCCGCCCCACGAAGTCCATCAGCCCGCGCACGGCGGCGGGGTTGTGCGCGTAGTCCACGATCACCGTGCCGCGCGCGGTGCGCATCACGTTCATCCGCCCCGGCGTCGCCTCGCCCGAGGGGATGAAGGTGCGCAGCCCCTGGCGGATGGTCTCCACCGGCATCCCCTGGACGTACGCCGCGGCGCTGGCGGCCAGCAGGTTGCCGAGCTGGAAGCGCGCGGCGCCGCCCATCGCCAGCGGCACCTGGGCGACCTCGGCGATGGCGACGCGCTCCCCGCCGCGCCGGCCGGTGTGGATCACCAGCCACTCGCGCCCGTCCACCTCTTCCACCACCGCCGCCGTCCCGCCGCGCGACAGGTGCTCGCCCACCTCGGGATTGGCGGCGCCCTGGATGGAGGTGAGCACCACCTGGCCCGGCGTGCGCTCCCGCATCGCCAGCACCAGCGGGTCGTCGGCGTTGAGCACGGCGAACCCGTCCGGCTTGACCACGCCGGCGATCACGCCCTTCACCTCGGCCAGCTGCTCCACCGTGTGGATCCCCTTCAGCCCCAGGTGGTCGGCGGTCACGTTCAGCACCACGCCCACGTCGGCCGCGGGGTAGCCCAGCCCGCCGCGGAGGATGCCGCCGCGCGCCGTCTCGATCACCGCCACGTCCACCCGGGGGTGCGTGAGCACCACGCCGGCCGCGAAGGGCCCGGTGAAGTCGCCCTCCATCAGCAGCGTCTCGCCGAAGTAGATCCCATCCGTCGTCGCGTAGCCCACCGAGGCGCCGGTGCCGCGGAAGAGGTGGGCGATCAGCCGCGTGGTGGTGGTCTTCCCGTTGGTGCCCGTGATGGCCACGATCGGCACCGTAACCGGCGCGCCGGGCGGGTAGATGCTGTCGAGGATGGCGCCGGCGGCGTCGCGCGGCGCCCCCTCGTCCGGATCGGTGTGCATGCGGATGCCGGGCGATGCGTTCACCCCGACGATCGCCGCGCCGTTCTCGTCGAAGGGCACCGAGATGTCGGGGGTGAGCACGTCGATCCCCGCGATGTCGAGCCCCACGGCGCCCGCCGCGAGCACGCAGAGCGCGGCGTTGCGCGGGTGCATCTCGTCGGTGCGGTCGACCGCGGTGCCGCCGGTGGAGACCTCGGCGGTTGCGCGCAGGCGCACGTGTCGGCCAGCCTCGGGGACGTCGTCCAGCCCCACCCCGTGGCGGGCGAGGTGGCGCCCGGTGGCCGCGTCCAGCGGGAGCGGCACCCGCGGCGACGCGGGATCGCGCGGGTCGCGCCCGGGCTTCCGGTTCTCCTCCTCCGCCAGCTCGCGCACGGTGCGCCGCCCGTCGCCGAGCACGGAGGCCGGGACGCGCTCCGCGACGGCGACGACCTGGCCGGCGACCACCAGCACGCGGTGGTCGCGCCCGGCCACGTACCGCTCCACGATCACCTCCTGGTGCACCGCGGCGGCGGCGGTCCAGGCGCCGGTGAGCTCGTCGGGCGAGCCGATCTCGCCGGAGGCGCCCCGGCCGTCGTCGGCGTCCAGCGGCTTCACCACCACGGGATAGCCGAGCTCCCCGGCGATCTCCAGCGCGTCCGCCAGCGTGCGCGCCACCTCGCCGCGCGGCACCGGAAGGCCCACGCGCGCCAGCACGGCCCTGGTGCGGTGCTGGTGCGAGGCGATGCCGGCGGCGATCGCGCTGGTGTGGTCGGTCATGGCCGCGTCCAGCCGCCGCAAGGCGCGCCCGTGGCCCAGCCGCACCACCGGGTCGCCCGGCGTGCGGCGCACGGCGATCCCGCGCCGCCGCGCCTCGTCGATCAGCGCCGACGCGGTGGGGCCGGGGTGCGCGGCGAGGTACATCTCCCGCAGCCGGGTGATGGCCGGCTCCGCGTCGGGCGTGTCGCCGGCGAGCGCGTGCGAGACCAGCTCCGCCGCCCGGTACAGGCTCTCGACGCCCACCTCCTCTTCGGCGTAGCCGATGGCGAGCTGCGGCGGGTCGCCGTGCTCGCCCGGGCGCACGCGCGCGAAGCCGGCCGGCGCGCCCACCCGCGCCTGCAGCGCGTTGGCCACGTCGCCCACCAGGCCCGCCCACGCCGCGGCGCCCGCGGCGTCCGCCGACGCGGTGCCGAGCTCGGGGAGCGCCATCGCCAGCCGCTGGATCACGACCGCGAGCGCGCCGGCATCGGCCGCGGCGAGCGCGGGGGCGACCTCCACCTCGCAGGCGGCCACGGGGTGCGGGGCCCACAGGCTGGGCCCGCGCAGCGCCCGCCCCGAGCGGACGCGCACCTCGGGCGCGCGTTCCGCCGCGTCGCTCACTCCGCCTCCTCGCCCGGCGCGCGGCGCGATCCGCTCGCCCGAGCTTCCGTGGGCGCGTCGTGGCCGGGGCGCGGATCGGGCCCCGAGGCGCAGTCGATGCGCCGCGCGAACATCGGCTCGGGTGTGCTGGCGGGGTCGCGGCGGGGACGGCTGGGTTCCATGGGAACGCCCTGCGTGGCAGTGGGGATCGATGCCGGTCGTAGCGGTTCTCGAGCAGTGCACTTCACGTGCTACATCCGCCACAGCGGTGTCACGGCGGCACGCGCGGCCGGCGGCCGAGGTGGGCACGGAGGACGAATTGCGCTACCATTCCCGGCCGCGCACCTGCGCGCGGGCCTGGATCACGCCGGAGATGGATCGGGAGGGGATGATGGAGTATCGATACGCGGTGGAAGACGACGCGCCGTTCCTGGCCGAGATCAACCGGCAGCTCATCGAGGACGAGTGGGATGGCGGCGGGATGTCGCTGGAGCGGCTGGAGAGCCGGATGCGGCGATGGATCGCCGAGGACGACTACAAGGGCGTCCTCTTCCAGCAGAATGGGGAGACGGTCGCCTATTCGATGTTCAGCGTGGACGAGGACTCGGTGTACATCCGCCACTTCTACGTGCTGAAGGAGCACCGGGGCGGTGGCGTGGGGCGGCGCGCGATCGAGACCCTCTTTCGCGACATCATCCCGCCGACTCACCGGGTGACGCTGGACGTGCTGGCCAGCAACGTCGGCGGCCACGAGTTCTGGCGCTCCGTCGGCTTCCGCGACTACGCCATCCGGATGGAGCGGCTCCCCGCCTCGCCAGCGGCGGATTCGTAGCGCGCATCGGCCGAACGGCGGACGGCGGGTGGAGAAGCGGGGGACCGCCCAAGCGTTCCTCCGCTTCTCCGGCATTCGTGCGTTTCATCCTCCGGAACCCCCGGGCGCGACGCCGTGGGTGCGGGACTGGGCGGAGCGCCGTCAGGGCCAGTCGAGGAACGTATTCAAGGCCGACGGTTCGTCGTACTCACCTTCGTCTTCGTGGCTGGCGAGATTGCCCGCGACCACCCAGCCATCGCAGCGGGTGCCGGTGACGCGGTACAGCGTGTCGTGAGGCGCGGGATCCTTGCGGCCGAGGTTCGCCGCGATCTCGGGCGGAACGGCGCCCGCGCGCTCGATCACCAGGTTCTCGACCGAGGCCGGGAGGTGCATCGCCGCCACCGGGTTGAACACCACGTCGACGCGCGTGGGGTTCTGCTCGCCGCGCGTGCTGCGCAAACGCAGCGTCTTGTGGCTCACGGAATACTTCCACGGCTGGAAGATGCGGCCGGGAACTCCAGCCGCGCCGGACCGGTGTGGCGGATCGCATCGATCTCGCCGCTCACGGCCTCACCACCAGGCGGATGGGGTTCCCCTCCTTGCGGGCGAGGCGCTCCACGCCGCGGGCGACGTCTTCCAGCGGCATCACGTCGCTGATGGAGCGGGAGACGTCGAGCCGGCCGTGCGTGACCAGGGTGACGAGCTGGTCCAGGTGCTCCTTGCGATAGCCCAGGTGGCCCAGGAGCGCGTGGCTCCGCACGCCGAAGATCGTCCCCATCCCCAATTGGATCGGCTGCGGCGACAGGCCGATCATCACCACGCGCCCGTTGCGGCCGATGGATGCCGCGGCCTGCGCCAGCACCGCGTTGGCGCCCACCAGGTCCACCGCGAGGTCCGCCCCCAGCCCGCCCGTCAGCTCGCGGATGCGCGCCGGCACGTCGTCGGCCGCGGGATCGAGCGCGTGGTCGGCGCCGGCGGCGAGGGCACGTTCGCGCGCGGCGGGGAGCGTGTCGATGGCGATGACCGGCGCCGCGCCCACCATCCGCGCGATCTGCACCGCGTGCACGCCCAGCCCGCCGATCCCCCAGAGCGCCACCGACTCGCCCGGCCGCACCCCGCCGCGGTCCACCAGCCCCGCGTACGGCGTGGAGACGGCATCGGCCAGGATGGCGGCCTGCTCCCAGGGGAGCGAGTCGGGGATCGGCGCCAGCGTGCGGTACGGCACCACCACGTACTCGGCCCAGGCGCCATCGTACGCGAACCCCATGACCTGGAAGTCGAGGCACGCCCCCTCGCCCAGCCCGCGCGCGCAGCTGGCGCAGGCGCCGCACGCCCTGCCGCCGGAGATCACCACGCGCGCTCCCGGCCGCCAGAGCGCCGGCACCTGCTCGCCCACGAGCGCGATCACGCCGGACGATTCGTGGCCGGGCGTGACCACCTCCAGCGGCGTGCGCAGCGAGCCGTCCAGCAGGTGCACGTCGCTCAGGCAGATGCCGCACGCCATCACCCGCACCAGCACCTCGCCCGGGCCGGGGCGCGGCACGGGGACGGTCTCCACGCGCAGCGCCCGCTCGGCGCGGTGGTAGCGCGCGGCGCGCATCTCCGCGGGCACCTCGCCCGCCGCGGCGTTCGTCACGTCATCCGGCATGGTGCATCGGGCATGGGGGATGATGATGATCCAGCGTCCGCGTCAACGTAGGATCGCGCCCCGCGCCGTGCATCTCCCGGAGCTCGTATGTGATCTCCCCCCTCTCCCCACCAGCTTCCGCGCCGATCCGGCATGAGGCAGGGCGGATCGATCCGCGGCAACGACCACACGAAGTCCGCCTGCGCGGGCGACTGGCCTGGGTGCGGCCGCGGCATCATCGCCCGGCACCGGCATGGCCGGGGAAGCAACGGGGCTCGCGGGGAGCGAGCGGGTCTTCCCCTCTCCCGGGCAGTTCCGGGAGAGGGGGGCGGGGGAGAGAGCCACCCGCGGCCTCGCCGAAGTCCTGATGCGCGCCGCCGCCGCGTGGTCCGGATCCGCCGCCGAATCAGCGCCGGACTGCATCTTGCTTCCGTCCACGCCCGTGGGTCGCGCGCGGGCAAACACCGCTGAGAACACGGTTTGGGGATGGCTGCATCGGGATTCGAGGGGCTGCTGACGGGCCACACGCTGGCGGAGCGGTACTCGGTGGACGAGGTGATCGGCCGCGGCGGGTTCGCGGCGGTCTACCGCGCCACCGACGCGCGGCTGGGGCGCACGGTGGCGGTGAAGGTGATCACGCAGAACGGCGGAAGCGCCGAGCTCCGCGACGAGATCCAGCGCCGCTTCGAGCGCGAGGCGCGCGCGATCGCCATGCTGCACCACCCCAACGTGGTGACGGTGTACGACTTCGGCGTCGATCCCGGGCTGGGGCTGGATTTCCTGGTGATGGAGCTGCTGCGCGGCGAGGTGCTCTCCGACCGCCTCAAGCGCGCGGAGCCGCTCCCCGTGCCCGAGGCGCTGCGCATCCTGCGCGACGCGGCGTGGGGGGTGGAGGCGGGGCACCGTGCCGGGCTCATCCACCGCGACATCAAGCCGGGGAACATCTTCCTGGCCGATCCCGGGCACGCCGGCCCGCCGCGCGTGGTGGTGCTCGATTTCGGCATCGCGCGGGTGACCGAGGCGGCCGAGACCACGCAGCTCACGCACAGCGGCCGCGGCTTCCTGTCGCCCGCGTACGCGTCGCCCGAGCAGCTGCGCGGCGAGCGGCCGGTGACCGCCGCCGCCGACGTGTTCAGCCTGGGCGTGATCGGCTACCACCTGCTGGCGCGCGAGAAGCCGTTCCTGCACGACCGCCTGCACCCGAGCCCGATCGACCGCGCGCCCGCGCCGCTGCTGGAGCGCAACGCCGCCGTGCCGCCCGCCGTGGCCGCCGTGATCGAGCGGGCGATGCACGACACCCCCGCCGAGCGCTACCCGGACGCCAGCGCCTTCGTCGCGGCGCTGATCGAGGCGATGGACGCGGCGGATTCGCCCGCCGCCGCCGCGCCCGCCGCGCCCGCCGCGGCCACGGAGGCCACGCGGATCCAGCCGCCCGCCACCGAGATCCTTCCCACCGCCGCGCCGCCCGCGGACGCGCCCTCGTCCGCGGACGCGCGTGCGCCGGCCGACGCGCCCGCGCCGCGGGACGCACGCGAGGCCGATGGCGGCGCGGACGACCTGGCGCCGCCGCACGTGTACGCCGCCGCCGCGCCCGTGATCGCCGCGACGGTGGATCCGCCCGTGGGGCATCCGTCCGCGCCGGTGGGGGATGATGCGCGCGACGAGGTGCCGCCGCGTTCGACGGTGGATGACCTGCGGCGCGACATCCGCGCGTCCGCGCCGCCCGCCACACAGGCAACCAGGCCCGCGCGGCGGGTCAGCCCGGCGCTGATCGCGGTGCCGATGATGCTGGTGATCGCGATCGCGCTCTGGCTCACGCTGGGCCACCGCGGCGCGAAGGACGATCGCGTGGCGTCCGCGCCCGCGGCGGAATCGCCGTCCACCGCGCCGGCGTCGGGATCATCCGGCGGAGCGGAGAGGACCGCGGGCGGCGCGGCGCCATCCACCGCGACGCCATCGGCCAATCCAGCAACGGGGGGAGCGCCGGCACGAGGCGAGCCCGCGGCCGGCGGGATCCTATCCGAGCCATCCGCATCCGCATCCGGGCGACCCGCGACGGCGGCGGGATCATCTCCCGCGACATCGGGCCCCATCCGCTCGGCGGACACGGTGGTGCTGCACGTGCCGACCGCGCCGGGCGTCACGCCCAAGCCGGGCCGCGTCGTCGTGATCCCCCGCATCCGCAACCAGCAGCCGGGCGGCGGCGCGCCGGTGGCGGCGAGCGCGGGCGGTGAGGGCGCCCGCGCGCTGAACCACGAGGGCGAGTCGCTGTTCGATCGCGGCGAGGTGGAGGCGGCGGTCGGGCGTTTCCGCGCGGCGGTGCGGGCGGCGCCGGGGAACGCGTACTACCACAACAACCTGGGGTGGGCGCTCTTCCAGGCCGGCCAGGTGGAAGAGGCGGGGCGCGAGCTGAACGAGGCCGTGCGGCTGGATCCGCGGCGCGACATCGCGTACGCCAACATCGGCGAGGTGGAGCGGGCGCGCGGCAACGTCTCCGCCGCCATCGCCGCCTACGAGCGCTTCCTGGAGCTCAACACCGACCCGCGCCGCGAGCGCATCGCCCGCGAAAAGCTGCGCTCGCTGCGCGGCGGCTGACGGACGGCGCGAACGCGGACCTCTGCCACTCCCGTCGTGATCCGCGACGCGCGCCGGCCGGCGATTAGCGGAAGGCGCGCACCACGGCCGTGCGCGTGCGCAGCGCCAGGATCTGCGAGGGGAGCACCATCACCATCGAGTGCGCGGCCCACTCCCGCGAGTAATAGCGGGTGAGCACCGCGTCGTACCGCTGCAGCCAGGCGCGCTGCGAGTCCAGCAGCCGCTGCCGGCCCTCGGGCGAGAGCGCGGCCATCCGCTCGCGGTACGCGCGGTTCAGCTCGGCGTCGGCCGCCGCAAGGTCGCGCTGCAGGCAGGCGTAGATCTCGGGCCGGGTGGAGAACCCGAAGTCCTGGCAGGGATGCGAAACGTGTTCGCGGAACTCCTGCCCGTGCGCCGGCCGCGGAGACATCGCCAGCGCCGCCAGCACCGCGCCGCCGAGCATCGCCCCGCGTCTCCTGGCGTGTTCGCCAGCCCCTCCGCCGCTCGATTTGCGCATCACCCCGGATCGCTCGGTGCGTTGGTGTCGCCCTGGCGACTGCGGAGAGCAGGGCGCGTGCCGGTTCTCGCCGCGCGGAGCGATCGCATCGCCGGATCGGCGCGCCGGACGATGCGGCACATCGCATGGACCTGGATGGGCGCACGCCCCTGCGCGGGCGCACTGGCGCGGCGGGCGCGGGTGAAGCAACTTTCATCCACACATCCACATCCCTCCCGCACCCCGCACGGGAACCCTCCATGTTCCGTAAGATCCTCGCAGGGCTGGGGATCGGCGCGGCGCAGACGCCTGCCCAGCCGCAGGCGCCGCGCTATGCGCCGTACCGCAGCGACGCATGCAACTTCATCTACAACCTGCTCTTCTGCGACAACCTGGAGATGTTCCGGAACGGCCATGGCGACGACCGCCAGGGCCCCTGGGCCACGCTCCTGGCCGAGCAGCCGGACGCCGCCGCCCTCCGCGCCCTCACGGCCGACGCGGCGCAGGAGAGCCGGGTGCGCGTGCTCGCCTTCAACCGCCTGCGCGAGATCGGCCAGACGGCCACGGAGCAGTCGCTGCTGGGCGTGATCGTGGAGGTGCCGCTCCCCGGCGGCCTGGACGTGCTGGCCGTGTTCGACGACGGGCGCATCCGCTACATCAACCAGAGCGAGAAGATGGCGATCTTCGAGGCCACGCCGGCCGAGCTCGCCGCGCCCGCCCAGGCGCTGCTCGCCCGCTCGAAAGACCTGGTCCGCCAGATCGGCCCGTGGGACCGCGACCGTCTTCCGCCGCCGTCCAACGGCAAGCTGCGCCTCACCTTCCTGGTCTCCGACGGCCTCTACTTCGGCGAGGGGGAGATGGAGGTGATGCGGCACGAGGCGATGTCGGCTCCGGTGATCGCGGCCGCGCAGGATCTGCTCGTCGCCATCGTCGACCAGTCCACCCAGCCGCAGCCGCAGGCCTGAGCCGCGCCTCGCATCAGCAATTCGATGAATCTTCCCGAACCGCGTGACCTGCAGGCGCTGCGGGCGGCCGTGGACCGCGGCTGGCGCCCCAAGTACGTGTTCTTCTGGGGCCACACGGGGAACGAGGGCGCCGTGGGGAAGGAGTGCCTGAGCCAGTGGTACCCGGCGCCGTTCGAGATCGGTGGCGTGCGCTACGCCACGGCCGAGCACTGGATGATGGCGGAGAAGGCCCGCCTCTTCGGCGACCACCAGGCGGCGGAGCGCGCGGTCGCCGCGCCGCACCCGGGCGCGGCCAAGCAGGTGGGGCGCGAGGTGCGCGGCTTCGACCACGCGCTCTGGGAGGAGCGGCGCTCGGCGATCGTGGTCGCCGGGAACCGCGCGAAGTTCACGCAGCACGCGCCGCTGCACGACTTCCTGGCCGGCACCGGCGCGCGCGTGCTGGTGGAGGCGAGCCCGGTGGACCGCATCTGGGGGATCGGCCTGGCGGCGAACGACGACCGTGCGGCGGACCCGCGCGCCTGGGACGGCCTCAACCTCCTCGGCTTCGCGCTGATGGAGGTGCGCGCCGAGCTCGCCGGCGAGGCCGATTTCGGCGATTGACCGTGCCACGCGCGCATCGCGGAGGCGGGGAAAACGGGAGCGCGGAAACGTCGATCGTCTCCGCGCTCCTGCTTTTCATCCCCCGAGGCGCTGTTCGACGTCTCGCCAGGAGAACGTGATGTCATCCTGAGCGGCGCCGCCGCACCGGGTTCTCTCTCGCACCGGCACTCGGGGGCGCCCCCTATCGCATCGGTCCGAGCGACAGGCGGCCCGTCGCTCGCGCGCCGGCCACGGATCTTCGTCGCCGCCCCAGGTGGCGTGTGGACGAGAGTCCAGCGCGGCGGCTCCTCAGGACGACTCCGGCGGGGTTCAGCCGCTGACCATCCGATGATGACCGCGGCCGGGTTCAGCCGCTGATCACCCGATCGTCGCTCACACCGGCGCGGGAGCGCTCCAGTCGTCGGGGGCGCGCCAGGCGTCGGTCTCGACCAGGGCGTCGGGGAGGGTGTCGACCAGCTCCAGGCGCGTGTCCAGGCGGGTGGCGTGGAGGAGAAGGCGAAGGTCGGGGCAGACGCCGCTCAGGCGCAGGCGGCCGCCGAGCTCGCGCACCAGCACGCGCTGCAGGTCGGCCAGCAGCGCCAGGCCGGAGCTGTCGACGTAGTGGGTGTGCGCCAGGTCCAGCACCACGTCGCGCGCGCCCTCGTCGATGCGGTCGAGCACGTGGTGCAGCAGCGCCTGGCGGTTCTTGATGGTCAGCAGCCGCGGCGCGGCCACGCGAAGGGCGGTGGAGATCATCGGGTCGGTTCCGTCCGGGGTTCCGCGCGGCACCCGTCCGGATGCCGCTCGCCCCTGAACATCGCCGGTCCGATCCGCCGATCGGTCGCGGCCGTGTACCGGTCGTGTAAGCGCGCCCTACTGGCGGTCCATCATCCAGGTGTTCCCCGCGTCGTCGCGCAGGGTGAGCGTGTTGCCGGCGCGCGTGAAGGTGAACGGCGGGTGCGCCTGGCCGTTGATGGTGATCGCCAGCACGTTGCCGGTCACGGTGTAGGTGCCGCGCAACTCCTGCGTGCCCGGCGTGGGCTCCTGGTTGCGGCGCCCGGTGATGGCGATGCGCACGCTTCCATCGGTGCCCAGCTGCAGCGCCCCGCCGGTCACCTCCACGTTCGGCTCCTGCGGCGACATGGCCGGCAGCGCGTGCCCGTTGATCTGCCGCAGCGCGTACGCTCCCGCGAGCGGCTGCGACGCGCTCATCGTCGAAGCGGCGGATGCGCCCATCGGCGCGGGTTCCGGCGCCGGGGCGGACGCGGCGGGCGCGCAGGCGGCGGCGAAGAGCAGGGGGAGGATGATTCCGCGCATCGGGCCAGCTCCTTCGATGAGGGAGAAACGAGCGCGTGACTGCCGCGCTCCGGCGGCTCGGGTCTCGAGCGCCGGCGATGGATCCTTAGGCCCGCGACTCATATCTCACACCACGAGAATGCCTGGCCGACCTCGGGGTGATCCAGGCTGTTGATGCAGATCGGTTGATCGCCACGGACCATCTTCCGCGCACCCCCGCCGCGGCCACGCCGAAGCCGGTAGTCCGCGACGGCGGGCTTCGCGTCGTCGTTGCCGCGGATTCATCCGCCCGGGCGGGCCCGCCCTCTCAGCTCGCCCGGTCGCGTGGCAGCCCGACAGGCCGCAGCCGCTGCATCACCGCCATCGTCGCCAGCACGCGCTCCTCGCCGAACGGGCGGCCGACCACCTGCAGGCCGCACGGCATCCCCGCATCGTCCAGTCCCGCGGGAACGGAGCCGACGGGGAGGCCGGTGAGGCTCAGCACGAAGGTGGGCGCGATCCAGTCCACGTACGTCTCCATCTGGCGTCCGCCGACCGTGGCCGGGTAGTTCTCGGTGACGGGGAAGGGCGAGACGGCCATCGTGGGCGTCAGCAGGTGATCGTAGCGCGTGAACAGCTCCGCGAACCGCGCGCGGATGCGCTTGCGCGCCGCCTCGGCCGCGCCGAGCTCCTCGACCGAGGTGGCCAGGCCGGCGCGCAGGTTGTTGGCCACGTTCACGCCGAAGCGGTCGAGCTTGTCCAGGTGCGGGTTCAGCATCGAC